>RCMY010005328.1_pt1 | contig 10947 bp, 8 predicted proteins | sample 2041341 | NCBI WGS metagenome assembly RCMY01 (sample SAMN09708234, study PRJNA481090) | Marine sediment metagenome, whole genome shotgun sequencing project.
TCGTGCTCACCGCCGTCAGCGCTGCTCGTTCGTGGGCTTCAGGCGCCGCAGCATCACTTCTGTTCGCGGCCGTCGCCGCTGGCGCCCCATCGCTCGTTCCCGCGCTTTTGTTGCTGTTCGTCGTGTTGCTCGTGGCGCGGCCGACGAAAATTCATCGGATCATCGGCATCCCTGTGCCCGCTCTTGTGCTCTTTGCACCGCTCATCGTGCAGCAAGTGCTCCGCGGCAACCCTCTCGGGCTGCTTGCCGATCCCGGTGTGCCCGTCGCGCACGGATCCGCGACCGGGTGGCAGCTCGCGCTCGCCGATGCCACAGGGTCGCTCCACGGTTGGTCGTCAGTGCTGTCGATGATGTCAATCCCTGGGCTCTCGACTCCCGTGCTCGTGAGCGCGCTCCTGGCTCCGCTCGGCATCCTCGCGTTGCTTTCCCTGTTTCTGCCAGGGTCGACCCGCGCCGTGCCCATGCTGCTGGTCGCGCTTCTTGGCTACGCAACGGCCGTGCTCAGTTCCACGGTGCTGGTGGGGGCCGTTGGCGCTGAGCCGGTCACGGTGTGGGCAGGCTCAGGTCTCAGCGTGTTGTGGCTCGGCCTCGTCGGTGCCGCCATTCTCGGGATCGAAGGATTGGGTCGCGCGCTCGGACCGGTGTCTGTGCTTGCCGCACTCACAACTCTCGCGCTCGCCCTTCCCATGTTGGGTGCCCTTCTCACCGGCACGTCGCTTGTGCACCCGTCGAACGGTCGGATTCTTCCCGCGCTCGTCAGCGCCCAGGCGTCCGGTTCGCCCACGGTCGGCACCCTCGTCCTGACCTCGCAAGGCGATGCGGGAATCTCGGTTCGACTGGAGCGCGGGCTCGGCGCGGGGCTCGAAGACCAATCGACGCTCATGAGCACGCAACGCACCATCAGCGACGTCGACGAACGCCTCGCCGTGCTGGCGGGCAATCTCGCAACGCGAAGCGGATTCGACTACGCGGCAGAGCTCGCTGCGCTCGGAGTGTCGTTCGTGGTTGTTCCTGACAGCACCATCGACGACGAGACCTATCTCAGCGTGCTGGAGTCGCTCGACGGCAACGAAATTCTCTCTCCCGTCGGATCGACGGCAACAGGAAAGCTCTGGAGATTCGACGGTGACACGACGACTCCCGACATGAGCATCACGCCACTCGAGGAAAGCCTCACCTCGTGGTATCTCGTCGTTCTTGGCGTCATTTTTGGCGCGACAATCCTCCTTGCCATTCCAATCGGGGGCCGACCGCGCAAGCCACGCTCATCCGCCCCCGACGATGAACCGGCCGGCACCTTCGAGGAGGACGACCTTGGTTGACGAACAAATCGAACCCATCGTGACGGTGGATGTGCCCCAGAGCGGTGACGAGCCGGTCAAGCCCGGAAAGGCACGAGGCCTCGCGGTCGCTGGTGCGCGCGGAGTGCTGGGCATTGCGGGCATCGGAATTGCGGTGGCGAGTATTGCCGCAGCGACACTCATCCCCTTGCCGCTGGTTGGCGTCTGGCCAACATCGATGGTCGTGTCACCCGTGGCATCCGCGCAGCAGAGAATCTGCGCTGGCCCCGCCCTCCAGTTGGGCGACAACACCGGGGCGGATGCCACAACGGCGATTTCGCTGGGCAGAGCAGATGTCACGCACGCTGCGACGTCCGGAACGTCAGTGCTCGAGAACATGACAGACACCGAGAACGAGGCGAACGCATCCTCGCAGCGGCTCGTACTGCCGCCACCGCCCGCTGGCGAGCAACCGGGAACACTCGCGGGAAGCCAGTCCCAGTTTGTGAGCGCCGCGGAAACGGCGGGGTTCGCCGCGAGCGAGTGCGCAAAGCCGAGTGCAGAAAGCTGGCTCGTCGCGGGGTCAGCAGTCACGGGGCGAACCACGCTCATCGCACTCAGCAATCCGAGCAAAGTCAACTCGACTGTCGCGTTGACCATTTACGCAGAGAGCGGCCTCGTCGACGCTGCAGGCACTGAAGGCATCATCGTGCCGCCGGGTGGGCGTCGAGTGTTTTCGCTCGCCGGCTTTGCCCCAGGAGTCGTCAGCCCCGTCGTGAAAGTCGAGAGTTTTGGCGGGCAAGTGACGGCCTCGCTGCAGCAATCCATCGTGAGAACGCTGACTCCCGGCGGGATCGACGTCGTGACGTCGAGCTCCATCCCGGCAACCACCGTGGTCATCCCGGGAGTTGTGATTGCGGGGCAACGCGATGTCACGGCGGCGAGCACACTGCGCGGCTACGAAGACATCGCGGGCGTGCTGCGAGTTTTCGTTCCGGGGGAGGATCGCTCTCAAATTACGGTCTCCTCGATGCCAGAGGACGGCTCCGGACCGGAAAACTCGAGCACGCTCGACATTCAGGCAGGCTCCGTCACCGATATCCCGCTTGGTGAGTTCACGGACGGCAACTGGACGATCACGGTGTCCAGTGATCGGCCAATCGTCGCGGCAGTACGCACGTCGACGGTCACACTGGATGGCGCCCCTGCCGCGGGTGCGGATCGCATCGAGCCTGAGCTGGATGACGTGCTCGCTACAGACTTCGCCTGGTTCGCGGGGGCGCCCACTCTTGCGACACCGTCCATCGTGAGCGTTGCAAAAGGACCTTCCCCGTTGCTTCACCTTGTGAACACGGCAACAAGCGAGGCATCCGTCACGATCGAGAGCACGGCCGGAGTGGGCACCACCGTCACGATTCCAGCCGGCAGCGCTCTCGCCGTTCCCGTCGCAGGCGACACGAGTTACCTGATTGGTGGCTTTGACACCGTGCGGATGTCCGTCAGCTATTTCGGAGAGGGCGCCATCGCCGGCTTCGCGGTGAGCCCGCCCGATCGAGGTTCACAGCCGATCACGGTGTTCAGCGAATTCGGCTAGAAGTGCCGAAACCGCTCTGGGGCCAGCTCCCAAGGGTCTTTACCGAGGAGTTCAGCCACGGCGCGAAACACGCAGCTTTCCACGAGCATTTGCCTGTGGATGTCGTCATTGCGATGGAGCCGCGCGAGGCGCTGAATGGGCAGCCGGTACAGCACGATGCAGTGTTCAGAGGGGATCACCGACCAGCGCCGCAGCCGATCCGTTGACGAATGAGTGGTGGGCAGCGCAGCAATTTCTACGCGCAAGCCAGACAGCTCGTTCGGCCACAAGTCCTTGAGGTACGCAGCAGTCGAGGCGACGGTCGACTCGAAAATGGTGGCCCGCGTGCGCAAAAGCGGCAATCGCGGCCCGGTCACGGCGGCCCGGATGCCACGCCCGTGGCGGTTTCGCGACGTGGCGCGAGTTGCCGCACGAACCACTGGACGGTCCCGTTGAGCCATAGCGCCATTCTACGGTGCCGACCATTGTGCGGCGGGTTTCGCGCTGTCGAACCCCGCCTGTCGCTAGGGTGGAGTCAAATGGTCGAACGGTTGTGCAGCAAAGTTGCGTGTGGTCGAGAGGCAGTGTCGACACTCACGTATGTGTACGCCGACTCCATGGCCGTTCTCGGACCGCTGAGCGCACGGTCGGAGCCGCATTCCTACGACTTGTGCCCTCGCCACTCAGAACGACTATCGGCGCCACGTGGCTGGCAGGTTTTGCGTCACGTAGCATTGGGCAATGAGCTCTCATCCTGATTTAGACGCGTTCGTCAAGACGTACGATGTGCGTGGATTGGTGGGTTCGCAACTCACCGACGAGGTTGTCGCTGCGATCGGTGCAGCGTTTGTCGATGAAATCGGCGCGGCAGGAAGCGACGTGGTCATCGGCCACGACATGCGCGATTCCTCTCCAGGCTTTGCCGGCGCGTTCTCCGCTGGCGTGCGCGCGCGGGGCGGCAACGTTGTCGCGATTGGCTTGTGCTCGACAGACCAGGTCTACTTTGCCTCTGGAAGCATGAATGCGCCTGCCGCCATGTTCACGGCAAGCCACAACCCGGCCAGCTACAACGGCATCAAACTCAGCCGTGCAGGGGCGCGCGGAATCAGCCTCGACACTGGCCTTGCGGCTATCCGCGACCGAGCGAAAGAGTATCTCGCGAGCGGCATTGTGGAGCACTACGCTCCCGGCTCGTTCCGCGAAGTTGATGTACTAGCTGACTACGCCGCCTACCTTCGCAAGCTTGTGGACCTTTCGGGCATCCGGCCTCTGCGCGTCGTCGTGGATGCCGGAAACGGCATGGGCGGGCTCACCGTGCCTGCAGTGCTCGGCACCGCCGCGGGGCTCCCGGAGCTTCCGCTCGACATCATTCCGCTCTACTTCGAGCTTGACGGCACCTTCCCGAACCACGAAGCTAACCCTCTTGAGCCGGCCAACATCGTCGATCTGCAGAAGGCCGTCGTCAAACACGGTGCGGATCTCGGGCTCGCGTTCGACGGCGACGCTGACCGCTGTTTCGTGGTCGACGAAAACGGCGACCCCATGAACCCCTCAGCGGTCGCCGCGGTGGTGGCGCTTCGTGAGATCCACCGCGTGCGCGCTCAAGGCGAAGAGGGTGACATCTACATCATCCACAACCTCATTACGTCAAAGGTCGTGCCGGAGACGATCAGGGAAGCTGGGGCCATTCCCGTGCGCACGCGCGTCGGCCACTCGCTTATCAAAGACGAGATGGCCCAGACGGGAGCGGTATTTGGCGGGGAGCACTCCGCCCACTACTACTTTCGCGACTTTTGGGGCGCCGACAACGGCATGCTCGCGGCCATGCACATCCTTGCTGAATTCGGTGCGCAGGATGCCCCGCTCTCCGAGATGGCGGCGCGCTTCACGCCGTACGCCTCAAGCGGTGAAATCAATTCTGTGGTCACGGATGTCCCCGCCGCGTATTCGCGCATTGTGAAGGCTTTCGCGGAGTGGGACTTCGACGAACTCGACGGACTCACCGTCAACGGCAATGCGGATGGCGAGTTTTGGTGGTTCAACGTGCGGCCATCCAATACCGAGCCGCTCTTGCGCCTCAACGTCGAGGCGGCGAATGCTCCCATCATGGAGCGGGTGCGCGACCAGGTGTTGTCTCTCATCCTCACCTGAACAACTTCGGCCCCATCGGGCTTAAAAGAGAGCCTGTGATCGGCCGCGCAATGCTGGGAGAATATCGGCATGAGCGCGACGACTGTTCTCCCCTTCAAAGTTGCTGACCTTTCACTCGCCGAGGCTGGCCGACACCAGGTGCGCCTTGCCGAGCACGAAATGCCGGGCCTCATGGCTTTGCGCGAAGAGTTCGGTCCGAGCAAACCTCTCGCTGGCGCACGCATCGCCGGCAGCCTGCACATGACAGTGCAGACGGCCGTACTCATCGAGACTCTTGTGGCGCTCGGCGCGCAAGTGCGGTGGGCCAGTTGCAACATCTTCTCGACGCAGGACGAGGCCGCAGCTGCGGTCGCGGTTGGCCCAACGGGCACCGTCGATGCGCCAGAAGGGGTTCCCGTGTTCGCGTGGAAAGGCGAAACCCTAGAGGAGTATTGGTGGGCCACGTCGCAAATTTTCGACTGGAGCGCAGAGGCGAAAGCGGCCGGGGAAGAGTGGACAGGCCCGAACCTCATTCTCGACGACGGTGGAGACGCAACACTGCTCGTGCACAAGGGGCGGGAGTTTGAACTTGCGGGGGCTGTGCCGGATGCCGCGCACGGTGACAGCCACGAATGGCGCGTCATCCTCGACACTCTGCGTTCGTCTCTCGCGACCGACCCGCACCGTTGGACGACGATAACCCACGGAATCCTCGGGGTGACGGAAGAAACCACGACGGGCGTGCATCGCCTCTACGAACTCGACAAGGCCGGAGCGCTGCTGTTCCCGGCCATCAACGTCAATGATTCGGTCACGAAATCGAAGTTCGACAACAAGTACGGAATTCGGCACTCGCTGCCCGACGGGCTCAACCGGGCAACGGATGTGCTCATCGGCGGCAAGGTCGCATTCGTCGCCGGGTATGGCGACGTCGGCAAGGGCGCCGCTGAAGCGCTCCGCGGTCAGGGTGCTCGCGTCATCGTGAGCGAAATCGACCCCATCAACGCCCTGCAGGCGGCCATGGACGGCTACCAGGTGGCGAAACTTGAGAGCGTGCTCGGCGACGTCGACATCCTCATCAGCGCCACGGGAAACCAAAACGTCATCACGGTGGAGCACCTTCTCGGGCTCAAACACCAGGCAATCGTCGCCAACGTCGGCCACTTCGACGACGAAATCGACATGGCGGGCCTCGAATCCCTCGCGGGGACGGTAAAGATCGAGATCAAACCGCAAGTGCACGAATGGCGCATGCCGAACGGCAAAAGCGTGCTCATCCTCTCCGAGGGTCGGCTCATGAATCTCGGCAACGCGACGGGGCACCCATCGTTTGTCATGAGCAACTCGTTCACGAATCAAGTGCTCGCCCAGATGGAGATTTACGCGTCCGCGTATCCGCTCGGCGTACACGTGCTGCCGAAACTCCTGGACGAAAAGGTGGCGCGCCTGCACCTGGACGCGCTCGGAGTTGAACTCACGACGCTCACTCCTGAACAGTCCGCGTACCTTGGCATCGCGGTGGATGGCCCATTCAAGCCGGACCACTACCGTTACTGAGCGCTGGCGGCGCAGCCTGTTCGCCGTGCTCACGCGTGGGAAAGCCGCGCGGCATCCGCTCGAGTGACGGCGCGAGAGTGCCCAGCCGGGCCTTCTCCCGCTGGAGCGCTGCGAACTCGCGGTCACGCCGCACGGCGGTGAGAGCGGCAAGAAAAAGCTCGGGTTCGATGTTCGGCACCGGGTAGACGAACGGTGCAGCCTCCTGAGCGAGCGAAAACGCTGTTGCCGAGCGAGACTGCGGGGTGAATCCGCTGGCATAGGCAAGGAATTGGGCAATTCGTCGTGCGGTACGGTCCGGCATTTTTGCAACATCCGCCGTTTTCGCCCATTCGACCAACTCGAGCGGAACACCAAACGTTGGTGGCGTGTAGCGGCTCGTGCGTTCGTTTTGGCTGTAGGTGCCCGCGATGAGGTCGCCGAGGCGTTTCGCTTTCGGGTTCAGCAAGGCCACGAGCGCCGCGAATCCGCCAAGGGTCATGAAGATTTCGAGCACTCCAACGAGCGCGCGAGTGAACGCGTGACGAAAACCAATCGCGCCGCCGTCGTCGCGGACGATGCGAGCCCCAACCGCAAGCTTTCCGAGAGAGCGCCCCCTCGACAGCAACTCGACGGTGACCGGGAGTACGACGATGCAAAAGACGAAAGCGGCAATCAGGATGGCGCGCATCATCGCGTCGCTCATGCGCAGCGAAATGATGGGCGATGTGACCGCGAAAGTGATCGCAAACAAGACGCCGAGGTAGACGAGGACATCGATGATGGCTCCCGCGGCTCGCAACACGAACCCGGTGGGGCGAACGTCGAGAGCGACAGCTTCGCCAATCATCATTTCGTCCTCAGAAGTATCGATGTAGTTCGATGAAGTCGCGCCGCTCGAGGACATGTCTAGTATTTAAGCAGATGGATCTTGACGCCTACTCCGCCGCGCATAGCGATGAATGGAAAGAGCTTGCCCATTTGGGCTCCAGGCGGCGGCTGAGCGGGCAGGATGCCGACGCTCTCATCGACCGATACCAGTCCGGTGCAAGTCAACTTTCGGCCATCAAGTCCACGGCGGGAAGCACGGTGCAGGGCGACCGGCTTTCACTTTCGCTTTCGCGAGCCCGTCTGCACTTCACCGGCGCCGGCTCGAATGTGCTGAGCGTGATTCCTCGATTTTTCGCTCTTCAATTGCCTGCTGCGCTGTATCGGATTCGTTGGCTCACTCTTGCCGTAACGGCGGCAACCGTTATCGTTGCTGTGCTGTTCGGGTGGTGGGCGCTTCAGACTCCTGGGGTTCTGCAGAACTTCGGAACGGAGGAGATGCGGCGCGCGTTGGTGGAGGAGGACTTCGTCAACTACTACTCGGAAAACAGCGAAGGCGCATTCACGGCCCTGGTGTGGACGAACAATGCGTGGCTTGCCGCCCAGTGCGTAGCGTTCGGCATCATCGGTGTTTATGCGCCGTACTTGTTGTTCATGAATGCCCAGAACCTCGGGTTTACCGGAGCACTCATGGCGGCATACGACAAGGCTGACGTGTTCTTTCTCTACATTGCGCCGCACGGCCAGCTCGAACTGTATTCGATCTTCGTGGCGGGGGCCGCCGGGCTCATGATCTTCTGGTCGTGGGTAGCGCCAGGTCATCGCACGCGAGTTCAAGCGTTGGCGGAGGATGGAAGAGCTCTCATCACGGTGGCCATCGGTCTCGCCATTTCACTGTTCGTGTCTGGCATTATCGAAGGCTTTGTCACGAGGCAAGAGTGGCCGTGGGTGATCAAGATCGGAATTGGCACGGTGGCGCTCCTCGCGTTTTTGGCCTATCAATGGGTGCTGGGCGGCCGTGCTTTCCGTGCTGGGGAAACCGGAGATCTCGACGAATTCGAGTCCGGCGCTCGCCGCATCGTCGCTGGCTAGATGTGGGTTATTTTTAGTCATTCACGATAACTGGTACAATGGGTCTATGACGATGACCCATGCGCGCGAACTCCGGGATGCCGGATTGCGCGTCACTGGCGGTCGCCTGGCTCTTCTCGAGACGCTCGAAACGATGCCGCACAGCGACGCAGAGTCGCTGCTTGCGGCCTTGCGCCCGAGCCTTCCGGCGCTGTCCGTGCAGTCCGTGCACAACATGCTGAACAGCCTGAGCAACGCTGGACTACTGCGCAGAATTGAGCCAGCGGGATCCCCTGCACGTTACGAGCGGCGCACGGGAGATAACCACCACCACCTCGTCTGCACGCAGTGCGGAGCCATCGAAGACGTCGATTGCGCCGTCGGGCATGCGCCGTGTCTCACGCCTTCCGACTCGGCCGGTTACCAGGTGATTGCCGCAGAAGTCACCTACTGGGGACTGTGCTCGAACTGCCAGAGTGCCCACGTAGCTCAAGCCTCCCACTGACTCATCACAACCCCACTGCCCATATCCACACCACAAGGAGCATCATGACTGAAAACACCACAACGCAATCCGGCGCCCCCGTCGCGAGCGATGAGCACTCGCTGACCGCAGGCCCCAACGGCGCGACCGTACTCCATGACCGCTACCTCGTAGAGAAGCTCGCAGCGTTCCATCGTGAGCGCGTGCCCGAGCGCAACCCCCACGCGAAGGGCGGCGGCGCATTCGGCGAGCTTGTCATCACGGAAGACGTGTCGATGTACACGCGCGCCGCACTGTTCCAGAAGGGCACGAAGACCGACATGCTTGCCCGTTTCTCTTCCGTCGCCGGCGAGCAGGGTTCACCAGACACGTGGCGCGACGTGCGCGGATTCGCGCTCAAGTTCTACACGACAGAAGGCAACTACGACATCGTCGGAAACAACACGCCGGTGTTCTTCATCCGCGATGGAATCAAGTTCCCCGACTTCATCCACTCGCAAAAGCGCCTGGGTTCCTCAGCGCTTCGCGACGCAGACATGCAGTGGGACTTCTGGTCGCTTTCACCGGAGTCCGCGCACCAAGTGACGTATCTCATGGGCGATCGCGGACTTCCACGCTCGTGGCGTTACATGAACGGCTACGGCTCGCACACCTACCAGTGGATCAACGCCGAAGGCGAGCGCTTCTGGGTCAAGTACCACTTCCTCTCCCAGCAGGGCGTTGAAGCGATGAGCAACGAAGAAGCCGAAAAGCTTGCCGGATCGGATGCCGACTACTACCGTCGCGACCTGTACGAGTCGATCGCGAGCGGCGAGAACCCGGTGTGGGACGTGTACGTGCAGGTGATCCCCTACGAAGAAGGCAAGTCCTACCGGTTCAACCCGTTCGACGTGACGAAGACCATTGCGAAAGAGGACTACCCGCGCATCAAGGTCGGGCACTTCACGCTCAACCGCAACCCGGAGAACTTCTTCGCCGACATCGAGCAAGCGGCCTTCTCGCCGTCGAACCTAGTCCCAGGCATCGACATCAGCCCGGACAAGATGCTCATGGCGCGCGTGTTCTCCTACCCGGACGCGCAGCGCTACCGCATCGGCACGAACTACAACCAGCTGCCGGTGAACTCACCGCGCACCCAGGTCAACACCTACGGTCACGAGGGAAACATGCGCTTCAACGCGGCCCCCGCGAGCATGCCAACTTACCTGCCCAACTCACACGGCAGCCCTGCAGCGGACCCGCAAAAGGCGGGCGACGGCGGCTGGGAGTCGGATGGCGCACTCGTGCGCTCTGCGGCAACCCTCCGCGCCGACGATGACGACTTCGGCCAGGCCGGCACGCTGTACCGCGACGTCTTCGATGACGCAGCTAAGGCACGCTTCCTGGCGACGATCACCGGTGCCGTTGGCGGCGTAAAGGATGACGGCATCCGCGAACGCGCCATTGGATACTGGACAAACGTCGACGCCGACCTTGGAGCCGCACTGCGCAAGAACCTAGGAATGTAACCAACCACAGCCGCCGGGTGGCGCTGGGCTTCGGTGCTCATTGCACAAGGCTCAGTGCTACCCCGCGGCTGTCGTGTTTAATGCTCAACCCGTGACGTCTGGCGCGAGTCGTGCTCAACGATGGCCATTCGGACGAGCGAGCCCGCCGAGGCACTAACTGTGGTCCGAATGACCATCACTCGACGGGCCGCCCGCCCCAGATGTGCTTAAAGCCTCCCTGCGGCTTTGAGGGCAAGGTACTTATCGGCGAGCGCGGGCGGAAGGGCCGACGGCGACCCCGTCACTACTTCGCCGCCGAGCTGGTGAATCGCGGCCGAGACTCTCGACTGGTCGAGGAGCGCACGTTCAGCTGCCGCGGCAAGGAACACTTCTTCGCGGTGCGAACGCGCACGCGATGCCTCAAGTACATCCGGGTCGACGACCGACGACACCACAACAGTGTGACGGCGCGTCAGTTGGGGGAGAATCGCGAGAAGTCCGCGTGAAGCACCAGGGGACTCCGCTGATGTCGCAATCACCACGAGAGCACGCTGGCTCGTC
>RCMY010005329.1_pt1 | contig 10945 bp, 7 predicted proteins | sample 2041341 | NCBI WGS metagenome assembly RCMY01 (sample SAMN09708234, study PRJNA481090) | Marine sediment metagenome, whole genome shotgun sequencing project.
CTTCAACCGAGAGCGACCCCTGGAAGTCCACGCGCTGGCAGGAGGTGCCGGTTATCGGCCTGGCCGCCTGTGACGTGCTGGGCTGGTTCAATCCTTCGCCCCTGGCGTTTCGTCTGCCCCTGACCGTGGATCACCCCTACACCCCGGAGCTGTTCGCCGTTATTGCGGTGGGCGAGAGCATGCGGCCGGAAGGCATTCGGGAGGGCTTTGTGCTTTATTGCGATCCGGGCGCGCCTTTAAATAAAGAAGATGTCGTGTACCTTGAAACCGTCGATGGCCGGGCCTCCATTAAAAAATTTTTGGAGCGGGACAATGAGCGTCTGGTGGTGCAGGGTTGGCTTGACCCCGAGCCGGACGGCGCGCAAAAGCCGTTTACCATCAAGCTGCCGACGGCTCACGTCAAGCGCCTGGCTCCGGTGGTGGTGGTCAAGCGCAAGGCGTAGGGACGCCGCCCGGGCGGCAGGGAAAACAGCACATGCGCGGATTGGCTTTATCCCTGTGCCTGCTGATCTTTTCAGCGCTGTGGGGCGGGCAGGCTTCCGGCCACGGGGGCGGCCTGGACGCACACAACGGTCACCACAATCGCAGGCAGGGCGTCTATCACTTTCATCGCGGTCCTCTGGCCGGGGTTACGTTTCCCAACAAGGCCGAAGCCATGGACGCCTTAAAAAGATATATGGAAGAGACGGCGCTTTCCCGTCGGCAAGGGCGGACGCCGCAAACCGATGACCCGGAGTCGGCCGATAATGCGGAGCAGGCGGCGCGGCCGCGGGGCGGTCAATAGAGGCGCGAACCGGTTAAACAGCGCAGGCTGAGGCGCGCCCCGCCGGAATGCAAAAGGCTTTTCGCTCGCAGGCATGCGCGCGGCGGACGCGCTTCCGTGAGCAAAAAGCCTTAAAGATGCCGCCGGGGGAATGGCGACAAATATTATATTCTATATGTTATATTTTAAGCCTAGAAGTCAAGGTTAAAACGGCATTTTCGCCGGCCTCTTCACGTTTGCCGGAGTTTTTCCAGTCCAAGGCCAACGCCGAGTGGCGATTTCACTGCGAATTTCGTTGCGGCGGGGTCTAACTTGTGGGGGCGCCCTGGAGCATTTCGGCCAACAGGCGTTTGACCGCGTCAATATCGATGGGCTTGGATAAATGCCCGTTCATGCCCGCGGCAATGGCCTTGTTGATGTCTTCGCTATAGGCATTGGCGGTCATGGCTATAATGGGAATGTTACGCGCGTCCGGGCGGTCGCTTTCGCGGATGCGGCCGGCGGCTTCATAGCCGTCCATGTGCGGCATTTGAATATCCATAAAAATAAGATCGTAGCAGCCCGGCGGCGAGGCTTCAAAAATGCGCACCGCTTCCGCGCCGTCCACGGCTTCATCTATGGTCACGTTGGTTTCGCGCAAAAGTTCAATTACAATGATGCGGTTGATGTCGATGTCCTCGACCAGCAAAATGCGTTTGCCGGAAAGGTCCAGCTCGCCGGAAAATTGCTGCGGTTCTTTGATTTCAATGTCCCCGGCCTTGGCCAGGGTAAGCGTGAAGGCAAAGGTGGACCCCTTGTCCGGCGCGCTTTCCACCGTAATTTCGCCGCCCATTTGGTTGACCAGATTTTGGCTGATGGCGAGGCCGAGGCCTGTGCCGCCAAAACGCGAGGCTATGGAAGCGTCGGTTTGTTCAAAGGGGGTGAAAAGCTTGCGCTGTTGCTCCAGGCTCATGCCCAAGCCCGTATCGTTGACGGAGAAATGGAAGGCGGCCGTCTCCCGTTTTTCTTCAACCATATGTACAAGCAGCCTGACCTCCCCCCCGGCCGGGGTGAACTTCACGGCATTGCCCAAAAGATTTATAAGCACCTGCTTAAGGCGCAGCGGGTCGCCCAGCACGTGCAGATCCGGTATTTCGTGCAAATTGGAGGCAAAGGCGATATTTTTGTCGTTGCAGCGCTGCACAATGATGTTGACCACATTGCGCATGGCCTCTGATAAAGAAAAAGCTTCGCTGGCCAAAGTGAATTTGCCGGATTCGATTTTAGAGATATCCAATACGGCATTGAGTATTTCCAAAAGATGCTCGGAAGCCGCGATCATTTCATCAAGAGAATCCATAGTTTTGGCGGGCTCGGCCAGGGCCGAGCGCCGGGCGATCTGGGCCATGCCCATAATGGCGTTCAGCGGCGTGCGGATTTCATGGCTCATGCGTGAGAGAAAATCGCCCTTGGCCTGCGAGGCCTCCCAGGCGGCCTTGGATTTGCACTTCCAATTCGGCGGTGCGCTTTTTCACAATCAGCTCAAGTTTTTTCTTCATCTGGCTGTTGCGCCGCAAGATGACCAGGGTCAGGGCCAATACACAGCCAAGCAGCACCAGGAGGCCCACCAGATAAGGAATTTGCGCCCGCGCCATTTTGCTGCGGTAGTCAAAAACTTTGCGCGTCCAGCGCTCGGCCGTGGCCGGGGTGTCCACCAGACGCTGCGCCTTGCTGATAATTGAGCAAAGCAGCTTTTCATCTTTGCTAAAGCCGAAGGAGGAGTCATAAGTGCGGTTGAAAATCAGGTTGGCCTTATAGGCCGGGTTTTCATGGTAATTGGTGGCGCTGAGCAGCAAGTTTCTGGAAGCCATGAACAGGTCGATTTCGTCTTTTTCCATGGCCGCAAAGGCGTCTTGCGAAGAGGCGAACCGCACTACATTTTTATGGTCGGGAAACCATTCCGCAAACACGTCGGCATAGGCCGACTCGGCCACCAGTCCCACGCGGGAGTGAAGAATCTGGTTTATGCTCACGTCTTCGTGTTCGATAAGGGATAGCAGCGCGTAGTAATCGGAGGCGTAAGGCTCCGCGGCCCACAAAAAACGCCCCTTGCGGTCGTTGGAGTAAATAAGCTCCGTGACCATAGCCACTTCGCCGCTTTTCAGGCGTTCAAAAAGCCTGGTCCAGGGTTCGTCCGGCTGGTTGACCACTTTAAATTCCAAGCCGCTTAAGTCGGAAATGCGGGCCAACACGTCAATGGCGATGCCCTGCCAGGCGCGCTCCTCCTTGTTGTAAAAGCTGGCCGGGTAAGTATCGTATTCCGCGGCAATGGGCACGGGTGTGCCGCCCTTGCGGTGCTCCGCCAGGTACGCCTTTTCTTCTTCCGTAAGCCGGGTCAGCAGCTTATGGCGTAGATATTCTTCGTGCCCTTGATTATACAACTCAGTGAGGTGAAAAAAAGCGCCGCTTTTCAGATACTTGTCAAATGCCAGGACAATGGGCGCGAGCTCCTTACGGGCCGTGGAAAAAGAAATGGGCGAATAAACCACCGGAAAGATATTTTCACCGGCAATATCGTCGGGGAAAACGGCCGCGCCGTGCTCCTCCGCTAAGAAGGCGTCCACCTCGCCGGAGCGTAGCTTGGCGATGGCCTCTTTTTCGGTGTCCACCAAAACCGGCTCAATGGCGAATTCGGCTGAACCGGCGACGGCATCGATGGTCGTGGTGCCGTAAAGGAAGGCATAGCGCGGTTTGCGGTATTTGGCTATTTCCGTGAGAGCCCGGCTGTCCAGCGGGCGAAAGGCCATGATGGCCCGCTCGGTAAAGGTGTCGGTCATGAGATATTTCTCGCGCCGCTCGGGCGTCGCGGTCAGCTCGCCGGTAAAGTCTATTTTGCCTTGCTCAAAGCCGGTGATCAGCGTGTCCCAGTCGTAGACGCGGGGCACAAAGGTAATCTCGAACAAGTCGCTCAGCCAGGCGCAGAGCAGAGCCGAATAGCCGCCTATGGTTCCGTCATCCCGCATAAAGGTTTCGGTGGTGTTCAGCATGCCGTAAGTTAAGCTGGGATATCGCTGTTTCAGGGCTTCCACCGCGCTTATTTCCTCGGCGGTAATGCCGGGAATGTCGCGAAAATCATGCAGAACCTCGCGGCGGCCTTCAACGCCGGCTTGGGCCTGGCCGCAAAAGAGCAAAATCAGGCATATCGCCGGTAAAAGACGTGTTATTTCGCGGATATTCAGCATAATTTTCATCTGTTAATAACCTACCGTATTCAATTTCTAGTATAATTTTTCACTCTTGCCAAGAAAATATCCGGTTAGTTGCGCAGCATGTTGCGAAGGACACAGGCGGGCGCGCCAAAGATATTGCGTTATGGCGCGGGATTGCCTATGGGCTTTTGCATTAACGCCAATACGGTATTTTATGCCTGGAATGGTTTTTTTTCCGCGGAGTCATATACGCGGACCTGGATACTTTGGCGCAGTGCGCCCGGCACGGGCTTTTTTTGTTCAGGGCGGCCGGATGTCCCGGCCGCTGGCCGGTGCTGCGGCCCGGCCGCGGATGGCAGAAAAAGCGCGCGGTTGAAAAAACGCGCCCGGAGAAATACTGACCAAAGACGCTGCGGCCGGCGAAAAACAGACGGACGGCATTTCAGGGCGTGACGGTGAAAGCCGGCCCGCTTCAAATCAAAAGCGGCGGCAGCAGGTAATTCCCGCTTCCGCCGCGTTTCAGTTTTAAAAGGTTTCAGGCTTGCCGGGCGGGTAAAGAAGTTTGCTTTTCCCGCACGTCGCGTCCTGCTAATGAAAAACGTCGTGCAGCACGTCGGCGATGACCGAAGTGGCCGTATAAATCAGCACCAGATCAGAGCCGAGCACGCGCCATTCATAGCCGGGATGAATCGGCAGATGAGGCAGCATGCCGCCGGGCACCATACGCTTGGCGATGCCGGGAGGCAATGGTTTGCCTCTGGCCAGGTTTTTGACTATGCCGGGAGGCAGTGGCTTGTAGCCGGTATAGCCGCCGCCCAGGGCCAATTGTCTGGCGGCTTCCAGGGTTATGCCCGCGCGAACCAGGTCATTGACGTGCCCGTCCAGAATATTGTCGTTTTTACCTCCGTGGCCGCCGCGCCCGATATCTTTATCGCCATGGCCGCCTCCGCCGTGTTCCCAATCTTTGTTCTGGTTGCCGCGCCCGGAGTTTTTTTCCACTTTGTCTTTGCCCCCGCCGCCGGGCCCGGCCAGGACGTCGGACGCGGCGCCCGTTGCCCCTATGGCCAAAGCACAACAAAAAGCGATGGTTTTAAGCAGAGTTTTCATTTTGCGCCCTTGATTCTGTGGTTAAAAGTTATTCAGCCGCCGCGCCGGAGCGATTTTGCCGCTCACTTAATATAAGCGCATTGTAACGGATGTTAAGAGCAATGATAGTAGGTGCGCAAAAAAAGTCTATATCCCTGAGAAGCTTTGTCCGAATTGAATTTGCCGCCGGCTTTATGCCGCGACATAAAATATATGGACAAGGGCGTTGAATCCTGCCAAGATGTGCTTATATTTAGGCATGGGCCTATTTATGCATGTTGTTCTGTTTCGCCTGTATACGTAGAAAATAGCGGGAAACGGGTTGTTCCCGCCGGGGCCCAAAGGCCGCCCGGACATGAACCGCAGCCAGAAGGAGGATTTATGGCCGCCACGAACATGAATAAAGACAAACGCAAAAAAGCCGTCATTGATGCCCTGAACCAGGCCAGGTCCAGCGAACTGCACGCCATTCATCAGTACATGAATCAGCACTACACCCTGGACGACATGGACTACCCCAAGCTGGCCTCCAAACTGCGTGAAATCGCCATTGATGAAATGCGCCATGCGGAGGATTTTGCCGAGCGCATTAAAGATCTGGATGGCGAACCCACGGCCGAATTTTCCGAAAAAGTGGTTAAGCGGCAGGATGTGCGTGAAATATTTGGCTTTGACGCCAAGCTGGAAGACGCCACCATGGATATGTACAACAAGTTCTGGGAACTTTGCCGCGAAAACGGAGACATGCTGACCGCGAGCATTTTCGAGCGTATCATCGGCGAAGAACAGGCCCATTTCGATTATTTTGACGATACCGACACCCACATTAAAGAGCTGGGCGAAAGTTTCCTGGCCCGTCAAACCGAAGGCGCGGCCGACTAGTTTTTTGTTTGAAAGTTATTTACGCACAAAGCCCCCGGCGGTTTCGACCTCCGGGGGCTTTATTTGTTGCACGCGGCCGCCGGGGAGGAAAAACCATCAGGGGCTCTGCTCATAATGGCTCCCCTTCCCCGTAATTTTTCAAAAATCGTCTAACGCAAACTTAGGGCCATGGCCGGGTTGATGCCGGCCTCTGAGGCGGAGAGCACCCGTTTGATATTGTCGCCCGCGTCCGGGGCGGCCAGGTCAAGGATGCGGCCGTAAATGCCGCGTCCGGTGGGGTCTTGCAAGAGCACCACTTTGGGGGCCAGCGGTTTGGCGCCATTGGTTTCCACCACCACGCCGCGCCAGCCTGAGGCCAGTTCCACCACGCTGCCCACCGGATAAACGCCCTGGCAGCGGATAAACTGCTCCAGAATTTCGGTTTGGAAAGATTCGCCGCGCATGGAGTAAATCAGGGCCGCCGCCTTGTGCGGCAGCATGGGGTCTTTGAACACGCGGGAGCTGGTCATGGCGTCATAGGTGTCCACAATGCCCAGAATACGGCCCACCATACTGATTTGATCGCCTTTGAGCCCTCTGGGGTAACCGCGGCCGTCAAAGCGTTCGTGGTGCTCGAGAATGCCCTGGGCAACTTCCGGATACAGGCCTTCAATATTGCGCACTTGGCGGTAGCCCAGCTCCGGGTGTTGCTTCATGATCGTAAACTGCTCCTCAGTGAGGCGCTTGGGGCTGTGCAAAATTTCATCGGAAACAAAGGACTTGCCGAGGTCGTGCAGAAGGCCGGCCACGCCGATGCGGCGGGCGTCGTCGGCCGAAAAGCCGAGGTGCCTTGCGAACAGGGCGGCCAGGGCGGCCACATTGACGCTGTGGGTGTAGGTATATTCGTCGCGGGCGCGCAGCTTGATGATGCCCAAAAAGGCGTTGTGGTTGCGGGATACGGAGCCCAGCATCCCGTCAATTATGTCTTCGGCTTCATTGAGAGAAACTTCGCCGTTGGGTCGGGTAACGGCCAGCAGGGTGCGTTTGGCAAAACGCATGGAATCTTCGTAAGCGCCTTTGGCCACCGGCAGCTCTTCCTCAATGGCTACTTTGGGGTCAAGGCCGGGCGGCGTGCCGAACTGGACCGGCACTTGCTCCGGGGAGGTCAGGATTTTATCCAGACGCTCTTTGTCCGTGTCCGGGCTTTTTTCGCCGCCGTCTTCCTCGCCGTCGTCAATGAATGCTTCGGTGAAGCCGTCGGCAATGATTTTGGCGATTTGCTCGGGCGACTCAATCACCCCTTCCGTGGTGTAGACCATGGGGTGGAGCAGCCAGGGCATGTCCAAGTCTAAAACTTTCATGCCGGGGCGGAGTTCGTGAGTGGATATTTTACGCATCTTGCAATTGCTCTGTCGCCGTAATTATACGCATTATAAGAAGCGGCGGCGGAAATATCCCGCCGGACCGGATTAGTGTGTAGTATTTCGTACTTTCAGATAATAACTATTATAACGATAAGATCAAGTCAAATATATCGGTTAACTTAGAATAAAAAGCCGGAAAACACCTGTAATTCCGGCTTTTTTGTTTTTTGTGGGCGGCCGGACGCGAATAATTTTTTTCGCGGCCGGCCGCCCTGAGGGGCGTTATTTAAGCGAATCCATAACCCGGTTGAGTTCCTGGGCAATGCGGGACAGCTCCTGCACCGCAGCCGCCGACTGGACCATGCCTTCCGTGGTTTCAGCCACCACGATGTTGATTTCGGATATAGCCCGGCTGATTTCCTCGGAAGTCTGGCTTTGCTCCTCAGCGGCTGTGGCTATGGAGGTGACTACCGCCGAGGTGGCCGAGGCCAGCTCCACGATTTCGTCCAGGGCTTCGCCCGAAGAGTTGGCCAGATCATTGGCTTCGTTGATGCTTTGCGCCGCGCCGGCCATGCTCTCGATGTTCACCTTGGTGGAGTGCTGAATGGCGGCGATGCTGTCGCCGACTTCCTTAGTGGCGGTCATGGTTTTTTCCGCCAGTTTGCGCACCTCGTCGGCCACCACGGCAAAGCCCCGCCCGGCCTCGCCGGCCCTGGCCGCTTCAATGGCCGCGTTCAGGGCCAGCAGGTTGGTCTGGTCGGCAATGTCGGAAATGACGTTCATCACTCCGCCGATGCTTTCGGCCTGTACGCCCAGTTCTTCCATGTTCTGGCGCAGGGCCGTGGTCACGGTGTGGATGGAGTTGATGGTCGCCACCACTTTATTGACCAGAGTCGCGCCGTTGGCGGCTTTTTTGCGGGTGTCCTCGCCCTGTTCCGAAGCCTGGGACACGTTGCGGGCCACTTCCAACACGGTGGAGTTCATTTCAGACATGGCGCTGGCTGTGCTTTCAATGCGCTCGCGCTGCATTTCCGCGCCTCTGGACACCTGTTCCACCTGGGCGGACAGTTCTTCGGACGCGGCCGCCACCCGGCTGGACAGCTCGGAAGCGTCTTTGGCCACCTGGAGCATAGTGTTCTGGGCCTGCTTGATGTCGGTGAGATCAACTATGAACTGGAGCACGGAAGCCAGCTTGCCTTCAACATCGCGCATGGGGATGGCCGTGTAACGGATGTCCATGCGCTTGCCCTTGGGATGGGCCACGGTTTCGCCGCTGTGTATTTCATTGGTGCGTACGGCGTTTTTAAGGCCGCAGGCTTCGGTGCCGTAGTCCTCGCGGCAGAACATTTCCTCGCAGGATTTGCCCTTGTAGTCCGCGCCGGCCAGATCCTGGGCCGCCTTGTTCAGGTAGGCGGCCTTAAGGTCCTTGTCGAGCATGACCATGGGGGAAGGAATGTTGTTGAGAATAATGCCTATGCGCTCCAGGATATGATTGGTGCCCTGCACCAGGTCGGCAAAGCCGCCTGAGAATTTGGAGGTGTCGCCCTGCACGTCGAGCGAGCCTTCCTCCACCCGGCGTTCCAGCTTGCGGTATTCGTCGGCCATGGTGTTAAGGGTGGCGGGAATTTCCATAATGGCCGCGACGGTTTGCCCCACTTCGCCTTTTTCTTTGATGTCCAGTTTGGCCTTAAAGTCGCCGTTGGCGATTTGTCCGGCGAATCTGGACAGGCGGGAGAGCACCCGGACCACGCCGCTGATGATCATGACCGCGAACAGAATGCCCAGAACCAGGCCCACAGCGCTTACGCTGAGCAGCAGCTTCTGCATGGAGGCGTTGGAAGCCAGGGTCTCGGCGCCGTATTCGCGCATGTTGGCGTCCACATCCTTGTTGAGCGCGTTGGTTTTCTCCAGCAGGGAATTGCGCAGATTGCGCATATCATCCATGTTTTTGTTGGCGGCCAGGATGACTTCTTCCATTTGCTTGAAGCTGGCGGTGAAGTTTTTAAACTGGTCCATGAACGTGGCGTACATTTTGCGTCCTTCATCAGTGATGAGTTGCGATCCGATGGCGTTTACAGCCTCGGAGGCGAGCGTCAAATATTTAGCAGCTTCGGCGGCATCATCGGGGCTGTAAGTTTCCGCAAAAGATCCCACCCAAATGGCGGCGTGGGCGACGTCGTCCCAGGCCAGACTGATGCTGTAGAGCACTTGAAGATTGCCCACATTCCGCGCCTGCTCGGATATGCCGTCAAAGGCTTCGGTCATTTTTTGGAAGCTGGGGGTGATGCTGTTTGCATATTCATTTTGCGCGCTCACGTAGCCGCTTTTCACGGCGGTCACCAAGTCCGCGTACTTATCAAGATCCAGCCGTATTTTTTCCAAGGTCTCCTTGCGTTCCGGCCTATGTACCAGGGCAAGGCTGTCATCCACCAGGTCTTTGGCCTGGGAGATGGCCGCTGCCCCTTTGTCCATAAGGGAAAAGTCATTGATAACCAGGGCGCGGTTGACCTCGTAAGCGGATTTGTATACCGCCGACTCAATGTCGCTGGTGTTCACGTTGAATTTGGAGAGCCGGTCGTATTCGACAAAACCGGCTGACGCGTTGCGGAAGCCTTGGTAGCCGATAAACGATACGCCGGCCAGCAACAGGAGCATGAGTGAAAATCCGAAAATAACTTTGTATTTGGTAGTCATAAAAATCCCTTTGCCGGCGTTTGCGGCTGCCGGCCGCCTCATAATAAATACCTGTCTTTCCAGACAATTGTACTAGTCTGAGATGTACTACTTATCGGACGGCATAGCAATATATTTAATATATTGCTATGTAGAAAATGAGTATGATCGCCGCCAGGCCTTGCGGTTAGACGCTTCGGCCTAAAAATTTTTTTTGCGGGCAATGGGGGAGAATTTTTCAGGCATAAAACAAGGGGAACCCCTTAACGGGATTCCCCTCGCAGCGTACGGCTTGCAGCTGCCCGCGTCCGGCGCGGGCAGCCGTATCCGGAACTGTTTACCAGGCAAACAGCGGGAAGGTGCGCGCAAAGGCGTCCACTTCCCTGCCCACTTCCTTGATGCGGGTTTCGTTGGTCAGATTGCTTAAAACCGCGTCTATCCACTGGCCGACTTTGACCATGTCTTTTTCATTCATGCCGCGCGTGGTCAGGGCCGGGGTGCCCAGGCGGATGCCGGAGGTAACAAAGGGCGAGCGGGTCTCAAAGGGCACGGTATTTTTGTTGGTGGTGATGCCGGCGTGGTCCAGAGCAATTTGAGCGTCCTTGCCGGTAATGTCCTTGCTCGTCAGGTCAATAAGCATGAGGTGGTTGTCCGTGCCGCCGGAAACGAGGTCATAGCCGGCATCGGTGAGGGTTTTGGCCAGGGCCTGGGCGTTTTTAATGATCTGCTCCTGATAGGTTTTAAACTCAGGGCGCAGGGCTTCGCCAAAGGCCACGGCTTTGGCCGCGATGACGTGCATGAGCGGGCCGCCCTGGATGCCTGGGAAGATTTGGCTGTTCAGGGCTTTGCCGTTTTCTTCGCAGGAGAGGATCATGCCGCCGCGCGGGCCGCGCAGGGTTTTGTGCGTAGTGGTGGTGGTAAAATGGGCATGGCCGATGGGTGAGGGATGCAGTCCGACGGCCACGAGCCCGGCGATGTGGGCCATGTCCACAATGAGTTTGGCGCCCACT
>RCMY010005330.1_pt1 | contig 10944 bp, 6 predicted proteins | sample 2041341 | NCBI WGS metagenome assembly RCMY01 (sample SAMN09708234, study PRJNA481090) | Marine sediment metagenome, whole genome shotgun sequencing project.
ACATGACGTCGGGCCTGGCCTCCCGCACGGCGTCGAGCACCGTAGGCGTGACGCGGCGCGCCCCGAGCACGGGCAGACCGAGCTCGAGGGCGCGGGCCTTGACGGGCGACGGGACGAGCTCGCGTCCGCGGCCGCGGACGGCGTCCGGCCTCGTGACCACGAGCGTCACCTCATGGTCGCGGGCGAGAAGCTCGAGCGAGGGCACGGCGAAGTCGGGCGTGCCCATGAAGGTGATGCGCATGGCGGCCTCCGTCCTAGTCCTCGACGGACACGTCGCCGGGACGAGCCCCCGCCTCGAGGGCGTCGTGATACTCGCGCATGGCGGTGACGCGCTGGCTCGGCGTGAGATGGTCGATCATCGTGACGCCGTGCACGTGGTCGATCTCGTGCTGGAGGCAGATGGCGAGCAGGTTGTCGGCAGCCTCGTACTGCATGAGGTTGCCGTCGAGGTCGAGCGCCTGCACCACCACGTGGCTCGGGCGGGTGACGGGCACCGTGATGCCGGGGAACGACAGGCAGCCCTCGCCGCTCTCGCGCTCCTCGCCGTCGGCGACGACGACCTTGGGGTTGATGAGCACGTAGGGGTTCTTCTTGCCCTGGCCGTAGTCGCAGTCGATGACCACGATCTGCCTCATGGCGCCCACCTGCGGACCCGCGAGACCGCAGCCGTCGGCGGCGTACATGTCGCGCAGCATGCGCTTGGCGAGCTTCTTGACCTCGGCGTCGATGGTCTCGATGGGCTCGCACTCCTCCGAGAGGCGCGAGTCGGGCGAGAGGACGATATCCTCGAGTGCGTTCATGGTGCTCCTATCAGTCGTGCGCGAAGCGCTACATCGTGTCGTACGCGTCAATGTCCAATGCCATGTTAATACCCATTCTGCGGTCGAGACGAGCGGCACACGAGGAGAGCATGCCGCCGAGGTCGGCCTCGACGGGCGCCTTGACCATGACGTGACGGCGGGAGTTGTCCTTCACCCGCGCCTTGACGCAGTCGGCGGGGCCAAGGACCTCCCATCCGGGACGACCCTCCACCTTGGCGCGGACGAGCTCTGCCATCTGGGCGCTCGCGGCGCCCACGGCCGAGGCGTCCCTCCCCCACACCACCACGTTGGCGAGACGACCGAAGGGCGGATAGCCGGCGTCGACGCGCTCCTCGAGCTCGGGCGCGAGGAAGCTGTCCCGGTCGTGACGCACGACGGCGCGGATGGCGGGGTGCGTCGCCCAGTAGGTCTGAACGATGACCTCACCCGCGCGCTCCCCCCTTCCCGCGCGGCCCGAGACCTGCTCGAGCAGGTCGTAGGTACGCTCGGCGGCGCGGAAGTCGGGCAGTTTGAGCATCGTATCGGCATTGACGACGCCGACGAGGGTCACCTCGGGGAAGTCGAGTCCCTTGGCGATCATCTGCGTGCCCACGAGCACGGCGCACTCTGCGGCGTCGAACTGCTCGAGGAGCCGCTGGTGGGCACCCTTCGCCCGCGTGGTGTCGGCGTCCATGCGGATGACCTCCACGTCGGCCGGCAGGAGTATGCGGAGCTCGTCCTCCACCCGCTGCGTCCCCACCCCGTATGCGGCCAGATAGCGGCTCCCGCAGTTCGGGCACCGCGTCGACGGGTCGGGGAACGCCCTCACGGGCCAGCTCCGGCCGCAGCTGTGGCACATGAGCGAGTGAGTGCGCTCGTGGAACGTGAGAGCGGTCGAGCAGTGGGGGCACTCGGGCACGCAGCCGCACTCGCGGCACATGAGGAAGTTCGCGAAGCCGCGACGGTTGAGCAGGAGGACGGCCTTCTCCCTCCGCTCCGCCATGCCCCTCAGGGCGTCAGCGAGCGGTGCCGAGAAGACCGAGCGGCCGCCGCCGCGAAACTGCTCCGCCATGTCGACGACCGTGACCTTGGGAAGCGTGGCACGGCCGGGGCGCTCGGGCATCGAGACGCGCGTCCAGGAGACGCCCCCGTAGATCCCGACCTCACAACGTCGCAGCGCCTCGAGCGAGGGCGTGGCGCTGCCGAGCACGAGCGCGCAGCCGCGGTCGCGAGCCATGCGGGCGGCGACCTCGCGGGCGTGGTAGCGAGGCGACGAGTCCTGCTTGTAGGACGACTCGTGCTCCTCGTCGATGATGATGAGGCCGGGGTCGGCGAGCGGCGCGAAGAGTGCCGACCGGGCGCCGACGACCACGTGCGCCTCGCCCCTGCGGACGAGGTCCCACTGGTCGAAGCGCTCACCCGCCGAGAGGCGCGAGTGGAGGACGGCGACGTCATCGCCGAAGCGGCTGCGGAAGCGGCCGACCGTCTGGGCCGTGAGCGAGATCTCGGGCACGAGCACGAGGGCTCCGCGGCCCTCCGCCAGCGCGTGCTCGATGGCGTCGAGGTAGACCTCCGTCTTGCCCGAGCCCGTCACGCCGTCGACGAGCACGACGTCGCCGACGCCGCGCCCGCGGGCCGCGTCGATGGCGGTGAGGGCCTTGACCTGGCCATCCGTAAGCTGTTCGGGTCGGGGCGCGGCGGCCGAGGAGAGCGACGTGCCCTCGCGACCGCGCACCTGGCGACGGTCCTCGACGGCGACGACGCCTCGCTTGGCGAGCGCGGTCACGGCCGACGCCGCGCCGGGAATCGTGGCGGCGAGCTCGACCACGCGTTGCGGACCCTGCCGCAGGGCGTCCACGACCTCACGCTGACGGCTCGCGTTGCGGGCGGGCACGAAGGAGGCGCCCTCCTCCGTGAGGCTCGCCCAGCGCACGTCGACGGGACCGGCCTTCTCGCTCACGAGTCTCCAGGGGGAGTCGGGGCACTCGCGGACGACCCTCACCTTCTGACCGGGAGCCAGGAACAGCCGCACCGCGTCGCAGAGCGGGCAGGCGTACTCGTGGGCGAGCCAGGCGGCCACGCCGGCCGCGACCTCGTCGAAGGCGGGCTCGGCGAGAACCTGCTCGACGGGGAGCAGCTTGGACGGGTCGACTCCCTCGACGGGTCCGCACGAGACGCCCGTCACGTAGCCGATCACGCTCCGGTGCGAGAAGGGCACGAGCACGGTGGCGCCCACGGCGACGTCGTCCGCGAGGGCATCGGGCACGGCGTAGGAGAACGCGCCGTCGAGGGACCGCGTGGGGATGTCGAGAACGACGCTCGCATGGCGCATGGTAGTCCCTCCTCACTCCGCTCGGACGATCGCTCTGGTCAGTCGATTGTAGGCGAAGAGCGATGCGCCGCCCCCCCGAAGGAGACGGCGCGTACGTGCGATCTGTGGAGGAACCTACTTCGAGAGCTCGGCGACGGCCGCCTTGAGCTCGTCGGTGCGGTTCGTGGCCTCCCAGGTGAAGTCGGGGTCCTTGCGACCAAAGTGGCCGTAAGCCGCCGTCTTCTCGTAGATCGGGCGACGAAGGTCGAGGTCGCGGATGATGGCACCCGGACGCAGGTCGAAGACCTTCTCGACGGCGGAGGCGAGAAGGGCGTCGTCGACGCTGCCCGTGCCGAAGGTGTCGACCATGACGGAGAGCGGGTGAGAGACGCCGATGGCGTAGGCAAGCTGGATCTCGCACTTGTGCGCGAGGCCCGCGGCCACGATGTTCTTCGCGACCCAACGCGCGGCGTAGGCCGCGGAGCGGTCGACCTTGGTACAGTCCTTGCCCGAGAAGGCGCCGCCGCCGTGGCGACCCATGCCGCCGTAGGTGTCGACGATGATCTTGCGGCCGGTGAGGCCGGTGTCGCCCATAGGGCCACCGACCACGAAGCGGCCGGTCGGGTTGACGTAGATGTCGGCGTGCTTCCACTCGATGCCCACCTCGTCAAGGACGGGCTCGATGACGTGGGCAATCATGTCCTCGCGAATCTGCGCGAGCTTGACGTCGGCGGAGTGCTGGGTGGAGACGACGACGGCTGTGACCTCGACGGGACGGTCGTCCTGGTAGCGGACGGTGACCTGGGTCTTGCCGTCGGGGCGCAGGTAGGCGAGCGAACCGTTCTTGCGAACCTTGGCAAGGCGCTCTGCCATGCGCTGGGCGAGGTAGATCGGCATGGGCATGAGCATGTCGGTCTCGTCGGAGGCGTAACCGAACATCATGCCCTGGTCGCCGGCGCCGATCTTGTCGATCTCGTCCTCGTCGTTGGCGCGGGCGAAGGTGCCGTCGACGCCCTGGGCGATGTCGGGCGACTGCTCGTGAATGAGGTTCATGACGCCGCAGGTCTCGGCGTCGAAGCCGTACTTGGCACGGGTGTAGCCGATGCGGCTCACGGTGTCGCGGACGACCTTCTGGATGTTGACGTAGGCCTCGGTCCGGACCTCGCCCATGACGATGATCGTGCCCGTGGTGGTGAAGGTCTCGATGGCGCAGCGCACGTTGTCGACGTTCGCGGGGGTGCCGTCGGGCGACACATAGCCGTGCGCCTGAAGCTCCGCCTCCTGACGGAAGATCGCGTCGACGATCGCGTCGGAAATCTGGTCGCACATCTTGTCAGGGTGACCCTCGGTCACGGACTCCGAGGTGAAGAGGTAGTTCTTGTGCTCCATTGCAGTGTTCCTTTCATGCGCCGCGGGGCGCTCGTCCTCTTGACTGGTAGACCATATACCCACCTGGGCAGGAATGCCACCCGCCGAAGCCCTACTTTGCGGCAGCCTCGAGAAGCTGGCCCTGTGCCGTCTCGGTCCCGAGACCGTTCAGCGCGATGAGGACGAGCTGGCTCGCAAGCTCCTCGTCACTCATGGCGTCAGGGGTCTCGTACGCACTCTCGAGTGCGGCGAAGATGAAGGCGCCGCAGGTGGAGATAGCTCCGAGTCGGCTGTTGACGTCCCTGCGGATGACGCCCTCCTGCTTGGCCCGCTCGATCTGTGCGGTGATGATCGAGATCACGCGGGCGAGATGGGTCTCGAAGGTGGGAAGCATGTCGCCCTGGTTCGCGCTGAGAAGCTCGCGGCTCATGGCAAAGGAGAGCGGACCGCCCTCGCGAATCCCGTGTGCGAGCACGAGCGCGAGGCCTTGGATCGACTCCATCGACGACGAGGCCTGGGAGACGACCTCCTCGATCGAGTCGACGAGCATGTCGACCGAGCGGTCGAAGATCGCCTCGATGAGCGCGCTCTTGTCCGCGAAGTAATAGTAGAGCGCGCCCTTGGACATGCTGCAGCGGGTGGACACCTCGCTCATCTGGAACTCCGTGTTGCCACGCTCGGTCATGAGGTCGGAGGCGGCCGACATGATCCTCTCGCGGGTGGCGGCGCTCTTCCGCGTCTTGGCGCTCGACCTCAGCCTCGAGGTCTGCTTTCCGACCCTCTCCTGGAGCTGCTCCATCGCGACGGAGCTGGCGTCGTGAATCCCCGCCGTGAGCTCCTCCGCGACCTTCTCGTCAATCCTTGGCATGCATCCTCCCATCGATTCGAACGACGCGATTCTAGCATCACGGGATTGTTTTTTGAGCATATTTCAAAAAAACTAACCAGAAGTGTCTAGATTCGTCGGAAGCTTGGAATAAAGTAAAAGTCCGTGACGAAGTTGTGCGATACGACGAGATGCGCCGCCAATCGCATGCCCCATTCATTCTGTTGGAATCTGACTCGTTCGAGGGGGTCGAGGCGTGAGAACGGCTCTGAGAATCTTTCGGCGCGACCTCAAGCGCATCCTTCGCAACCCCATCGCGGTCATCGTCACCCTCGGCGTCTGCATCATCCCATCGCTCTACGCATGGTTCAACATCGCAGCAAACTGGGACCCCTACAAGAACACCTCGGGCGTGAGCGTCGCCGTCGTGAGCAACGACGAGGGCGCTGACCTCGGAGGCGACCTCGGCTACGTCAACGCCGGCGACATGGTCCTCGAGAAACTCGCCGAGAACGACCAGCTCAACTGGGTCACGACCGACGAGGATGACGCGCTTGACGGCGTCAGTTCGGGCAGGTACTACGCCGCCATCGTGATTCCGAAGGGCTTCACCTCCGACCTCGCGAGCGTCCTCACGGGAGATCTCGCGCAGCCCGACATCGACTATTACGTCAACGAGAAGGTCAACCCCATCGCGCCCAAGGTCACCGACACGGGCGCCTCGACGATCGAGACCCAGATCAACGAGACCTTCGTGAAGACCGTCACCGGCGTCGTCGTCGACAAGCTCAAGGGCGCCTCGGGCAGCATCCTCGGCGAGGCGAACACGACCACGGACAACGTGGTGACGCGCATCCACGACGTCGAGGGCTCGCTCGACGACCTCTCCGGGACCATCGACGACACGAACGCCACCATCGAGTCCGCCCGCGCGAGCATCGCGGACGCAGAGACCACGCTCGCGGAGCTCGAGGCGGAGGTCGACAAGGCCAACGGGTCTCTCGCCGACGCCACGGGCATCCTCTACACCGCACGCCAGGACTCCGCCTCGCTCTCGTCGAGCGTCACCTCGTCGCTCGCCAAGGCGACGACCCTCATCACGGGCGTCTCGGGAGACGCGAACGCCGCGATCGGCAGGATATCGGGCAAGGTCGGCGAGGTCCAGGGCACGGTCGACGGCGCCCTCGCGACGGCCCAGGGCATCGTGGACGAGAACGAGAGGATCGTCACCGACCTCCAGGCGCTCGAGCCCCTCATCCCAGACGAGAGGAAGACCGAGTTCGAGGCCCTCGTCGCCACGCTCCAGGCGCAGGTGGACGAGCAGCAGGCGACGGTCGACCGGCTCGAGACCGCCTCGTCGGACATCTCGAACACGGCGAACGCCGTCTCCGGCGTCTCGACCTCGGTGAACGACGCGATCTCGTCGGGCGCCCAGAACGTCACCGACCTCCAGTCGAGCTTCTCGACCACGACCCTCCCCCAGCTCTATTCGGCCCTCGACTCGTTCTCCGACGCCTCGGGCGACCTCAAGAGCGTGCTCGCGAGCCTCTCGCCCACCCTGAAGGAGACCGAGGGCGTCCTCTCCCAGCTCGACGGCACGCTCGAGCAGGCCGAGAGCGACACGAGCCTCACCAAGGAGTCGATCTCGACCATCAAGGATTCGCTCGACCAGGTTGCCACCGACCTCTCCGCCATCCAGAGCTCCGAGGCCATGGAGAAGATCTCGAGCTTCCTCGGCGTCGACACGGACGGCATCGCCTCGTTCATGGCGACGCCGGTCGAGCTCGACGACGAGGCCGTCTACCCCGTGGCCAACTACGGCTCGGGCGTCGCGCCCTTCTACACCGACCTCGCCCTCTGGGTCGGGGGCTTCGTGCTCGTGGCCATCTACAAGATCGAGGTCGACGACGAGGGCATCGGCGAGTTCAAGCCGTGGCAGAGCTACTTCGGCCGCTGGATGCTCTTCATGCTGCTCGGCGCCTTCCAGGCGATCATCTGCTGCGTCGGCGACCTCGTCATGGGCATCCAGTGCCTCGATCCCAAGGCCTTCGTCTTCGCCGGCGTGGTCGAGTCGTTCGTCTACGTCAACATCATCTATGCCTTCTCCATCGCGTTCAAGCACGTCGGCAAGGCGCTCTGCGTCCTTCTCGTCATCCTGCAGATCCCCGGCTCGTCGGGCACCTACCCCATCGAGATGATGCCGGCCTTCTTCCAGGCCATCCACCCGTGGCTGCCCTTCACCTACGGCATCAACGCCATGCGCGAGGCCATCGCGGGCTACTACGGCAACTACTACCCCCACAACCTCCTCGTGCTGCTCCTCTTTGTGATCCCCGCGCTGCTCATCGGCGTGGGTTGGAGGCGGCACCTGCTCAACATCAACGCGCTGTTCGACAAGAAGCTCGCCCAGACCGACCTCATGATCTGCGAGAAGAACGGCATCACCGTCGAGCACTACAAGATCTCGTCCATCATCCGCTCCCTTCTCCACAACGACACCTACCGAGGCGAGATCACGGCGCGCGCGGCGCAGTTCGAGCTCATCTACCCCAAGGTCATCCGCTGGGGCTTCATCGCCCTGCTCGCCCTGCCCATCGGCCTCACCGTGGTCATGTTCATGTCCTCGAGCAAGTCGCTCTGGTTCATCATCTGGATCATCTGCCTCGTCGCCCTCTGCGCGATGCTCATCATCACCGAGTACCTCCACGAGTCCATGCGCCGCCAGGCCGAGTTCGCGGGACTCTCGCAGGAGGAGATGTACGAGGCCCTGGGCGAGGATCTCGACAAGGAGTACAACAGCACCCCGCTCCAGCGGCTGAGACAGCGCGTGGTCGTGGCCAGGTCCAACGTGCAGACCGTCCTCGCGAAGCCGCGCAAGGCAGAGGAGACTGCGAGCGACGCCGCGCGCGACGACAGCCTCACGTCGGTCATCTCGAGGATCCGCGGCGACGCCCCCGACGAGGAGGTCGAGGTCCCCCAGATTCCGCGTGCGACGACGCCGCCCGTCTCGCTCGATCACGACGTGACGACGGGGCTCTTCCCCGTCCCCGTCATGTCCCAGTCGGAGGAGGACGACAGCAGGCGCGAGAAGCCCGCCAAGCACAAGAAGGACAAGTCCCCCAAGCAGGACAAGGGGCACAAGCACGCGTCGTCCAAGAAGTCGGACAAGAAGAAGGGCACAAAGAAGCACGGCTCAAAGGGGAAGGGGGACCGTCGATGAGAAGGGCATGGCGCATCTTCAAACAGGACTGCATCCATGCGACGAGCAACGTCATCGCGCTCGTCGTCTGCGTCGGTCTCGTGGTCATCCCCTCGCTCTACGCCTGGTTCAACATCGCGGGCAGCTGGGACCCCTACAGCAACACGAAGAACCTCAAGATCGCCGTGGCCAACTCCGACGAGGGCTACTCGAGCGACCTCATCCCCGTCGAGATCAACATCGGCGAGCGCACGGCCTCCAAGCTGCAGGAGAGCACGAGCATCGGCTACGTGACCACCGACGAGGACGACGCCATCGAGGGCGTGAGGAGCGGAGAGTATTACGCCGCGATCGTCATCCCCGAGGACTTCACCGAGAAGATGATGACGCTCCTCTCCGGAGACCCCCAGAAAGCGACGATCGTCTACTACAGCAACGAGAAGGAGAACGCTATCGCGTCGATCGTCTCGGACAAGGCCGCGTCGGCCGTGCGCACCGACGTGGAGTCATCCTTCGACGAGACCGTCTCGGAGGTGGCGGCGAGCACCTTGGGCGAGGTCTCGGGCTACCTCGGCGACGACAACGTGGTCCTCATCGGACAGAAGCTCGACTCCTCGCTCAAGTCGGGCTCGCAGGACCTGCGCGCCGCGTCATCCCACATCGACGCATACTCCGACCTGCTCTCCTCCGCCTCCTCGATCGTCGACAGCTCCACGAGCCTGCTCTCGACTACGGGAGGCTCGGCCTCGTCCATCTCCGACGCGCTCGGGAGCGCCTCCACGGGGGTACGCCAGGTCGACACCGCCGTGGACGGCGCCACGGCCTCCATCAACACGGCGCTCGACTCGACGAGCGAGAGCTTCGACGGGGTCTCGTCGGCCGTCGACGACGCCTTCGACACGGCCGAGACCGACTCCACGGATGCCGCCGCCGAGCTTCGAAGCATCTCCTCGCGCGTGCAGGACGTCATCGACGGCTACTCGGCCTTCCGCGAGAGCCTCGTCACGCTGCGAGACGAACTCGGCGACGACAAGGGCTCGCTGCTCGACCCCGTGATCGCGCGGGTGGACGGCATCCTCTCCACGCTGCAGGCGCTCCACGACCGCCTGGACACCGCCGCGACCAACCTCGAGAACGGCGTGGACAGCGCCGAGGAGGACCATGCGGCGCTCATGGATCTCATCGCCGACAACAAGTCGCAGGTGGACTCCGTCAGGACCGAGTACGAGTCCAACCTGGAGTCCTCCATCTCCACCCTCGCCGACAGCATCGACACCGCGGCGGACTCCGCCGACTCCGTCTCGACAAGTCTCAACGCCACGGTCTCGAGTCTCCAGCAGACCTCCGAGCTCACCTCCGGCAACATCGCCGAGATTCAGACCTCGCTCGACGACGCCTCCTCCAAGCTCGACTCCATGGCCGATGACCTCGACGGACTTGTGAGCTCGCTCGACGCGGCGGTCAACTCGGGAGACGTGGAGCAGATTCGCACGATCCTCTCGGCGAATCCCACCGCGCTCGCGAGCTTCCTGTCATCCCCCGTGGGCATCAACCGCACCGCGGTCTACCCCATCGAGAACAACGGGTCCGCCATGGCGGGCTTCTACTCCACGCTCGCGCTCTTCGTGGGCGCCATCGTCCTTGTCGCCATGCTCAAGGTGACCGTGTCCGAGGCCGAGCTCGTCGCCGCCGGGAACGCGCGGCCGCGACATGCCTACATGGGTCGCCTCGGGATCTACGTCGTGCTCGCCGTTCTGCAGGCGCTGCTCGTCTCGATGGGCGACCTCTTCTACCTCGGCATCCAGTGCGTGCATCCCGTGATGTTCGTCATCACCTGCTGCCTGACGTCGCTCGTGTTCGTGAACATCACCTACTCTCTCACGGCCTCCTTCGGCGACGTGGGCAAGGCCATCTGCGTCTTCCTCCTTGTAATCCAGGTCGCGGGCGCGGGCGGCACCTTCCCCAAGGAGATGCTCCCCGCCTTCTTCCAGACCTGCTATCCCTTCCTGCCGTTCGTGCACGCAATTTCGTGCATGCACGAGTGCATCGGCGGCTACTACGAGGCCACCTGGGCGGTGGAGATGACGGGTCTTCTCACGTACATCCTCCCCTGCCTCCTGCTGGGCCTCATCCTCCGAAAGCCCGTCATTCGTCTCAACGGCTGGTTCGTGAAGAAGCTCGAAGACACCAAGCTCATGTGACCTGGAAAAGGGGACAGGTTGTTTTTCCAGGTTTTTCTCGCCAGGGAGCGGCGTGGCTGCAGTCGCGTGACGCAGGTCAGGGCCTCCTCGGACGCTTGGTGTGTCGCACGATAGGTTTTTGTACGTAAACGTATCGCACGACACAAATCTGGATCGCGTGCGGGATGTTGGTGTCAGAGGGCCGGGACAAAGGGAGACGGCCGTTGCCTAGAATCGTTATTCGCCAGAAGTACGATTCG
>RCMY010005533.1_pt1 | contig 10944 bp, 7 predicted proteins | sample 2041341 | NCBI WGS metagenome assembly RCMY01 (sample SAMN09708234, study PRJNA481090) | Marine sediment metagenome, whole genome shotgun sequencing project.
GATCCCGAACTTTTGGAACACGCCCCGAACGCAGAACATATTTTTGTCGGCAAGCGAAAAGGCTGTTATTCCCATCAACAGGAACAGATCAACGAACTGATCGTGAGCCGGGCCAAATCACACGGACATGTCGTACGGCTAAAAGGCGGTGACCCTTTCGTTTTCGGCCGTGGTGCCGAAGAAATGGAATACGCCGCCGAACACGGACTTGAAGTAGCCATGGTGCCCGGGGTATCCTCCTGTTTATCTGTGCCTGCCATGCAGAACATTCCCGTTACTAAGAGAGGCGCAGCGGAAAGTTTTTGGGTAATCACAGGTACTACAAAGGAACATAAATTGTCGAACGACGTGCGTTTGGCTGCAAAAAGCAGTGCTACAGTGGTCATTTTAATGGGGATGTCAAAACTGTCCCAAATCGTAGAATTGTTCAAAAAAGAGGGAAAATCCGAAACGCCCATTGCCATCATCCAAAACGGCACCCGAAAAGATGAAAAAGTAGGCATAGGCACAATAGCATCCATAGAAAGGGAAGTCCAACGGCAAGAATTGGCCAATCCGGCGATTATTGTTATCGGGGAAGTCGTAAGACATCGGGAGCAAATTCTCGAAATACAAAAAGAATATAATGGGTACGAATTTGCCGGTATTGAATAGTAAGACAAAACCCAATTGTCACTACTAACTGCCAAATACGTTGTACTAAATACTCCCGAAGCGTCGGGTTAAATACTAGAAAAATGATAAAAACAGATCTTATTATAATAGGCGCAGGCCCTACCGGACTTTTCACCGTATTCGAAGCGGGATTATTGAAATTGAAGTGTCATCTCATCGACGCTTTGCCCCAACCCGGCGGACAATGTTCCGAAATCTATCCCAAAAAACCTATTTACGATATTCCGGCCTTCCCAGAAATTTTGGCGGGCGATTTGGTTACTAACCTAATGGAGCAGATCAAACCCTTTGAACCGGGATTCACATTGGGGGAACGCGCCGAAACCTTAGATAAGCAAGAAGATGGCTCGTATATCGTTACGACCAATAAAGGTACGAAACACCAGGCGCCGGTCGTAGTTATCGCAGGTGGTCTGGGCTCTTTCGAACCCCGTAAACCGCCCATCGAGAACATTCTCGATTTTGAGGATAAAGGTGTCGCCTATATAATCAAAGATCCGGAAGTCTATCGCGATAAGAAGGTGTTGATTGCCGGTGGTGGTGATTCCGCTTTGGACTGGGCCATCTTTTTGGCCGATGTAGCGTCGGAAGTATCTTTGGTGCACCGAAGAAAAGAGTTCCGCGGAGCTTTGGATTCCGTTGAAAAAGCCGCTGAACTTGCCAAATTGGGCAAAATTAAGCTCTTTACCGAGGCGGAGGTCAAAAAATTGTACGGTGATGAGCACTTAGAGGCGGTCGTAGTAAAACACAACGACTCCAACAAAGGCGAAAGCTATATTGAAGTCGATAGTTTTATTCCCTTGTTCGGCCTATCCCCAAAATTGGGCCCTATCGGCGATTGGGGACTCGAAATCGAGCGCAATGCCATCAAAGTCAATAATGCCAAGGATTATCAGACCAATATTCCCGGAGTTTTCGCTATTGGCGATGTAAACACCTATGAAGGCAAGCTAAAATTAATTTTATCAGGATTTCACGAGGCCGCAGTCATGTGCCAGTTCGCCTACCAGCTCATCAACCCCGGAAAACGATATGTGATGAAGTACACCACCGTTGGAGGAGTTACCGGATTTGATGGCTCTAAAAAAGAGGCGAAAAAGGAGGTTGTACAGAGTATTGCCTAAAATTGGAACTGCAAGGTGTCCTACGAATTTGACCTGCAGGCATTGCGACATCCACCAAAAACAACTGACTTTCCTTGCTTTTCACCCGCTTGTACCGTTACTTTGTACTTAGTTCATTCAAAAAATTGAAACGTTATCAAGAAAGGCGGAGGGATTAGACCCTATGAAGCCTTAGCAACCCTTTACTTAAAGAAGGTGCTACGTTCTATCTCGATAGTCATCGGGACAGATAACTCAGAAAAAGACCAAACGTCTACTTTTTCCCTTGCTTGTTAACAGTTGCTTTAGATAAACCGGTTCAAACGAATGGGTTATAATATCGTATATCCATATGATCAAAGATTTACTTCAAGAACGGATTTTAATCCTCGACGGCGCCATGGGCACTATGCTGCAACGCTATAAGTTTACGGAGGAAGATTTTCGTGGTGAGCGGTTTAAGGATTGGGAACATCCGTTACAGGGCAACAACGACCTGTTGTCCCTTACACAGCCTGAGGCCATTGCCACGATACACCGCAAATATTTCGCCGCCGGAGCCGATATCGTGGAGACCAATACCTTTTCCAGTACTACGATCGCCATGGCGGATTATCATATGGAAGAACTGGTCTATGAACTTAATTATGAGTCCGCCCGAATCGCTAAAAAAGTAGCAGACGAATTTACTGCGAAGGAACCTGAAAAACCTAGATTCGTAGCAGGTAGTATCGGCCCGACAAACAAGACGGCTAGTATGTCTCCCGATGTCAACGACCCGGGATTTCGAGCCATTTCCTTCGATGAATTACGTATCGCTTATAAGCAGCAAGTAGAAGCTTTGTTAGATGGTGGTGTCGACCTGCTTTTGGTGGAGACCATCTTTGATACGCTCAACGCCAAGGCCGCCCTTTTTGCCATAGAGGAAGTGAAGGAAGAACGTAACATCGACCCCCCGATCATGGTCAGCGGTACAATTACCGATGCTTCGGGCAGGACATTATCCGGGCAAACGGCGGAAGCCTTTTTAATTTCCATATCCCATATCCCAATATTGTCCGTCGGCTTCAATTGCGCCTTGGGTGCCGATCAATTGGTGCCGCATTTGGAAGTATTGGCCAATAAATCCGAACATTATGTTTCGGCACATCCCAATGCCGGATTGCCCAATGCTTTCGGCGAATATGACGAAACACCAGAGCAGATGGCGGGGCAAATCAAGGAATATCTGGAAAAGAGCTTGGTGAATATCGTCGGAGGATGCTGCGGTACGACTCCAGAACATATCTCCGCCATCGCCAACATGGTGAAACAATACGGTCCAAGACCGATTTTAACAGCAAGTGAATAAATGAAAGAAGCCGGGCCAAAATATCTGAAATTAAGTGGACTTGAACCGCTCATAGTAACCCCCGAAAGCAATTTCGTAAACGTTGGGGAACGCACCAATGTGGCCGGTTCCAAAAAATTTCTGCGTCTTATCAAAGAGGAAAAGTTTGAAGAGGCTTTAGATGTCGCCCGCGAACAGGTAGAGGGTGGTGCCCAGGTCATCGATATCAATATGGATGACGGCCTGATCGATGGCAAGGAGGCCATGGTCAAGTTTCTCAACCTCGTAATTGCCGAACCCGATATCGCCCGGGTTCCGATCATGATCGATAGCTCTAAATGGGAAATTATAGAAGCGGGACTGCAGGTGGTACAGGGCAAGTGCGTGGTCAATTCCATTAGTTTAAAGGAAGGTGAAGAGGAATTCATGTATCACGCCAAACTTATTAAAAGATACGGGGCCGCGGTCATCGTCATGGCTTTCGACGAGGTAGGTCAAGCCGATAATTATGATCGCCGCATCGAAATTGCAAAACGGTCTTACGATATTCTGGTAAACCGGGTCGGTTTTGCACCTGAGGACATCATTTTCGACCTCAATATTTTTCCGGTAGCCACAGGAATGGACGAGCATAAGCTTAATGCCCTCGATTTTATCAAAGCGACGAAATGGGTCAAGGAAAACCTGCCCTATTGCCATGTGAGCGGTGGTGTCAGTAATGTATCCTTCAGTTTTCGGGGTAATAATCCCGTTCGCGAGGCCATGCATTCCGCTTTTTTGTACCATGCCATCAAGGCGGGTATGAACATGGGTATCGTAAATCCCACAATGTTGGAAATCTACGATGATATTCCAAAGGATTTGTTGGAACGTGTCGAAGACGTCATTCTCAATCGTAGGGACGATGCCACAGAACGCCTGTTAGACTTTGCCGAGTCCGTTGTAGGAAAGGCCAAGGAAAGCAAAGTAGATCTATCTTGGCGCGAAGAACCACTTCAAGACAGAATTACCAGAGCCCTTGTCAAGGGTATCGATCAATATATTGTCGAAGATGTCGAGGAAGCTCGGCAAGTTGCCGACAAACCTATAGAGGTCATTGAAGGTAATTTAATGATCGGCATGAACGTGGTAGGCGACCTTTTCGGTAGCGGAAAAATGTTTTTGCCCCAAGTGGTAAAATCGGCAAGGGTAATGAAAAAAGCGGTGGCCTATTTGCTGCCGTATATCGAAGAAGAAAAACTTTTAAATCCCCAAGAGGGCGATTCGGAAGGGAATGGTAAGATTCTAATGGCTACCGTCAAAGGCGATGTTCACGACATCGGAAAGAACATTGTAGGCGTGGTTTTAGCCTGTAACAATTATGAGATTATCGACTTGGGTGTGATGGTGCCGTCGGAAAAAATATTGGACGAGGCCATCAAGCACAATGTAGATGCCATCGGATTGAGTGGACTTATAACGCCGTCGTTGGACGAAATGGTGCACCTCGCCAAGGAAATGCAGCGTAAAAACTTCACGTTGCCCTTGTTAATCGGGGGTGCCACGACCAGTAAGGCGCACACGGCGGTAAAGATCGATACGCAGTATAGCCAGTCCGTCGTACATGTCAATGATGCCTCGCGGGCGGTAACCGTGGTAGGTGATCTGTTGCAAAAAGAGACCTCCAAAGCTTACAAAAAGTCTATCAAGGAAGATTACGAGGTATTCCGGGAAAAATTTAAGAACCGTTCCAAGCACAAGGAATATAAGCCATTGGAGTCGGCTCGAGCCAATAGGTTTAAAATCGATTGGGATACTTCCGAAATCGTAAAACCTAAAGAACTCGGCATTCAGGTCATCGAGGATGTCGATTTGGAAAAATTAATCCCATTTATCGATTGGACGCCCTTTTTCCGAAGCTGGGAACTACACGGAAAATATCCGGATATTTTGGAGGATGAAATTGTAGGAAAACAGGCAACGGAAGTATTTGCCGATGCCCAAAAAATGTTGAAAGAAGTCTTGGCCGAAAAGAAATTGAGGGGCAAGGGCATTTTCGGATTGTTTCCTGCAAATACCTTGGGTAATCATGACGATATCGAGGTAGAATGTCAGCCCGAGCGCAGTCGAGGGGAGGCCGGCAACGAGCTTGAAACAAAAACTTTCGGCTTCCGCACCCTCCGCCAACAATTGCAACGCCGCGAAGGGGTACCCGATTACGCCTTGGCCGATTTTATCGCACCCAAGGAAACGGGCAAACAAGATTATATCGGCTGCTTTTGTGTCACTACAGGTTTCGGTACCGACGAACTGTCGGAAAAATATCGAGAAGACCTGGACGACTACAACTCGATAATGATAAAGGCACTATCGGACCGATTGGCCGAAGCCTTCGCCGAATATTTACATAAGGAAGTCCGAACAAAACATTGGGGCTATGCGTCAAATGAAGATTTGGACAATGAGGCATTGATTGGCGAAAAATATAAGGGCATTCGTCCCGCTCCGGGCTATCCAGCCTGTCCCGATCATTTAGAAAAACTGACGATTTGGGATATGCTACAAGTTGAAGAACGCATCGGCGTAAAGTTGACCGAGAGCCTCGCCATGTGGCCCGCCTCCTCGGTAAGCGGCTATTATTTCGCCAACCCCGAAGCCAAATATTTTGGAATTGGAAAAATAAAGGAAGACCAAGTCGCCGATTTCGCCGACCGAAAAGGGATTCCGTTGGAAAAGGCCACGAAATGGTTATCGCCCAATATTGCCGATGATTAAATAACCCTCGCAAAGACCTGATAGCTAGTACAAAAACGGGACTTTGCGTCAGGGATTGCAGCGGCATCTTTTTTAGTGTCACCTTGAGCGCAGTCGAAAGGCGACACTAAAAAAATATAGCGAAAAGCCCGCCCGGACGCCCATATAGAAAGAATACTTACGAATTTTGAAATCCCCCAAAAGTATGGGGTAGCAAACATGAAAGTAACCGACCACATAAAAAACGCCAAAGGAGAAACCCTGTTCTCCTTCGAGATCATTCCGCCTCTAAAAGGCCATAGAATTCAGGAACTTTATGACAACATCGATCCTTTGATGGAGTTTAAACCCCCGTTCATCGATGTGACCACTTCCCGCGAAGAGTATGTCTATATCGATCGCGACGGACTGCTTGACAAAAAACTGACCCGTATGCGGCCCGGTACCGTAGGTATATGTGCATCCATAAAGCATAAATACGATGTCGATACCGTACCACATTTGCTCTGCGGCGGTTTTTCGAAAGAGGAAACCGAATATGTATTGGTTGATTGCCATTATTTGGGCATTGACAACGTGATGGCCTTACGGGGCGATGCCATGAAGGATGAAAAATATTTCAAGCCGACCATGGGCGGTCATGATTATGCCGTGGGGCTGGTAAAGCAGCTGCATGATCTGAACTGCGGCAACTATCTGCACGACACCGTTGAGACCGACCACTGTGCCGATTTCTGCATCGGGGTCGCCGGCTATCCTGAGAAACATCTGGAAGCGCCATCCTTAAAATCGGACCTAAAACGCTTAAAGGAAAAAGTCGACGCCGGGGCGCATTACGTGGTGACCCAAATGTTCTTCGACAACCAAAAATATTTCGAGTTCGTTGACGCCGCCAGAAGCATTGGAATCGACGTTCCCATTATCCCCGGCATAAAACCCATTGCCGTAAAACGCCATCTGCAGTTGCTGCCACAGGTATTCCGTATCGACTTGCCGCAAGATTTGATCGATGCGGTCGATGATTGCAAAGACAACAAGGCGGTCCGCCAAGTAGGGGTGGAGTGGTGTATCGAACAATCCCAAGAACTAAAAGCGGCGGGAGTTCCCGTACTGCATTATTATTCCATGGGGAAATCGGATAACATCAAAGCTATTGCCGAGAAAGTCTTTTAAAAAGTTCTGAGTTTAAAAATATAATTGCTGATTACCGATTACCCCAAAGTGTCTGGGTAGCATATGGTTTACTGCCACTCATAACTCAAAATTTTCTGCCTCGCACTGCCAATCTCATATTTCTAACTTCGTGCCTTGTATTTCGTACTTCGTACTTATCTTTGCGCTCCATGAACCCAAGGGTATTTCTCTTATTTCTATTCTCCTTCGGATGGAGTTTTGCCCAAAAAGGGGAGACCAAAAGCAACTATACCTTCGATGCCAACGCCTTTTACGGTTCGATATATTTGCACAATCCCGATATATCACACTTAATTACAGAGCATCCGGCCGGTTTTGTTTTAGGATACAACAGAAAAACCTACGGCCAAGAAGATTGGGAACAGGGCTACAACTATCCCGATTTGGGAGCCTCTTTTTTGTATCAAGATATGGTCAACCCAACTTTAGGGAAAAACTACGGGCTCTATGCCCATTTCAATTTTTACTTTTTTAAGCGGAACCTCCAATTCCGCATCGCCCAAGGAATTGCCTATACTACGAATCCGTATGACCGTAACGACAATTTTCGCAGCAATGCCTATGGGTCACGGTTTTTGAGCTCCACTTATTTGATGTTCAATTACCACAAAGAAAGTATCTATAAAAATTTGGGATTTAAAGCGGGGATTTCCATCATACACTATTCCAACGCCAATGTTAAAGCGCCGAATACTTCTACAAATACGATAGCTTTCAATGCGGGCTTGGTGTACACATTAGCGCAAGCCGAAACGGAATACATCCGAAGAGAAAAAGTCAGGATTATCGAACCTATTAAATATAATCTGGTTTTCAGGGGAGGGGTCAATGCTAGCGATAATATCGGTCATGGGCAGTATCCATTCTACATTTTTTCGGGGTATGCGGACAAACGGCTGGGCAGAAAAAGTGCCGTTCAAGCCGGTGCGGATATATTCTTCAGTAATTTTTTAAAGGAACTGATCGAATTTCAGTCCATATCATTTCCCGAAAACAATATCGCCGCGGATACCGATTATAAACGAGTGGGACTTTTCATCGGCCACGAGCTGTTCATCAATAAATTATCCATAGAAACACAATTGGGCTACTACGTCTACTATCCGTTCGATTTTGAGGGGCGGGTGTACAATCGACTCAGCCTAAAACGCTATTTTGGGGATAGGGTGTTTGGAGTTGTCAGCCTTAAATCGCATGGTGCCGCTGCGGAAGCCGTGGAGTTGGGGATTGGGTTACGGTTATAAGGATTAAAGTACAATGTCAAGGATTAAAAACGTGAAAAATTTGGAATTTGAAAGCTGCCTTCCGCAGCCTTGCTTGCGGGCAGGCAGCGGATGCCATTGGAACCTGCCATTCCTTTTCTCATCGGTTGGTTGGCCATGGCCCAGTTTGGAATTTTCCCCCATCTCGAGAGATGCTATTAAGGCAATGGTGATGTTTTTGACAACCCTATTTTTCTTGGGATGTAATGGGGAAAACGCCCCCGACTGCCTTCAAAATTCTGGAGATTTTATCCGTGAAGAAGTATCCGTGCCAAATTTCACCAAGATCACCATCTTCGAAAACGTATCCTTGGTACTAAAACAGGGCGATATTCAAAAAGTGGAGATTGCCACGGGAAAATATCTGCGAGATGAGGTGTCCGCAACTGTAGAAGGCGATCGTTTGTTGTTAAAGGATACCAATGACTGTAATTACTTCCGTGAATATGGCCTGACCACCGTTTATGTAACATCCCCTGATATTACTGAAATTCGCAGTAGTACCGGCTGGCCGATTAAAAGTGATGGTGTTTTGGCTTATGAGAGCTTGACCCTATTGTCCGAGAGTTTCAACAATCCCGAATCCGAGACCACGGACGGGGAGTTCGATTTGGAAGTCGATTCCCAAGATCTTGGTGTAGTGGTGAACGGTATCGCCTATTTTAAATTGAAAGGAAGTACCGAAAACCTCCGTTTGACCATTGCCGCCGGTGATTCGCGTATCGAAGCAGGGAATTTAACGGCTCAGAGTGTAAGTCTGAACCATCGCGGATCCAACGACATGTTCGTAAATCCGCAACGCGTCATCAGCGGCGCCATTCGCGGTACGGGCGATGTGATCAGTTCGACCCGACCGGATACCGTCGCAGTGAAGGAGCTGTACAAAGGGCGGTTGATATTTCAATAATTCCGCGCATGAACCCTATTCAAAAATATCTTAAAAGCCTTTTCGCTAAACGGCGTGTCATTGGCGATACACCGATTTTGAAGGGATTGGCAAAGGCAGACGCGATTTTAAACACTTTAGTAAACGATAAAAGAGTACCTGGTCTTTCCATAACGGTTATAAAGGATGGAAAAACCTTTTTCCAAAAAGGCTACGGCTATTCCGATTTGGAAACCCTCAGTTCTGTTGACCCTGCAAAAACGATTTTCCGTATCGCCAGCGTATCCAAACCCATTGCCGCTACCGCTTTGGCCCACGTGGTCGCTGACGGACTCATCGATTTGGATGCATCCTTCTACGAGTACGTACCGTACTTTCCCAATAAAAAATGGGATTTCACTAACCGTCAACTCGCCAGCCACACAGCGGGTATCCGGGGATACAGAGGCGTGGAATACGGACTGAACCAACCTTACTCCATAAAAGAAGGTATTGATATTTTTAAGGATGATGACCTGATTTTTGAGCCGGGTCGGGGCTACCTCTACAATAGCTTTGATTGGGTGCTGGTTTCATTGGCAGTGCAAGAGGCGAGTGGTATTCCGTTCGAGGAATATGTTCGGCAAAAAGTATTAGAACCGTTGGGCATGGAAAATACCTTTGCCAAATGTTATCCCGAATATTTCACACAAGAAAGTCGGGGAGGGAGCGCGCATAATTCGGGGCAAACAAAAACCTCCGCGAAGTTTAGGCCGGGCGAAGCCAAGTCCGACAAGCCAAGGATTGACGGCACCGGGCAGGAACAGGCCTCGATGGTAAGCCATTTACCTTATCACGTATCAAAGTTCTACTCCAAAAACCGAAAAGGCTTCCGACCTGCCATCCCCGTAAACAATTTTTACAAGCTGGCAGGCGGCGGCTATCTCTCTACCTCCGCGGATATCGCTAAATTCGGACAAGCTTATTTGGATGGGACAATCCTGTCCGAAGAAATACGCTCCCAGTTCTTGACCTCGCAGACAGTAAACGGTAATCCGACATACTACGGCCTTGGCTGGCAAGTCAGTGAAGATGCTAAGGGAAGGCCTTTTTATGGGCATGTCGGGAACGGGGTAGGGGGCTACTCTAATTTTTTTGTATATCCCGAAGAGCGAATGGTGTTTGCTCTTTTGATAAATTGCACAGATCCGAAGGTGCAGGAGGAATTAAATGAGGTTGTAGATATTTTATTAACCCACGCCAAATTACAGACGGACGAAATAAATTCTTAACTTTAGGACAACTAAATTCAGAATACCGCAATTAATCCAATCGACGATGAAAATCTTCAAACGTTGTCTATTCTATCTCCTCTTCTCCTCCTCGTACTTCTGTAATGCCCAATCTGCCATCTCCGGCCAGGTGAATCGGGAAGCTAGCGAAGCCGGGGAAGAAAGAATTTACTTGACCAAACTCGACATAAACCATTTACAAGACTTAAAATACGCCAAAGAAATCGCTTGGTCGCCCATAATGGAAAACGGTTCTTCTTATTCTTTCGACCGCAAGCATATTTCCGATAAAAACGCCATCTACAGATTGTACGTGAAAAGCATGGAAAAGGCTATTGCCGATACCATTGCTCAAAGTACTGCCTTTATATTGTCGAGTTCCGATAACATAAATTTCCACGAAGGTGATGTGCCGTTTGGCAAATACACTACTAGCAATGTCGCGGACAAAGAATGGCAACGCCTACGCGAGTTCGAAAAACAATTGCTT
>RCMY010005333.1_pt1 | contig 10942 bp, 7 predicted proteins | sample 2041341 | NCBI WGS metagenome assembly RCMY01 (sample SAMN09708234, study PRJNA481090) | Marine sediment metagenome, whole genome shotgun sequencing project.
CCGCCAACTGGGTTGCACAGTTGAAACCATCATGAGCGCAATCGACACCCGCGTTGAAGAATTCTTCGTGCGCAGTCTTCAGTTGGATACCCTCACGATGGAGCTCGAATATGAATAAGCGCCACCGACACCGGTAATTTGAACTCCGAAACTTGAGTTCAATTGAATTCACGGCGCGGTTACTTGCCGTCATTGCTGGCCTCGTTGCGTATTTAACACCTCACAATCAGGAGTTCAGTATGTTATACAGAACGTGGCTACGCTATTAATCCAGATCAAGTCTGCGGCTGATTGCTATTGCATTTTTATGCGAGCAGGCCCATATTTTAGAAAATTATCGATATCGTGTTTAGTCTGCAGGTTACGCCAATCGAGTGGTCATACATCACAGTAGGACCATGTAAAGTAAATAAAATGCATGCCTTTGACCACTTGTTTTATAAATCTGGCGAAGGAGGCGGTGGAATCAGAAGGATAACCTACGATCAGGAGAACCAGATATAGCGAGGGTAAAAGTGATGCGGGCAGCAATACTCGAGAAGGTCGGTGAGCCGATTCAAATTTACGACGATGTAGAGATAATTGAGCCCCGTGCCGGGGAGATCCGGGTCACTGTTAAATACTGCGGCCTGTGTAATTCCGACTTCGCCATACTGTCGGGCAAGTTTCCGGTCGAAGAGCCGATAATCGTCGGTCATGAAGCCTCCGGCATTATCGAATCCGTGGGTGAAGGAGTGTCGCACTTCGCGCCCGGCGATTCAGTAGTGCTTACGCCGGTACCACCCTGCGGTATTTGTTATTACTGCCAACGCGGCCAGCATAGCCTGTGCGTCAACGGCATGAGCATGGCGACCATGGCGTTGCCTGACGGGGAAACCGGGCTACGTCACAGGGGCCGGCGTATTCTTCACGGGGTCGGCGTGGCGGCGCTGGCCCGTTCCGGCGGCACGATTGTATGTGTGGGTGCCCCGCCGCTTGAGGATAAGGTCACGTTAAACAACGTGGTCATGTTTGCGATCATGGAAAAGAAACTATGCGGCTGTCTGCTCGGTAGCAGTAAGGCGCTGCGCGATATACGGCGGCTCATTCGCCTGTCGCAAGCCGGAAGACTCGATCTCGACAGCATGATCACAGCACGCCGGCCACTGGAGGAAATCAACGAAGGGTTTGCTGACTTGCAGGCCGGGAGGGGGATACAAACCGTTATCGAAATGTGATATCGATAACGGTATTTGCCGCTAACAACGCGCAGTGCGAGTCAGGAAGCCCCTATCAGGAGCTTGCCCGGTTGTCGAAAATCATTTGAGAGTCGGTACCCACGGGATAGTGCAGCTGGTTTGTGCCGTCAAACACCGCTTTATAGATAGCCTCGCCCACCGGGCGCCCGGTTTCCCGTTGCGCACGCTCTTCGTCACTGATCATTTGCGCATAAATAGCTCGAGATTCCGCCTTGGTTTTTTGTTTCAAGTCAAAATATGGAGAGTCTTCTTTGACGGTTAACTCGCCGACTGCGTTTTTTAACACTGACGTTTTGAAATTTCCGGGATACACTAGAATCGGACGAATATTCCAGTCGGCCAGCTCCTTTGCCAGCGCTTTGAAGATGGCGTCGACGGCGGCTTTGGATGCGCCATAGATACTGTACCAATGCGGTGGTATTAAACCGGCGGGCGACGACAGATTGACGATGATGCCGGACTTGTTTGCGCGCATCGACGGTAAAAATGCCTGGATGATATTGATCACGCCAAATACGTTAACGTCGAATATCGCACGCACCTGCTCGTCTGGCGTTTCTTCGAACGGTGCAATCACAACCCGGCCAGCATTGTTGACTAGCACGTCGAGGGGGCCTGCGGCCAGCACACGGTCTCTCACTTCTGCAATTTGTGCGCTGTCGGTAACATCAAGCGGTAGAATATCGACCGAACAGCCCTCGGTAGCAGCAAGTTGCTGCAGCGCCGCCATATCTTCTTGCGGTCGAACCGTCGCAAACACGCGGTGACCATTTTTGGCGAAACATTCGCTGGTGTAGTAGCCCAGGCCTGAGTTGCAGCCGGTGATGAGTACATTAACCATAATCTCTTCTCAAGAATAAACAGTATGCGCAGCCTTACCGCTTGCGGCAATGAGGCTGTAGTGGAAAATGATAGCGACTTCGCGTCTGTGGGTATTGATTCTAATCAACAATAGGCGCGTATGCTCGCGCAGGCGGGATCCATAAAATCAAATCTACACTAGCGGCAATAGCCGTTTCGCTGCGAACTATCGCCTCAAAATCTACTTTTGGCCTAACGAGCTCTGCTTTACAATGCTTAGCTACGCAACGATCACAAAACACGAAACACGAAACACGAAACACGAAACACGAAACACGAAACACGGGATTTGGTGAACAGACATGTTAGCAGGCATTGGGAAAAGCAAGTCAAAAGCAAACGTAATATTGGCAGCATTGTTGTTTATTGCAGCTGTGCCAACAACCGCTGTCGCCAAGCAACCGCCGCTTATTGACCGTGCGATCTTCTTTGGTGATCCTGAAATTTCAGGTGCACAAATCTCACCCGACGGCAATCATATTGCCTTTATAAGACCGTACAAAGAGACGCGGAATATTTGGCTAAAAGGCGTCGATGAGCCGTTTACAGAAGCTCGACTTGTCACCGCCGAAAACGAGCGTCCTATCGACAAGTATTTTTGGAGCCGAGATAGCCGCAACATTTTGTTTGTTAAAGACAGTGCCGGCGACGAAAATTTTAACGTCTATGCTGTTGATCCGTTAGCCAAACCCGCAACAAATGCGGCGGCCCCCTCCCCGAGGAATTTAACCGTCGGCAAAAAAATTCGTGCCTATATTCAAAATGTGCCCAGATCCGACCCCGACGCCATATACGTGGGTTTAAACGAGCGCGACCCGGCCTGGCACGATATTTATAAAGTCTCTATTTCTACCGGCAAGAAAACTCTGATAAAAGAAAACAAGGAACGGCTGGCGGGCCTGGTGTTCGACAATGCTGACAAAGCCCGTCTGGCCGTGCGCTCTGCGAAAAGTGGCGCTACACAAATTGTCTCGATCGATGGCGACAAACCGAAACTCATTTATACCTGCTCCGTGTTTGAAACCTGTTCGCCGCTGCGTTTTCACGAAGACAACCAAGCGGTGTATATGCGAACTAATAAAGGCGACAGAGATTTAACTCAGCTGGTTCTGGTTGATATTAAAACGGGCGCGGAGACGTTTGTCGAGCAAGACCCGAACCAACACGTTGATTTAGAAAACGTTATCTTCAGCGATGTTTCAAACGACGTCATTGCCACAAGCTACAATGACGAAAAACTCGACGTCTACTTCAAGAATAAAACATTCGAAAAAGACTACCGCTGGTTGCAGCAGCAACTGCCGGATAAAGAACTGAGTTTTGATTCATCAACGAAGGATGAATTGCAGTGGATTGTTTCTGCATCAAGCGATACCGAACCGGGCGAAACCTATCTGTTTGACCGCTCCACGAAAAAGCTGATCTTACAATATAAAATACGTGAAGACTTGCCAAGCGATGCGTTAGCCGAAATGCAGCCGATTCGCTATAAATCTTCAGACGGTTTGGAAATTCCCGCCTATTTAACCGTACCAAACGGCATCGCGGCGAAAAATCTTCCATTAATTATTGTTCCGCACGGCGGCCCTTGGCACAGAGACTCCTGGGGCTTTAACCGCACCACCCAATACCTTGCCAATCGTGGATATGCTGTCTTATCGATGAACTTTCGCGGCTCGACTGGCTACGGTAAAAAATTCCTCGACGCAGGCAATCGCCAATGGGGCGACCTGATGCAGGATGATATTACCTGGGGAGTCAAGCATCTGGTCAAGGAAGGCATTGCCGACCCCAAACGGGTGGGGATTTTGGGCGGCAGCTACGGCGGTTATGCCACCCTTGCCGGCGTAACATTCACACCCGATACCTACGCGGCGGCCGTTGCCATTGTGGCACCCTCGAACCTCATTACGTTAATTGAAGCGATTCCTCCCTACTGGGAGCAGGGGCGTACGGAGTTCTATAAAAGAATGGGCGACCCAACGACGAAGTCAGGCAAAAAGCAGCTGATCCGTCAGTCGCCTTTAACCCACGCCGACAAAATAAAAACGCCGCTTATGGTGGTTCAGGGGGCCAACGACCCGCGCGTTAACAAACGCGAGTCTGATCAAATTGTTGCCGCTCTGAGAGATAGAGACTACCCCGTCGAATACATTGTCGCGCCGGATGAGGGGCATGGCTTTGCAAAACCGATCAACAATCTGGCCATGTTTGCTGCCGCGGAGAAATTCCTGGCAGAGCATCTCGGCGGGCGCTACCAGTCAGAGGTAAACAAAGCCGTTGCCAAGCGCCTGCGTGAGATAACGGTTGATCCGAAAGATGTGTAGCACGCGCCCAACTGCGCTTTCCAGGTTAATTGGTGCTTGGCGAAGCATGCTTGCTGGGACAAAATTCGGCGACAGCTATAAGCCCTCGGGCTACTTATAAAATCCTGCCTATGCGTTTGCTGATAGCCAGCAACCCCTGCCTCACAAGCGCGACGGAAAACTTGCCCACGCTGAAGCCCAGCCCCGATTCACGCAGAAAATTCATATGATACTGACGAAATTTGACGTCTGTAAAACGTCTGATATCAGTGGCAAGAAAACGATAATAAAAACGTAGCTGCATATCCATAGCGCGTGTGTATTCTGCGTCGGTAAGAAAGTGATGGCCAAATTTCTGCAGGGTAAGCATTCTGCCGACGCCGTGCGACCCCAGTTTTCTCGCAGTCGGTGACTCGGCGCCCATATGCCGTCGCGTATACGTTAATACCTGATGCACGAAACCATAATCACCATCGCGCAACAAATCGATACACACGTCGGTGTCAGCGTGAAAATTGGAAGCATCATAAAAATCTACTTTTTCTCTTACCTTGTCGGCGCGATACATGACTGAGCTGGGCGAGCCAAACTGGTCATTTATTCTAGCAAGGAAGCGATCCCTGGCTAACTCAGCACCGCTAACGACTGCGGTAGGATAAGCGATCGAGTCCATATTGACCCCTACTCCGTCGATTCGATACGCGCCAATCAGCGTCACGCGGGGATGCTGGTCGGCAACGGCCACCATTTTCTGCAAGCAGTCAGACATTAGTATATCGTCAGCGTGTATGACTTTGCAGTACCGGCTCTCGCCACCGATAAGCCGCATCGACGTGTTCCAGTTTTCAATAATAGGCAGCGTAGTATCGTTGCGATGATATTTGATGCGCGCATCTTGCGCCGCATAGCGCTGCGCTATTTCTGCGGTAGCATCGGTACTGGCATTGTCGAGAATAATATATTCCCAGTCGCTGAAGGACTGGGCGATAACACTTTCAATACACTCCGCCAAATGGGCCTGGCCGTTATATACGGGCGTGACGACGCTAACAACAATCGACATAAAAGATGGTTTCCCTGGTTTGCTGTTTTGTAAATTATTTTCGCTGACCAACAACTCGGGCGGGCACGCCGGCGGCGATGGCATAGGCGGGAATATCGTTGCGCACAACCGAGCCAGCCGCGATCACTGCACCCTGGCCGATACGCACATTTTCTAAAATAGTGACACCGTAGCCTAGCCAGACGTCGTCTTCGAGCACAATATCACCACGGCTTTCCAGCGGTTGGTCACGCATCAACACATCTTTTGCGACACCGTGGTTGTAGGGGTAAAAAGCGCAGCCAGGGGCGATTTGCACCTCGCGTCCGATCAGTATATTGCCGCAGTAGGCAGACAGCTGACAGCGCGGCTGAATATGTGTGTGCGCCCCGATTTCAACGCGGCCGCCGTTGCCTGTTTCTATAATTGTATCTTTGTGCAGACAGGATTTATCGCCAATCTTAACCCCGGCAGCAGCGTCGCTACCGTAAACGACGACTCCCGAGCCGAGGAAAACGCTTTTGCCAAGCTTCAGTTGACAGCTTTCCAGCACCGCATCCGGCGCGATAAAGCTGTTCGTCGTCATACCGGCGAGACGCGCCATGGCTTTATATTGCGGGCCAAACACACAGGCTAAGCGGCAACACAGACGGCCGGTTATGCTCGTGCCGGCACCACGCATCCACAGCCGTTGCCAACGGGCGCGCAGGCGAATTGTAATTGATGGGCGATTGATAACGACAACTCCTGGTTGGGGTTTGAACAACACTAGAGATTATAGGAGAAAAACCAGGGTTTTACTGCGCCGGATTTGGCAAAATCCGCTATCAATGATCGCGTAGTATGAGCGGACCTGGCGGGTGTGATGTCGATGCACAAGCATTGCAAATTACAAAAAGCGAAGGAAAGTTGCTGTTACGATAGCTGCGTAGCGTGGCGATAAGCCGCAAATGAATTTCATGCACCGGGTGCCGCTCTGCCGCTGCAATACGGTAATATATCCCTGAATAACCCTCAGTTGTACGCTGTGATAATGCAGGAGCCGATATGACCGACCATATGCCAGATGACTTGTCCGCCGCCGGCCGTGACTTGCGCGCCTACACCGATGAGTTGCGACCGAAGCATCCGGTTGTAAGGAACGTTGCCGGCGAATGGGTGCTGCTCAGACATGCTGATGTCGTCACCGCGGCCCTGGACCACGAGCGCTTCTCCAACGGCGTGTCTCGATATTTACAGGTACCCAACGGCCTGGACGGTGAGACGCACAATCGTTACCGGGAAGTCATAGAGCGGTATCTGAGCCGAGTCGCGCTGCAGCCGTTCGTACCCGTGTTCGAACGCGTCGCGGCGCAACTGGTAGCTGAATTACCCAGGGGCGCCGTGCTGGACGCCGTAGCCAACATCGGTGCCGTGTTCGCGGTGCGTGCCCAGTGTGAATGGTTGGGTTGGCCAGCCGAGTTGGAACCGCGACTGCTGGCGTGGTTGGAGGAGAATCATGCTGCCACCCGCTCCGGGGACCGTGCCTGGACGGCAGACGTGGCCAAACAGTTTGATGAAATCATCCGGTCGGTCATTCTGCCCCGCCGTGCAGCCGCCGATAATGCCCCCGACGACGTGACTTCTCGGCTCTGCCGTGACGAGGTGGACGGGCGGCCGCTGACGGAGGAGGAGCTGGTTTCAATTCTGCGCAACTGGACTGGCGGCGACCTGGGATCCATCGCGCTGTGTGTTGGTGTACTAGTGGCCCATGTCGCTCAGCAACCAGAGCTTGTGAAACAGCTTCGCGCTGCCTCAGACAACGAAGTGGAAGCGATTATCGATGAGGTATTGCGCCTCGACGACCCGTTCGTATCGAATCGACGCATCACCACCTGCCCCGTGCGGATCGGGGGCCAGGATATCCCCAGCGGCGCCCGGGTCAAGCTGAACTGGACTTCAGCCAACCGCGACGAGGCAGTCTTTGAAAACAATCAGTTCGATCCCGAGGGCAACGCGGCAGTGAATCTCGTCTACGGGCTCGGCAAGCACGTCTGTCCGGGTCGGCTGCTGGCCACCTGGCAACTGCGCATCGCGTTGCAGGCGCTGCTGGCGTCGGCACGAACCATTGAACTGGCGCCCGACCAACCGCCGGAACGCGAAGTGGCGCCTGTGGGAGGCTACCGCCGGGTACCGGTGGTACTCAGATAGTGTGCCGTGACGAATTAGCAGTAAATGCAACGCGTCGCCAAATGGTCTGCAATCATTGAGTAATTCGCCATCGACCCGCAATTAACGTTAAAACGCCGCTCAAAGCTGCAAATCGAGTTTGACGTCAATTACCCACTCGATAAAAAGCAAAAGAGTTTCGCCCATGCGGTAGATGCCTACCTGTTTGTCCCCAGGACCCTCGGCATCAATACCGAAACCTACCCAAGCTATCTGTTCTATCGTGATATGCAATCCTACTCTGAATTGTTACCCGAGCATCAGTCGCTGAACGATATAGTTTCGGACCGCTATGGTTTGCTGGCGAATCTGCGCCAGTGTATCGGTGAATCACAGCCCGGGACCAAGCTCGACAAGCTGCAAAACTTCGAGAACGCCGCTCGCGCATTCTGCCGTGTATTGAAGACCGCCATCGATCACCAACTGCAGGACGCGCTGTCCGAGCCTCGCTCGGAAACCAAGCTGCACGCGGCGGATCAGTATATGCAGTCCAGCGCAAAGCTGCTCGGTGAATTTCGTGAACTTGAAAAGGCACTGCCGGACTCCGGCCAGCGCTCCCGCTCGCAGCGTATTTTCCTGCTATGCGATGAGTACCTGAGCCTGCTGGTGGAAGAATCCAGCTGTCATCTTGCGCAGCAATTACCGCGCAATTGTTCGGCAGGCTGTGACAAACTCGTTGCCAGGCTGCATGCATTCGCACAGCGCGAGCTGAGCTACCGCGGCGAGCAGGGTTACGCGTCAATACCCAACAAGGCACACCACAATGAAGCTCTGGTTTACCGTCGCAATACCTTGAAAACCTATATCGAAAGCGCCTTTTTTCTTACCACCTACAACAAGCCCGAAGGTCGCCTGGGCCGCGAGTTGTTGCTCAGTCTGGCGGCGGGAATCGCGATGGTGGTCGCCACTGCGGCGGCTTTCGTCGGCCACGTAAAGTACGATAACTGGTCATCGACTTTTTTTCTCATTCTCGTCATTAGCTATATGTTCAAGGACCGCATCAAAGCCCTCGCGCAAGACTATCTGCAATCCCGTGGGCAACGCTTTTTTTTCGATTTCAGGAAAACCATCTTCGGCCAGACGACCCGGCGCCCGCTGGGAATGCAGCGGGAGAGCTTTGGCTTCGTGCCTAACAGGGACCTGCCGCCGTGGTTGGTAAAACTACGCAACTATGATCACCTGGTTGCCATCGATAACGACTACTGCGGTGAGCACACGATTCTGTACCGGCGACGCGGCAAACTCTATCCCAAGCGTCTGGCGGCGGCATTTACCGGTTGTGATATCGAGGGCATTCGCCAGATCATCAATTATGACCTCACCCGCTTCGCCAGAAAAATGGACAATAGCAAAAGCCGCGTTTTTATTCCCGACGGCGCGGGCTACCAAAAGGCAAACGGCCGTTGCGCCTACCACCTGCATCTGATCATCGACTTCAAGTCTGACGCGATATCGACAATCCAGCACTATCGCCTCATCGTTAGCCGTGAAGGTATACTGCGTATCGAAAAATTCGACAACGAATCGCCGGCCGACATCTCGCCTGCGGAGCGCACAAATTAAGTTGCTAAAAACCCGGCGCAGAGGTGGTGCTGAATGTCCCGATGGAGTTGAGACAAGACGCTTGTTGCACTTTGTAAAAACGGCACGCGTCCATAGGTACGAGCAGTCGTTTGTATGGCACCTTGAGAAAATTAAGCTGACACGACTCAATCTTTAGGAGAGTGTAAATCATGTCTTATGGTCACGCTAAGCGAAAGCTCCGTCATGTGATGGCAGTAATCGCGCCGGGAGTTCTCGCCCTGGCGGGATACCGGCCGTCCTGGCTGGCCCATGACCTCGCGGCCGGCCTGTCGGTCGCAGCGATCGCACTGCCGGTCGGTATCGCCTATGCGGATTTGGCCGGCGTACCCCCGGTTATCGGCATGTACTCCGCGATCTTTCCGCTCTTCGCCTATGCGCTGTTCGGCTCCTCTCGCCAGCTAATGACGGGGCCCGACGCAGCTACCTGTATTCTTGTTGCCACCACGCTGGGCCCGTTGGCCGGCGGCGACCCGGAGCGCTACGCAACCCTTTTGTTTGGGCTAACGATCATGACCGGGCTGCTTTTCCTTTTCGCCGGCGTGGTCCGGCTTGGCTTTATGGCAAACTTCCTGTCCCAACCTATTCTGACTGGCTATCTGAATGGCATCGCGTTGCTCATCATCGTTGGCCAAGTGCCGAAACTGCTCGGCTATTCGTCCACTGAAGAACAATTCCCAGGCAAGATCCTGGAGTTTTTTGAGCGTGTCGATCAAAGCCATTGGCCAACGGCGGCGCTCGGTGCCGGCACTCTGGTGCTGCTGGTGCTGATTATGCGGTTTTTGCCGCGTCTGCCTGGCGCATTAGTTGTGGTAGGGCTGAGTATCTCGCTTGTAGTGGGCCTCGAATTGGAACAACAAGGTGTGGCGGTGCTGGGAGATGTGCCCGGCGGTTTTCCCTCGCTCGTGCTGCCGTCTTTCAATTTTGGGGTTTTCAACGATATTTTTGGCGCCGCGGCTGGCCTTGTGCTGGTCAGCTTCACCAGTGGCGTGCTGACGGCCAAAAGCTTCGCTCGCCGCAATGGCTACGAGGTGAATGCTAACCAGGAGTTAATCGGCTTCGGTGCCTGCAACCTCGCCTCCGGCCTGGCCCAGGGTTTCCCGGTGACCGGCGCGGACTCACGCACGGCCGTCAATAATGCCATGGGGGGCAAAACCCAGATGGTGGGATTGGTAGCGGGTGGCGCCATGCTGCTGGTGTTAATGTATCTAACCGCGCCATTGGCCGACGTACCGACAACAGCGCTGGCAGCCGTGATACTGGTCTCAGCGGTTGGCTTATTCGATCTAGCGGACTTGCGCCTGTTGTACCGCATGAGCTACCGCGAGTTCCTGATGTCGGTGGGCACCACCCTTGGAGTGTTGCTGCTTGGTGTGCTGCCTGGCGTGCTGCTGGCGGTAGCGCTGTCTTTGATTTGGTTACTCTCGGTAGAGTCGCGCCCCAATGATGCGGTGCTGGGTCGGGTGAAAGGGCAAAAAGGTTACCATAATGTCAAGGACTACCCAGCTGCCAAGACCATCCCCGGGCTGCTTATCTACCGCTTTGAAGCCAATCTGGTTTTTTACAATGCAGACTATATGAAGGCACGCATAAAGGCGCTTATTGCTGCCCAAAAGACACCGGTAGAATGGTTAGTATTTGACGCCAGCACCATCAACATCGTTGATGCAACGGGCCTTAGAAAGTTCGACGAGCTACGCGAAGAG
>RCMY010011254.1_pt1 | contig 10942 bp, 7 predicted proteins | sample 2041341 | NCBI WGS metagenome assembly RCMY01 (sample SAMN09708234, study PRJNA481090) | Marine sediment metagenome, whole genome shotgun sequencing project.
GTTGTTGCGCTTGCGGTCCAGCTTGATCAGCTTGAACTCGAGTTCCTTGCCTTCCAGGTAGGTCGAGTCGCGCACCGGGCGCACATCGACCAGCGATCCTGGCAGGAAGCCGCGGACATCCTTGATGTCGACGGTGAAACCGCCCTTGACCTTGCCGCTGATACGGCCGGTGATGGTCTCGTTCTTCTCGAGCGCTTCCTCAAGCTCGTCCCACACCATCGCGCGCTTGGCCTTCTCGCGCGACAGCACGGTCTCGCCAAAGCCATTCTCGATGGCATCCAGGGCAACCTTGACCTGGTCGCCCACGGCGATGTCGAGCTCGCCATCGTCGTTACGGAACTGCTCGATCGGCACGATGCCTTCGGACTTCAGGCCGGCGTTGATCACCACAACGTCGCTACGGACTTCGACGACGGTACCAACAACGATGGAGCCAGGCTTCAGCTTAGAGAGGTATTGCTCGCTCTGTTCGAACAGTTCTGCAAATGATTCGGTCATTGGAAAATATCCATGTGAACACACGGGCCGCACCGGCTGGCATCGTTACCCGTCGGGGATAACGCAAGCAGCACGTGGTCGACCCACCCGTTGATGTGGTGCGATGAAGCCGCACCATGTGTCGGTTGGTTGATCCGCCGCGGGATTGCGACGGGCCGGTTACAGCGTTGTTGCGGTAGAACCCACTGCGGCGGGGGCCATCACGGCCAGGACGCGGTTGACGACGGCGTCGATGTCAACGCCGGTGGTATCGATGGTCACGGCGTCGATCGCCGGTCGCAGGGGCGCCACCGCGCGACTCGCGTCGCGGGCGTCACGGGCCAGAATCTCCCGCAGCAGACCCGCAAATGTAACCGAAACCCCCTTGTCCTTCAACTGCTTATAACGCCGATCGGCGCGTTCCTCGGCACTGGCGGTCAGGAACACCTTGTATCGGGCGTCCGGGAAAATCACCGTACCCATGTCGCGGCCGTCGGCAACCAGTCCCGGCGGCTGCCGGAACGCGCGCTGACGATCCTTCAGGGCCTCGCGCACCTCCGGAAAGGCCGCGATAGCGGAAGCAGCGGCGCCGGCCGTCTCCATCCTCAACTCATGGGTGGCGTCGGTGCCGTTGACGAGGACCCGTAAGCCCTCGGCGGCCTCCTCGAAATCGATCCGGGTGTCGGTAGCGCAACGCACCAGCGCCGCCGGGTCGCTGAGGTCGATGGACTTCCAGCCGGCCGCCACCCCGACCGCCCGGTACAGCGCACCGGAGTCCAGATAATGCCAAGCGAGACGGCGCGCGAGCAGGCGGCTGATGGTGCCCTTGCCCGACCCGGACGGGCCGTCGATGGTAAGCACGGGAGCGGTGGACGGAGGCGCTTCACTGTTGTTCATCCAGGTATTATGACGGCATCGGCATCCACCGGTCAGAGCGGTCCGCACGGTCGCCCAGACCCCACCTCGCCCAGGGCCCGACGCGGCTCCAGCAGATGGGCGTATGGCTTGAATCGAACCAGCGCTTGCTGTGGCGGGCAAACACCCGTTAGAATTACGGGCTTGATAATTTCCCACTGTTGCCGAGGTCTGTCATGAAGGTCCTGTCCTCCCTGAAGTCGGCGAAGAACCGTCACCGCGACTGCAAAGTCGTTCGCCGTCGTGGCAAGGTCTTCGTGATTTGCAAGTCGAACCCGCGTTTCAAGGCGCGCCAGCGCTGAACCACGGGCGCGTCCTGCGCTTCGCCAGAAAGCCGCCTCCGGGCGGTTTTCTGCTTTGTGGAACCCCGTTGAGTGCTTCCCCTGCATGCCGATGCCGACACCTCACGGTGTTGTCACCCGATTGCTTACAATCCCTGTCCTACAAGCCGCCGAGGGATCCAAGGACATGACCATCAAAACCGGTATCGCCAGCCTTTCCTTTTTTGCCCTGATGGGCATCGCCGGCGCAGCTGCGGCGGACACCCTGTTGATCGACCGGGTCGACCAGCCGGGCGCAAAGATGGCACCTGCGCGCGGGATGAGCATGTCCCAGATCCAGGCCGCCTACGGTGCACCCGCGCAGCGACTGGACCCCCGCGGCGGCCAGAAGCGCCAATGGCCGACGATCAACCGCTGGGTCTACCCGGAGTTCACGATCTATTTCGAGAAGAACCGGGTGATCGATGTCGTCGCCAATCAGGCATTCACCGGCGAAATCGGCCCCAAGCCCGCCGTCCTCTGAGCCACAACCCGAGCAGAAATGACCGCATCGATGCGTTTCCCCGCTGAGTGGGAGCCCCAATCCGCGATCCTGATCGCCTGGCCCACCGCCGATACGGACTGGGCTGTCCGGCTGGGCGAGGTGGAGGACACCTACATCGCGCTGGTCTGCGCGATCACGCGCTTCCAGCGGGTAAAGCTGTGCGTCGCGGACGAGGATGTGCAGGCCTACGCCCGCGCACGTCTGGCGTCCGCCCGCGTGGACATGGATCGCGTGGAATTCATCGAGATCGACTACGACGACACTTGGCTGCGGGACACCGGTCCCATCAGCATGGATACCGGTACTGGCTTCCACCTGCTGGATTTCCGATTCACCGGCTGGGGCGGAAAATTTGCCGCCAGCCGCGACGACCGTCTGGTCGAGGGACTGTTTGATCGCGGCGTGTTTCCCGACAGCTCCCGCGAAGAGATCGATTTCGCGCTGGAAGGCGGCGCGATCGAAACCGATGGCGCGGGCACCCTGATGACCACTTGGACCTGCCTGCACGAACGCCACCCGCAGGCAAGCCGGGAAGCGCTGGAAACGAAGTTGTGTGGGTGGCTGAACCAGGACCGCGTGCTGTGGCTCGAGCATGGCTATCTTGAGGGTGATGACACTGACGCCCATATCGATACGCTCGCCCGCTTCGCCGGCCGCAACGCCATCGTCTACCAGGCGTGCGACGACCCTTCCGACAGCCACTTTGGGCCGTTGCAGGCGATGGCTGCCGAATTGGCCGCCTTCCGCACGGTCGACGGGCAGCCTTACGAGCTTTTTCCACTGCCATGGCCTGCACCGGTGATCGACGGCGAGCGCCGCCTGGCGGCCAGTTACGCGAACTTTCTGATCATCAACGGGGCCGTGCTGATGCCCGCCTATGGCGACCCCGCGGATGTCACAGCGGCTGCCGTGCTTGCGCAGGCGTTCCCGGGACGCGAGATTGTCCAGGTGCCCTGCCGTGCGTTGATCTGGCAGAACGGCAGCCTGCACTGCATCACCATGCAGTTGCCCGCCGGCCTCAGCTGAGCGGACCCACATCCGCCCGCTGGCCAAGTGCCGCAGCCGGGTACGCGCCGGCGGGCCCCCAATGCATTATTCGGAGTCGTCATGAAAACCAGGACCCTTCCCGTCGCGCTGATCCAGGATCGCGCGATCATCGACCGCGGCACCGGCAATGCCGATGCCAATCTGGCCCGGATCGAGCAGCGGGTAGCGCAGGCAGCCGCGGACGGTGCACGGCTGGTGCTGCTGCAGGAAATCCACAACGGACCCTACTTCTGCCAGCACGAATCGGTGGACGAGTTCGACCTTGCGGAATCGATCCCCGGTCCCAGTACCGAGCGTCTGGGCCGGCTGGCCGCGCAGCACAAGGTGGTGATCGTCAGCTCGTTGTTCGAACGTCGTGCGGCCGGGCTGTACCACAACACCGCCGTGGTGCTGGAGGCCGACGGCAGCATCGCCGGCAAGTACCGGAAGATGCACATCCCCGATGACCCCGGGTTCTACGAGAAGTTCTACTTCACCCCCGGCGACCTCGGCTTCGAGCCGATTGACACCTCGGTCGGACGCCTGGGTGTGCTGGTGTGCTGGGACCAGTGGTACCCCGAAGCCGCACGGCTGATGGCGCTCGCCGGGGCGGAACTGCTGCTGTATCCGACCGCGATCGGCTACGACCCGGACGACGACCAGGCCGAAAAGGACCGCCAGCGCGAGGCCTGGATCATCAGTCACCGGGGGCACGCGGTGTCCAATGGCCTGCCGGTGCTGAGCTGCAACCGGGTCGGACACGAGCCCTCGCCGCTGGGGACGTCGGGTGTCGACTTCTGGGGTCATGCTCGGGCCGCAGGGCGAGTTCCTCGCCAAAGCCGGGGACGCCGAAGGCATCCTGATGGCCGAGGTCGACCTGCAACGCAGCGAGGACGTGCGACGGATATGGCCGTTCCTGCGCGACCGCCGGATCGATGCCTATGACGACCTGCTCAAACGCTATCGCGACTGATCCGCACCCTGCTTCCGCCCATCCACTACGGCTGCCCCTTGATGAGTGATACCACCCCGGCGATCCCTGCCGACTTCCTGCAAGGCCAGCCGCACGAAGTGGTCCAACGCGACGGCGTGCGCTACACGTTGCTCGGTACCGCCCACGTCTCGCAGTCCAGCGTCGACGCGGTGCGCGATGCGATCGCCAGCGGTCGTTTCGACGCGGTGGCTGTCGAGTTGGATGAGCCACGCCTGCAGGCGCTGTCCGATACCGACTCGATGGCGAAACTCGATCTGGTTCAGGTGATCCGCACCGGCAGGACCGCGATGTTTGCGGCCAATCTCGCCCTGGCGGCGTATCAGCGACGCCTTGCCGAACAACTCGGGGTCGAGCCCGGTGCGGAGCTCAAAAGGGCGGTACTGGAGGCGCGGGCACGTGACCTGCCGGTCCATCTGATCGATCGCGATGTCGGGCTGACATTCAAGCGCGCCTCTGCCCGGCTCGGGTTCTGGGGCCGCGCGAAGCTCGGTGGCGGGCTGTTGGCGGGTCTGTTGGCGGATGACGAGGTCGCCGCGGCGGACATCGAAAAGCTCAAGCAGGGCGACATGCTGGAGGCGAGCTTCAACGAATTCGCCAGCGAAAGTCCGGCCATCTACGAGACCGTGATTGCAGAGCGCGACCGCTACATGGCCGCGCGCCTGCGGGAAATCCGCGAGGACACCAACAACGATGGCTCGCGCGAGGTGCTTGCCGTCGTGGGTGCGGGCCATCTGCAGGGTCTGGCCAGGCACCTGCGCGAGGAAACCGGGCCCGCCACCGGCATTCGCGCTGAACTGGAGTCCGTGGCCCCCAAGAGCGCCATCCCGTGGTTCACCATCGTGTTGTCCACGGTGGTGATCGGCGGCTTTGCCTGGGGGTTCTGGCACGGCGGCATCGACGTGGGTTCGGACCTGCTGCTGCAGTGGATCCTCGCCACCGGCCTGCTGGGCGCGCTCGGCTGCGCAATCGCCGGCGGCCATCCCTTGAGCATCCTGGTGGCTTTCGTGGCCTCCCCGATCACCCCGCTGCACCCTGCCCTGGCGTCCGGCACGCTGAGTGCCTTGACCGAGGCATGGGTGCGCAAACCGACCTATGCGGACTTCATGGCCCTGCGCGCCGACGTCCAGACGATGCGCGGATGGTGGCGCAACAGGGTTTCGCGGGTGCTGCTCAACTTCTTCCTGACCAGCCTGGGTACCGCGATCGGGGTCTGGACCGGCGGCATGAAGATGCTGGGGACCCTGTTCGGCTGATCTCCCGTACAAGCGTGCGGCTGGGGCGCGGACGGGCCCCAGCGTTAAAGCAACTGTTGTCGGTCAGGGGGCGCTCGATGCTGCGGCCCCGCCCTCCAAGTGCGGTTCCGTGTCCGGCTGCGCGCCGCGCGCGCGCCGGGCCAGGCGCGCGGTCGCATTGCGCATGTCATCCAGGATGGCGTAGATGGTCGGCAGGAACAGCAGGCTGACGAGGGTCGAAAACGCCAGTCCGCCTGCCACCGCGCGGGCCATCGGCGAGTAGGTCAGACCGCCCAGCACGACGGTATTGCTCAGCGAGATCGGGACCATCGCCAGGATCGCCGTACCCATCGTCATCATGATCGGGCGCAACCGCTCACGGCTGCCTTCGACCAGCGCATCGGTGCGCGACAAGCCACGCCGACGCAGGTTGTTGATGTGCTCGACCATCACGATGCCGTTGTTCACCACCACGCCCATCAGCACCAGGATGCCGATGAACGCCATTACGGAGAACGCGGTACCGGTGAGCCAGAACAGCCAGAACACGCCGAAGATCGAGAACACCACGCAGCTCATGATCGCCGACGGGAATACCAGAGACTCGAACACCGCCGCCATCACCACGTAGATCATCACCAGCGCGATGATCAGGTTGAACATCATCTGGTTGACCGCTTCGGCATCGTTCTGGAACGAGCTGCCCTCGAACGTGTAGCCATAGCCGGCGGGGAATGCCATCGCGTCCAGCACCCGTTCGATGTCCTTGCGCGCCTCCGGGGTGGTGGCCTTCTCGCCCAGGTTGCCCTTGATCACCAGCGAGGTCTGGCGGTTGGTCCGGCGGATCTGGGTGGCAGCAGCGCTGGTGTCCAGATCGACCATGCTCAGCAGGGGTACGTCGCGGCCGTCGGGCGAGCGCACGGTGAAGGCGGCGATATCGGCGATATCGAACTCCTCCGCACCGGCAAACCGCACCCACACCGGCACTTCGGTCTGCCCACGGCTGAAATCACGCAGCTGCGCACCGCGCAGGGCGAGTCCGACGAACCGCGCGACTTCTTCGGCGCTGAAGCCGAAGGCCGCCGCACGCTCGCGATCCACCCGCACGTTCAACTCGTTGTTGCTGTCGCCGGCGTCGACCCGGACGTCCCGCAATGATGGCAGCCGCGCGAGCAGCGGCACCACGTCCACGGCCAGTTCGGTCAGCACCTGGGTCGAGTCGCCGACCAGTTGCACCTGCAGCCCCTCACCGGTCCCACCGCCGCCCTGGTTGCCCTGGTCGCCGATGCCGATCTTGGCACGGGCCGACTTGGGCAGGTCCTTGCGGATCGCCTCCACCAGCGCACCTGCATCGTCCACCCCGTCCTTGAAGGTCACCATGGTTCCGGCGTCGCCGCCCGTGCTGAACCACGAGTAGACCTGGGCGATCCTGAAGCGGTCGCGATTGCTCTCCAGATAGCGCTCGACCCTTTCCACCTCGTCGGACACCTGGTCCTTGCTGTAGCTGCCGTTGAAGACATAGTTGATCGAGGTCTCGCTGCGCTGGTTGCCACCGCCGAACATGTCGAACTTCGTCTGGGTCATCGGCACAATGCTGATGGCGATGATCAGCACGATGGCGGTGACACTCCAGCCGCGGTGCTCCAGGCTCCAGCGCAGCAGGCGCGCATACCGCGCCTGCAACCGGTGGATCAGCCCGCCGGAATCCTGCACGGCCGCGGGCGTTTTCATCCGCGAGGACAGCATCGGGATCAGGCTCACCGCGACCAGCCATGACGCCAGCAGCGACACGGAGATGGTGATTGCGATCTGCGACATGAAGATGCTGATGTTGTTCTTCTCGCCCAGCAGATTCGGCACGAACACGATGCAATGGCACAGGGTGCCCGCCGACAGCGCGATCGCGACGTTGCGCGTGCCCACGATGGACGCCCGCACCGGCTGATCTGGCATGCGCTCGCGCTCCTGGTAGATGCTCTCCACCACCACCACGGCGTTGTCGACCAGCATGCCGACTGCCAGCAACAAGCCCATCAGACTGAGGACGTTGAGGCTGACCCCGACGAAATACATGAACCCGAGTGTCATCACGAAGCAGATCGGGATCGCCAGGGTCACCATCAGGGTGGACGGCCAATGCCGCAGGAAGAAGAACAGCACCGCTACCGAAAGCAACAGGCCGATCCCGCCGGCCTCTGCCAGTTCGAGCAACGAGTTGGTGACGTCCTCGCCCTGGTTTTCGATGATCTTGAAGTCGACCCCGCTCAGATCAGGCTGCTGGCGGATGCGCTCGACTTCGGCGAGCACCCGCTTGGAAACCTCCACCAGGTTGGCGTTACGCTCCTTGAAGACCTCCAGCGCAACCGCCGGCCGGCCGTCCAGGCGGCGGCCCACATCCAGCCGGGCCGAGCGCAGGTGCACGTCGGCCACGTCCGCCAGGCGCAGTCCGGCCGCGTTGAGCGGCAGGTCGCGCAATTGCTGCAACTGGTTGATCTCGCCGATGGGCTGCACGCGCAGGCGGCGGCCCCCTTCCTCGATCTCACCGGCGGACACCGAAAAGTTCGCAGCCTGCAGGCGGGACGTCAGCTCATTGAGGTTGAGCCCGTGCGCGACCAGGCGATCCGGGTCGATCGCCACCTCGACCTCGTTCGCCGCTGCACCGCCGATATCCACCTTGGCTACGCCGTCGATCCGCTCCAGCGGCGTCTTGAACTCGCGGTCGATGAGGTCGTATTCGCCGCTCATGTCGACTGCGCCGGCCAGGCGCAGCTTCATGATCGGCTGATCGGTGGTGGAGAACTTGAAGACGAAATAGCGGCGCAGGTCGTCGGGCAACTCGTCGCGGATCGCGTCAATCCGCTCGCGTGCCTCCGAGGCCGTGAGCTCGACGTTGCGGCTCCAGTCCGAGAACATCATGAAAACCATGGCGCCGTCGGCGGATGCGCGACCCTGGATGCCCTTGATGCCGCTCATTGTCGCCAGCGCTTCCTCCGCCGGCCGCAGGATATTGCGCTCCACCTCTTCAGGCGTGGAGCCCGCATAGGGCAGTTGCACGCCGACGAACGGCGCCGACACGTCCGGCAGTGCTTCCAGCGGCAGGCGCACGGCGGCGATCAGGCCGATCGCCACCATCGAAACGAACAGCATGATCGTGGTGACCGGACGGCGCAGGCTGATCTCGGCGATGCTCATGCCGCCGGCTCCGGATCTCCAGCCATCCGCACCACGTCCTCATCCCCGCGCCGCGAACGGTTGCGGTAGTACGCGTCCGGGCGACGATCCAGCAGGTCGTAGACCACCGGAATCACCACCAGCGTCAACAGGGTCGACACCAGCAGCCCGCCGATTACCGTGATCGCCATCGGCGAGCGCACCTCGGCGCCCTCGCCGAAGGCCAGGGCCAGCGGCAGGAAGCCGAACAGCGTGCTCAACGTGGTCATGACGATCGGCCGCAGCCGCGACCGCGCGCCCTCGACCAGCGCCTCGCGCTTGGCCACCCCGGCCTCGCGAAGCTGGTTGACCTTGTCGATCAGGATGATCGCGTTCTTGGTCACCAGCCCGACCAGCAGGATCAGTCCGATGAACACCACCACCGAGACCGGCGAGCGGGTCAGCAACAGCGCCAGCACCGCGCCGACCATGGCCAGCGGGATCGTGAACAGGATCACGAAGGGATGCAGCAGGGATTCGAACTGCGACGCCATGACCAGGTAGACCAGAAAAATGGCCAGCCCGAACGCGAACAGCAACGAGCGGATCGAGTCGGCGAGCTCCTCGCCCTGCCCACCGATGTGCATCTGCACTTCGGCGCCGAGGGGATTTTCCGCGACCAGCTTCTGGACCTCCAGCACCGCGCTGCCGAGGTCGATGCCCTGCAGGTTGGATGAGACCACCGCCACCCGGACCTGGTCGGCGCGATGGATCTCGCTCGGCCCGGTGGTGGACACCACCTCGGCCACCGAGCCCAGACGGACCGTCTTGCCGCCGGCGTTGATGATCAGGTTGCGGATGTCATCCACCGACCCTCGGTCGCTCTCCTTCACCCGGACCAGGATGTCGATCTTCCTGTCCCGGAAGCTGTATCGCGTCGCCACGTCCCCGCGCACCTTCGACACCACCGCGTCGGCGATCTGCCGCGTGGTCAGGCCAAAGGCCGCAGCGCGCTGCTGGTCGAAATGGATCTGGATCTCCGGGAAGCCCTGCTCGACCGTTGAACTGACATCGGCGTAATGCGGGTTGGCACGCAACAGCGCGGCCATTTTCTGGCCCGCGACACGGATGGTCTCCAGATCCGGCCCCGCCAGCTCGATCTCCAGCGGCATCGAAAAGCTGAAGAGTTCCGGCCGGCTGAAATCGACCTGCGCCGACGGGTGGTCCTGCATCGTCTCGCGCAGCGCCGCCGACATGGATGCCTCCAGCCGCTCGCTCCCGCCACCGCTCATGACGATGTTGAGCTTGCCGATGTTGTCGCCGCTCTCGGTCGGACTGGCATCCAGCCGCGTGCCGCTGCCACTGACTCCGTAGAGGGCGTGGATGCCTTCGGTGCCCGCATGCTTGCGCTGCAACTCGCGCACCAGCGCATCGGTCTCCCGCAACGGGGTGCCGGGCGGCAACTTAACCGTCATGTCGAAGCGGTTCTGGGCCAGCTGCGGAATCAGGTCGGCGCCCAGCATCGGCACCAGCAACAGCGCCAGCAGGAATGCCCCGGTAGCCGAACCCAGCACCACCGCGGGGCGCGCCATCGCCGCCGGCAACAGCTTGAGATAGCCACGCTCCGCGCGGTTATAGGGCGCCATGGCCAGATCACTGGCCTTGCGCATCACCGGCCCCACCACGGCAACCAGGCCCCGCCAGGCCCGCACGACCAGCCAGGCAATACCGAACAACGCGCCACCCAGGGCGGCGCCCACGCCACGGCGGGTCGCCGCCACGGGTTTCTGCCATGTGCGGGTCGGCTGCCATTGGGGATGGGCAGGCTCCTCGGGAAACGACTCGCCCGGCCGACCGCGCAGCGCACTCAGCATCGGAATCAACGTCATTGCCACAGCCAGCGAAATGACAATGGCGATGGCCACCGTCAATGCCTGGTCGCGGAACAGCTGCCCGGCGATGCCTTCGACGAATACCAGCGGCAGGAACACCGCAACGGTGGTCAGGGTCGAGGCCACCACCGCCATGCTGACCTCGCCGGTGCCCACGATCGCCGCCTGCAGAATGCCGAGACCGCGTTCGCGCGCCTTGGCGATCGACTCCAGCACGACGATGGAGTCGTCCACCACCAGTCCGGTGGCCAGCGCGAGGCCGCCCAGCGACATCACGTTGAGACTGAGTCCCAGCTGGCCCATGAAAAAGAAGGTCGTGATGATGGAGATGGGCAGCGAAAGACCGATGACAAAGGTGCTCCACCCGTCGCGCAGGAACAGGAAGATCACCAGGATCGCCAGCAGGCCGCCGATCACGGCGTCCATCTTGA
>RCMY010006534.1_pt1 | contig 10938 bp, 11 predicted proteins | sample 2041341 | NCBI WGS metagenome assembly RCMY01 (sample SAMN09708234, study PRJNA481090) | Marine sediment metagenome, whole genome shotgun sequencing project.
CCTGATATGCCTTTAACCGAGTTAACAACATTACTTGGTGAGGTCTATTGTACTAATGATCAAGGAGAAATTAGAGTAAATCCAACAGGTGGTTATGCGCCTTATGATATTACCTTGACCAACACGACAACAGCTGAGGTATATGACACTGAAATTGATGTAACGGCCTTAGTATTAACTGGGTTATCAGCAGGTGACTATAGCGTTACTATTGTTGACGCGGGAGGATGTTCCATCACGAACAACTATCCAAACCTTTTGGTGATGCCAATTGCGGTCACGGCAAATGCTATTCCTTTAAATACTGCCTTAAGCTGTTATGGTGATACCAACGGAAACGTATCCACGATCAACGTGGTTAACGGTAGTGGTTCTTATGAATATCAATTGAATTATTACGACACTTCTGGGGCTATTATTGAGTTTACATCCGGACAGCAAAGCAGTCCTGATTTTACCGATCTTGGAGCTGGAATCTATAGTATTACAGTTTCTGACGGATGGAATTGTGATGTGGAAACCAATCAGGTTGCCATTACAGAACCAACTCTAATTGAAGCCACTTTGATTCGTACAGATCCATTAACTTGTGCAACTGGTGTAGCATTTGAATTGAGCGCTACAGGTGGTAGTGGTTCTTACGAATATAGTTTAGACAATATAACTTTTAGCCCCATGACCAGTAACCCAATGCCATTGCCAGAAAGTGGTGTTTTGGGCGCGGGATCACATCAATACTATGTAAGGGACTTGGGTGGCACATGTGCTTCCGTTGCTTCAAACGCTATAACAGAAAATGCAATTACTCCGCTCACCTTGACTGTTGATACTTCCGCTGCTATAATCAACTGTAATGGTGATGCGACGGCAATAATATATGCTACTGCAGAAGGCGGATTGGGTAATTATCAGTTTGAATTATATACTGATGCTTCTTTAACCCTTGCAACCCGTATTGCTGGCCCCCAAAGCTTAGGCGAATTCAATGGTCTTGCTGCCGGCACATATTATGTAAACGTGGTTAGTGAGGAGCTCCAGCCGAAGAAGTGGTCATTACACAACCAGTGCCTTTGACTTATACAGAGGATATTGTAAATGTTATTTGTTTTGGCAACGACAATGGAAGTATAACGGTCACTCTATCAGGAGGGTCTGGCGGATATCAATATTCGATATCACCAAATCTTAACCAATTTGATACGGTTAATACCTTTACCGATCTGGCACCTGGAGATTATACTGTCATTGCACAGGATATGAACGGATGTTTTGAATTGTTGGAATAACCATTGACCAACCGGAGATGTTACAATTCTCCGCTACCTCTACTCCTGAGATTTGTATAGGTGAGGAAAATGGTACCATTACAGCTTCTATTACTGGAGGTACTGCACCATACAGTACGAGTCTGAACGATAAATCAGATTACGTTCAGGATAGGGTTGATTTCATGGATTTAGCCGCTGGCAGCTATCTATTATTTGTAATAGATGCCCAAGGGTGTGAAACCAATACAATTATTGACGTGGCTCCTGGAGTAAATTTAGTCGCAACTGCAGAAGCAGTTTACGAATGTAGTGGTGATTTACCCACAAACTATCTAAATATTACGATGGAAGATCCTTCTGTACTTGGTTCTGTAATGTATGCTTTGGATTCTACGGATCCTGCAGATATGCAACTAACTTCAGACTTTAGTAATATGACCCCTGGTATGCACTCGGTTACAATTGCACATGCCAATGGATGTATAAACACCGTGGACTTTGAAGTCTTAGGATTTGAGCCTTTAACATTGGAATTGCAGAATATCAACATCAATGAAATAACCGCTATTGCAACTGGTGGTAGGGGGGAATATACTTTCTATTTCGACGATGAAAATAATGGTACCGACAATACCTACATCATTTATAGAACTGATACCTATGAAGTAAGAGTGGTAGATGAAAATGGTTGTGAGGTAATCGCCAGTATTGAAATGGAGTTCATTGATATCGAAATTCCAAACTTCTTTACTCCTGATGGTGATGGACAAAATGATACCTGGATGCCTAGAAATTTAGAAGGCTTTCCAGAAATACTAATTAAAATTTATGATCGTTATGGTAGAGTAGTTGAAGAAGATGTCGTCAGCAAAAATGGATGGGACGGCGTGTACCATGGTGCCGAACTACCAACCGGCGATTACTGGTATGTTATTAAACTAAGGGCAGACCGAGATGATCGAGAGTTTGTTGGACATTTTACCCTATATCGCTAAACTTAACCTAACACAATAATGCGCAATAAATTACTGACATTTCTACTACTCATTGGTGTTTTGGCCGTAAAAGGACAAGAACTTACCATACCCCAGCTTTCACAGTACTTGGCAGATAACCCATTTGTTATGTCACCGACCTATGCGGGTATTGGTGATCATGTGAAAATTCGTGTGAACGGACTTACACAATGGGTGGGAATCAAAGATGCGCCAGACACCCAGTCTTTGGCTGCTGATATGCGTATAGGGGAAAGATCCGGAATAGGTGCATTATTGTACAACGATAGCAATGGCGAAACAAAACAACGAGGGGCAAGATTATCGTTTGCGCACCACTTGACATTGGATAGGTATGATGATGAATTTCTTTCCTTTGGACTTTCATACAACTTTAATCAATTTAGAATAGATATAGAGAATTTTGATGCGCTTGACCCAAGTGTTACAGATGATCGGGCTACAACAAACCATAACTTTGATGTTGGGGTCATGTACCGTTACGACAAGTTTTATTTAAGTGCCAACGCATCAAACCTAATAAATAAGGATTTGACCAAGTTCAACCCTGTTTTTGAACCCAATACATTGCGTAATTACTATATATATACAGGGTATCGATATACTAAAAACAAGAATAGTAAACTGGAGATAGAACCCTCTGTTTTCTTCCAACTTTTTGAAAGTGATGGAAGATCCGTTACCGATTTGAATGTTAAATTCAGATGGTATGATTTTGAGGATTACTATTATGTTGGCGCCACGTATCGTTTCTTGAATGATCAAATTGGTAATCCACTTTATATTGCCCCGATTGTAGGGCTTAAGAAGAACAATTTTTATTTCGGATATTCATATCAGGTAATTTTAAATGAGATTTTAGGTTACAGTACTGGTACCCATGTGGTTACTTTAGGTGTAGATCTTTTCCAAGGGATCAGTAATTGTAGATGTACTTATTAATTTTCTCATTGGTTTGACCTAAGTTTGCGGAAACTTTTTACGCTATAATGGGAATAATTAAAGTCACGAATATAAGGGCGCATGCCCATCATGGGTGTTTGGCCGAAGAAAGTATTATTGGCAGTGAATATCGCGTAGACCTCTCATTGAGAACAAATCTCGAAAAAGCTTCAATTTCTGATAATCTTGCTGATACGGTGGATTATGTTCATATAAACCACATTGTAAAGGAAGAAATGAACATTCCATCCAAGTTGCTTGAACATGTTGCAAAACGAATCATCGACCGTGCTTTCCTTGAATTGAAAACAGTTGATAAAATAAAGGTTTCCGTCTCGAAAATAAACCCCCCAATTGGTGGTGATGTAGAAATGGTGACCGTAGTTTTAAGTTCAAAAAGATCATGACCAATATTTTTGAAACCTAAGAATAAGGTGCTACATTTGCACCGCAAAATGGCATCGTGGCCGAGTGGCTAGGCGCAGCTCTGCAAAAGCTTGTACAGCGGTTCGAATCCGCTCGATGCCTCTAAAAACCCCTTAAGACTTAAGGGGTTTTTTTGAAAATTAAGAATATGGCGCTACATTTGTGCAAAGAAATGGCATTGTGACCGAGTGGTTAGGTTCAGCCCCGCAAAGGCTTATACAGTGGTTCGAATCCACTCGATGCCTCTAAAAACCTCCTTAAATTCTAAGGAGGTTTTTTGTTCCTGGCTATTCCCTTATCTTTTCAATCTTTTCAATCCCTTTTTCAATATTGAATTTGTCTTTTGGTAAGAAACCTTTAATAATTAGTACCAAGCCACAAATCATCAATATAATGCCCAATCCTTTTTTAATTCTGGATAATCGCTTATAAGTAAGCTTTCTTTTTAGTTGTTTTGCCAACAATATCTTGAAAATATCTGTTGCTAAATAAGCCCCAAGCATGGTTGAAAAGAAAACAAGAATTCTATTGGGGTCATTGTCTAAACTTGGGCCCACAACAATAATTATCCCTAACCAAAATACCAGGACGCCAATATTGATGAAATTCAATAAAAATCCTTTTACAAAAAGACTTAGATAGTCACTCTTTTTCGTCCTTAATGTGGGCTTGTCTTTCGTAATATCGGTTTTGAAATAAGTAGTGATTCCGTAAACTAATAGAATAACTCCACCAAAAACATAAAGTCCTGGTTGGTTACTTAAGTTTTCCAATAATTGAAAACTACTGAAATACGCTACTACGAGAAATAGAATATCGGCGAAAATAACTCCGAGGTCAAAAACCAAGGCTGCTCTAAATCCTTTGACGGCACTGGTTTCCAGCAGCACAAAAAAAACAGGCCCAATCATAAAGCTCAAGAAAAAGCCCAATGGAATCGCCGCCTGAATATCGTCTAACATTTGTAAGGGTTACATTCGAGTAATAATACCGCCAAATATTGTTTTTTCGTCCATTTTTTCAGGATTACCATAAACCAACACCTCGCCGCCTGCTTTTACAGTGGCCTTTACATAATTGGTTGCGTAAATTTCTGCTTTGGAGCCAGCATTGACGTTTATAGTAGAAAACTTGGTAATCAGTTCTTTCCCTTCATAAATACCACCTGTGTTGATGGCTACATCCTGTAAATCGGCAGTACCGGCAGTCTGTATCACGCCACCTGTCACAGTTTTGATCAATAGTTGCTCAACTTGCGCATTTATGACCAATTCACCACCTTCTTGTGCCTTAAGTTCAAGCACATCTTGTTTAATGGCCTCTTTTGAAGTTATTCTGGCATCTTCATTAACATCGATGACCACTATTTTATCGGTATAATAAACATTGACGAATGTTCTGTAGCCACTAAATAATTTAGTGACCTGCATCCGTATTTTTAAAACCCCATCATTGTTTACAATGGCAACGTTCTTTGTGTTTGCACCGGTTATCACCGCCTTATTTTCAGAAGCTTTTATTAAATTAATGGATAAACCATCAAAAGCCTTTATTTCTGAAAATGGTTGTAGGTCATGTGTAGTTTTTTCATCTTGCGCTTTAGTTGTTTGAAAGATAAACAAGAGCACCGCAAGCCAAACCAAATTTTTCATTGTTTTAGTTTTTAGGTATTTTCTTACTAACTTAAACAAAATCTATTCCAAAAATCGTTTTTATTCATTCTTTCCGATAAGTGAAAAGTCAAGATGGCGTTTTACCAGGTCCGTGCTTTTTACCATTACAATGACCTCATCACCCAATTGATATGTTTTTTTGGTCCGTTCCCCAGTAATGGCATACTGTTTTTCATCAAAGATATAATAATCACCTTTTATATCCCGTATCCTGACCATGCCTTCGCACTTATTTTCGATGATTTCTACGTAAATACCCCATTCGGTCACCCCTGAGATAACCCCTACAAACTCCCTATCCTGATGGTCTTGCATGAATTTTATCTGCATATATTTTATGGAATCACGTTCGGCATTAGCCGCCAAACTTTCCATATCAGAGGAATGTTTGCACTTATCCTCATAAATTTCTTCTTTAGGTGATTTACCATTATCCAAATAATGTTGTAGTAATCTATGTACCATAACATCAGGATAACGGCGTATGGGTGAGGTAAAATGCGAGTAATAATCAAAGGCCAAACCATAATGACCAATATTATCAGTTGTGTAAATGGCTTTGCTCATACTACGTATGGCCAATGTATCTACTAAATTCTGTTCCTTTTGTCCCTTAACATCTTCGAGAAGCTGATTTAAAGAAGCACTAATGGATTTTTTATCCTTAAAGTCTAGTTTGTACCCGAATCTTGAGATAATTCCGTTTAAAGCTATTAATTTATCTTCATTAGGATTATCATGAATTCGATAAATAAATGTTTTCTTTGGTTTTTGTTTACCAATGAATTCTGCCACTTTTCTATTCGCAAGCAGCATGAATTCCTCAATTAATTTATTAGCATCCTTAGATTCTTTGAAATAAACACTTTGAGGTTCACTATTTTGGTCTAAATTAAACCTTACTTCAACTTTATCAAATGAAATAGCACCCTGCTGCATTCTTTTCAAACGCATTATTTTCGCTAACTTATCTAAAGTTATAGTAGCCTTTACAACCTGATCGGAAACGGAATAAGCGCCCTCTCTAATAGAGATTTCTTCAGGAATATTACCGTTATTATTTTCAATGATGTATTGGGCCTCTTCATAAGCAAATCGTTCATTTGAATCAATCACCGTTCTACCAAACCATTGATTCTTGATAATAGCTTTATCATCTAGCTCAAAAATTGCTGAAAATGTATATTTTTCCTCATTTGGCCTCAACGAACATGCATTGTTTGATAATACTTCAGGTAACATAGGAACAACCCTATCTACAAGATAAACTGAAGTTGCCCTATTATAGGCCTCATCATCCAAAATGGTATCCGGTTTCAGGTAATGCGAAACATCGGCAATATGTATTCCTATTTCATAATGACCATTATCAAGAATTTTAAAAGAAAGGGCATCATCAAAATCCTTGGCATCCTTAGGGTCAATGGTAAAGGTAAGTACCTCTCTCAAATCCCTTCTTTTAGCTATTTCCTCGGTTTTTATTGAAGTATCCAATGTATCGGCATACTGCTCAACTTCAATGGGAAATTCATAAGGTAGCCCATATTCTGCTAAAATAGAATGTATCTCTGTTTGGTGTTCCCCTGGTTTACCTAAAATACTGGTAATAGCACCAAAAGGGGAACTAGCTTTATCTGGCCATTCCGCAATTTCAACTACCACTTTATCACCATCTTCAGCTCCCTTAAGCTTATCCTTTGGAACAAAAATATCAGTATACATTCTAAAATCAGATGGTCTCACAAAAGCGAATGTCTTTTGCATATCAACAATACCCACGAAAGCGGTCTTTTTTCTTTCTATGACCCTGGTTATTTCTCCCTCTAATTTCTTTCCGTTTCTTCTAGGAAAAATGTATACCTCAACGGTATCTTTATGAAAAGCTTTATTTAATTTATTAAACGGAACAAATACATCATCTTCTATTCCCTCAATAACTATATAGGCATTTCCTCTTCCGGTAATATCAACAGTTCCTGTGTGGTAGGTTTTGGTAGATGCAACAACTCTAAAATGTCCTCTGGTTTCCTCTAAAATTCTCTTGGATTCTTTGAGTTGGGTAAGTTTTTTTATTAATTGATTGCGGTCGTTGGCGTCCACTATGCCCATTCTTGCGGCAATTTGTTTATATGTAAAGCTTTTTTTTGGTTCTTTTTCAAGTATAGTGAAGATTCCTTTTGTTATTTCGTTCGTTCTATGGTTTCTCGCTTTCTTTTCTCTTTTTGACATTAAAAATTTTATTTGGGTGGAAAATTACAAATTATAATCCATTACCTATATTCTGTTTATTTTCCTTACTGTTTATTTTACGTTTAAATATGTTATCAACATACATTACATATATTATATTTTTCTTTTATAATTTTAAAAAAAAATGATGTATATGATGGTATGTTAATAGTCGGTATAAAAAATCCATTAAAAATACTTTTGGATTACTTTAATAGTTTATCGACATCTTATTAGCTATTATTTATGTTAAGAATCAGTCTTTTATATTGTTATCAACCACTACTGATAACTTATATCAACACAAATTTATTAATAAGTTAAGATTGATTTTTTGTTAACTATGTAAAGATTTAACTTAATATCTTTATGTTATTATATGAGAAGTAAATTCTTTTCTTACCTATTTGTTTCGTATAACAAAACTGAAGACCAAAAACAAAATTTAAATACACCTTTTTATAGGTTATTTATAAACAAGTTAACAAGTGTATTTGGTAAGTTAATAACAATGAATTTAATTACATTCTAAACAATTAACGTCTTTATTTTCCATTTGTTGTGAATAATAATGTATTTGTACATTTGTAGTAAACACACCCTTTCAATAATGAAAATAGCAATAGGTAACGATCACGCGGGAACAGAATACAAATTAGCTATAATTGGTCTTTTAAGGTCCATGAATATTGAAGTTAGTAACTATGGTACGGATGGTGCTGATAGTGTTGATTATCCAGATTTTATTCATCCTGTTGCCAAGGATGTAGAAGAGGGAAAAGTAGATTATGGAATCGTTATCTGTGGTAGTGGTAATGGAGCTTCAATGACTGCTAATAAACATCAAAAGATACGTTGCGCCTTATGTTGGAATAAAGAAATCGTACAATTAGCACGCGAACATAATGATGCAAATATATTAAGTTTACCAGCTCGTTTTATTTCTTTACCACAAGCCTTGGATATGGTTAAGGTTTTTCTAAAAACTGAATTTGAGGGTGGGAGACATGAACGACGTATTGAAAAAATAGCTTGTTCATAGCAACGTATTTTAATTTTTACTTGAAGTAGATTCATCATCAGCCCTACTATTGGAATATGGCACATAACCACGATCATTCACATGCCCATACTGACCTAAAAGGTAAGAATCTCATCATATCCATTTTACTGAATATACTTATTACTATTTCCCAGGTAATAGGTGGATTGATTTCAGGAAGCTTAGCCTTACTATCTGATGCACTACATAATTTTAGTGATGTACTATCACTTATTATTAGTTATGGAGCCACGGTTCTTTCAAAGAAGAAGGCATCGAGCAATAAGACATTTGGTTATAAGCGCGCAGAGATAATTGCTGCGTTTGTAAATGCCGCTACCTTGATTATTGTTGCTGTTATTTTGATTATTGAGGCTATAGAACGTTTTATGGCGCCAAGGGAAATTGAATCGAATTTGGTTATATGGTTATCTCTTTTGGGAATTGCGGCGAACGGATTCAGTGTTTTATTACTTAAAAAAGATGCCGAACGTAATATGAATATGAAATCGGCATATTTACACTTATTTACGGATATGATGGCTTCTGTTGCTGTTTTAATAGGTGGTTTGTTAATGAAATTCTATCAGATGTATTGGGTTGACCCTGTATTGACCCTTGTTATTGCCTTATATCTTATTTATATGGGATATGATCTTTTAAAAGAATCGACCAAAGTCCTGATGTTATTTACACCCAATACCATACATGTTAAAAAAATCGTAGAAACTATCAGCAACATCGACCTGATAAAAAACGTACATCATGTACACATTTGGCAGTTGAATGAGGATGAGGTACATCTTGAGGCTCATATAGATTTTTTAGAGGATATAAAGATTTCTGAATTCGATATTATATTGGATAGAATAGAAGAAGAAATGCATCATAAATTTGGAATAAACCACGTTAACATACAACCGGAATTTGGTAAGTGTGATGTCAAACAAATTATAGTTCAAGACTAAAGATGAATATAACTGTAAAAAAGTTTAAAGAGCTTTCAATAGATGAGTTATATGGAATACTGCAATTACGTGCTGAAGTATTCGTGGTAGAACAAGATTGCGCATACCAGGATTTGGATGGCAAAGACCAAAAAGCACTTCATATCATAGGAACTAAAAATAACAAAGTAGTTGCTTATACCAGAATTTTCAAACCTGGGGATTATTTTAAGGAAGCAAGTATTGGTAGGGTAGTTGTAAAAAATCCAGAACGCAAATACGGCTATGGTTATGAAATCATGAATGCCTCAATAAAAGTTGTTCATGAACATTTTAATGAAACTAAAATACATCTTTCTGCTCAGGCTTATTTAAAGAAATTCTACAATTCCCTTGGATTTAAACAAGTGGGAGAGGGCTATTTAGAAGATGGTATTCCACATATAGCCATGCTAAAAAAGTAAAGCGCGCATGCAACTAAATTCTAATAGGCGATTTATTGGTCAGATTTATATCCTCCAACATATTTTCTGTGAACTTATAATGCCCTTTTGTGGTTATTATCCGGAATCTATTTGATTTCAATCGGCTCAAGGCATCCAAAAACAACCATTTTGATTTTAATTCCAGTGGTCTTTCTGATTTAAGGCTTATCTCAAAAAAATACTTCATTCCATTTTTAAGGGCCACTATATCTGGGGTAATTTTAATATCACTCCCTTTTTTAAGATATGATTTTGGGGTTTCATACCCATCCATATCAGCTTTTATACTTTCGAAGCCAGTAGCTTCTAAATGGTGTATGGATTTCTCCAAAAATTCCTTGTTCACTAATTTATCCAAACTAATCATAGGCAAAAGGTAGTTGAAAAACCGGACAGAAACAAATTTCAGGCATTGATTAACAGTGATTTATAGTTTATTGGTTTTTAAATTCTAAACACCTAATAATGTAAGTTGATTTTATAAAACTATACCCATGTAAAAAAGTAAGGGGAAACCATCATTTATCTAGGAAATAATCCTATCAAATTGCAGGTAAAGGTTCGGCTATACTATTTTATGGAAAACGCCAAAAGGACCGTTCCGCTGTAGCCTAAAGATAATTGATTCATATGGTTTTCTATGTTTCCGTAATGATTCAACGGAATTTCAGATCTAACTAGAATTAATAAAATCCCATTTATTTATAAATTCTTATTCTGTGGTTACTGGAAAACCTCTATCTCTCATTAGGGCTTCAATTTTTGCGTCACGCCCTCTAAATAACCGGTAAGCCTCAAGTGGATCCATAGAGTTTCTTGGTGCAAACAAATACTTAACAAGTTTATCCGCCATTTCTTTATCATAAAAACCTCCCGGAGCTTCTTCAAAGGCCTCAGATGCATCAGCGGT
>RCMY010005335.1_pt1 | contig 10937 bp, 9 predicted proteins | sample 2041341 | NCBI WGS metagenome assembly RCMY01 (sample SAMN09708234, study PRJNA481090) | Marine sediment metagenome, whole genome shotgun sequencing project.
CTTCTGGCTGACAGGACCCAACCCGCTGCAGTACGTACCCGGGCCCTGAAGTTTGTGGTGCATTTCATCGGCGATATCCATCAGCCGCTGCACGCCGGTCACGCCATGGACAAGGGCGGCAACACCGTCCAGGTCAATCTCGACGGCAAGGGCAGCAACCTGCACCGGCTGTGGGACAGCGGCCTGCTCAACACAGCAAAACTGGATGACGAGGGATATCTGCAGCGCCTGCGTGTCACGCCCGGTCACACGGCGAGCATGCCCTTGTCCGGCTCGCTGATGGACCGTTCCGAGGGGTGGGCGGAACAATCTTGCGCGATCGTCGTCGCGCCCGGCTTTTACCCCGCCAACGCCAAGGTCGGGGATGGCTACGTCGAGCAATGGCTTCCGGTCGCGGAGCAACAGTTGCGCGACGGTGGCGCGCGGTTGGCCAGCGTTCTCAACGAGCTGTTCGACCCGCGGCAGTGAGGCCCGCACGCCAGCCGCTTGATTACAAGCGGCTGGCGTGCGGTTCAAGCGGACTGAATCACGCGCGATACCCTCACCGCGCAGGACGCCTCGCTCAACAACTGGCGTCAGCCTTGCAGTCGGCAGCAGGCATGGTCGCGATCACCTCGCGCACCCGTGGCTCCAGACTGCCCAACCCGGCACTGCGGCCGAATGCTACCGCTCGCTCGGGTGAGCGGTCGCGAGCTTCCATTTCGCCAAGCGCCAGCAGGGCGCCCACTCGGTTTCCCGACGCACAGTGCACCAGCACGGGACCCGGCGCCTCGTCGATCAGCCGCGCAAGCTCCCGGGCATTGGTGAGGTTGATGTCGCCCGGACCGGCTACCGGAATCTCGAAATAGCTCAGCCCGGCTGCGGCAACTTCGGCGCGTTCGTCGCGATCGCCCAGCTCGGCCGGCGGCCTAAGATTGATCACCGTGGTGACACCCGCGCCGGCTGCCGCCTGCCAAGCCGCAACGGCTGGCTGACCGGCGGTATACAGGCCCGGGCGTGGCTGGTGGAGGTCGTCGATTGCCGCGTTCAGCGACTCGGCTCCGACGGAGCCGTCGTCGTGCGGACTCGCAGTCGCTGAATCGGACCTCGCGTCGGCGGCGTAGCCCACAGCCGCCGGACTGTGGTCCACGGTCGCGACCTCACGTCCACCGCAGGCGGCCAGAGATATCACCAGAAGGGGAAAAGCGGCGTCGCGGAAGACGCGCAGGAAACAGGGGGGACGCTTCATGCCATTGATCCGGGATGAGGACTGAGCACCATCATGGTCACTTCCCAGCGCCCTGTCGCCTCCGGGTCACCGTCTCGGTAGAGTGCGTTCAGGCAGGCAGGTGCTGGCGCGTCCAGCGCACGATGTCGGCGGCTGACATCGCCCCCGCCTGACGGGCCAGCTCCTTGCCGTCCTTGAACAGGGCCAGCGTTGGAATACTGCGGATGGCGTACTGCTGGGCCAGTGTCGGTTCACTCTGGGTATCGACCTTGGCCAGCCGGACCTGCGGTTCCAGCTGGGCCGCTGCGGTCTCGAACTGCGGCGCCATCATCTTGCAGGGCCCGCACCACGGGGCCCAGAAATCCACCAGCACCGGCAACCCGCCGCGGCTGATGTGGGCCGCGAAATGATCGACCCCCAGGCTGACCGGCTTGCCGTCGAACAGGGCCTTCCCGCACTTTCCGCACGTTGGCGCATCCGACAACCGTGCTTCCGGCACACGGTTGGGCGAATGGCAATGGGGACATACGACCAGCAGCGGATCCTGCGTTTTCTCAGTCGATGGGGAACTCATGCGTGCACCTCCTTGGACACCTGCCAATGCAGCAGCGTGTAGTAGAGCAAGGGAATCACCACCAGCGTGAGGACCGTGCTGACGAGGATGCCGAAGATGAGCGACACCGCCAGCCCGTTGAAGATCGGATCATCGAGGATGAAGAACGCACCCATCATCGCCGCCGCGCCGGTCAGGATGATCGGCTTGGCACGGACCGCGCAGGCATCCACCACCGCCTGTTCGATGGATCGACCCTCCGCCATGGTGTGGTTGATGAAGTCCACCAGCAGGATCGAGTTGCGCACGATGATGCCGGCCAGAGCGATCATTCCGATCATCGAGGTCGCGGTGAACTGCGCGCCCAGCAGCGCATGACCGGGCATCACGCCGATCACGGTCAGCGGGATCGGCGCCATGATCACCAGCGGCACCAGATAGCTGCGGAACTGCGCCACCACCAGCAGGTAGATCAGCACCATCCCAGCCGCGTAGGCGATGCCCATGTCGCGGAACGTCTCGTAGGTGATCTGCCACTCGCCGTCCCACTTGATCGCGAAATCGCTGGTATCGGCGGGTTGCGAGATGAACGTCTGGGCGATGTTCTGGCCACCCACTTTGTCACGGTTGAGCTGGCCGACCAGGTCGAACATCCCGTACAGCGGACTGTCGAGATGCCCCGCTTCGTCGCCGGTCACGTACACCACCGGCAGCAGGTCCTTGTGATGGATCGCGCCGTCCCAGGTGCCCGTGCGCACACTCACAAGTTCCGACAACGGCACCAACTGGCCCTCACCACCGCGTACCTGCAAGGCAAGCAGACGGTCGAGCTCCGCCTGTTCGGACGCCGGCAAACGCAGGCGCACCGGACGCGGATACTTGGAAGCGCCGTCGTGCACGTACGTCGCATCGACGCCGCTCACCGCGGCCTGCAGCGCGTCGGCAATGGCGGACTGGGGAACCCCCAGGCGTGCCGCCCGGCTGCGATCGATGACGAGGGTTTCGCGCGGCGAGGCAGCCTCCACGCTGGTATCCACGTCGACAACGCCCTCTGTCTTACGGAAGCGCTCGGCCAGGTCCAGCGCCAACTCACGACTGCGCTGATAGTCGGGCCCGTAGACTTCGGCTACCAGTGGGGAGAGGACCGGCGGACCCGGAGGAACTTCCACCACCTTCACCGAGCCCCCGTGGCGGTCACCGATCGCGGCCAACGTCGGCCGTAGATCACGGGCAATCTGGTGGCTCTGGCGCTTGCGATCGTGCTTGTCCACCAGGTTGACCTGCAGATCACCGACATTGCTGCCGCTGCGCAGGAAGTACTGCCGTACCAGACCGTTGAAATTCATCGGCGCGGACGTGCCGGCATAGCCCTGGTAGTCGTGCACCTCGGGTACCGAGTCCAACGTGGCCGCCAGTTCCACCAGCAGCGCATTCGTGTCTTCCAGGGTCCGGCCTTCGGGCATGTCGACCACGATCTGGAACTCGGACTTGTTGTCGAACGGCAGCATCTTCATCACTACCAGCTGGAACACCGCCAGTGATGCGGCCAGGACCACAAGCACGGCCATGCCGCCAAACAACCAACCCCGTCGACGGCCGCCCCGCTCCGTATGAAGGAACGGGTCCATCAGCTTGCCGAACCAGCGGTGTAAACGCGTTTCCCGATGCTCGACCGGACCGTGATCCAGACCGCCATCCGTCACGGTGTCGCCGTTGTCAGGAGCGTGGCGGCGCAACAGTTTCAGCGACAGCCACGGCGTCACGATCAGCGCGATCGCCAGCGACAGGAACATCCCCACCGAGGCGTTGATCGGGATCGGGCGCATGTACGGCCCCATCAAGCCGGACACAAACGCCATCGGCATCAGCGCGGCGATAACGGTGAAGGTGGCCAGGATGGTGGGTCCACCAACCTCGTCCACCGCCGGTGGAATCGCCTGGAACAGTGTCCGTGGCTTTCCATCGGGACCTGGCAGCGCCATGTGTCTATGGATGTTCTCGACCACGACAATCGCGTCATCGACCAGGATGCCGATGGAGAAAATAAGCGCGAACAGGGACACCCGGTTGAGGGTGAAGCCCATCGCCCACGAGGCAAACAGTGTGAGCGCCAATGTCAGCACAACTGCGCTGCCCACCACCAGCGCCTCCCGCCAGCCCAGTACAAACAGGATCAGCAGCACGACCGAGCCGGTGGCGAACACCAGCTTCTGGATCAGCTTCTGCGCCTTGTCGTTGGCGGTACGGCCATAGTCGCGGGTGACGGTGACATGCACGCCCTCGGGGATCAGTTCGCCCTCGAGTTGCGCAAGCCGGTCAGTGATGCCGACGGTGATGTCGGACGCATTGCTGCCGGGCTTTTTTGCGACCGCGATAGTGACCGCCGGGGTGATACCGGTCGCGGGACCGCCCTTGCCTGCAGGCGTTCCGTGCCACGCATACCGGGTGGCGACATCCCCGCCGGAATGGATGGTGGCCACATCGGACAGGCGCAGGGGATTGCCGTCACGCAGGCCGATCACCAGATCAGCCACCGCGTCGGCGTCGACCAGGAATTCGCCCGCGGTCACTGGTATGGCGCCGTCTGGACCGACACGCTCACCCACCTGCCTGACCGCGTTGGCGGCCTGCAGGGACTGCATGAGGTCATTCACCGTCAGGCCATAGGCCGACAGGCTGGCGGGATCAAGCGTCACCGCGACTACGCGGTCCGGGGCGCCCAGCGTATAGACGTCCCGCGTGCCAGGGACACGCTTCAACTCGGTTTCCAGCGTGTGCGCGACCTCGGCCAGATCGGTCGCACTGCGATCCGGATCGTCGGTCCACAAGGTCAGTGCCATCACCGGCACATCGTCGATGCCCTTGGGCTTGATCAGCGGCTGGCCTACGCCCATGCCCGGCGGCAGCCAGTCCTGGTTGGAAAACACCTGGTTGTATAGACGCACAATCGCCGGCTGGCGCTCCACGCCAACCGTGTATTCCACGGTGAGGACCGCCATGCCGGGACGGCTGATCGAGTAGACGTGCTTGACGCCCTCGATCTCGGACAGTTTCTGCTCAAGCGGCGAGCTGATCAGCTGCTCCACGTCGCGCGCGCTCGCACCTTCAAACGGTACGAACACGTTGGCCATGGTGACGTCGATCTGCGGCTCTTCTTCCTTGGGCGTGATCATCACCGCGACCACCCCCAACAGCAGGCCCAGGATCGCGAAGATCGGGGTCAACGGGTTGGCCTGGAACTTCGCCGCCAGCCAACCGGACAGGCCCATTCGCGCCGGGTCTTCGGCAGCGCTGCGCTCAGTCATTGGAGCCGCCACCGGCGCGCCGCTGCTCCGCCAGGGCCTGCACCGCCAGCGTGGGGTCGGAGACGACTTCGTCGCCATCCTTCAGTCCGGCCAGCACTTCGAAGGTCTCGTTGTCGCGACGACCCAGACGCAACTGGCGCAGTGCAAGAAGATTGTCGTCGGCAAGCACGTACACGCCACTCAACTCGCCGCGCTGGACGACCGCGGATCGCGGAATCCGGAGGTGTTGGGCGCCTTGTGTGCTGGCGACGGGAAAAACCACCCTGGCGGTGACGCCGGGTGTCGGCGCATCGTCCAGCTTTGGCAGCGTCACCCTCACGCCCACGCTGTGGGTGGATGGATCTGCGGCGGGATACACCGATACCTCGGCGGCCTCCACCGTGCGCCCATCGGCCAGCACCACCTGGGCGCTGCCAACGGCGCGGATTGCGGCGGCATCGGACTGCGGAACCTGCACGTGGATCCTGAGCGCGCCAGGCGCATGGATTGCCAGCAATGGTTGGCCCGGCGCAACGCTCTCACCGGGCTCGACGCGGCGCGCGCTGATGATTCCGGCAAAGGGCGCACGCACGACCGTGTATTCGGTTTGCTGAGCGGCCTGCGACAACTGCGCCCGTGCGGAATCACGCGCGGCCACCGCACTGTCACGGGCTGCGCGGACCTGGTCGAGCTGCGCTTTGGACACAAACTGGTCACCGGCCAATGCCGCATGACGCCGATAGTTGGCAGATGCTTCGGCGACGGCCGCATCCGCCGCACGCAACTGTGCACGCGCGGTGTTCGCGCCGGCCTGCTGTTCAACGGCGGTCAGGCGCAACAACACCTGGCCCGCGTTGACGCGGTCATTGATGTCGACACCGATTGCGGTGACGCGGCCGGCCGTCTGCGCTGTCAGCTCGGCCTGCTGGACCGCTTCCACTACCCCGTCCCAAGCGCGGCTGGTACCGCCATCGGCGGCTGCGACGGTGAACGTCGGCAGCGTAGGCAAGGGTGCGCGGGCCGTATTCTCGGGCTGGCCAGCACAGGCCGCCAATGTCGCGAGCAGCGCGCTGGCAAGCACGAGTCTCACGTGCTTGACCGTGGTCGCGGCTGGCTGATTCAGCGGGAGCAACTCGCGCCCCCGGCATTCCTGCCGACGCCGAGTTTGCGCATCACCGTTGCAGCCGGACAGAAACCGGTAAAACTTGACTGCAGGAGATTGAAGCCAATGAACGCGGTCAACCACCAGAAGTTCGGCGACACCAACTGGGTCAGCAACACGCTTATCAGCACCATCACGCCCGCAAAAGCGGATACCGCACGTTCAATGCTCATGGAGTTCTCCTCATCACACCGGTCGCGGCGGCTGCGGCGATTGCGGCTGGATCTAAATATTAGAGATATCTTATATTAGCGTCAAGTGATATTATTGTTCCCCATGTCCAGGAGACCGCCGATGACCATGACCGCAGACCAGCTCGTTGCCGAGGCACGCGAGCAGATACGTGAAGTCTCGCCGCAGGAGTTCGCGGCGAGTCGCGGCACGACCGTGCTGATCGACGTACGTGAACCCGCCGAATTCCAGACCGGTCACATACCGGAAGCGATCAACATCCCGCGCGGCGTACTCGAGTTCCAGGTGGACGCGCACCCCGCCGTCTCCAACGTCAGCGACCCGGCGCTGTCATCCAAAAGCTGCCCAATCGTGGTCTATTGCCGCACCGGTGGCCGCGCTGCGCTGTCGACACTGAGCTTGCAGCAGATGGGCTTCACTGATGTGCGATCGATCCGTGGCGGCATTGCCGGCTGGACCGATGCCGGCTTGCCGGTGACGACGCGTTGAGGTCGCGGCCCATGAAAGAAGCGCCAACATTTGATTCCACTGCCGCGAGTGCGCTTGATGCCGAAGCCATGCGCGCGCACGCCGGTGACGCGGTACGGCTGCTCAAGGCACTCGGCAACGAGAAACGCCTGATGCTGCTGTGCATGCTGGTGGACGGTGAGCACTCCGTCGGTGAGCTCAATGCATCGCTGGATCTGAGCCAGTCGGCCCTGTCGCAGCACCTCGCCCTGTTGCGTGTGGAAGGGCTTGTCCATACGCGGCGCGACGCGCAGACGATTTACTACGCGCTCAACAACGGTCCCGCGCGGGTGATCATCAACACGCTGCACGGGATTTTCTGCGCCGTCGACGACGTCCCCGCAGGAGAGCCGATGTGAGTGGCAAACCGCACGTGCAACCGTTTTTCCATGAAACCACCAACACCTGGACCTACCTCGTCCACGCGGGCCGCGATGCCGTGGTGATCGACCCGGTGCTGGATTACGAGCAGCGCTCCGGCCGCATCCACACCGGTTCGGCCAGCAAGGTTCTGGAGTACGTCGCCGGGAGTGACCTCCACGTGCACCAGATTCTGGAGACCCACGCCCACGCCGACCACCTCAGCTCGGCGGCGTTCCTGCGCGAGCGGGTCAACGCGCCCATCGCCATCGGCAGCGGAATCCGTTCGGTGCAGGACCATTTTTCGACCGTATTCGGGATGGACCCTGCCGATGCGGCCCTGTCAGGTGCTTTCGACCGACTGCTGGTCGATGGGCAGGTGCTCAACGCCGGCAGCCTGTCGATCGAGGTCATGGCCACGCCGGGCCATACCGCCGACAGCCTCAGCTACCGGATAGGCGACAACGTGTTTGTGGGTGACACGCTGTTTGCGCCGGACGTCGGCACTGCCCGCTGCGACTTCCCCGGCGGGAGTATCGACAAGCTGTATGCCTCAATCACCCGGCTGCACGCTCTGCCGGGAGAAACCGTGCTGTGGCTGTGCCACGACTACCCGCCCGAAGGGCGCGAACGCCGCGCAAGCGTCACGGTGGCAGAGTCACGCCGCGACAATCGGATGCTGTCGGCTGAAACGCCGCTGGAGACGTTTCGCGCCGCCCGCTCACAACGCGATACGGGCCTTGCCGCACCCAAGCTGCTGTATCCATCGCTGCAGGTAAACATACGTGGCGGACGACTGCCCGCTCCGAATGCGAGCGGCCAGCGCCATTTGCTCACCCCTTTGCGAGTGGAGCCACCCGCCGACGGCCTGTAGGCCGCCCGTCCAACGCAACTCCGATCCCGGCAGGATAAATCCACCGCGATGGACGCGCGCCGGAATCACTGCGCGCGCATCCTCCGGGGTATCGATCAAGCCAGCGCGCGCGCCGCCTTGACCACGTGCTCGACAGTGAACCCGAAATGCGGGAACAGCTTTTCCGCAGGCGCGCTGGCGCCAAAGGTATCGATGCCGATCACCGCGCCATCCAGGCCGACGTAGGTACCCCAGAAACCGGTCACGCCCGCTTCGATCGCCACGCGTTTGCGGCACGTCCGTGGCAGTACCGACTCTCGGTAGGCGTCGTCCTGGCGGTCAAATACTTCGGCGCACGGCATTGACACAACGCGCACCGCATCGCCCAGCTCGTCCGCGGCTTTCATGGCCAGGCCGACTTCCGAACCGGTCGCGATCAGGATCAAATCGGGATCTGCGCCACCCTCGCGCAACACGTAACCGCCACGCGAGATATCACCCAGCTGGGCGTTGTCGCGCGGCTGATGGTCGAGATTCTGGCGAGAGAACACCAGGCAGCTGGGACCATCGGCGCGTTCGATTGCGGCCTTCCATGCCACCGCCGACTCGACCGCGTCGCACGGACGCCACACATCATTGTTGGGGATGTATCGCAGGCTGGCGATGTGCTCAACCGGCTGGTGGGTCGGGCCGTCCTCGCCCAGCCCGATCGAGTCGTGGGTGTAGACATGGATAGCGCGCGCGCCCATCAGCGCGCTCATGCGCACGGCGTTGCGGGCGTAATCGCTGAACACCAGGAAGGTCGCATCGTAGGGGATGAAGCCGCCGTGGAGACTCATGCCATTGCTGATCGCCGTCATCGCGAACTCGCGCACGCCGTAATAGATGTAGTTGGCATCGCGGTCGTCGCCGGTGACCGACTTGCTACCGCTCCACAGGGTCAGATTCGAACCGGCCAGATCGGCCGAGCCGCCGACCAGTTCCGGCAGGTGGGGCGCGAAAGCCTCGATGGCATTCTGCGATGCTTTGCGCGATGCGATCACCGGGCCGTCGGCCTGCAACCTGGCGATAAATGCATCCGCAGCATCGGCGAAATCATCCGGAAGCTCGCCGTGCGAGCGTCTGACAAGTTCAGTGGCCTCGGCAGGAAAACGCGCGGCGTATTTGTCGAAGGCGTCGTTCCACTGGTTCTCGCGGAACTTGCCGACATCGCCCACGCGCCAGCCGTCATAGATCTCGCTCGGAATCTCGAACGCACCGTGCTCCCAGCACAGTGCGTTGCGGGTCGCGACCACTTCGTCGGCACCCAGCGGCGAGCCATGACTCGCCTCACTGCCGGCCTTTTTCGGCGAGCCATAACCAATGGTGGTCCGGCAGCACAGCAGGGTCGGTCTGTCGCTGCTCAGCATGGCCTCATCTATCGCGCGTTTGATTGCATCAGCGTCGTGGCCGTCCACACCGCGTACCACTTTCCAGCCGTAGGCCTCGAAACGCGCCGGCGTGTCATCGGTGAACCAGCCGGCCGTATTGCCATCAATACTGATGTGGTTGTCATCCCAGAACGCGACCAGCTTGTTGAGTCCCCACGTGCCGGCGAGGGAGGCGGCCTCATGGGATATCCCCTCCATCAGGCACCCGTCGCCCATGAACACCCACGTGCGGTGGTTGACGATAGCGTGCTCGGGACGGTTGAATCGCTGTGCGAGCAACTTCTCGCCCAGTGCCATGCCGACCGCGTTGGCAAGCCCCTGCCCCAGCGGACCGGTGGTGGTTTCAACGCCGGGGGTCATGAAATTTTCCGGGTGGCCCGGCGTACGCGACTCGAGCTGGCGGAAGTTCTTCAGATCCTCGATCGACAGGTCGTAGCCGGAAAGGTGCAGCAGCGCGTACTGCAGCATCGAACCGTGGCCGTTGGACAACACGAAGCGATCGCGGTTGAACCAGCCGGGGTTGGCCGGGTTGTGGCTCAGATAGTCGTTCCAGAGCACCTCGGCGATGTCCGCCATGCCCATCGGCATGCCCGGGTGGCCCGAGTTGGCTGCCTGGACGGCGTCGATGGCGAGGAAACGGATGGCATTGGCAAGTTCGCGACGGCTGGGCGTGGGCATGGCAAATCCAAAAATGGGGGACAGCCCGGTCACGCATACCGGCACCGGGCAGGGGCCAATTGTCGCCCGTTACGCGCGTGCGGCCAAACCGTTCCCGCTCTGCCCCTTTAGATCGTGGTTTTCAACCGCTCGACGCGGCACGCACAGCAGGATGCAGTGGCGATCAGCCCGGCAACGCCACGTGCACCTTGTCCCGCTCGCTTTCCGAAATCACCACGGTGCCCACCAGATCCCCGGTGACATTGACGCAGGTGCGGCACATGTCGAGAAAACGATCGACCCCCAGGATCAGGCCCAGTCCCTCCGCAGGTATCCCGAACATCACCAGGATCATGGCCACCACCGGCAGCGAGCCGCCCGGCACGCCGGCAGCGCCCACCCCGCCCAGCACACACATCAGGACGATCAGCACCTGCTGACCGAGGCTCAGGTCAATCAGAAAAAACTGCGCCAGAAACAGCACCGTGATGCCTTCGAACAGCGCCGTTCCATTCATGTTGGCGGTCGCGCCGAGCGTGCAGACGAAGCGCCCAATCCGACGCGGCGTGCCCAGCTCCTCCTCGGCCACCCGCAACGTAGTGGGCAACGTGGCGCTCGAGGAGGATGTCGAGAATGCCGTCAGCATCGCCAGTTGCGCGCGCTGGAAGAAGAATCGCGGTGACATGCGCCCCACGAACCGCAGCAGCAACGGAAACACGACGAGCATATGCA
>RCMY010006144.1_pt1 | contig 10934 bp, 11 predicted proteins | sample 2041341 | NCBI WGS metagenome assembly RCMY01 (sample SAMN09708234, study PRJNA481090) | Marine sediment metagenome, whole genome shotgun sequencing project.
TCCAGATCGATAAGTCCCGCAGCGCTATTTGGAACCACTTCCACGATGACCCCGCGCTCCCTGGCCTGAAGGAGGGCGAAGGCATTGGCCTGATACTCCGCCTTGCTCGCCAGGACTCGATCGCCGGCATTGAGTGGAATGGCGGTAAAGGCTCGCCACCAGCTATCGCCGGCTCCCGAGGTGTACGCAACCTCGGACGGTTTACAGCCCAAATAGCGGGCCGTGGCCTCATAGACCGAATTCATTTGTTCTTCCCGAGCGCAATACGCCTCGTAGCCACCGATCTCCGCCTCAAGCCGGAGGTAGTCGACTGCGCCGTCCACCACCGGCTGGGGCGGCAGGGATGAGCCGCAGCTATTCAGATGAATGAAAGAAGCGGTTGCGGGAGTGTGGGCGCGAACAAGGTCAACATCGATCATCGGGTCACACTAGCTACCCATACACCCGGGCTCTGTCTGAGCTGGTCGCTACAACGCACGAAGCAGCGCCGTGGCAGCTGCGGCCGCCACAACGACCACGATGAAGGGGGCCTTGCGCCACACCAGAATGCCAGCCACCACCATGCCGGCCATTCGTTCGTCGAGGACAAGCGAGGTTCCTCGAGCCAACGTCAGTTGAATCACCACCGCCGAAATTACCGCGGCCGGGATGAGGTTGGTGGCTGCGGTCAACATCGGCCGCCTTTCCAGAATGGGGCCGACGAGAAACATGCCGGCGAGGCGTTGGCCCCATGCGCCCAGCATCAGTAGCACTATGGCGAGGGTTGTGACGATGTGCTCCTCTCGGCCATAACTAGAGCAGCGCCAACGCCGCCCAAACTCAAGATGATCGGCAATCCTGCTGGTGCCACGGGAATAAGCACGAGGCAGATCAGGCCACCCACCACTCCGGCCGTTGCGCCGTCACGGGTGTGCAAAGCGTTGCCAATGATTGCCAAGAGAGCGGCGATCCCGAATCTTTTGGTATCGCCCATCACCTCGCCCAGCAGGGTTCCAGCGGTGATTCCTACGAACCAACCGCTCATCATCGCCACGGTCACCATCCAAAATGCCCGCCGGGCCCGGGGGAGGTCGGATTGTTGACTAGCCATCCCCACGTTGATGTCAAAGGCGTTGATGGCCGCCACCGAGCGTACGAACACGCCGTCGCGAAAGATCCGGGTGAGCGTGACGGCGAGAATCCCGAACCGTGACGCCACGATCCAGCCGGCCACGATGGCGGCGATCTCGCTGCCGCCGGCGCCGGTCACCGCCAGATAAGCGAACTGACTGGTGGCCGAAAAGATAACGGCGCTAGCGATCCACGCCCTCGCTAGCGATGTGCCGGCGTCCAGCATGATCACTTGTGTGGTGATCCCGAGAGCTAAGAACGTGAGCGCAACCGTGCCCAGGTCTGCCGGTTGTGGAAGCGGCGGATGCTGAAGGGCTGGGTTAGTGATGGGCCTCTGACTCCATTTGAACCTGGGCGGCACGCAGCTCCGCCTCGGAACGGTGCAGGTCCGGTTCGATGTACATCGGGCGAGCATGAGGCACCTTGGCCCGTACGTTTTCCTCCACGGTGTTCACGGCGTTGGCGAGCTGTTCCATAGACAGCGAGCTGGAGAAGATGACCTTGGCACCCACCAGCAGTTCTTCAGGGGCGATGTACTGGGTCTTCAGGTGCACCAGCTTTTCGACGTTTGGCGATCCCTCGATCGCCGCCCGGATGGCGGTCATCTCAGCCTTCTTTCCACCCTCGCCAATCAGGAGGCTCCGCATCTCGATGATGAGCACCACGGCGATGACCAGCAGGAGCAGTCCGATGGCCAGTGTTCCGATTCCATCCCACCTGCTATTGCCTGTGACGTCGGCCATGACCAGAGCGAACAGGGCGAACACCAAACCCAGGAGAGCGCCGGAATCTTCCAGAAGAACCACGGGGAGTTCTGGGCTCCGGGAGCGACGGATGAACTGCCACCAACTGGTGCCCTTGGCTTTGATCTTGCGTGCTTCCACAACGGCCAGACGGAAGCTGAGCCCCTCAACGAGGATGCCGAACAGCAAGATTCCAATAGCTATGGGAAGGTTGCTGATTTCGTGGGGATGGCGAATCTTGTTGATGCCTTCGTAGGTGGCGTAGCCGCCTCCCAGCGTGAAGAGCACCAGTGCCACAACGAAACTCCAGAAGTATCGCTCCCGCCCGTAGCCGAATTGGTGCTCGGCGTCTGCGTCCTTCTGCGCAGCCTTTCCTCCCCAAAGCAGAAGCCCCTGATTTGAAGTGTCAGCCACGGAATGGATTGCTTCGGCCAGCATGGACGCCGAGCCGGTGACCCCGAAACCAACGAACTTCGCCACTGCGATGGAGCCGTTGGCGGCCATTGCTGCAACGACTGCTTTAGTTGAACCACCTGCCATTTCTTCGAGCGTAGTTGGTGGGTTTCGGCGTTGATCGTTTCTTGTCCGAGCGGGGGTCGGCCCCTCTACTGTGGAGCCATGGGGATACAGGTGCACTTGGTGGACGGAACCTATGAGCTGTTCCGGCAGTTTTTCGCCCCGGGTCGGCCAGCCAAACAGAATGCCGCTGGATTGGAGATTGGTGCGGCCAGGTCGGTGGTGCGAAACCTGTTTGGAATGCTCGAGGAGGGCGCAACCCACATTGGCGTAGCCACCGACCACGTCATCGAGAGCTTCCGCAATGACCTCTATGCGCCGTACAAGGACGGGTCCGGGATCGATCCGGAGATTCGCAATCAATTCGAGCCCCTGGAGATGGGAATCCGGGCGGCCGGGTTCGCGCTGTTTGCCATGGTGGAATACGAAGCCGATGACGGGCTGGCGTCAGCTGCCGCGGTGGCCGCACAAGACCCAGCGGTCGATCGGGTCCTCATCTGCACGGCCGACAAAGACCTGGCGCAATCGGTGCGGGCCGGACGAGTTCTGCAATTGGACTCTCGCCGTAATCGGCTTTTCGATGTTGCCGATGTCATCGAGAAGTTCGGCGTCCCACCGGAATCCATCCCTGACCTGCTGGCACTAACCGGTGACTCCGCTGACGGATTTCCTGGGTTGAAGGGTTGGGGTGCAAAGTCATCAGCGGCTGTGTTGGCCCACTACGGACATATAGAGAATATCCCGCACCATCATGGCCAATGGGAGGTAACGGTAAGAGGAGCGGCGAAACTCACCGAAACGCTGCGCGAGAATTTCGCAGATGCGTTGTTGTTCAAAACCCTGGCCACCTTGGACGAAGAGGCGCCCACCATCAGCTCCGTCGAGGAACTCCGTTGGACCGGGCCAACGCCCGATCTATGGGAGGCGGCCCGATTCCTGGAGGCGCCCGACCTGATCGAGCGCGCCCAGCGAATGACCAACAGGGAGTTCTAGGCCAGGGCGGGTTCCCGCTCGGGGTCAGGCTCATCAGCCATTGGCACGGGTGGCTCGTGGTGTTCGCCTTCAACGTTCAGATTGGGCAAGATGTTGTCGAGCCACTTTGGCAGCCACCAGTTCTTCGCTCCCAGCAACTGCATGGTGGCGGGGACGAGCAGCATCCGCACGATTGTTGCGTCAATGAGCACCGCAGTGGAAAGGCCGAGCCCGAAGAGCTTGATGATCCGGCTGTCTTCGAACATGAAACTTCCGAAGACCACCACCATGATTGCGGCAGCGGCCGTGATCACTCGTGCAGTTGCCGCAAGGCCATCGGCAACGGAGTTGGCAGCATCGCCGGTCTTTTCGTACTCCTCTTTCATACGCGAGAGGATGAACACCTCATAATCCATGGAGAGCCCGAAGACGATGGCGAACATCAGCATTGGTATGAACGGTTCGATCGGTGCACCCTCTATGCCGAAGAGCCCAAACTGGAATACCGCCACCACCACGCCATAGGCGGCACCGATCGAGAGCATGTTCATGATCACCGCCTTGAGCGGTACGAGCAATGACCGGAACACCGCCATGAGCAACACGAACGAGAGGGTGAGCACCACACCGAAGAAGAGGATGATTCGTCCGGCGAGGTAACTGGTGAAGTCAATGCCGGCCGCAGTTGCACCAGCGAGTTTCGGTTCGAGGCCGGTGCCGGCCATGGCTGTTGGGATCACCTCTTCTCGAAGGGACTTCACTAGGTCTTCGGTTTCAGAGGCTTGGGGCGAGGTGGTGGGCTGGAGCTGAATGATCGCAGCACCAGGGTTGTCTGCATCGTTGGGGATCGGCGGTGAGGCGAACGCAACACCATCGGTCCCGTTCAGAGTTTGTGATAGAGCGGCAAGCGATTCGAGATCGGCGGGGGAGTCCAGTTCGGTGATGAGTACGAACGGACCGTTTGCCCCGGCGCCAAAGCCCTCGCTGATCAGGTCATAGGCGCGTCGGGTGGTGGTTGCTTCGGAGTAATTCCCCTCGTCAGAGAAGCCCAGATTCAACCACAGCAGGGGGATTGCCAAACCCAGGAGGATGAGGGTGCTCATGATTGCGAATCGCCACGGCTTGGCCTGAATGTGGTGGCTCCAGCTATACCAAACGGTGTCGCGCAGGGGTACTTCGCGCCGGGGGGCGAGAGAGTTTTTGAGTGGTGTGGCCACAGGCAGGTAGCCGATCAGTATTGAGATCAAGGCGAGACCAATACAGATTGCTGCCAGGATCGGCGGGAGGCTCAGCCCGACGGTCAAGAGCGCAAGCGCGATGAAGACCGACGCTGCCATTCCTCGCCACTTGGTCAAGTTGACCTTGCGCTGCACAATCCCCAGCGCTGCGGGCAAGAGGGTCACCGAGGAAACCATGACCACCGCCACGGTCATGGCTGCACCGAGCCCCAGACCTGCGATGAACGGAACGCCGATGATCAGCAGGCCCATCAGCGAAACGACCACCGTGAATCCAGCGAAGATCACGGAGCGGCCGGCGGTGTCGAGAGCCACCGCGGTTGCGCCTTCGGGATCGAATCCCTGGCCCAGCGCCTCCCGGTAGCGGGTCACGATGAACAGTGCGTAATCGATCCCAACGCCGATTCCGATCATCAGTCCGATCGTTACGGCGGTGTCGGGAACCGAGATCACATGCGAGACGAGGCCGATAGTGATCGCTCCGATCCCGACACCCGTAAGGGCGACGGCGAGGGTGGTACCCATGGCCACTACGGATCCCATGGCCACGATGAGGACGAAGACGGCGAAAGCGACGCCCAGGACCTCGGATTCTGGGGGTTCGAATGAGCCGAGGACCGCGCCACCAACCTCAACCTGCAACCCATCGATTTCGTTGAGGCCGTTTGTGCTGACGAGCTCATTGATGTGTTCGCCCATCTCCATCGCCTTGGTCTGGTCGATGGAATTTGGCACGTTGATTCGGGCCTGGGCGATTTGTCCTCCCGGGGCGATGAGCTGCTCGCCCCCCGGCGCGTACGGGGATTGGATGGAGAGCCCATCAAGCTTGTCACCCGGTGCCATCTCGGACTGGAGCTGATCGAATAGGGCCGTCATCTCTGTCTCAACGGCCTCGTCGTTCACGCCGGCGTCGGCCTTGAAAACGATGGCCCCCGCTTGGCCGCCACCAAAACCGCCGAAGTATTCGGTGAGGAGTTCGCTCCCGGTCAGAGACTCCGACTCCGGCACGGTGAAGGTGCCGTCATAGGCCGGACCCACTTGGCTGAACACACCGGCAGCGACGGCAAGGATCGCCACCCAGCCTCCGATGACATACCAGGAATGTTTGAAACACCAGCGGGCGAGGCGTGCGTACATGGGGGTCTCCAGAGGGCGGTCGAGGTGGGAGCCGTTTCGCTACCGGGGAGTAGGGTAACGAGTTGACTGACGCCGTTGCGGGTGCCGGGCGGCATACTCGAGTCGTGATTCGTCAGTTCCGCGACAGCGATGGGGATTCGGTTCTCGCATTGAATGCGGCAAACGTGCCCGAGGTTGGGCCGTTGGACCGGACCAAACTGGATCTCTTGGCAGATGCTGCTGCGCTTTTTGCAGTGCTGGATCTCGAGGGTTCGATCGAGGGGGCGTTGGTGGTACTGGGGGAGGGGAGTTCCTACTCCTCGCCAAACTACCGCTGGTTCTCTGACCGTCACGAGGTGTTCGCCTACGTTGACCGGATCATGCTCTCGCCGGCAACGCGTGGCATGGGTTGGGGTGTGAAGCTCTATGACGCTGCGGCTAGCACGGCACGACACTTGGGGAAAGGTGTCCTCACCGCCGAGGTCAACACCGAGCCGCCGAATCCCCGCAGCGTTCGTTTCCACGAAGCGTTTGGCTTCGTTGAGGTAGGAAGACAGCGTCCCTATGGCCCTCACGAGGAAGTAGCGATGTTCGAGCTAGTTCTTTGACGGGCGATCGGAACAAACCTCCTTACTCTGTGGTTTGAAACGACATGAAGACAGCAACGTTCAACGGAGTCAAAATTGCCGAGTCCGACGCCACCGTCGTGATCGAAGGCAACCACTACTTTCCCTCAGAAGCCGTGAAGTGGGACCACTTCTCCAAGACCGCACACAGCACACATTGCCCATGGAAGGGCGACGCCAGCTATTACACCCTCACCGTCGACGGTGAAACCAAAGAGAACGTGGCATGGCAATACGAGGCCCCGTACGAAAAGGCCGTCGAGATCAAGGACTACGTGGCCTTTTATCCGGCCGTGACCGTGGAGTAGCGCCCGCTTACTCCTTGGCCCGAGAGGGGGAGACCCGGGATGGTTCGTTTGGCATTTTTGGATAGACCGGCGGCCATGGTGCATCGCCGAGCCCATCGTTCAGGTCTCTTTCGTACCAATCCAGTAGCACGCCAATGTCCTGCGGTGTGTCGTACATCTCTTCCCAGGGGTTGCCTTGGTCAGCGATCCGGGCAGGAACGGTGGCGATGGTGAGGTCATCGGGGTCCGCCTCGGCCACCTCGTCCCACCACAGTGGGCAGCTCACCTGAGCGCCGACGCGGGCTCGGGCGGACCACGTTGCGAACACGGTCTTGTGGGGGGCGTTCTGATTGAAATCGATGAAGACCCGCTCGCCCCGTTCCTCCTTCCACCACTTCGCCGTCACGTGGTTCGGGAACCGTCGTTCCATCTCGCGCGCCAGCGCAACGGCAGCGGCGCGAACGTCGTAGCTGTCATACCCGCTGCGAAGATGCACGAAGAGATGCAAACCTCTGCTCCCGCTGGTTTTGGGATAGACCGCAATGCCAAGTTCGGTGAGTAGCTCGCGCACTGCGAAGGCCACCGTCTTGATCTCGGGAAGGCCAACACCTTTGGAGGGGTCCAGATCGATCCGGAGTTCGTCGGTACTAGCAGGATTGGCGGCGGTGTGGGGCCAGCCGTGGAACCCTAAGCAGCCCATGTTTACCGCCCAGGCAACATGGGCGATATCAGCGGCCACCATGGCATTGGACGTGGTTCCGTTGGGTGTTGAAACGATGGTGGTCTGCAGCCAATCCGGTGACCCTTTCGGCACGCGCTTTTGGAAGAACGACTTGCCGCTGGCACCGTCGGGAAAGCGTTGCATGAGGATCGGGCGCCCGCCGATCGCTTTCATGAGCGGGTCTTCGATCGCTCGGTAGTACTCGATCAAGTCCAGCTTGGTTTCGCCTCGCTTGGAGAAGAAGACTTTGTCAGGGCTGGACACCGACAGGTCGTGACCCCCCAAGGTCAACGTGATCTTCTCGGCGGCGGCCATCAGTTGGCGCCCAGCACAATGTCCACTCCAACCGGCTCCGGTTCGTCCAACTGGGCGAAGTCGCATTGCTCGGGTTCCTTGTCTGGTCGCCAGCGAAGCATCTTGGTGACCTCGCGAAAGCGGCCACCCAGGGTTGACCCGTATTTGACCTCCGCAACGCGCTCGATCCGGAGTGGAACCCATGAACCGTCCCGCTGGGCATTCCAGCGGTGCGGGGCCCCGGGCATCTGGCCCGTTTCATGGGCTTGGGCATCGGCCCATTCCCGCCACGGATGGACCTCGATTGCGCCGTCTCGAAGCGGTTCCAATTCTTCGAGCAATTCGGTTCGGCGCTTGGCGGTGAAGCTGGCGGCGACGCCAACGTGTTGGAGGCGACCTTCGGAATCAAAGAGGCCAAGCAGCAACGAACCCACGCCTTGGCCGTCCTTGTGAACGCGGTACCCCGCCACCACCGCATCAGCGCTCCGAATGTGTTTGACCTTCAGTTGGCTTCGTTTGTTCTCCGCATATGGGTCCCCTAGTGGTTTCGCGATCAAGCCGTCCAGTCCCGCGCCCTCGAAGACTTCGAACCACCGTTGGGCCTTTACCCGGTCCGAAGTAGTGGGGGTGAGATAGACCGGGGCGGAACTATCGGCCAAGGCGGTTTCGAGAAGGTCTCGGCGATCGGCGAAGGAGAAACTGCGAAGGTCTTGCTCATCCAGTGCGAGGAGATCAAACGCCACAAAAGAGCTGGGAATCTCGGCGGCCAGCTTGTTGACGCGAGACTCCGCAGGATGAAGTCGCAGTTGCAACGAGTTGAAATCGAGTTCGTTGCCCTTGATCATGATTAGTTCCCCATCCACAACGCAGCGATTGGGCAGGGACGCTTTCAGTGGCTCAAGAATCTCGGGAAAATACCGAGTGAGCGGGCGTTCGTTGCGGGAGCCCAGTTCGATCTCGTCGCCGTCACGGAAGACGATGCAGCGAAAGCCATCCCACTTTGGTTCGAAGATCACGTCGTCCCGATCGGGGAGCCCGGCAATCGCTTTTGCCAACATCGGTTTCACCGGGGGCATGACCGGAAGATCCATCTCCTGACGCTACTTCGTCCCCGACCTCACAGTTGATGTCTGGTGGTGTGGACCACCGTACGGATGGCGAAGTTCGATTTGAGTCTCGCAACGTGGGGCAGCCGGGAGAGGTGCTGGGCGTGGATGCGCTCGAAGTCCTTGGGGTCCGCCACAGCCAGGTGAACCAGGTAGTCGGCATCACCGGCCATCAATCGGCACGACATCACCTCCGGGCAGGTGGTGACGGCATCTTCGAAATCGGCGAGGATCTGTACCGACTGGCTGGAGAGCGAAATCTCCACGAAGACATCGAGCGCCCTGTTGATGTGTTCGGGATTCAGAACCGCAACGTAGCCGTCGATCACCCCAACCTGCTCGAGGGCCTTGACGCGCCGGTGACAGGCCGATGGGGACAAGCCCACGGACTCGGCCAGCTCCACCGCAGGAGTCCGCCCGTTGGCTTGGAGTTGTCTCAGGATCAGGCGATCGATGTCATCGAGTGCATACACGCATCAATTATGCGAGAACGAACCCCAATCAGCAAGATTGTTGCGCAAATGGGCCGATGCGGCACCAATTTCGCCAGATTTCTCCTTCCCAAATGACGTATCTTGTGTGACACACATCACCTGAAGGAGTCCTGTTATGCGCATCGGGGTACCGACCGAGATCAAGAACAACGAGAATCGGGTAGGTCTCACCCCGAATAGCGTTGTGGAACTGGTGGGTGCTGGTCACGAGCTACTCATTCAGGCGGGGGCCGGCGAAGGCTCGGGATTCACCGACGCGGAGTACGCCGACGCTGGTGCCACGATCGTGCCTGACGCCGATTCTGTATTTGCCGGTGCAACGCTGATCGTGAAGGTGAAAGAGCCCCAAGCGGTGGAGCGGGCCCGGCTCACCCCCGAGCACACGCTCTTCACCTACCTCCATCTCGCCCCGGATCCGGCCCAGGCCGAGGACCTCCTCAACAGCGGGGCAACCTGCATCGCCTACGAGTCAGTGGTCGGCCCACGTGGCGATCTGGCGCTCCTGGCTCCGATGAGCCAGGTGGCTGGTCGTCTGGCGGTCCAGGCCGGAGCGCGGTCCTTGGAGAAACCAGCCGGGGGTTCCGGCGTTCTGCTCGGGGGAGTGCCCGGTGTCGAAGCCGCCAAGGTCACCGTGATCGGTGGTGGTTTCGTCGGCAAGAATGCCATCGAAATGGCCGTCGGCCTCGGCGCTCATGTGGTGGTTCTGGATCGCAACCCGGCCGTTCTGGAAGCGTTGAGCGACCGCTACGGCTCGGCAATCCAGACCGTCTACAGCACCACCGCCGCACTCGAAAAGCATGTGGCCGAATCTGACCTGGTGATCGGTGCCGTTCTGGTCCGCAACGCCAGGGCACCCCACCTGATCACCAAGGCCATGATCTCCTCCATGCGACCGGGTTCGGTCCTGGTAGACGTGGCAATCGATCAGGGCGGGTGCTCTGAGACGTCCCGAGCCACCACGCATGCCGATCCCACCTACGTGGTCGATGGGGTTGTTCACTACTGTGTCGCCAATATGCCCGGCGCCGTTCCCCGTACGTCCACCTTGGCGCTGAACAATGCCACGTTGAGCTACGTGATGAAGTTGGCCAACGGTGTGGAAGAGGCGCTGGCCGCCGACGCTGGTCTTCGCGCCGGCCTCACCGTTCAGGCCGGCAAGATCATGGAACCCACCGTCGCCGCCGCCCTCGGCAAGTAGCGCCTGAGGCTGGAGCCTGGGCGAGCGGAATCAGTGTGTCTGCCTGAGGCTGCGGAGGGACGAAGCAGCTAGGTGGGCGTGTCGTTTTGGTTGAGCGGAGCGAGCATGGAGCGACCCCGATAGCGAGGAACGAGCCGGGGCGAGCGGAATCAATATTACTGGTAGCTCACCATGGCGGGGATGCGGGCTAGGTCGTCGCGGACCTCGAGTGGCGTCATCAGGCCGGTGTCTTCGTCGAAGAAGAGTTTGAAACCGGTATAGAACTCTTCGCTGGGGAGGAGCTGCCGGTAGACGGTTCGTTTCAGTTGCTTGGTTCCATGGCCGTCGATATGAAAGATCGTGGCCAACTCGGGGCGGTCAACGATCGTGGCACGGTTTCGCACCATCTTGGATCGGAACTGGTGGATCACGAACGGCTTTTGGGGAAGGTTGTCTTCCGCCACGATGTTGGCGAGGTACTCCCCCCCCTCGTTGATTTCGCCTGCCGTGGCGTAGCCAATGATTGTGGCTGGT
>RCMY010005336.1_pt1 | contig 10933 bp, 14 predicted proteins | sample 2041341 | NCBI WGS metagenome assembly RCMY01 (sample SAMN09708234, study PRJNA481090) | Marine sediment metagenome, whole genome shotgun sequencing project.
ATCATTTTTTCTCAAACCAATTTGACCCAAGCGGAAAAGTACTTTAAAAAGGCCCTGAAATTGGGTTTAACCATGGACTATGATGTTGCCATGGCCAAACTTAGTCTGGCAGGAATCGCAATGCAAATGAGCAAACTATATTGATTCATAAGACGAGAGTCTAAGGAGAATTGCAATGAAAATACTAGTAGCTGGTTCGGGAGCAATGGGCTCTAGGTTTGCATATATGTTGGTGAAATCGGGAAATGATGTTGTAATAACGGATAGTTGGAAACAACACATTGATGTCATAAATAATAAAGGACTCAAAGTGTTAATTGATGGTTACGACATGGGGACATACCGTATTCCTGCATTTCTTCCTAACGAAGTACGCGGGGAGTTTGATCTAATTATCTTGTTGACGAAGGCTATGCAGTTAGGAAGTATGCTTCAAGATATTAAGCATGTATTTTCAGATAATACACGAGTCATAAACTTAGTAAGTGGTTTAGGTAATGCTGAGCAAATTCTTGAGTATGTAACAATGGATCGATTATATGTTGGGTCAAACTACTGGACTGCTGGACTTGGGGGACCAGGGGTTGTTGATGCGGTAGGTGAAGGTACGCTAAAAATTCAAATATTTAACAATGACTCATCACAATACGATAAACAACTAATAGATGTTCTAAATTATGCTGGATTTAGAGCGAAATTAAGTCATGATGTCTTTTTAGATATTTGGAAAGAACTAGCAGTAAGTTGTGTAATCAATCCGATGTGTGCACTTATGGATTGTACGATAGCTCAGTTTGGTGCATACAAAGGTAATGTTGAGATAAGTCGACTTATTTTGGATGAAGTAGTTGAAGTCGCAAAACATGAAAATGTTGCTCTTAAGATTGAAGACATTCTGGACAAAATATCAAATCTTTTTCCTGATACTGTTGCAGGGCGTCATTATCCATCAATGCATCAAGATTTAATGACTAAACGAAATACTGAAATCGACTATCTTAACGGATATATTGTTCAACTAGGGTTGAAGTATGATGTATTAACGCCAATCAATTCAATAATAAGACATCAAATCAAATTAAAAGAACAATTGAATGAAGGAAGTAAAAAACGCTGAGAGATCAGCGTTTTAATATACCGTTAAAAAAGATTGATACAAAGTTTGGAATTCGTAATTTTTCAGAATGGCTACTGGAGATGTATGCAGATAAAGTAAGCAAGTAATGATGGGTGATATCTTCAATGTTTAGGCTATCATCAATTCTGTCAGAGAGAGTCTGTAATGCCTGTTTAAATGGATGAACATAACAATCACAATAAATATCGTCAAGTGTCTGATAGGCATCTTCTGGTAAATGGTGCTTTAAGTCGTTTCGAAATAGGACAAGGTTGATATGATGTGTTTCTTCTAAGTATTCGCTCATTGTTACGAGTAAGTCAAACGAATCAAGATTATTATTCAGTATATCAATAAGTCCATCTCGATTGGATTCAGATATCATTCGAAATACATGAATATATAATGTCTCTTTGTTTGGAAAGTAGTGGTAAAGCGCAGGTTGTGTTATAGAAAGTTTCTTGGCTATCTGATGTGTTGATGTCGCGTAATAACCCTGTTCCATAAAAAGTTGTGTTGCTTCATGAATAATTTCTTCTTTCAAGTTTCGTGCCATACAGTCACCTCTTAGTAATATTCTACCAATCTGAAATAAATATGGAAGAAATATACTCAAAAAAAGAAGAAGTGTCATGACATCCTTATGAATATTAGTGAATTTTTGTTCAGTAAAACAAAATATTAACTTTGATTACATTAACTTGGCGTTTAATGACATCAAGCCGATTATTGAATGTTTTTGCGATATAATTCATTCATCAAACAACCCCCCTAAATTGTTTGATACACTTCAGTATGAAGTACATCCCTGAGCATGGCAAAACGTCATGCTTCTTTTTTTATTTACGCAAGAAGAGCTACCAATTTTGGTAGCTCTTGTTTTGTTTATTGTAGATAAGCGATTGTTAAGTTAATTGTATTAAAAATTGCTTCTTTATGTGTTCGTTCATAACTGTGAGATGCGTCAACTCCTGGTCCAATTAAAGCAACTCTGACATCGTGCCCCGCTCTAAGCGCTGCAGATCCATCAGATCCGTAATATGGATAGATATCTAACTTGTAGTTAATCTTGTTTGCTTCAGCAAGTTCGACGAGACGTTTCTTCATTCCATAGTCATATGGGCCAGAACTATCCTTTGTACAAATCGTAACAGAGTATTCATCGCTAGTTTGACCAGTTCCAGGTGCTGCCATATCTAATGCGATCATTTCTACCGTATCACTTGGAATTGATGATGCCGCACCATGACCTACTTCTTCATAATTTGAAATAAAGAAGTGAGTTGTATAACGTGGTTTCGTCTTAGTATTCACAAAATGTTCGGCAACTGCGTATAAAGCAGCAACACATGCTTTATCATCAAGGTGTCGTGATTTAATAAAGCCACTCTCTGTGACTGTTGTACGTGGGTCTAAGTGTACAAAGTCTCCCACTTGAATTCCAAGTTTAAGAACGTCGTCCTTAGTAAATACTTTCTCGTCAATTCTTACTTGAAGTGTATGTTCGTTTCGTTCCGTAGCATTTGTTTTAGCACCATGTACATGGGATGAAGCTACATTTGTAAGTACCGTTCCAGTATAGTAAGTACCATTGATAGTTTCAATTGAAACGTGTTCTCCTTCAATTGTTGTCCAAGCATAACCACCAATCTGTGATAATTTTAGATAACCATCACCAGTTATTTCTTTTACAACAGCTCCTAATGTGTCTACGTGAGCAGAAAGAGTGATAGCTTGACGTGAGTCTTGACCTTCAAGAGTTGCGACTAGAGCACCCTTATTGGTTCGATAACTTGTGAGTCCCAAATCATTGAATCGTTTTTCTACTAAAGTAATCGCTTCTTCCGTATGACCTGTTGGACTTTTAGTTTGAAGCAGTGTTACTAAATCATTAATTATATGTTCCATTTAAAAAACCTCCATATCTTATTATAACGCGTTTTCTAGATTTAGGAGGTATCTTTTTAAAGGAATTCCCCCACCAAAGCCATGCATTTTACCATCTTTGCCGATAACACGGTGACAGGGGACTACAATCATGATTGGATTCTTTCCAATGGCATTGGCAACAGCGCGTACTTTCTTCACATCACCAATAAGTTCAGCAACATAAGTGTATGATACGGTAGTTCCAAAGGGAATTGTAAGAAGTGCATTCCAGACTGACATTTGAAAGTCGGTCCCACGTGGATTAATAGGAAGATCGAAAATCTCTCTTTTTCCTTCAAGATATTCAAAAAGTTGAGTTGTATAGAGTATCCCTTTCTCGTTGTTTTCAATAGCACCAATGCAGTTTTCAACATTACCTCGATCTACATCGGTTTCCAAAAGCGCCTCATTTAAAAGATTTAACTTTTCTTCCAGAAGCATACTATAGGTCATATCTGACTCCAAGCATCTCTTAACTCTTCTAGTAATCCAATGACTTCGTCTGCAATGTCTGGATCTTTGTCTATATTCGCTCTTATGGTTCGATCATACATATACTGATAGAGACTCATAAGACTCTTTGCTATTTCTCCACCTTCATCAAAATTCAAGGTGCTCATAAATTCCGCTAAGATATTCTGAGCTTTAATGATGGCATTATTTGTCTTTTCAATATTTTTATCTGCCATGGCAAGTTTTGCGAGCTTCAAGTTTTTGATGGCTCCATCATAGAGCATAATGACAAGTTTTTTCTTCGGTGCTGTCATGACTTCATTACTTTTATAAGCATTTCCTGCGCTGGCATAGGCGTTTCCTGCATACATGTACTATTTCCTCCTATTACTTGGTTGGCGTCATGGCTGAAACCTGACTGGTCAGCCAGCTCATCTGTGATTCCGCCTGCATCATTGCAGTATCAAGTTTGGCAAACATATTGACATAATAGGCTTCTTTCTTCTCCATGCGTAGATTGAAGCTATCTACTTGCTTGCTGATGTCTTTTAGCGATCTATCAAAACTATCTGTTTTTCCTTTGATAATTCCTGTAGATGAAGAAAAGCTATCGATGTATCCATTAATCTTTGATACAAATCCAATTTCTACCCCTTCAGTATTTTTACTTGAAAAGAAGTTCTGAACCATACTTGGATCTTCTGTCAATGCATCTTTAAGCTTCGTCGCATCAAAGGTTAACTGCCCAAATTTATCCACTGTGCTCACGCCCAGCTGAGAAATGTCTCCAATGCTTGTATTTCCATTGGTGATGGACGATGTAACCATGGATCTAAGAGAGGACTGAAGCCTTACGAGGCTACTGTCTCCTGCAAGTGTGCCTCTAGATGCTGACTCTTCAGGTGTTCCTGCTTTAAGCTTATCCGAGATAAAAGTCATGGTGGAATTGTACTGGTCTACAAAACCCTTCACCGCTTCTTCTACCTTCGAGGTATCTTTTGATACGACGATGGAATCTGATTTACCAACTTCATGTTCCTTTGTCAGATTAATGGTTGTATATTCAATAACATCTTTTACATTGTTACTGGTTCTTTCCACATTTACTCCGTTTACGGTAAAAACTGCATTTTTCCCTACTATTTCTTCAGGTTTATTGCTTCCAAGAGTTGCATCTTTATTTAGTGCAAGCTCTGTCAAAGCATCTCCTGAAATGCTGGCTAGACTGATTTCTGTATTTCCTGTTTCTAGATTAGTTAGAACAAGCCTATTATCAATGATTGCGGATCTTACTCCACTTTCTTTACTGATGGCATTGATCTTATCTGAGATGGTTCTTACTGTATCTGTCTCCGTTATTTCTATAACATTTCCTGATTCATGAGAACCTGCATTGATTGAAAAAGTCCCTGAAAGTCCCAGTTCTTTTGTGCTGTCCCCTTCTGCTTTTGTAATTACTCCACCTACAATGGAGCCTCTCGTTGCAAGGTTCGATACTGAAATATCATAAGTGCCTTCTGGTGTATTTTTACTTACTGTAAGTGTTGCTGACTCTCCACCCGCTGCTATCTTTGAAGTGAACGTATCTGAGCTTTGAAGAGCTTTTATTTTATCGAATAGGTTTGTGAGCCTCGTTCGTATATCGTTCCACGCACTCTTTTGAGATTCAGTGGATGTCTTCTTTTCTGAAAGCTGTATCAGCGGTCTTTTTTCAATGGCCATAAGCTGATCTATGGTGCTTTGGTCTATTCCTGAGTAGGACCCTAAAAAATTAATTGACATATTTATCCCCTTTCATCAACAAGTATCCCAAGTCGTTCCCAGATGTTGGCTACAAGATCTAGGATCTTTTCCGGCGGAATTTCTTTGATGACTTCTTTCGTCTTTGTATCTATAAGATTGACCATGACTCTACCGGTTCCCTCATGGACTTCGAATTTATATTGCGTCTTATGTTCATCATTAAGGAGCCTATTGGTGCTTGTGACTGCACGCTCGACTTCTTCTTTGGTGAATTCCTCCTCTTTCTCATCGGGTAACTTTCTATACTCAACTGCCTGCTCTGCTTTAAGATTTCCACTGATTTTTTCTACTATTAACGGTTCAACCTTTGGTACTGCCTTCACATTGGTATCGGTTATTCCTGATATCTGAATCAAAGTTTTCACATCCTTAATCATGATTAGCTCATTATCTTAGCATAAGATAATCTGCCTATTAGTATCTATGTCGGCTGTATCATCAAGGATTTAAGGCCTTCTAAAACTTTTCTTACTTTAGAAAGAGTAGGTAGATTATAAGTAGCCCTATAAAGACAGATGAAAAGATTAGAAGCCATCTATTTTCTTTAGGGTAGGAAGACAAGCTTTCATTTTCTTTGCTTTTATGATTAATTAGTTCCTTAAGAAGTCCAAATTTAATCGCTTTATCTACCGCCTCATTATTTAGGTTCAGCATTATTTTTTGTTCTCCTAGTTTTGAGTTTTCCAATTCTTTCATCTTGATCATTTCTGAAGATATTCTATGTAGATAGGCTTCTGGTGCTTCATGAAGCTGACGGGTGAACTCTATTTTTAATTTTAGACCAGTTTCTCCTCTTAGAATTACCTCATCTCTATTTAAAAGCACTTGTTCAACTTCTTTAGAAAGATTTTCCATGCTAATTTTTCCGCTAGGTACTGAGGTACTTCCATTTTCTTTGTTAAACTCTAACAATAGCTTTAGTAATGGACCTTCTCCGCTAATTTTCATAATTCACCACCTTAATAATTCTTATTTAGTATATCGGATAGTTTCTAGATTAATAAACCCAGACATGGAAATAGGACTTGGATGTAAATCCGAGTCCTATAAAATAATCTTATTTGTTATTAACCTAGTAGTTGTCATACTCCCTGAGGCATCTGGTTAGCCTGAGTGAGCATAGCTGTTGAAGCCCGGTTAAGGATGTTATTCTTAGTGAATTCCATCATTTCCTTAGCCATATCAACGTCTCTTATTCTTGACTCAGCAGTTGAAAGATTTTCAGATGTTGTAGTCAGATTATTGATTGTATGGTCAAGTCTATTTTGTAATGCACCTAAAGAAGTTCTCTCTGTAGAAACAATCTTTATTGCATCATCTATAGTAGTAATTGCAGCATCTGCGGAAGTCTGAGTAGTTACATCAATTCCTCTAGTAATTACCGCTGCATCATCGGCTGTAGTCGAAGTATCAGTCCCAGCTTCTGAACTAACGCCTAATGAAAATGCGTCATTGCAGAGATTGCAAGTGTAACATTTTGACCTTCATTTGAGCCTATATGAAACTCAGAATCAAACTGGCTATTGAGTATGTTTTTCGTATTAAATTCTGTATTATTTGATACTCGCTTAATTTCATTAGCTAATTAATCCATTTCATCTTAAATATTTTCTCTATCATCACATGTATTAGTGTCATTTGAGGATCGAACTGCTAATTCTCTCATCCTCTGTATGATAGAATGCGTTTCATTAAGCGCACCCTCTGCTGTTTGAATTAGAGAAATACCATCTTGAGCATTTCGTGTTGCCTGATTAAGTCCGCCAATTTGCCCTCTCATCTTTACAGAAATAGCAAGACCTGCCACGTCATCCCCAGCTCCGTTGATTCTATGGCCTGAAGATAACTTTTCCAGTGATTTAGCTTGTGCACCCAGTACGGATGTAAGCTTTGAGTAAGTGTTCTGTGCAGCGATGTTGTTGTTAATTCGCACTAATGTTTAATAGCTAAAATAAAAATATTTAATACGTATTAGTTTTTTTACTCTCTTTGTTCTTTTTCCTTCAGATCCTCTCGCTTCAAAAGCAAAAAACCGCTATTTAAGCGGTCCTTTTAGTTTACTAAAGCTCTCTAAGGATATACCAGAAGCTTTCTTATTCTCTTCTTTAATTTCATCATAGACTTCTTTTCTGTGAATTGTCACATCTTTTGGCGCTTCAATCCCCAGTTTTATTTTCCCATCTACAATTTCAAGCACCTTCACTTCGATCCTGTCATCGATGATGATGCTCTCCCCCATCTTTCTACTAAGAACCAGCATTGGTCTTTTCCTCACTCTTAATAAATAGTGGATGTTTTGTACTGTAGCTCACATTACTTAAGACATACTGCTTTCCAATACGGTTTTCAGTATTCATAATAACTGGAGCCAAAAGATTCATGGTGCTATTCTCAAATACGTCAGACAAGGTGACGATGTTTAGCATAGCAATCTGTTCTTTTTTTCTTATATTAATTTTTAGAAGCTCACTATCAGGAACTTCCATCTCATAATCTTCCTTGAACTTCCATGGATCTGTCACGATAAAAGATACATATTCACGTTCCACATCCTGAAGAATCTTAAAGATTTCATTCTCTGGAATATCTAGAAGTATAAACTTTCTACTTTCCTCAAATCCTAGAACTCCATCCGGAAAGACTAGGATGTCTTCTTCTCTAATTTCTACTTCCCCAAGAAATTTTGTTTTTATAATCATCTTACTTCACCACTACCTTATATAGTCTAATAGACTCGGCTGAAGAATCTTAGCACCAGTAGAAAGTGATGCCTGATACACTGTAGACATCATACTAAACTCCATCATCTTCTCTGCAATGTCAATATCTTCACTCTTAGATAAAAGCTCTGTCATACTTAGATTCTCAGAAGCATTTCTTTCCTTTGCAGCTTCAAGCCTATTATACACAGCACCCATTCTAGATCTAAAACGAATGACATTATCAAGATGTGCATCCATATCCCCTAGAAGTACGCCCGAAAGGTCTTTACTCTCTTCCTCATTCTCCAAGGCACTTATTACTTTATCTAAAAGTGCACCAAAATCTTCATTTTCAGCACCAATCGCCGTGGTAATCATCGAGCCATCACCTTCAATCTGAACAGTGACTCCTTGAGCAATTTCTCGTGAAAGTTGGCCTTCTCCATCTATATTTTTTCCACCAGCATAGATCATCTTATTGTCAGCATCGATGGAGAACGGTGACTCTGTAGTCTTTTGACCCCCAAAAATATATCTTCCATCATAGTTTGTATTTAGTAGCTGCACCATCTGTTCCTTCAGTTGCACCACTTCATCTCTTAAGGCTAATTTGTCAGTGCTTGAAAGTGTCCCATTGGCTCCATAGACAACGAGCTCCCTTGCTCTTTGCACAACAGAAGTCATCTCATTCATAGCACCATCTGCAGTATCTGTCCACCCTAAAGCATCATCGATGTTTCTTTCATACTGCTCATTCATTCTGACGCTGCTATCAAGGCCCATGATTCTAGCAACCAACATAGGGTTATCAGATGGTTTACTAATTTCTTTTCCTGTGGAAAGCTGATTTTGATACTTTTGCATCTGCTTCAGGTTTCTATTCAGGTTTCTTAAATAATTCCCCGTAAGGGTACTATTGGTTATTCTCATCTTATCCTCCCTACACGCCGGTTCTATTAATCAAAGTATCCAGCATTTCATTCAGTGTATTGATCACCCTTGAATTTGCTTCATAGCTTCTTTGGTATTTAAGAAGATTGGTTACCTCTTCATCTATGGATACACCTGAAACAGACTCCCGTCTGTTTGAAAGCTGCGCCATCACTGCAGACTGATTATCCACCATATTGGTAGCATGTTCAGACTTAATCCCAATCTTAATGATGATGTCTCCATAAGCGCCTTCCATGGTTGTAGCAGAAGTAGCGCCGGTTAATTTCATCGTATCTACATTATACATATTGCTCGTTAAATCATTGAAATTAAACTTAGAAGTTCTAAGGTTTGCAATAGCTAGAGCACGACTTCCATCTCCAGCAGGGGAATTCGCACTTTTCCCTGTAGAAACCTTACTTTCATCCTTTAAAATATCATCATGAACTCTGAGATTCCCCGCATTTTCTGTTCCATCGAATATGAAGAATGGAATCTTTTCTGCACCATCTTTATGTATGGTATTAAATGCAAAAGCTGTTCCCTTTGCAAAGGTATCGAGCTCCTCCATTCTTCCTTCAATCTCTGAAAGGGCATTAAGATGCCCCCCAATGGCTCCGCTCGTAATTGTCACAGGGTTTGTTCCCGCCTTATTAACTACGTTAAAAGCAGGTGTCCCTGAGCCCGTATTCACCTCTAGCTTCACACCTTTACCGGTTAATTCTGTTTCTCCAACCTTAACTATGGCTCTTCCATAGGCATCATAGCTTTCCTTCGTCTCAAGAATCCCTGAAAGATTCTTAAGAAGTAGATCCCTTGAATCCATCAGATCATTAGGGCTATGTCCCTTAATCGTAATATTAAAAATCTGCTCATTTACCGTATTTAGCTGATCTAAGATGGAGTTTGCATCATACACATTTTTTTCAATGTTAGATACCACATCTCCCTTTAGCTCATTTGCTTGAACAGACATATGCCTTAACGTATCCACAAAGGATTTGGATTTCTCCACAACCATGCTCTTGGCATTTAAGCTCTCTGGGTTTTTTGAAAGTTCTTGCCAGGAGTCAAACATTTCTCCCATGGAAAAATGAAGTCCAGTATCCGATGGTTCATTAAAGATCATCTCAATCTGACCCATGACATCTTGCTGCGTTTCACACTGGGCTAGCGTACTGTTTTCCTTCCTAATTTGAAGGTCCACAAATTCATCCACCATACGAACCACCGACTGTAGCCTGACCCCTGTTCCCAGTTGTCCTACTCCAGCCATGTTGTAAGGAGTGTCTGCTTTCACTTCCACTCTTTGACGACTAAACCCTTCCGTATTTGCATTGGATATGTTATGTGATGTAGTATGAAGGGCGGTTTGGTTCGCATGAAGCCCCTTCACCGCAATATTAAATGTTCCAAATAATCCTGACATTATTCACCTCTATACCGACTGGTCAATCAGTCTGACTTCTTTCTCATCGCTCATGCTACCTTTGGCTGAGTAGGTGTTGAACTTTGATGTATTGCTCTTTGCTAGTGCTTTAAATATCTCTTCCTGATATGCCAAAGCCTGCTTCGTAAGAAGAAGGTTTGTTTCCTGAAGCCTTTGGATTTTTTCTCCAAGAGCCTTTATATTCTCATCAGCTAAAACGCCATTTTTCTTTTCACCTTCCACTGCTTTCATGAGCTCATTTTTCTTCTCAATGAGGGCTATCAAAGTCACTGCATCATTTTTGATGAGAACCTCTTTCTCCACCTCAAGAACCTTAATAAGTTCACTTAATACAGACTGAAGTTTTCTTGTATCATTCATCTATACTATTCCTCTATCTTTGCTCATTTATTCTCTCTAAAATCTTATCTGCAATCTGATCTACATCAACGCTATAGTTACCTTCCTGAATGCTTCTTCGGATATTCTCTACCTTTTCAGAAAAATGACTATCCTCAGACTCATTGATCTTCTTCACCAAGGCCTTTGCCTGAGTAGAGATCTCTA
>RCMY010005337.1_pt1 | contig 10933 bp, 9 predicted proteins | sample 2041341 | NCBI WGS metagenome assembly RCMY01 (sample SAMN09708234, study PRJNA481090) | Marine sediment metagenome, whole genome shotgun sequencing project.
AAGGATCGACGCGTCGCCGTGGAATCCGTCAAACAAGCGCGTCAGATCATGTCCGCGAAGGCTTTGCAGCCGTATCACCCGGACGAAATTCTGCCGGGGCCGACCTGTGCTCGGGATGAGGATATCGTGCGCGCCATTGGCGATATCGCCACGACGATCTTTCACCCTGTGGGCACGTGCAAGATGGGCAACGACGAGAATGCAGTTGTGGATGGTGCGTTGAAGGTGCGTGGTCTGAAAGGGCTTCGCATTGTGGATGCATCCATCATGCCAAAGATCGTTTCAGGCAACACCGCATCGCCGGTTGTGATGATTGCAGAGAAGGCAGCGGACTTGATTAGGCAGGCGTAGCAAGTCTGAAGGCAACATCTGCGATCTCTGCGGCCATAAACATCTTTGGACCCGACCAAGCGTTCGATTGGTCACACTCTCGCCAAAATCCTTTCGGATACGGGTCGCCAATGGATGGGCTGTCATCATATAGGACACGTCTAAAGATAAGTTGGGGAATTTAATGCGTTTGTTGTCTTTGATCTGTGCGGGTTTGATTGCCGCAAGCCCTCTGGCCGCGCAGGATCGTGAGACATTGGGCACCGGTCGCCTGTTCACCAATGACTATTTCGGCGACACCCAAGACCGTTGGCGGACCGGATCCTATACGTATTCCATCGTGCGCGGGACCGGATGGGAGGGCCGCGCACCGACACCCTTTGGTGCCTTGCTCGAATATCGTCTGCGCTCCGAGATTATTTCACCGTCGGTTTTGAGCGGGCCCGGTTCGAAAGATCGCCCCTATGTCGGCGCCTTGTCCGCTGGTCTGCACACGCACTTTGCCCTTGGCGGGTCGGATGTCTCTGCTGGCGTCGATCTTGTTGCCGTTGGGCCACAGACAGGATTGGCCAAATTGCAAGACGAATTCCACGACTTGGTGAGCGTGCCGAGCGTGTCTAAATCGGTCCGTGACAACCAAGTCGCCGATGCCATTCACCCGACCGCTTTGGCCGCTCTTGCCTATCCGGTTCAGGTCACGCGATCCACCACTGTAAGGCCCTTCGTAGAGGCGCAGTACGGGGTCGAAAATTACCTCCGCGTAGGGGCTGATATCCTTATCGGTGAAATGCTGCAAAAGGACCTCTGGTTGCGGGACGGCACGTCCGGACAACTATATACAGGGGTCGAGAGCCCGGAATCGGGCTATGCGTTCGTGCTTGGTGCGGACTATGCAATGCTCGATGACAGCGCCTATTTCCCTGCCAGCTTTGGCACCGTTGCCGAGGATGAACGGTTCCGCGCCCGCGCGGGTGTTCACTGGCGGTTCGGGGGCGGCATTTCCTACTTCTATGGCGTCACCTATCTGAGCGAAGAATACGTCGGCCAATCCAAGGGTCAGATCGTCGGATCACTGAAGCTAAATTTCAACTTCTAAATAAATAGTTAAGGCCTGACCTTAAAGTAACTTGATCGGCGTAAATCCGCTCTGTTAATACTTTTGTTAGAACCCTGCACGCAGAGGCGGGGCAAGACAGAGGCAGTAAACAGGCATGAAGACGGGCTTTAAGGGCACGTTCGTCATTTCCTGGTCGCAGACAGAACTCGACGGGTTCTGGTCGGCTCCGCTTGAAAATTTGCGGATCGGCACGGCGTGGTCATGGACGGGCGAAGCGGTACGGGTGGACGGACCCGCAGATATTCTACCATTAGGAGACGCGCTGGGCGAAGCGGACATCCGCGCACGTGCCGCCCATTCAGTTCGGCGGCTTTTGAAAGCCGTTGAAGTGAAAACATCGCGGCTTGATCTGGTGCACATCGACAAGCCGGCGTTCGAGCAGAGCTTCACCGTCACCGACGGGCGTGACACATGGACCGTGACGCTGATCGAGGGCGCGACCCCATCAGCGCGACTTTGTATGTTCATCGGGGAAATACCGCCGCGCACGGCTGATTTGTGGATCGTGAACCACACCGTCGACCTGAAATCCCGCGATCAGAATGATGACCCCGCCGGTGGCGTTATCTGTTTCACACCCGGAACGATGATGCGTACCGAAGACGGTATGATGCGCGTCGAAGACATCGCCGAAGGCACCAAGGTTCAAACCAAAGACAACGGCTGCCAAGAGGTTCTTTGGACAGGCTCGCGGCGCATTTCCGGCGCGCGGCTTTATGCGATGCCGCACCTGTGCCCGATCCGCCTGCGGGCTGGATCACTGGACAACGACGTGCCAGATGCTGGGCTGCTGGTCAGCCCTGACCACCGTATCATGATAAAGGGCGCAAGGGCGCAGGCGCTTTTCAACACCGACGAAGTTCTGGTGACGGCGCGTGATCTGGTCAACGACCACTCGGTCTACGTCGACCGCTCAATGCGGCAGGTGGAATATATCCATATGCTGCTGCCAAGCCACGAAGTGGTGTTTGCCAACGGTGTAGAAAGCGAAAGTTTCCACCCCGCCAGCGCTGGATTGGACCACCTCGCTGACAGCGAACGCGCGCGTTTGTTCGCACAGGTGCCTGACATCCAGTCTGATGTGAATTCCTATGGAGCATACGCCCGCCGTGTGGTGTCCGCCTCCGAAGCGGCCATCCTGCGCTACGACGCCGCCTAAAAGCGTTTTGAACGGGCCGTGCACCGCTGAATTTAGTGGTATTTGATGGCGTCGGAGCCTCCGGCGGGGATATTTAGAAAACAAAGACAAAGGGTGTGTTGACTCGTTGAGGGGAGGCGCATAATGGAGCCGTTCATTGGTGTTGGTGGTTCCCGCAAGGGAGTGCCTGTCGGGGGTTCGCCCCAAAGGACAACGCCCTTTCACTTGCTGCATTTTCGGTCTGACTTTCAGGCGTAATGCGGTGGCCGCGTCTCTCAACCCGAACCGATAGGTGAGGATAAGTTGAGGAAGCAAATATAAAAGTAAAGGAGATCAGCCGTGACCAAACGCACGTCTGCCAAGTACAAAATTGACCGCCGGATGGGTGAAAACATCTGGGGTCGTCCGAAATCCCCCGTCAACCGTCGTGAATACGGCCCCGGCCAGCACGGCCAGCGTCGTAAGGGCAAATTGTCCGACTTCGGTATGCAGCTGCGCGCCAAGCAAAAGCTGAAGGGTTACTACGGCGACCTGACCGAAAAGCAATTCCGCAAGATCTTTACCGAAGCCGAGCGCGTAAGAGGCGATACAGGTGAAAACCTGATTGGTCTGCTGGAACGCCGTCTTGACGCCGTCGTCTACCGCGCCAAGTTCGTGCCGACTGTTTTTGCGGCACGCCAGTTCGTGAACCACGGCCACGTCCGTGTGAACGGCAAAAAGGTAAACATCCCGTCTTACCGCGTTAAAGAAGGTGACGTGATCGAAGTGCGCGACAGCTCCAAGCAGAACGTTGCCGTTCTGGAAGCTGTTTCCCTGACAGAGCGTGACGTTCCGGACTACATGGACGTCGATCACTCCAAACTGACAGCGACGTTCGTGCGCACACCTGGTCTGGGCGATGTGCCTTATCCGGTTGTGATGGAACCGAACCTTGTGATCGAATATTACGCACAGAACTAAACGTTCTGATCGTTTCGAGATTGAAGGCCGCTCCGCAGGGGGCGGCCTTTTTCGTATGCATCACAGGGTGCATCGTGTCTGGTCTATGGGCGGATGTGCCATTAGAAGGGCGAAGACGTTTTACGGATGAGCACCATGACAAAGATTAAACCACAGTCCGGAATTATGGAAATTGCCCCCTATGTCGGCGGCAAATCCCATGTGGACGGCCTCGAGAATGTGCTGAAGCTGTCGTCCAACGAGAATCCTTTCGGACCATCTGATGCCGCGAAGGATGCTATGGTGCGTGCATCGCATACCATGCATCGCTACCCATCCACCGATCACGCCAGTCTACGCGCCGCCATTGGCGAGGTTTGGGGCCTTGATCCCGAGCGCATCATTTGCGGCAACGGCTCTGGCGAGGTGTTGATGATGATCGCGCAGGCCTATGCCGGTAAGGGCGACGAGGTGCTGTTCACCGAGCACGGCTTCGCCATGTATCCGATTTACGCGCACGCCAATAGCGCAAAACCCGTTGTGGTGCCGGAGCGGGATCGCGTTGTCGATATTGACGCCCTGCTGGCAGCCTGCACCAAGAAAACCAAAGTTGTTTATATTGCCAACCCCGCCAACCCGACGGGCACGATGATCGCGTCGTCCGATCTGGAAAGATTGGCTGACGGGCTTCCAAGCGCCGCTATTCTGGTGCTCGACGGGGCATATGCGGAATATGTTGACGGCTATGACGCGGGTAAGGCGCTGGTGGAAAGCCGCGACAACGTGATCATGACGCGCACATTTTCGAAGATTTACGGGTTGGGCGGGCTGCGGATTGGCTACGGCTATGCTCCCAAACCGATTATTGATGTGCTGATGCGCATTCGTGGCCCGTTCAACCTGTCGTCTCCCGCTTTGGCCGCCGCCGAAGCGGCCATGCGCGACACGGCCCACACAATCAAATGCCGCACCGAGAACGCCAAGCAACGGGACTGGATGGCAGGGGCTTTGGCGGAAATGGGGCTACCGTCGGATCACTCAACGGCGAACTTTATCCTCGTTCGCTTTGCGTCCGAAGATGAAGCGAAGGCTTGCAACGAGTATCTGACAACCAACGGGATTCTGGTGCGCTACGTGGGCGGTTACGGCCTGCCCAACTGCCTGCGCATCACTGTCGGGGACGAAGCTTCGTGCCGCCGCGTGGTCCACGCCATTGGCAAATTCAAGGGCGCGATCAAAGAGGCAGATGTATGAGTGTGATGTACGACCGTGTCGCCCTGATCGGTCTGGGTCTCATTGCCTCGTCGATGTTCTGGGCGATGAAACGCTCTGGTTTGGCGGGGGAGGTGACGGGGTACGCCCGCTCTGCTGAAACCCGCGACACGGCGCGTGAGATCGGGCTTTGTGACCGGGTGTGTGACACTGCTGCCGAGGCCTGTGAGGGTGCGGACCTGATTGTGCTTTGTGTGCCGATTGGTGCGATGGAAACCGTCGCCCGCGATATCGCGGGCGTGCTGAAACCCGGCGCTGTGGTGACCGACGTGGGGTCTGTAAAACGTGCGGTGATTGACGCCGTGGGGCCGCAATTGCCTGATGGTGTTCACTTTATCCCTGCGCACCCGCTGGCAGGTACGGAGCAATCCGGCCCAACGGCAGGCTTTGCCGAACTATTCGAAAATCGTTGGACGCTGATAACGCCGGATGGTGCCGACGCTGGCGAGGTTGCCAACCTACGCGGGTTTTGGGAGGCGATGGGCGCCAAGGTCGATGAGATGGACGCCGATCACCACGATCTGGTGCTGGCCGTGACATCGCACACACCGCACCTGATCGCGTATACGATGGTGGGGGTGGCGGATGACCTCGGCCGTGTCACCGACACCGAAGTGATCAACTTTTCTGCCGCTGGCTTTCGGGATTTTACCCGCATCGCGGCATCTGACCCTACTATGTGGCGAGATGTGTTTTTGAACAATAAGGACGCGACGCTGGAAATTCTGGGCCGCTTCACCGAAGAATTGTTTGCGCTGCAACGAGCCATCCGTCAGGGCGACGGCGAGCACCTGCACGAGTATTTCACCCGCACACGGGCGATACGGCGCAGCATCGTCGAAGCGGGGCAAGATACCGACGCGCCGAACTTTGGCCGGACGACGAAACCATGAGGGCGCTGTTGGCACTCCTGACGCTGATCGTCGTTGTTTCCTGTTCGCGTGGCGAGCCGGAAGACGCGACAGTCGGGCCGGGCAACGTCTGCGGCGATCCGGCGCTTTTTGGTGAGCGGATCGGACCGTTCGAAGGATCCGGCGCATGTGGCATCGAGAACGCCGTGCGCCTGCTTTCAGTCTCCGGCGTGACCCTGTCCACGCCTGCCACCATCACTTGTGACACGGCGCGGGCATTGAAAACATGGGTCGAAACGGGTGTGCAGCCGGTCGTTGGCGACACAGGTGGCGGCGCCGTCTCATTGCGGGTTGTGGCGCATTACTCCTGCCGTCCCCGCAACAACCAAGCCAATGCACGGCTCTCCGAACACAGCTTTGGCCGCGCGATTGATATTGCAGGCATCGGGCTTGCGAATGGCGAAGAAATTACTGTGCTGACCGATTGGAACAGCTCCGACCTTGGCAACAAACTGCGTGAGATGTGGCGGGCCGCCTGCGGACCGTTCGGCACTGTGCTGGGCCCTGAATCAGACCGCTTCCACAGCGATCATTTCCATTTCGACACTGCCGATTACCGTTCCGGCAGCTATTGCCGCTGATCCAACGGAGCGGCTACGCCGCGCGAGATTCTTGCCGCCCGTGGTCGGTCTGAGCCAATCGCGGCACCGTGGTGTGTCAGATGAAACCGGCCCTGCGGGGCGAGTTTTATTGGCCAAGATGAAGGGCAGGTCAGCGCAATGGCGGTGCCGTCCCGAGCGGGAAGCCCCCGATGGACATTTCGCCGTTTGTGATGCTTAGCGTCACTGTCAGCGTATCGGGGAAATGCGGTGTTTCGTCGAGGTTGTTGGCCATTTCGGTAATTAAGAGCCGGTCATCGTCCCTGATAGCCCCAGTCGAAACCGCCAACGACACGGCCTGCTGCCAGTTGCGCGCAGAAAGACTGATTGAGCCGTTGAGCACGCCCTCGACGTCAGGTGTGACATCGCCAATCGCCGACACCGACATATCGCCCCATTCCAGCGCCAACTCCCGCACAGTGAGCAAGGCGAGGGTGGGTGCCGTAACGGCGCCTCCGTTCAATTCAATCGGGGCGGTGAGGGTGATATCGTTGTCCATCCGAAAGCTTTGGATGACAGGGGGTTGCAGGTTTTGCGGGTCCAGCATGCGGCGGATATCTTCGGGGAGGACAATGGCCCGGGCTTCGAGGAAAACATCATAGGTCTCGGTCGTGCCCGGCGTCAGGCGCATGGCGGCAAAAAAGCGCGACAGGGCAAGCTCCGCGCCCTCTTCGGTGCGCAGGCGCGGGTTCAAAAGTTCGAGTTCCGCCTGTTGAAAGGCCAGTGAGGTTGTCGGGCTGACCTGACCACGGGCGGCCATTTCCTCGGTGAAGAGGGTGAAACGCTCACCGTCGATGTCGAACACCTGTTCTTGCGGGAAATAGGCCCGCACGTTGTTGGGGCGGTAAGACAACGCGAGCAATTGGAACATAGGTGTTTCCCAACGCACCCGCGCCATCGGGTCTTCGACGACCAGATCGGTGATGGTGGTGTCAAACCGTGACGGGAACCCGCGCGTGGCCAGTGTGCCGTAGCTTACGTTCATGTTGCCGGCGTCTATATCAACAATCGCATCAGACAACCGCGTCTGGATCTGCGACTTGCCGACGAACCAGTAGCCACCATAAAGGGTGGCCAAAACCAGCACGAGGACAATAAGTTTGCGCATTATTAAGCCTTTCATGGACGTGTTGATTGGTGTTTAGAGGAGCCGCAAGAAAAGGACCATATAAGATGACAATGTGGGTGTTCGGATACGGATCATTGCTGTGGAATCCCGGTTTTGAACCGGCCGAAGCGGTAATAGCGACCTTGGCGGGATACCACCGCAGTTTTTGTATGTTGTCGATCCATCATCGCGGGTCGGTCGATAAACCCGGTTTGGTGCTGGCGCTGGATGCCTCGGACGCCTGCTGCACCGGCGTGGCGTTTCGGGTTGCCGAGACCGACGAGGGCCGCGTTCTGGGTGAATTGCGCGAACGCGAGCTGATCTCGTCTGCCTATGTCGAAGCGCATGTGCCGCTTGGCCTTGAAGATGGGCGCACCGTGGAGGCATTGGCCTATGTCATCAACCGTGACCACGAACAATATTGCCAGTTCGATCTGGAAAAACAGGCGCAGATGATTGCGCGCTCGGTCGGCGGGCGCGGCCCGAATCCGGAATATCTTTACAACACTGCCGCGCATTTGACGCAGATGGGCATTGATGATCCCGAAATGGCGTGGCTTGTCTCGCGGGTGCGTGACCTCGCATGAATTTGTTTGGGAAATGCGCATGGGCGGTTTAGGGTTATATGAATAAACAACAAAGAGGTGCCTGATCCCATGGCAACAGGGGACCAAAAGGCCGAGCCACAATTCACCCAACCCTGGCGCCAGATCATTTCGATGTTGGTGGCGCTTGGCTTGGTTTGTGCAGGCGTTATTCTGGCATTCCCGCGCGTGGGGCCGGTGTTTCTGGCGAACCCCTATCTGAACGGGTTTATCTTCGTCGTCTTTATCATCGGTGTGTTGTCCTGCTTCGGGCAGGTCTGGCAATTGATCAAATCCGTGCGCTGGATCGAAGGCTTTGCAGGCGGGAAGCTGGAGACGGACGCCATCAAAGCACCCGGCTTGCTGGCTCCATTGGCAACGCTTCTCGGTTCACGCGGGGCGCGGTTGCAATTGTCGTCAAGCTCTTCGCGTTCCATTCTGGATTCCGTGTCGCAACGCATTGACGAAGACCGTGAAATCACTCGCTACATCGTCAACACACTGATTTTCCTCGGATTGTTGGGAACGTTTTACGGGTTGGCGACCACTGTTCCCGCACTGGTGGAAACCATCCAATCCCTCACCCCGCGCGAAGGCGAAAGCGGCGGCGAAGTCTTTGCGCGTTTGCAAGAGGGTCTCGAAAGCCAGCTCGGCGGCATGGGCATCGCGTTTGCGTCCTCCTTGCTCGGCCTTGCAGGGTCGCTGGTGGTCGGGCTGCTAGAACTTTTCGCAAGCCACGGCCAGAACCGGTTTTACCGCGAACTTGAAGAATGGCTGTCTACGATCACCCGCGTCGGGCTCGCGGCTGGCGACGAGGCGAGCGGCGATCAGGTCGCTATGGCGGGCGTTGTGGATCATATGGTGGAACAGATGGAGGCTATGCAGACTATGTTTGCCGCGTCCGAGGGCAGCCGCGCGCAGACCAATGAACAACTTGCGGCGTTGATCGGTACGGTCGACCGTTTGGCGGCCCAATCGACCACCCATGAAACAACGGCGCAATTGTCGCGGGTTGCGGACGCACAGGAACATCTCATTGCGGCGCTGAAAGACACCGGAATGGAAGGCATAGACGCTGAAAGCCGCATGCGATTGCGCTCTATTGATGTGGGCCTCCTGCGCATCCTCGAAGACATGGCCGCAGGACGCCAAGAGGTTATTCAGGACCTGCGTGCGGACATGGCCAACCTCACCAAAGCTGTGCGGCAGGGCAATCGCGAATCCCGCAAAACCATTCAGGACGGCAGCTAGGCCATGGCCCTCAGCCGCAGAACCGGTGCGCGATTTCAAGCGTCGATCTGGCCGGGGTTCGTAGATGCGATGACGGGGCTTTTGCTGGTCCTGATGTTTGTGCTTACGATTTTTATGGTTCTGCAATTCGTCCTGCAAGAAACCATCACAGGGCAGGAAAACCAGTTGACCGAACTCTCGGCAGAGGTCGCGGCACTGGCCGATGCACTGGGGTTGGAACAGGACCGCTCAGCGACTTTGGGATCGCAGGTCGGGGTGTTGTCGGGCGAAATGGCAGGTCTGCGATCCGCACTGGATGAGAGCGAATCGACGGTCACGCAACAAAATACCCTAATCGCCAGCCTTAACACTCAAGCCGACTCCTTGCGCGCTGACGTATCGGATGCCGAAGCCCGCATTACCGGATTTGAAGCGCAAGTCGCTGGACTGATGGCGCAGCGTCGCGCCGCGGATCAGACCATTGCCGATCTGCAAAACCGGGAGGCGGAACTGCTCAGCGGGCAAGAGGCGTTGAACCTTGCCTTGGCGCAGGCGCGGTCCGAAATTGACGAAGGCGCAGAGGCCGCCCGTCTGGCCGCCGCACGACGCGAAGCGCTGGAAGCGATGATCGCGGGGTTGGAGGCAGAACAGGCCGCCGACGCCGAAACCATCGCGACATTGGAAACCACCAACACCGCCGCCCAAACTGAGATCAGTGAGTTGGAAGCCGCGATGCTGGTCGACGCTGCCGCCGCCGAAGCGCTGCGCGAACGTTTGGCGAATGCGGACACAGAACTGACCGCCATGACCCTCGCGTTGGAGGAACAACGGCAAGATGCGGAAAATACGCTGACCTTGCTGGCCGCAGCACAAGCCGCCCGTGATGATCTGGATCAGAACCTCGCGATTGCATTGCTGGCGCAACAAGAAGCGGAAGCAGCCGCTCAATCTCTGGGTGTGGAACGCGGCGAACTGGCGGAACGTTTGGCCGCAGTTTTGGACGCGCAAGACGACACCGGCGCAACACTCGAGTCCTTGCAGGCGCAACTTGCGCAGGCCCTTATTGCCCGCACAACCGTTGAGGAAAACCTCGCCGAGGCTGCCGAAGAACGCGACAGTTTGAGCGCGGACCTCGCCGCTGCCGTCGCTGCATTGGCGAGCGCGCAGTCCCGGACAGGGGCGGCGCACGACGATGCGGACCGCCAAGCCCGGCTGCTGGCGTTGGCGAACACCGCGTTGACGCAGGAGCAGGCCCTTTCGGCGGACAGCCAACGACAGGTGGCATTGCTGAACCAACAGGTCGCAGCATTGCGCGGCGAAATGGGCCGCTTGCAAGCGCTGCTAGATATCGAAAACGATGCAGATGTGACGGCAAATGTGCAAATTGAAAGCCTGACTCAAGACCTCAACACCGCCATGGCACGTGCTCTGTTGGCCGAACGCCGCGCGCGGGCATTGGAAGAATCGGAGCTGGCGCGCCTTGCAGCGGAGGCCGTAGAACTTGAACGCTACCGCTCCGACTTCCTCGGTCAATTGCGCGATGTGCTGGAGGGCGTGGACGGAGTGGCAATCGAAGGCGACCGTTTCGTGTTTTCCTCCGAAGTCCTGTTCTCGCAAGGGGCCGCGACGCTGTCACCGGAGGGCGAGCGCGAGATTGCGAAGGTCGCAAATATCCTGCGCGACGTGGCGGATGACATTCCGGCGG
>RCMY010005339.1_pt1 | contig 10930 bp, 11 predicted proteins | sample 2041341 | NCBI WGS metagenome assembly RCMY01 (sample SAMN09708234, study PRJNA481090) | Marine sediment metagenome, whole genome shotgun sequencing project.
TTCGACCGAGTCCGCATCCTCGCCCCAGTGCCGGTTGGCAGCCGCATCCGTGGCCGCTTCGTCCTGAAGGATCTGACTGCTCGAGGCGCCGACGGCGCACTGCTCACGATGGAAGCCACGATCGAGGGAGATGGCATCGATCGACCGGCGATCGTCGCCGACTGGCTCGCCTATCTCCAACTCCACCCCGAAGGCTGACTGTGTCCGACATCTCGACCGAGCTCCCCATTCTCCGACTCATCACCGATCATCTGGATCGCCAAGCCGACGAGCGACCGGATCAGGATTTCCTCGTCCTCGGCGAGACCCGCCACACGTACGCGCAAGCGAAGGCGATGGTCGATCGCACGGCGAAGGCGCTGCTGGCGGCCGGGGTCGAGCGGGGCGAACGCGTGGCGATGATGAGCACGCCGCGACCCGAGTTCTTCATCCATCACCTCGCCGTGACCAGCATCGGGGCGATCTGGGTCGGGCTCAACCCGAAGTACACCGCAGGCGAACTCGACCACATCGTCGGCGACGCCGAACCCACTCTGCTGTTCGGCTTCAGCTCGCTGTTGGGCGACGACCACATCCCGTCACTCCACCGGCTCCTCGACTCGCACACATCAATTCAAGGGCTCGTCTTGCTCGACCAGACCGAGCCGCAGCGGGGCCGCTCGTGGGACGCATTCCTCGCCGACGGCGACGCGGTGAGCGACCAAACACTGGAGGCCAGGCGCACCGAAATCGATCCCTCGGACCCGGCCTACCTCGTCTACACCTCGGGCAGTACCGGCCGACCCAAGGGTGCGCTGCTCACCCATCGCGGCTCGAACTTCTGCAACGTGATTGGCGTTGAACGCAAGGCGCTCAGCGAGCGGACCATCATCTGCAATCTGCCCATCAACCATGTCGGCGCAATCGGCGACATCTGTGGCCGCACGATGACGGGCGGAGGCACCCTGTACTTCCAAGAGGCGTTCTCGCCTGTCGCCATGATGGAGCTGATCCAGGCGGAGCGACTCAACACCATCGGCGGCGTCCCCACGATGCTCCAGATGTGCATGTCGCATCCCGACATCGACTCGTTCGACCTCACTTCGATCGATCTGCTCGCCTGGGGCGGCGCCGGCATGCCGGCTGACTTGCTCCAGACCCTCATGACCAAGACCGACTGCGCCCGCAGCACCATGGGTTACGGGATGACCGAGACCACGGGCGGGGTCACATACAGCGGCCTTCACGACTCGATCGAGTTGCTGACCACCACGGTCGGTACGCCGGATGATCGCCAGCCGTTCCGTATCTGGCACCCAGACGGGCGCGAAGCCGAGACCGGCGAGACGGGCGAAATCCAGGTGAAGGGCGAGTACACGATGGCTGGCTACTGGCGACAGCCAGAGGCGACCGCCGCCGCGTTCACCGACGACGGTTGGCTTCACACCGGCGATCTCGCGGTCCACCGAGAGGACGGCTACGTCCAGATCGTCGGGCGCATGAGCGAGATGTACAAGAGCGGTGGCTACAACGTGTACCCCCGTGAGGTAGAGCTGGCCCTCGAGGCCCACCCTGGCGTGGCGATGGCCGCCGTCATCAGTATCCCCGACCCGACCTTCCAAGAGGTCGGCATCGCCTACATGATGGGCCCTGACACGATCGACACCGACGAACTGCGCGCCTTCGCCCGTGAACGATTGGCCAACTACAAGCTGCCGAAGGAGATACACCAGCTCGACGAACTCCCGATGCTGCCCATCGGCAAGGTCGACAAGAAGGCTCTCGCAGCCCGCCACTCGAACTGACCTGAGCGACCCGGTGAGGGTCGACTGCCGACGCGGGATCGATGCGTCAGTTCGCCAGGCCCTGCCGCCCGAAATCGTGGATCGAGTACGACATGACAACGACGTCGGACTTCGCCCGCACCGTCGCAGCTCGGGGGAACCCAAGCAGCGGACCGAGCTCCCCGAAATAGCCACCGGCCCCGATCACACCGAGCGGCTCCTCAGTGCCGCCGATCAGTTCCCGGTAGATCTCGACCTCACCAGACTCGACGACGTAGATGAACTTGCTCGGCTCTCCCTGCCGAAATACCAACTCGCCAGCTCCGAGATACCGCACGCCGGCGGTGTCGACGGACACGTCATCGGCCACGACCATCTCGATCGTGCGATCGCAGGCCGGGAGAAGTCGGGTGTCGTGGGTCGAGATGACGATGGCGCGGCCATCGCTTCGCAGGCGGCGGAACAGTGCGACCACCTGTTCCGCACTGATCAGATCGAGATTCGCCGTCGGCTCGTCGGCGAGAAGCAGTTTCGGATTGCCGATGAGGCCCCTCGCAACGGCGACTCGTTGCTGTTGCCCGCCACTCAGCTTGGCCGGTCGGTGATGCAGGCGGTCTCCCATACCGACTTCGAAGAGCAGCGTCTCGGCTCTCTCGATGGCGATCGACCGCTTCACGCCTGCGACCAAAAGCGGCGCTGCGACGTTCTCAGCGGCCGTCAAGGACGGCATGAGGTTGAAGCCTTGGAAGACAATGCCGATGTCCTCACGGCGATAGCGCTCCAGGCTCGCCCCTGTCAGATCCAGCACGGACGCCCCATCGACTGTCACCGACCCTGACGTTGCCGGGATCATGCCACTGACAATCGACAGCAACGTCGTTTTGCCTGAGCCTGACGGGCCAAGCAAGGCGACCAGTTCGCCCTCGTCAGCGTGCATCGAAAAATCCTCGAGCGGCCTCACCGCATAGCCGTCCGCTGCGTACTCGACCGTCAAGTCGACAACATCGAGAACCCGCGTCATCCGAACGCCTCAGCAGCTGGTGTGTTCAGCACCTTCCAGACCCCCGCCGCTGCGGCAACCATCGCTACCCCCACGGCACCGAGCGGCATCTGCCAGACTGCCGACGACGGAACTCTCACCAGCATCGGGAACAGCGGTGCAATCAGCGTCTGCAAGATCGCAGCAAGACCGACAGCCAAGAGGGCCATCACGACGGCCTGCGCTACGACGAGCACCGCAAGGGACCGCTCGCTGGCACCGACGGCTTTGAGCACGGCGAAGTCTCGGGTCCGTTCGAGGACCGAGACCGACACGGTCGTTGCCGTGACGACAAACGTCACCAGCCACAGCAACATCTGCACGATCGAGATCGACCCGAGCGGGTCCTCCATCAGCCCCAAACCGTCCTCACCAACCTGCTCGGTGGTCATCGATCGGAGGCCTTCGGGGAGCGTCTCGGGCGGGCCGACGATGAGGCCTCCTGACACCAGCGGTTGGCCACCCGCGACCAACCGTTGGCCGAAGACGAGATCGGTGAACACCAGTGGCCCGCCTCCACCGATCGTGGCATTCGATGTACGGCCGACAACCACGGCCTCGTGCCCGTTGATCACGACCGAAGCGGGAGGATCGATGCCGAGGCTCTCGTCCACGACAACCTCGTTGGCGGCGTCAGGAAACCGTCCGCTGTTCAGCATCGGTTCCTCGAAGCCATCAAACGTTCGCGCCACGATCGTGACCTGCTGATCACCGATTCGCGCCCGACCGAGGAGGAACCCCGTGTCGGTGACCGGCGCAATGGCGCTGAGGAGCAACGGCTGACTTCCACTGAAAGGGCCGCCAGAGTCGGCACCCACGATCCACGAGCGGTCCTCGCCGATGCGATGAGCGGACTCGAACGGCTCGAGTCTGAACTGATTCACCAGTCCGGTCATGACGAAGAGGAGCGTCATGACCACGGCGATCAGCAGGACCGACAGAAGCACGTGCCAAATCCGGTGCCGGAGGTCGCGCAGAACAAGGAGCATCATCGCCGAGCCACCTCGCCGTGCCGCTCCAACCTCATGGACTCCCCCTTGGGGTCCTACGGTCTCACACGGACCGATTCGGTGCCACCGGCACGGCCCCTGGGCGCTATGGCCGGCTGCCCCAAGGTGGGATCGTTTCGACCAGCAGATGGGTGAAACGGTCCCAAGTTGACGCACTCGGAACCTCGAGGGGTGCTCATGCGTCTTGTTGGGTATGAGATCCTCCCCGAGCCGCGCCGTCGCGCTGTCGCTGTTCCTGCTTTTTGCGGCAGCTTGCCGAGAAGAGCCAGACATCGTCGAGGTCTCGCCGAATGCCGAGCTGGCCACTTCGGTGGACCCAGCGACGACCGAGCCCCTCACACCTGATCTGCCAGCGACCCCAACCTCCAACACAACAGAAGCTGCGCCGAGCTCCGAGCCAGTGCTCGAGGACGAGACAGCGATCCGCATTGCCTCCGACTTCGTTGATGCACTGCGATCAGATGATCGGAGCGGCGACTTCTCGACCGCAGCTGAGATGTGGAGCGGCTATCCGGCCGTCGAGGAGGAGCGGACGGAGCATCTCGCCGAACTTGCCGCCGTCCATCCATGGCTCCTGGATGGTGACCTCGGGTTCGAGGCTCTCGACGCATGGAGCTTCGGACCAGAGTGGACCATGACCCTCGTGGTCATCACCAGCATCGAGCGGAGTGACGTTGCGACGCTCCTGCTTGACCGAAGCGGGTACATCCAGCGGATCGACAGCCGGGTGTTCCAAACGCCACGACCGATGACGGTCGATGCCAACTCTGTGATCATCAACGCGCTGCCGCTGGAGGGCTCCGCCAACGCATACCTGGACGGCGTGCTGCTCAACGAACCCATCGTTGACCACGACGAGATGACGACCACGTTCGCTTTGCCGCCTGCGCCCGGTCAACCCCAAGTCTTCGTGACCTCCTTCGCCACCCCCGAGTTCCCTTTCGTGACCGGCACCATCATCGACCGGGGCTGAACCCACGCGTCAACGGGAACTGGTCAGTCTTCGACGAAGCCGGGCCAGCGGTTCATGTATTCGATGAAGGCCTCGCTGAGACCCTCGTCGGCAAGGTGTTGGCGGGTGACAGGCGGACGAACCGGCGTGAAGTCAGCGTCAGCCAGGAGCAGGTTGGGATAGTCGTGATGCAAGATCGCCACCCGGCCCAGGATCGGGAAGTCGGCACCGGCCTCGAGCACCCGATCGACATCAGCCGGATCATGGATCTTGCCAGCGACTCCAACCGGCACACGCCGCCCGTGGGGATCTTCCCGCCGCTCGAGATCGCAGACGACATCGACCAGGCTGCGCCCCTTCCACTCGTCCTCTTCAGGCTCCTTGAACGAGTCCCACAGCGAGAGGTCCATGAAGTCCACCTCGCCGGTGTCGATCAATTGCTGGGTCACTTCCTTGATCTCGGCCAGCTTCAAGCCGAACCGTTCGGGCGAGAGGCGTACGCCCACGATGAAGTCATCGCCGCACTGTTCTCGGATCCCGGTCAACATTTCGAACAGCAACCGGCTGCGGTTCTCGAGTGAGCTGCCGTACTCGTCGTCACGCTTGTTGAGCTCCGAGCTCAGGAACTGGCAGATGATGTAGCCGTGCGCCCCATGGAGTTCGACGCCGTCGAAGCCTGCGGCCTCGCAACGAACCGCAGCGGCGACGAAGTCGGCCACCAGTTCATGCACCTCGTCGGTGCTCAGCGCTCGGGCTCCGGTCTCTTCGTCATCCGACGGGCAGACAGGTGTGGTGCCGATGAGCTCGGCTGGCGACCGGTTGCCGGCATGGTGAAGCTGTGCGATCGCCACCGAACCGGTGGCCTTGATGTCCGTGGCCAAACGAGTGAGGCCTGGAAGCTGGTGGTCGCCCCACACACCGAGCTGGCCGGGGAACCCTTGACCAATGGCCTGCACGTGAGCGGCACACGTCATGGTCAGCCCGAAACCGCCCTCGGCGCGGAACGTCAACCAACGGTGCTCGTCGTCTGACAGCGTGCCGTCCTCGTGGCTTTGTTGATTGGTAAGCGGGGCCAACACGAAGTGATTCGGCAGGAATCGGCCCCTCGGCAGCGACAGTGGTTCGAACAACGGCGACGACATCACGACAACTTACGAGGCCGGCCTCTCACCAACGAAGTTGGGAGGGCGCAGAAGCGGCAGCACTGTCAGTCGATCGCTGCTCGAGGCTGTGCCATTGTCTTGGCATGACGGGATGGGTGTGGGTCTACATCATTGGGTTGGCGGTCATTTTTGTCCTCATGTGGATATTGGCGAGGAGCTTGGGGCAGGTCAACGCTGTCTTCCAGGAGGTCGGTCGCGAGCTCGACTTGTCCGCCACAGGGACCGGGCGAACATCGCGCGAGGCGCTGTCGATCGCTGGCACGATCGACGGGATGTTGGTCAGTGCGGAGTTTCGGAACGAAGCTGGTTCGAGGACTGGAACCGGGCCTGGGCGCCGCTACTACACCGTCCTTCGGGCCGGCATCACCGGTCCGTCATGCGACTTCACAATCACCAAGAGCGCAGGTTTCGTGGCGAACGTCGATGGTGCCCAGATGTTCTTGGACGACGCCGACTTCGACCAAGACACGGTGACCGGAACGCCCGGCACCGACTCCTTCCGGGCCTACATGACCGAGGACCGACGACGAGTCGCTCGCAACCTCATCCTTCGCTTCGACGATTGCACGATCGACCAGACGGCGATCAACGTCGAGCGCAACGGAGCCAAGATCGAGCCGGCGGCCCTTCAAGACGACCTACGCCTCGTTGCCGCCGCCGCAGCACTGCTCAACGTCGAACGGCCCTGACCCTCCGCCAAACCCGGGGCCAGAGACCTCGAAAGTGAGGGCCCGAAACCCGGGGTTTGGGAGGTCAGTCATCGGACGAAGTTGGGAGGGGCCGACCCGTCCCAGCTTCTTGAGCGGGGTCGGAGAACGGCCAACAACCCATACATTCAGCGGGTGGCCGGTTCCTCCAACGATGCACTTTCGAGCGATCCAGACGAGCTGCGCCGAATCCTGCTCGAAACCACGGCGCAGCTGCAACAGATCGCTTCGTCGAAGGATCTCCTCGGCGCACTTTCAGTCGAGGAACGCACCGCTTTGCTCGCAGCCGCCGGCGACGTCTTTTGCCGCGACCCAGACGAACGGCGCCTGCGAGTCAAGGCCAGGCGCAACAAGCAGCGGGCTGACAAGCTGGCCAAGGACGAAGCGGTGCTCGACCAGACCGGCATCCGCACCTTGCGAGACAAGCCCGTCTTCACGACGCCGAACACGTTCCCGCCAGAGGGGTTCGAGCAGACCACGGTCGACGACGCACCAGACAAGCCCCCGTTTCGAGAGACCATCGAGCTGCAGCACTGTTACGTCTGCAAGGCCAAGTACCGCTCGGTCCATCACTTCTACGATCAGCTGTGCCACGACTGCGCTGAGCTCAACTTCCGCAAGCGAGGCGAGCTCGCTGACCTCACCGGCACGGTCGCACTCCTCACCGGCGGCAGAGTCAAGATCGGCTACCAGGCGGGCATCAAGCTGTTGCGCTGCGGTGCTTCTCTGATCGTCGCCACTCGCTTCCCCCGCGATGCAGCGGCCCGCTACGCAGCAGAAGACGACTTCGAGCAATGGCGGGACCGGCTCGAAGTGTTTGGCCTCGATCTGCGCCACACCCCGAGCGTCGAAGCGTTCTGCCAGCACATCCTCGACACCCGAGACCGTCTCGACTTCATCGTCAACAACGCGTGCCAAACCGTGCGCAGGCCGCCCGACTTCTACCGTCACATGATGGAGGTCGAGCGGGCCGCCCTCACTGATCTTCCTCCCGCGGTTGGCGAGTTGGTCGGCAGCTACGAGCATCTGCGAGGCGGCGACCACAGCCCAGGCAGCGAGTCTGCAGCTCTCGAGGTGACTGATGAACCAACCGAGCACCCAGGACTCACCAGGGCGGCCGAGCTCTCGCAGACGCCGCTCCTCCCCGAAGAGGCCACTCCTTTGCCGTCGCTGTTCCCCGAGGGTCAACTCGACCAGGATCTACAGCAAGTCGACCTCCGCGATCGGAACTCATGGCGCTTGCTGATGCACGAGGTGTCATCGGTCGAGCTGCTCGAAACGCAACTGGTGAACGCTGTCGCTCCGTTCGTGATCAACGCCCGCCTCAAGGGGCTCATGGAGCGAACAACCGGCGACCACAAGCATGTGGTGAACGTGTCAGCGGTCGAAGGCCAGTTCTACCGACGGTTCAAAACAACCAAGCACCCCCACACGAACATGGCGAAGGCGGCGCTCAACATGATGACCCGCACCTCCGCCACCGACTACTTCGCTTCCGGGATCAACATGAACAGTGTCGACACCGGGTGGGTGAGTGACGAAGACCCCGCCCACATCGCCGAACAGAAGACCGAAGAGCACCGCTTTCACCCGCCTCTCGACATCGTTGACGGGGCCGCCCGCATCGTCGACCCGATCATCGATGGTGTGAACACCGGCAACCACATCTGGGGCCAGTTCCTCAAGGACTACGTCAGCACCGACTGGTGACCGAGCCGACCAAGTCGCAGGGTTTCCGAGCGCAGAGCGAACTCAGGACTCGCAGACGGTCTTGAGCTTGCTCAGACCCTTTTCGAAGTCTTTGCCAACCATTCTTTCCATCATGCCGAAGGCAGCCATCACCCTCGTCATGAGGCTGTGGGGGGCAACCATGGTCCAGGTGACGTCGGTGGCTTCTCCGTTTGGCACGAGGTTGAAGTTCATGGCGTTGGCCGACTTGAACGGCTTCAAGAACTCGAGGTCCGAGTCCATACGGTTGGGCTTGTCCACGCTGGTCATTTCCATGGAACCGGCGCCCGCCTTGCGGTTGCCGGTCCAGCTGTAGCCGGAGCCGACCTGGCCATCATCGCCCACGTAGGTTGTCTTCATGTCGGGATCGAGGTCCTGCCACGGCGACCATTCTGGCCAGTTGCGGAAGACGGCCACCTTCTCGAAGATCGTGTCAGGCGCGGCCCCGATGGTGGCGCTGCGTTCGATTGTGTACGTGCTGGCCATGTCGAGCCTCCGTGGTCCGTCTACCTACTCGGCACCGAACCTACTGCGGACCTGGGTAGCCAGTCGAGGGTCTCAACCAGGAGCACGAAACTTCGGAGCCACGCCAAACATGATCGTCGCACCAATCAGCATGCTCGTGGCCACGAGCGACCAGCCAACCGCGTAGCTCGCTCGCTCGACGACCTGACCCATCACGATGGGCCCGACGAACACGCCGACGTAGACGCCAGTCTGGGTGATGCCAGTGGCTCGAGCGGCAGCAGCCGGATTGGCTCTGACCACGGCGAAGTTGAACAGAGCAGGCCACGACCACCCAGCGCCGAAAGCAACCACAGCGGCTACTGCGTGCGTCCATTCGATGCGTGGTGCCAGCAACAATGCGCCGAGGGCGCCGAAGACAAGAAAGATCGCAGCGGTCCGCATCGGCAAACTGGCCGACCGGTCGGCCCGCCAACCAAGCGCGAGCCGCGTGGCGATGCCGCTGATCGATCCCACGGCAAGCAGCACACCCGCTGCGCCACTCAGGCGTATGGCCATCCAACGGTCAGGGCGATGGCTGGAACGGCAAGCCCGCCGAGGAGCGACGCCCCTGGCATGCCGGACTGCTTGACTGCGATGGCGAAACCCAGACGTTTCGGATCGATTGACTGGCTGAGCAGCTTGTTCGCCGCGGTCTGGCTGCCCGAGTTGGCGAACCCAGCAACGGCAAGCGCCACCAGTAAGACACCACCGCTTCGCACGAACCCGGCGACAAATGCCGTGACCGCCGCTGTCGTGAGCAGACTCAGCGTCAGCATCCGTCGAGCGCCAAGGTGCTCGCCAAGGCGGCCGAGGCCAGCCGAGCCAAGTGTCGACCCAGCGAAAAAGGCACCGATCACGAAGCCGAAGAATCCCTCGGTCAACCCGATGGACGATCGAAGTTCTGGGCCGAGGGCACCGGCCAGGAACGCCGGGTAGACGCTCGAGATCGTGGTGAGCACCGATGCCAACATGACGCCGGTCGATCCGTCGGAGGTCGACGACACGGCGGGGAGACTCACCCGGTGAACCAACCTCCATCAGGATGGATCAGCTCGCCGGTCACGTAGCTTGCCTCGTCGCTCACGAGGAACAATGCGACGTTCGCGATCTCGGCAGCGGTGCCGCGTCGACCCATCGGGGTGTTGCCGATGATCACGTCACGCAGCTCGTCGACCTCGTCGAAAGCGGCGGTCATGTTGGTGTCGATGAAGCCAGGGCCGATCGCGTTGACCCGGATCCCAAGCGGGGCCAGGGTTCGAGCGGCGTTCTTGGTCAGCATCCAGACGCCGGCTTTCGAGACCGGGTAGCTGGGTGAGCCCCACAGCGGATCGCGTGCAGCGATGGAAGCGATCGTGGCAATCGCCCCAGACTTCTCCTGGTTCAGCATCACGCTGGCGGTTGCCTGGATCGCCAACAACGTGCCGGTGAGGTTCACATCGATGACTCGGCGCCAGTCGTCGAGATCGAGATCGATGAGCGACGCCGCAGGATTGACCGCCGACCGCTCGGCAGCCTGGGCGATGCGCTTGAGGTTTCCCTCGGTGTCGCCAGATTGGTATTCGGCGCTCGTGATGCCCGCCGCTGTGACCACGACGTCGATCGTGCCGAAGTGCTCAACGGCAGCGGCAGCCATGGCTTCATTGCTCTCCTGGCTTGCCGCTTCGAGCTCGACGAACCGAGCGTCCCCGCCAGCCTCATTGATCGCGGCGGCGGCGGCCTTCCCGGGCGCAAGCTGCAAATCAGCGATCAGGACGTTGGCTCCTTCTGCTGAGAAACGATCAGCGCACGCCCGGCCGATGCCGTTGCTCCCGCCTGTGATCACTGCGGTTTTGCCGCTGAGTCGTCCGGTTCCCGATGCTTGTTCGACCATTCGGCCGAAACTACTCGCCGCGACCGCTTGGGAGAAACGACACAGGCACCTCTGCACAGGGCCCTCTATGCTCACAACGGCCCCACGCTCGGCGGCCCCCACGTTTTCAGGAGTCGATCATGGCCACACCCGCACCCGCACAGCCCGAAGCCCCTCGCCCCTGGTATGCGGGCCTGATCGGCTTCGTGTTT
>RCMY010005340.1_pt1 | contig 10928 bp, 10 predicted proteins | sample 2041341 | NCBI WGS metagenome assembly RCMY01 (sample SAMN09708234, study PRJNA481090) | Marine sediment metagenome, whole genome shotgun sequencing project.
CGGTTCGCCAAGGGTGCGGACCGACTTGATTTCTGGCTCAACCTGCTTGCCATTGTCGCGGCGATCTTCAATGCCTTCGTGCATACGCGCGACGCCTACGAGGTGGTGCCCGCAAGCGTCTGGCTCTCGCTGTGCACGGTCATCCTGCTGTCGATTGCGCACATCGTGATCGCCGTCCAGCCAGCTGCCTCGAAGGATCATGTCCATGAGTAAGCTCATCATTCGTGGCGCGCTCGCGCTGGCCTTGTTGGCGATCCTGGGCGGATGTGACCAGAAGGCATCGCTCAGCTCCGCACAGCAGTCAGGCAGCGATCCGACGCTGCCAGCGCCGCAGCGCTTCCTGACGCCGCCCATGCAGGTTCCGGAAAAGGCCGACTGGAAGCAGGGCCAGACGCCCAAGGTAGCTGGCGGCCTGCAGATCGAACGGATCGCCAGCGGGCTGGAACACCCGCGCCAGCTCTACGTCCTGCCCAACGACGACGTGCTGGTAGTGGAAGCCAACAGCCCGGGCACGGAACCTGTGACCACGCCCAAGCAGCTGATAGCCGGTCTCGTCATGTCGCGCTCGGGCAAGGGTGCCGATGGCGGCAACCGCATCACGCTGCTGCGAAAAGTAGACGGCGCCAGCGGCGAGTGGAAGAAGCATGTCTTCATCAAGAACCTCAACTCTCCGTTCGGCATCCAGCTGATCGGCGATTCGCTCTACGTTGCTGATACTGACCGCATCGTGAAATTTCCCTACGTCGCCGGGCAAACGCAGATCACCGCGCGCGGCGTCGAATTCGCGGATTTGCCCAGCACCATCAATCACCACTGGACCAAAGCATTACTGGCCAGTCCGGACGGAAGCAAGCTTTATGTCGGCGTCGGTTCCAACAGCAACATCACCGAGAACGGCTTGGCCGTGGAATACCGACGTGCCACCGTGCTCGAGGTGGATGTCGCCACCGGCGGCAGCCGCATCTTTGCGTCGGGTCTGCGCAATCCCACTGGCCTGCAGTGGGAACCGACGACTGGCGAGCTCTGGACGATTGTCAACGAGCGTGACGAGATCGGTCCCGACCTTGTGCCGGATTACCTGACCTCGGTGCAGGACGGTGGGTTTTACGGCTGGCCCTACAGCTACTACGGTCAGCACGTGGACAAGCGCGTGATGCCGTCGCGGCCGGAGCTGGTCAAGACGGCAATCAAGCCCGACTATGCCATCGGCTCGCATGTCGCTCCGCTGGGCCTGTTGATCTCCAGTGACAACGCGTTGCCGATGAAGTACCACAACGGTGCATTCATCAGCGAACACGGCAGCTGGAATCGCTCACCGCTCAACGGCTATCGCGTCGTGTTTGTCGCGTTCCAGCAGGGCAAGCCGGTCGGCAAGCCCCAGCCGGTTGTCACCGGCTTCCTCTCGGACGACGAGAAGACCCTGTATGGTGCGCCGGTCGGGTTGGTCCAGGACAAGCAAGGCGCGCTGATCATCGCGGACGATGTCGGCAACTCGGTATGGCGGGTGACATCGGCCGCGCACTAAGCGTCGCGATCGAACCTCATCGAGCGACAACGTAATGGATTCGCCCAACCAATGGATCGACGTTGGCGGCCCTGATCCCTGCACCTTGTTTGTTGCGCCGCGTGCATCGTGTGCCTGCTTCATCGGTCCCAGCCACGATTTCGGACCTATGGAGGAGCAAGGTCGATGACCGGGTTTGTTGTACATCGCAAGAAGGATCTCCCGAATCGTGAGCGCCAGGATCCCGTTGCACGGGTGCCTTGGAGGTGTCGTCTTGCGCAAGCGTTGGCATTGGCCCTGCTGGGCCTGCCTGCAGCTCATGCGCAGCTACCTGCACAGGCAGACACCAAGCCGAAAACGTTAGGCACGGTCGTGGTGACTGCCACACGAGTACCGGAGCGCGCCTTCGACGTGCCTGCGTCAATCACCGCAATTGCGATCGGCAAGCTCAACGCCGACACACCCAATATCAATGCTTCCGAATACCTGCGCCAGGTTCCGGGCGTGCTTGCGCGCGATCGGCAGAATTACGCCCAGGACGAGCAGATTTCGATCCGTGGTTTCGGTTCACGTTCCACCTTCGGCGTGCGCGGCGTACGCCTGTATACCGATGGCATCCCCGCGACGATGCCGGATGGCCAGGGACAGGTGTCCAACTTCAATTTTGATAGCGCCGAGCGCATCGAAGTGCTGCGCGGACCGTTCTCGGCCCTGTACGGAAACTCCTCCGGCGGCGTGATCCAGATCTTTACCGCCGATGGCAGCGAGCCGCCTGAAATCATCGGCAATGTCGGCGCCGGCAGCCATGGAGCGTGGCGTCTGGATGCCGGTGCCCGCGGCACCCGTGGCGACCTTGGCTACAACGTCGACCTGTCCCAATTCCATGCCGACGGCTACCGTGATCACAGCAGCGCCAAACGAATCAACAGCAATGCCAAGCTTGACTTCAAGATCGGCAACGGAGGCGAGCTGACGCTGCTGGCGAATACGGTTTTCATGCCGCTGGCCCAGGATCCCCAGGGCCTGACGCAGCAGCAATACGCATCCGACCCGCATCAGGCGGCGCCATCGGCGTTGACCTACGACACCCGTAAAAGCGTCCATCAAAACCAGGGCGGCGCGGTGTACACGCAGCAGCTCGATGGAGACCAGTCGCTGCGCCTGTTGGCTTATTACGGGCAGCGCGGCGTGCAGCAGTTTCTTTCGGTGCCCGTTGGCGCGCAGAACAATCCATTGAGTTCAGGTGGCGTGATCGACTTGGACACCAAATATGGTGGCACTGATCTGCGTTGGACATGGAAGGGTTATCTCGCAGGCCAACCGTTTGATCTTGCGGCTGGGGTTGCCTACGACCGCTCAGAGCAGTTGCGCCTGGGCTACGAAAATTTTATCGGTGACACGCTGGGCGTGGTGGGCGCGTTGCGACGCAATGAGCAGGATGACGTTTACAACGTCGATCAGTACCTGCAGGGCAGCTGGCGTTTTGCTCCGCGTTGGTCGCTGACGCTGGGCGCACGCCACAGTGTGGTTCGTTTCAGCTCACGCGACCACTACATCACGGCCAACAACCCGGATGACAGCGGGCGTGTGGCCTACGGTTCAACCGATCCGGTGGCCGGCCTGATGTTCAACGTAAGCTCCGACTGGCATTTGTATGCCTCCTACGGGCACGGCTTCGCGACACCGACCTTCAGTCAGCTCGGCTATCGCCCGGATGGCAGTGGCTTGAACTTTTCGCTGCAACCCTCGCGCTCGCACAACGCCGAGATCGGTTCGAAGTGGTTGTTCAATGGTGGTGGCAAACTGGATATCGCACTGTTCCAGGCAAAGACCTCCAATGAGACCGGCGTGCTGAGCAGCGCGGGTGGGCGCACGATTTACCAGAACGTCGGCAGCTCGCGTCGCCGTGGCGTCGAGGCTGGCCTGCACCTTCCGCTTGGCGACCAATGGACGCTGGACGCTGCATATACATACCTGGATGCGCATTTCCTGGACGCGTTTGGCGACTGCGCCGGTCCGACCGGCTGCACGGTGCCTTCCGATGCACGCATGCCGGGCGTCCCGCGCCAACTACTCAATGCGAGCCTGCGCTGGGGCGGCGAGCTCGGCTGGCATGCGGGGCTGCAGATCGACGTCATCGGTGCGGTATTGGCCAACGATGCCGGGACGATCGTTGCACCGGGCTACGCAATTGCCGGCGTCAACGCGGGCTACGTGTTGGAGACGCAGCGTTACCAGATCGTGCCGTTTGCGCGTATCGACAACCTGTTTGATCACAAGTACATCGGCTCGGTCATCGTCAACCAGGCCAATGGCGGCAGCTTCGAACCCGCGCCAGGTCGTAGTTTCTACCTCGGCGTAAAAGTGAGCCTGCGTCAGGAGTGATGCTATGGACCCACTGATTTCATCGATTTCACATGCGCAACGAACTGATCCATGGCGATCTCGGTACCTTGCTGCCAACCCGACGCTTTGTTTTTCTCGAAGTCAGCTTCATCCCGATGCAGCGCCGTGAACACGTAACGAGTGCCGGTTCCCACGGTTTCCATCGTGACGATCGCGGTAATCGGAATGTCGTCAAAGACTGCTGGGCGGTAGCCAGGAAACAGCATGGACGTCCAGACAAGCCGCTCCATCGGAATGACGTCCAGGAAACAGCCAACGTTGGGAAATACCTGGCCGTCTGGCAATGCAATGTCGATGCTGAAGATGCCACCCGGTCGCACGTCCAGTTCACAAGCCGCAACTGAGCCAAACGCCTTGGGCATGTACCACTCCTTGAGATGTTCCGGTTTCGTCAACGCTTCCCAGACGAGCCGCTTGGGAACGTCGATCAACCGTTCGATGACAAGATCAACTTTCGGATTAACCGCGAAGGGCTTGCTCATGATTATGATTCCTGCTTATCGAGGCGTTTGAGGTATCCGTCGAACCGGTCCAATCTGGTCTCCCACGACCGACGCTGTTCGATCAGCCAGTGTTCAACGACTTTGAATCGTTCGGGTGCGATCTCATACGTCCGCACCCGACCACGCTTCTTCGACTTCACTAATCGGCTGTGTTCGAGAATCGCCAGGTGCTGGACGAACGACGGGAGTTGCATGTCGAACGGTGCCGCCAGTTCGCTGACCGTGGCCGGCCCGACAGACAATTGCTCCAGGACCTTCCGCCGAGTCGGATTGGACAAGGCTTGAAAAACAACGTCAGCCACTGCGAATTGAGCCATTTTGACATCCTGTGATGGCCTGGATCAGCCGATCTGACAGGGATTCTCCATTGGCGGAAATACTTATGTCAATACCTAAGTATTGTTTTTCCCACGACAGTTGTCATAGGCCCCTTTTGGAGCCGGTCACCGGGGTCACGGAGTGAACCTGGCCCTGCTTTCGCTGCCGTTTCCGCCATTGACCTCTTTTGTTTATGTTTCCGCGGTTACCCCTCCCAGATTTCCCCAAACACACGACGGAAGTTAAGTCCAAGTATTTTTTCCGCGATACGTGAGCTATAGCCGTGCCGAAGTAGCGCATCCGCTACAAACTCAAGCTTGCGTGGTGTATTGACGTCTGGCAGATACGGCGGACGGTTTTCGCCGGGCGCGCCCAAGCCCGCCTTGCGACGCATGGCCTCCACGTTCCCGATGGCACGCAAATCGTCCTGCGTGGCGGTGAAGAACAATGAGTCGGTGCCAATGCCGACATGGTCCTCGCCGCAGACATTGAGCGCATGGATCATGTGACCCATGTAGTCGGCAAGTTCCGGCTGACGGGTATCCGCAGTCAGGAATGGCAGCATGTAAATACCCATGACACCGCCTTTCCCGGCCAGCGCCCGCATGTCCCGATCGGTCTTGTTGCGTGGGTGGTCGAACACAGCACGACAGCCAGCGTGAGTGATGACTGATGGGCAGGTCGAGGCAGCAATGCCATCCGCCGTCGTCTGTGCGTTGGCATGGCTCAGGTCCAGGGCGACACCGATCGCGTTCATCCTGGAAATGGCCTCGCGACCCAGTGGGGTGATGCCGTCCGTGTCGCCATCCAGGCAACCGCATCCAAATGGCGTGCGGTGGTTGTAAGTAAGCTGCATCACCAAAACGTCGAGCTGACGGAACAACTCAATGCGTTCCACCTTGCCATCCAGCATCGATACATCCTCGAACGACAGGATGATGGCGACTTTCCGTTCTTGTCTGGCGCGCTCCAGGTCTCCGGGCCGAACCACCTTGATGAATAGTTCCGGCTGACTATCGACCAGCGCCTGCGCGGCACCCAATTCGGCCACGACCTGATCGAAGGTGCCACCGGCCCCGCCAAGAGTGCTCTTCAATGCGGTGAGCCCGGACGCTCGGATCGCTTTGAGCCCTTCGGCAAGCCCTTTGTGTTCTGCCAGGTAGCCGATCGACGCCAGCGTATTCGCGTCCAGCACGAAAGCGTCTGCGTAGAGCTTTCCAGCCTGCTTGGAGACCAGGGGTAGCGCCGGATTGGCGGGTGTCACTACCGTCGATGAGCGACCTGCAAAAGCTTCGCGGAATGGCATGGCCACAGCGAGGGCAGCGCTGGTCGACAGCGTCAGGAATCGTCGGCGCGTCCATTTATTTTCGTCCACAAGAGGCTCTTTGGCTGTCCGCCAGTTCGACTTGAAACGTCAACTTATCAGTGATAAATTGAGCCGTCAAATGGGATGCGTGTTCCAGCGACGAGCTGCCAAATGACGAGCTCTCAAACGATATGAGGAGTCGAATGCCCAAGAAGGCAGGCAACGCTGAAGCCCCCGCGGCACCCAACAAAGGCCGTGGCGCGCTCAGTCGTGAACAACTCGTCGTGCAGGCACTGGCGCTACTGCAGGACTCGGGTCTCGCGGAACTGAGCACGCGACGCCTGGCCGAGCGCCTCGACGTGAAATCGCCGGCCCTGTATTGGCACGTCCGCAACAAGGACGAATTGCTGCAACTTGTCGCAGACGCCATCTGCGCGCGCATGCGCCTGCCCGGCGAGGACCGTCCCTTCCGCGCGCGCCTCGAGACCATTGCGCACGAATACCGACGGATACTCATCACCCATCGCGACGCGGCACGCCTTTTCGCAGAGCAACCACCCACCGGTCCACACCGGATGAAACTTTATGACGTCGCCATCGGTGCCTTTCGAAATGCGGGCCTACCACTGGCCGAAGCCGTTGCCATGGCAACGTTCTATCGTCACTACCTGCTCGGCATGGTGACCGAGGAGGTGCGCGGGCAATGGCACGACACGACCGCATCGCCATTTCCGCCGTTCGCCTTGGGTGTCGAACTGCAACGCATGGGACACGCACCACATGACTGTCCACACCTGGCGGAAGCATCGGATCTGCTGACCCACATGGAGCCTGAGAAGCTCTTCGCAATGGGCTTGAAAGTACTGCTGGACGGCGTGGATTGCCGCGTGGCCGCGCTCGCCAACTGCCAAGAGCCCTGAGTGCGTCAGGGCGCCGCAGTCAGGGTTGATTGAATGGCAGGAAAAAGTGTCATGGGCATTTATCCTTCCTGCGAATTCCGTTGTGGAAAAATGTACCTGGCCCGTTTTTGTTTTCGATTCCTGGAGTCAGCCTCGGCGCTTCTCCGCATCGAGATGCGTCAGGTAGAGCCGCAGATCGAACTCCAACTGGTGGTAACCCGGTTCCATGTATGTGCATAGCCTGTAGAAAGCTTTATCGTGCTCGGCTTGCTTCAAGTGCGCCAACTCATGCACGACGATCATCTTCAAAAACTCAGCCGGCGCATCGCGGAAAACGCTGGCAATGCGTATCTCGCGACTGGCTTTAAGCTGATTGCCCTGCACCCTGGAAACCGTGGTGTGGGTGCCAAGCGCGTGCTTCATCACCTGTAGCTTGCTGTCATAGATCACCTTGCGTAGCGGCACCGATTTGCGCAGGTGGCGATCCTTGAGCGCCTGGACGTAGTCGTACAGTTGGCCGTCATTGCGCACGCCGTGCAGCTCGCCGTACTTGTCTTCCAGCATCGTGCCCAGCCGACCTTGCGCGATCAATGCGTGCACTTTTGCCAGCACGTGTGGGGGGTAGCCCGCGAGGTACTTGAAAGGTTCCATCAGTCGTAGGGCAAGAAAGCGCTTGGGCGGACGACAGGTATGATGGCCCGGAAATCCAAAATACGAAACTCAAGACATGGCCAAGGCGAATCCGCTCCAGGAACAACTGCTCAAGGCGGGCCTGGTCAAAAAATCCAAGGTGGCCGAGGTGGCTCGTGAGCAGAACAAGGCCCGGCATGCCAAAGGGCCATCCGGACCCAACGAGATCCAGGTGGAAGCAGAGCGCGTGCGGGTCGAAAAGGCCGAGCGGGATCGCACGCTTGCCGCCGAGCGCAAGGCCAAGCTTCGGATCACTGAACTTGCTGCCCAAGCGCGGCAGATCATCCAAGACAAAAAAATGCTGCGTTCGGGGGAGATCGAATATCGCTTCACTGCCGACGGCGCCATCCGCACCCTGCTCGTCAACGAAGACCTGCGCAAGATGCTGTCTTCCGGGGCACTGGTGATCGCCCGCCTGGGCGACCGTTACGAGTTGTTGCCGCGTGCGGCGGGTGACAAGGTGCGCGAACGCGACCCCAGCATGATCGTGCTGGACCACCGCCAGGAAACAGGCGCCGATCCCTCCGACGGAAGCTCGGAAGACGATGCGTATTACGCGCAGTTCCAGGTGCCTGACGACTTGGATTGGTAACCACGTGGCTCGGGCCAGACCCGCAGCCAGGATACGGCTTTCCGCCCTGTCCGGGCTGCGTTAGCTAATGAAAATTGTCCCAGGCACCTTTTTGCCGTCGTAGCAAAACCCACTTAGCACTTCAACAAGGTCAACCCAGTGCGCGGCGCAGCGGTTCCAGCTGGGCCTCGTAATGCGTCCAGTCATCGACCCCGCGGGTATGAATCGGCTCGCGAACCTGGGCGCTGCTCGGGGTGGAAACCGGTCGGGTGTTGCGCGTCGGATCCACGCAAGCGGCCTCGAACTCCAGGCCGCAAAACGCCAGGATCCGGCGCATCATGTCTTCTGGCGCCTCTACCAGGGATGCGTAAGAAACGTCCAGCATGGCATCGGATACAGTCGCTTTCCAATGGTTGTGCAGACGTTCCTGCAGTTGGTAATAGCGCCCCAGCAGGCGCATGTCATAGGTATGTGCGGAGGTGTCGCCAAACATGGCCTTGAAGTTGGAAAAGCACACCGCCATTGGATCGCGAGCCATGTACAGTATCCGCGCGTGCGGCAATGCACGACGAATGAAGCCAATCAGCGGGACGTTGTTCGGCATCTTGTCGATGTAGTAGTCATGGCCGTCCGCGCGCCATTGCGTTTGCTGCAGGTAACGGGCGCCCAATTGGTGATAATCGATGTCCGAACTGCGACGAATACCGGTGATGAAATCTTCCGGGGTCGGCCCGCCGATGTTCGCCATTCGGCGCCATTGTTGAAAAAAACTGCCGAGTTCGCCCGCAGACGTCACTTTTGAATGGTTGCTGAGCATGCGGTCCAGCAACGTCGTGCCCGAGCGCGGCATCCCGAGGACAAAAATCGGAACAGGCCCATCGAACATCGGCGCGTCATCCGTCCCGGTAAAAAAATCGGTTCCGCAACTCTCGATCGTCGCGTCGACCAGGCTTTGATCGCCTGCTTCATCATAGGGATTGCGCGCGTGCATGATGGCGTTGGCGCGTTTCAGTCCAGGCCAGGCCTCGTCATGACGGCCTAGGTCGTCCAGCTCCTTGAACAAGGCAAACTCGAAGCAGGCATGATCCAGGCTGTCCGGCTGCACCTGCATGAGCTGCTGGCGCAAATAGTCCAGATGCTGGGTATCCGGTGCCTGTCGTCGCAACCGTGTACGCGTCAGTGCCGCACTGCCAAAATTAGGCCAGCGCCGCAAGCACGTGTCGAGTGCGTTTTCGGCTTCGTCGATACGGCCGACAAACTGCAGCAACATGCCGCGAAAGTGATGGTCCTGGGGCGAGTCGACCCCAGCCGCCAGGGCGCGATCCATCAAGTCCAGGGCATGGGCGGGCTGACCCAGCCTGTCGCGGACGCGTGCCAGCGCGGCCAGCTCCGGCCCCGAGGAGACACGCACGGCCTGCGCACGATCAAGGCAATCGCGCGCCGCCACGGTTTCGCCGGTCATGAGCAGCAGTTGCGCCATATCGCAGGCCATGGCCGCATCATCAGTGGGCAGCAATGGCACCGTTTCCAGCAGAAGCGCTGTCGCAGCCTGCGCTTGCCCGCGCTGCAGCATGAGCTTGGCCAATGAAAGCCGCGGCTGCGGCTTGTTCGGGACACGTTGCAGCAAGGACTCAAGTACGCCCTGGGCGGCCGCCAGTTGCCCGCTCTGGATGTACTGCCCTGCACGCTGCATCAGGCCGTCTTCGTCCACCAAAGCTGGGTCGGGATTCATCTGGCTAATGATGACGCAACCGCGCTGAGCGATGCAAACCACGGCAGTGCATCCAGATCCACATTGCCACCGGTCAGCACCACGACGATGCACAAACCTGTGAAACGATCCGGATAGGACAGCAACGCGGCCAGTACGGTGGCGCTGGATGGCTCGGCCGCCTGCTTCAGGTGTTGCCAGAGCGAGGAAAGCGTGGCTGAACCCCTTCCTTGGACATTAATCGCTGAGCGGGGCAAAGTGCGGCAATGCGCGAACAACCTGAACATCCAGTCTTCGGTTGGGAATCCGACAAGTTGGCTGCGAAGAACCCGCCGCGTATCGAGGCCAAACGCTCGATCGTGAAAGCGATTTCATGGCGATTTGTCGGCACGATCGACACGCTGATCCTGTCTTATGTGCTGATTACCTATCTCGGACCGCTTTTTGGACTGGAAAGAAGCGAGGGTGAGGCTCTGCAGGCGGCCAGTTATATCGCGATCACCGAAGTTGCAACGAAGATGGTGTTCTACTTCCTGCATGAGCGGTTCTGGGTGTGGCTTAGCTGGGGCACATCCGTGGTCGATGGCGTGCGCAAGGAAACTTACGCGCGCTCGACCACTAAAACTGCGACATGGCGGACACTGGCTTCGCTCGACACGATGGTGCTGGCTTGGTTGTTTACCGGCAGTATCGCTACCGCGATGTCGATCGGCGGGCTGGAAGTGATTACCAAACTGATCCTGTATTTCTTCCACGAACGGATCTGGTCGAATATTGGTTTCGGGATTGTCCACCAGCCCGAAGTGCCGCCGCCTGGCGAAATTCCGGCCGCGGAAGAAATGCGCGACCGTTAGCGTTTACTCTACATAACAGCGCCACCATTTCTCCGCGATCCCGAAGCTGCGCCTTGCGCGATGTGGAAAAGGCTCATAGAACAAATCCGTTTAAATCGGATCCCGAAGTGAACCTGATCCCATTTTCGATACAACGTTCAAGGATCAGGAAGTGAACCCAACCCCG
>RCMY010005341.1_pt1 | contig 10925 bp, 11 predicted proteins | sample 2041341 | NCBI WGS metagenome assembly RCMY01 (sample SAMN09708234, study PRJNA481090) | Marine sediment metagenome, whole genome shotgun sequencing project.
CGACAGTGACGATGACTTGGGTGCCTTGGTGACGTTGCCGCCCGGCCAGAGCCGCAACCAGTGCGCGGCATTCGGCATGCGAAAAATGCGGGCTGCCGAAGGCGATCAGATCGACCTCGGCGTTGCCTGCGTTGAAGCCTTGCCAGACCCCGGCCAGATCGGCGCGGCCCGCGCGCAGCATATCTGCGCCGGGCGCCAGCGCCCGGTCTGCCTCGGGGGTGATGCCCGCGACGTGTAGCATCGGTGCGGCCGATGTGGTGCCGAAGGCGGCGCAGAGCGCCTTGAGATCGTCCTCGGAAGGGTCGGTTCTTTCAAGCCCCCGCAACAGCGGGATGCGGTCGGGCGACAGGCGCCCGGCCAACCAGCCCAGCATGGGCCAGATCGCGTCGTCATGGGCGTCCGGCAGGTCAATCTCAATCACCCTGCGCGCGGCGCGGGGGGCATCGAGATAAACGCCGGACAGGGGCGCGCGGCCGGTCAAGGCGATGCAAAGGTCCAGAAAATCGGGATGTTTGACCGTGCGCGCGCCCAGCACGGTGTTCGCATAGACGACGGCGTTGGACTCGGCCCATGCAATCGCTTCGCCCTTTTTCGGCGGGTCCATCAAAAGGTATGGCGCGCAGGTGAAACTGGGCTGCGCGCCCATCTGCACATAGGCATCGGCCAGCTGCTGCGCGGGATTGCCGAAGACGGGCGGGACGCCTTGGCTGCGCCAATTGGCGTGATCGACGGAAATGGCGTTCATCGTGGTTGGAATGCGCACCTGCGCGCCCATATCGGCCATCTTTTGCGCGAACCGCAGGTTTGCCGGACTGGCATAGATGCAGCCGTCGATATGCGCGCGGGTGACGTCTATCAGGCTTTTGGCGCCTTGCGATGCGCCCATGGTGCAGATCGTCTGCATGGCCAGCTGTGCCACGTCGCCCTGGCTGCCATCCAGCATGGCGCGGTCGGCCTCGCTCAATTTCAGTTGATCGGCGATGAGCGGCTCCAGCGCGAGTAAGAGGCAATCGGCCTCCAGATGCGTGGGCGTGATGCGCGCGTCAGGCAACGTGGCCAGCACGTCATATTCATCCTGCTCCAGTCGCAACACGGCCAACGGGCAGTCGAACATCCGTCCGGCCAGCAGCGCGCCAAGCGTCAGAATATCCTCGGCCTCGCGGAATATCAGCGCGGCGGGCGCATGACCATTCAGTGCCAGTTCCAGCAGTATGGCAGACCCGCTGCAGGAGCCACGACTGGTGGGCATCATCACCAATTTGCCGACCAGAGATTGACCGCAGTTGGGGTGATGGGCGTCGATCACAGTGCCGGTGGCCGGGTCTATACCGCCCCAGAAGCTGAGGCCTTCGGACAGGGCCAAAACCGGGCCGACGGCCTCGGCGGGAACAATGAGACGTGCCATGGTGACCCTTTCATGTAACGATAAACCGTGTGTCATTGGATCACGGTTGTCAATAAACCGGGTGTTGATCGCCGTCACTCGTGCCCAGCCAGCAATGGACGGGAGGATTGCAGGCTTCTGCCGCTGTCTCGACGCGGCCCTCGCAATGCGTGCCAGTGATCGACATATGGATGCACCCGCCACTTGGCGCCGACCGCTCTTTCGCGGCCAATTGCGCCACGCGCGGCGAGGTGCCGGTACCGCAGGGCGAGCGGTCTATCGTCTTGTCGCCGTGCAACACCGCATTGCGCGCGTCAGCGGTTGAGTTGCGCAGCGCGCCTGTCCACAGGATGTGGCTAGGCGTCTGATCCCATGGTTTGATGGTGCGGGGCAAAGCAGAGCGCGGTTCAATTGGCATAATATTCTGAGATATTCATCTCTTCGGTCAGAAACTCGATGAAATCGTCCAGCAGCCTGAAGGTTGGCGCCGACTTTGCGCGGATTAACCAGATCTTGAATTTCACCTCCGGGTAAAAGGGGCGGACAACGAAGTTGGGACCGGCATTTGACCATGCGCTGATCGGGTCGACGACGGAACATCCAACCCCCTCTCCGACGCAGACGCAGGCTGCATCAGATTGACCAGTTTCGATGCTGATGCGCCGCGAGACTCCCTGATCGTTGAAAATCTGGTCAATTAGCAGCCGCGACTGATCCTGCGGGCCCAGCGAAACGAAGGATTCATCTTGTAAATCTTGTGGCCTGATTTCTACCTTTCCTGCGAGCCTGTGTTTGATTGGCAATATGCAGACCGCATTCAGGGTTTGCAGAAGCAAGCTTTCTGTCTCATCCCGGTCTCCGGGTATGAAGCTGAGGGCCATGTCCGCCTGATGCGTGGCGACAGCGTCGATCAGGCTCCGTGATCGCATGCTTTGAAGATGGAACCGCACGTCCTGGTGAGTTGTGCTGTAGCGCGCGACCGTACGCGGCAGGAAACTGCGAGCGATGGCAGGAAATGACGCGATGCTCAAAGCGCCCCAGTGATGCTCCCGGATGGCCGTGACGACGCGATCGACCTTACGCACACCTTCAAACATTGCGTCGACCTCTACCATGAGGGCCTCGGCCTCCTTGGTCGGGCGTAGTCTGTTCGAACGCCTGTCGAACAGAGCGAATCCGCAATCCTGCTCCAGCAAGGCGACCTGCTGGCTAACTGCCGATTGGGTTACGTGAAGCACCTCAGCCGCGCGCGCCACGCCACCCGCAGATATGACAGCCTGAAATGCCGCGAGTTGGCGAATATTCATGATTAGCCCAGCTAATGGTTAGCTTAGAATATATCAATATTAATTAAGTGCGTCTATCTGTAAAAAGTAACCACAACAAGAGCTACAAGCCGGGTCTAACACGGCGCAAACTTCGACATGGGAGTAACAAAATGCATAATTTGCTATGGAAAATGCCTCTGACGCTGGCCGCCCTGGTCGGGCTGGCAACTGGCGTTGCAGCGGATCAGCTTGATGACGTCAAGGAGCGCGGAGTGATCTCGATCGGTATCAAGAACGATTATCGACCGTTCGGATATCTAGACGAAAGCGGCGCTCTGACTGGGTTTGAGATCGACCTTGCGAGACACGTTGCCGGTGAGATTCTCGGGCCGGAAGGTAAGGTGGAACTGGTTCCCGTGGTAGCGTCGAACCGGATCGAGCTTTTGAATGCGGGACGGATTGATCTCATTCTCGCCACTCTCGGCGTGAACGAAAAACGCGCGAAGGTCATCGATTTTACCGAGGAATTCTACAACATGGCGGGTATCGTTCTGCTGGCGCCGATCGACAGTGAGCTTTCAAGCTGGGATCAGGTTGCCGATCAGACACTTTGCGGTATTCAAGGCAACCTCTACAACCGCACGCTTGAGGAAACCTACAAGGCCGATCTAAAGCTTTTTCCCGGCACTGCTGAGATGTTCAGCGCTTATGAGGATGGCCGTTGTGACGCCGTTGCCTTTGACGGACCTATCTTGGAGCTTAAGCTGTCCGAAGGCGACTGGGGTGCAAAGAATAAGATTGCCGTCGAGACGTTTGACTACATTCCGATTGCGGGCGGAGTCCGCAAGGGCGAGGAACGTTTTTTGAACGCGGTCAATGATGCAATCCTATCGGCAGAAGCGGCAGACGTCCTCGTCAACGGCGAGAAGGCGTACTCGATGGGGTCTAGCAAATATGTCGCGGAGCGCGCCGACGCGGCTCGCACGGCTGGTCACTGAAATCGCCTGCCCGCGTCATTGAAATTTTGGCGCGGGCGCTTTTCCCCTGAGAAACGTCTGGCACGATCATGTTTGGTTTTGACTTCAGTTGGCTTGCTGACCCGCTCTATCAGAGTTGGTTTCTGAAGGGCCTGACGACGACGCTTCTACTCAGTGTCATCGCGGGCGTTCTTACAATCATCATCGGCATTGTCGGGGCGGCGATACTGAATTTCAAAACGCCGTTTTTGGCCCCGTTTACCGTGGTGATGATCGACCTCTTCCGAAATACACCACCTCTTGTGCAACTGTTTTTTCTCTACTTCATGCTCTCGGATGTCGGTCTGTCATTTACCGATCCGGTTACAGGGTCCTCAATTCCGATTTTCGGCGGGTTTACGTGCGTGGTGCTGTCGCTATGCACCTTCAACGGGGCGATCGCGATCGAGGTCGTCCGTTCAGGAATATCGGCGGTGCCACCCCAGACTGTCGAGGGCGCAAAAAGTCTGGGCTACACACGGCATCAGGTCTTCATGACAACCGAACTGCCGCTGGCCCTGCGCATGACCATACCGACAATGACCAACAACGTCGTGTCAATCATCAAGACCTCGGCGCAGGCATCGCTTATCGCGGTGACAGACATCACCTATTACGCGACCCAGGTCATGCTGGACACATTTCTGAACGTGGAGGTAATGATGGTTCTCTGGTTGATCTACGTTGCTATCGCCACCATCGTCTCACTTGGGGCACGCGTCATTTCCCGTGCTGTCAGAGTCCCCGGTTATGGGCTAGTGACATGAGCCGCGAAACCCGACACGCCATCATCGGCTTTTGGGGAGTGATTGCGGTCTTGGTCGGCATCTTTCTAGTCGCCTATAGCGGCGAAAGCCTGGATGCGGCGGGCGTGCTGATCAACCGCGCGTCCCTCCTGTTGATCGGGAGCAATGCGTTCGACGGTATCGGTGGCGGTTTCCTTGCCAACATCGGTATCAGCCTGGTGTCGATGGTTATTGCAACTGTGCTGGGCGTCATACTGGGCGGCGCTACCACTGCCCCGAACCCGGCAACGCGCACCGCAGCAATCCTTGTCGTCAACCTGATGCGCAATTCACCGTGGTTGGTCGTGCTCTATGCCATGCTCTATCTCATTCCCTTCAGGGTAAACATCTTCGGGCACGAATATTGGGTTTCGCCCGCGGCCAAGGCCATCATCGGTTTGGCGGTTCCGGTTACGGCCTACATGGCCGAAGTCTTTCGCGCGGGCATTCAGTCGGTTCCGGATGGGCAATGGGAATCTGCGCGTGCTCTGGGATATCGTCGTGGCGCGATCCTGCGCCGGATCATCCTGCCACAGGCGCTGCCTCAGATGATCCCCAACATCATGACCACCTACGCAATGCTGTTCATTGGAACCAGCCTCGTGGTGGTTACCGGCACTAAGGACGTGCTGTCGATTGCCAAGACGGTGATCGCGAGCGACGGCGACGACTATGCAACGGCGGTCTATCTTTTCGTGTTGCTGCTCTTTTTCATTTACTGCTACCCGATTGCCGCTGCGAGCCGGGCAATCGAACAAAAGATCCGGAAAGCGGGATAATCATGTCAGAATTGACCCAACCACTTGTCCAGCTGTCGAATGTCTGCAAGTCCTTTGGCGCTGTCCAGGTGCTCAACGGCATTTCGATGGAGATCGACGCAGGTAATGTCGTCTGCATTATCGGACCCTCGGGCTCAGGTAAATCAACGATCCTGCGCTGCATCAACGGGCTGGTGCCCATCAACAGCGGCACCATCCGCGTCGGAGATCATCAGGTCGAGACGCTGAGCAATGACAAACAGCTGGTGCCGCTACGCCACGACGTGGCCATGGTTTTTCAGCAGTACAATCTCTTCCCGCATCGGACTGTGCTGCAAAACATCATGATGGCGCCGATTCAGGTTCTCAAGCGAAACCGGACGGAGGTGCGCACCCTGGCGGAACGCCTGCTTGCCAAGGTCCAGCTTGCAGATCGCGCTGATGCCTATCCCGGGCAGCTTTCCGGCGGTCAGCAGCAGCGCGTGGCGATTGCACGCGCACTGGCGATGGAGCCCAAGGTGATGCTGTTCGACGAAGTGACGGCGGCGCTTGATCCCGAGATGGTCAAAGAAGTTCTCAGCGTCATCAAGGAGGTTGCGGCAGAGGGCATGACTTGCATTCTCGTCACTCACGAAATGCGTTTTGCCGAGGACGTTGCCGATCAGGTCTATTTTACGGACGGGGGCGTGATCGTTGAACATGCGCCACCCAAGAAGCTGTTGCATGATCCCACAGACCCACGTTTGCGTGCGTTCCTCGACAAGGTTTTCTAAGAAAGGACATCCAAAAATGGCCTACAAGATATTGGTTCCCGACGCGCACCGCCGCGATCTGGATATTGAAAGGGCGGTGACCGGGGATCTGATGGACTACATGGTTCATGACGAAACAGATCCGGCGACGATCCCCGACGCGGAATGGCGTTCATGCGATGCGGTACTCATCTGGCATCGCATGAAGCTCGATGCTGGGGTGGTCAGCAAGCTGGACAATTGCAAGCTGGTCGTGCGCGTCGGAGTGGGCTTCGATAATGTCGACGTCGCTGCCTGCAAGAAACGCGGAATTACGGTATCGAATGTTCCGAACTACGGCACGACAGAGGTGGCCGATCACGCCATCGCGCTGATGCTCTATCTGGTGCGCGGGCTGGGTAGCTATGAACGGCGACTTCGGGCTGATCCGGCTGCCGGGTTTGTCGCCGAGGATGTGCCGGTGGTACGCCGGATACGCGGCACCACCTTTGGTGCCATAGGTATGGGGCGGATCGGGACCGCCGTGGTCCGCCGCGCTGCAGCACATGATATGACGCCTATTTACTACGATCCGTACCTGCCCGAGGGGCATGAGCTCGGGGTCGGAGTCGAGCGTGTCGGTTCGCTCGAGGAACTGCTCTCGCGTTCGGATGTCGTCAGCCTGCACACGCCGTTAGATGAAACGACCAAAGGGATGGTCGATGATGATTTTCTCGCGGCGATGAAACAGGGGGCCGTGCTGATCAATATCGCGCGAGGCGGGCTGGTCGATATTGACGCGGTGGAACGCGCCCTGCGCAGTGGTCGACTTGAGGCAGTGGGTCTGGATGTGTTGCCCGTTGAACCACCGGTTCCGGCCCCAGCTCTGATCGAAGCATGGCGTAACGATGAGGGATGGATCGCCGGGCGCTTTATAGTGACACCACATGCCGCATTCTATTCGGAGGCAGGCTACGTCGACATGCGTACATTCTCTGCCGAAATCCTCCTTGATCGTCTGATCCACGGAAGAATTAGAAACGACGTCACCCAGTAAACGCAACTCGGCGGCAATGCGTTCGACCGAATATTCAGGGATGGTCTGATGGCCCATGAGAAACTAGACGCAGATTTTCGGCGCCTCAAAGATGAGGATCTTGTCGCTTGGCGTGAAATACCGGCTGCCGTGGCGTCTGATTGCATGAACCGGACACAGGTCATGCGCGCTTCGATCAAGCCGCTTTCCGCCGGAATGACTCTTGTTGGGCAGGCGCGGACGGTCACGACAATGGTCGGCGACTGCTCCAGTGTCTGTGATCTGATCGCGATGGCGCTCCCAGGCGAGATCCTGGTTATCGATGCTGCGGGGGTTGAGGATGTCGCAGTCTGGGGTGGTATGATGACCGAGGAGGCGCATTTCCGGGAACTGGGCGGCGCAGTGGTCTGGGGCGCCGTACGGGATGTTCAGGACATTCGGGCACTCGGTTTCAACATGTTTTGTCACGCAGTTGTCCCACGCGGTCCACATCAGGGATTTGGCGGAACGATCGACGGTGCGATTTCCGCCGGAGGCGTCAGCGTGCGGCCCGGTGATATAGTGTTGGGCGATGAGGACGGCGTCACCGTGGTGCCGCTCGAGCGCGCTGACGATGTGCTTGAGCGGGCACAGGCGCATGTCATCAAAGAACGGATTTGGATCGAAAAAATCCGCTCTGGCAAGCCGATTCATGAGGTCTACAGCGCCGACGGCTGAGGCTCCCGGCGTGCCGCCGCCGACATAAAAATCAGACCAGCGGAGGATACCTTTGAACCCGAGGCAAATGGAAGCGTTCAAGGCGGTTATCGAGCTTGGCAGCTTCACGCGTGCGGGCGAGCGGCTGAACCTGACGCAGCCGGCTGTGAGCAAACTCATCATGCTGCTGGAACGTAAATGCGGCTTTTTGCTGTTTGATCGCTCCAAGAATGGGGTCACGCCCACAGCCGAGGGAGAAATGCTGTTCGAGGAAGTCGACCGGGTTTTCTACGGCCTACGCTCTATCGACGCGCGAATTGAAGCGATACGTGATTTTAATCACGGCGAGGTAAATATTGTAGCGTTTCCCTCGATTTCGTCGCGAGTTTTGCCGCTGATTCTGGCCGACTTTGCAAAGGTGAAACCAGGCGTGAAGCTTAGCCTTTACAGTCGGCACTCGTGGCAATTGGTCGACACGATAGCCTCTCAGAGAATGGATATCGGCATAGGGATGGTCCGCGCCGATCGACCTGGCGTGAGTTTCGAGCGCCTCTGCACGATGGAGGCGGTATGTGTCATGTCACCGCAACATCGGCTCGCGCGGCAACAGGTGGTGAACGCCTCTGATCTTGACGGTGAACGCTTAATTTCACTGGTGGACGAAGACCGGGCGCAGCTCGATATCGATCGGGCGCTGCATGATGCAGGCGCGCGCTGCCGAGTTATCATGCAGGTGCAACTGAGTGAGGCGGTTTGCACCATGGTGAGCACCAATGTCGGAGTTGCGGTTGTCGATCCGCTTAGTGTAGTTGATTTCCCGCAAGATCGATTGGCCGTGCGCCCGTTCGCGCCGCGCATCGGCTATGATATCTGGATCATAACACCCGCGTTTCGTAAAATGTCGCGAAGCACTCGTCTGCTCGCCGACCATTTTCGAGATTGCGTGGAAACCAGCGTAAAAGAAATTCAAAGCCAGATCTGCAAGCGCTCGCAGCTCCAATAGGTGCTCGTCCTGAGGGGGGCTGTGATGGCCCACCTCGGCGCGCTGCGTCGATCTGTTCGCTCCGACCAGCGCGACATAGCGAAAGGTTATGGCACATCTGCGCATCGCAATTTGCCTTGTGGGTCTGAATCGTCGTCAATGATCCAAGGTTCAGCAGGCTATCCCGCACCGCTGGAACTGAAGTTCTCAGGAGGGCTGCACATGTCTGAAATACGGGTTCTAACACCGACAGGAACATTGGGTTATGGGTTCGGCCAAGCTGCGTTCGAGCGCGCCATGTCGCTGAAGCCTGATGTTATCGCAGTAGATGCAGGATCAACCGACCCAGGACCATATTATCTCGGATCGGGCAAGCCGCTGGTCTCCGACGACCAGATCCGGCGCGAGCTGGCGATTTTGGTTAATGCAGCCTGTGCGCAGGGCATTCCGCTGATTGTAGGCAGCGCTGGCGGTAGCGGCGCGGCCAGCCATTTGGACCGCACTGCTGATATTGTCCGCGACATCGCCCGGTCTGACGGCCTGTCGTTCAAACTGGCAGTTATTCGCGCTGATATCGAGATAGACCGTGCAAAGGCAGCGCTCAACGCCGGAGAAATCATGGATTTTGAGGCCGGACAGATGCTGACAGTGGAAGATCTGGATGCGACCGGTACGTTGGTTGCACAGATGGGCCATGAACCGATCTGCGAAGCGTTGGAACGAGGCGCGAACGTTATTCTCGCAGGTCGCGCCTGTGATGACTCCACGATTGCGGCCTATCCGATATGGAGGGGCGCTGATCCGGCCTTGGCGATCCATATGGGCAAAATTCTGGAATGCGGCGCCTTTTCCGCTGAACCCTTTGCCATGGATGTCATGATGGGCACGGTCCACAGCGATCATTTCATACTCGAACCTGGTGGGCTGAATCGCAAAGCTTCGGTCAAATCTGTTGCTGCGCATTCGCTTTATGAAAGAGAAAACCCCTTCCAGCAGGCCGGTCCCGGTCATGTGATCGACTTGTCAGCGTGTTTCTTTGAGCAAATCAACGATCGGCAAGTCAAAGTCGGCGGCGCCAAGCTTTCTGAAGTCCCGGAATATTACGTCAAACTCGAAGGCGCGCGGCTGACCGGATATCGTTCGATCTCTGTGGCTGGCATCCGCTGTCCGACCACAATTGCCGCGCTCGATACTATCCTGCCAACCGCTCGCGACGAAGCATTGGAGCGATTTTCGGGCATCGAGCCGACCATCAACTTCCACGTATATGGCAAGAACGCCGTTATGGGGGCGTTAGAGCCTGATTCCACCAGCATCCCTAAGGAAGTTGGGTTGGTCATCGACGTGGTCGCGGCCAATCAAGATCTGGCGCATTCCGTGTGTCACGCTCTGTCTGGCCTTTTGCTCCATTATCATTATTCCGGCGTGATCAATACGTCGGGCAATCTGGCTTTTCTCTATTCGCCATCTGATCTGGACGCTGGGCCAGTCTATGAGTTCAGTGCCTATCACCTGATGAAAGCATCCAACCCGCAAGAGCTTTTCCCTATCCAAATGGAGACCCTGCCATGACCCCGCTTTGCGAGCTTGCCGATATTATCCGTAGCAAGAATGCCGGCCCCTATCGGATCACGCTCGATATTCTGTTCTCAGATCGCGACATCTATCAGGCTGTTCAGAAAAGCGATGCGATTTCTAAACAGTCTGTCGCAACCGCCTATGGTATCGAAGAGACGAGTATCAGCTCAATTTTCGAAGTGGATATGGCCCAAGCATTCAAAATTACACTCTTCCGACCAATCGCTCAAGGGGCCGATGGCGAAGGCGACATGTATGGTTGCCAGCAGCATGTACCGCTGCTGAACCTACTGGTGGAGATGCCCTGACTTTTAAAGAGACGTTGCCGTATGGCGGTGTTCCCGACGGGTTCCGAGATCGCTCTCCAGCCAGCCGTCGATGATCCCGGTGAAGGCATCCAGCCTCGGCCGCTTTACCGGTGCCGTCCGACGATAACCGGTCGGATCGCTGCAAGCACAGCCCGAAATAGAGTCTGCTATTCAGCGATATTTTTAGATTCATCTTTCAGCGGTGTATCATCGAGAAGCGATGATGCCTGTCGCTCAATCATGCAGTGGACCTTGGGCCGTTCTTTGCCGCGATGCAGCTTCAGAACGCGATGGATGAGGAGATCGAGCAAGGCCGTGGTCATCTTGGCGTCGCCGAACACCGTCGCCATTCGCTGAAACTCGGCGAAAGAAATCAGAGCTGC
>RCMY010005343.1_pt1 | contig 10922 bp, 8 predicted proteins | sample 2041341 | NCBI WGS metagenome assembly RCMY01 (sample SAMN09708234, study PRJNA481090) | Marine sediment metagenome, whole genome shotgun sequencing project.
GAGATGATTACTCAAGTGACGGAGAGCTTTAGACAGCGTGCGGAGGTTGCCAAGCAGTCTTGGGATGCAGCAGACTATAAGCTGGTGACATTAGCGATTAATAGTAATACTAACGCGCCAGCACAGCCCTATTATGGCGATGCTAGTTACGCAGTAATGGAATCTACTGCTGCCAGTGAGCCTGCACCTATAGCGGGTGGTGAGCAGCGTATAGAGACGTTTGCAAAAGGGGTGATTGAATTGGTTAAGTAGGATGGATTTACATAGCCTGCAAATTGAACATGTATTGATTTGGTTGTTCAAAGTTGTATCTACTAATACATAATTAATATTCAGGCACCATTATTTTAATCGATAGTAGAGAAACCTAATGTCATTATCACATCATTTAAAGATATATAAACTGCTAGCCTTTTCATTCGCAGCAATGTTTTCTCTTTCTGCTATAGCATTAGACTTTAATCAAGTCCAACAATCGGCTAATAAAGGCGATGCTGAAGCTCAGTATAATCTTGGTTTTATCTATGCTAATGGTGAAGGTACGAGTCGGGATTATAATAAAGCATTTGAATGGCATATCAAAGCCGCTAATCAAGGCCATTCCGATGCTCAGTTTGAGATTGGTGTTATGTACGATTATGGCAAAGGCATAACACAAGACTATGACAAAGCCAGATACTGGTACACCAAAGCAACTAATCAAGGTATTGGTGTAGCTGCACATAATCTTGGTAATATGTACGATAAGGGTATAGGCGTACTACAAGATTACGATAAGGCTATATACTGGTATGAGAAAGCGGCTAATCAAGATTTTTCTCCATCTGCGGCTAATTTAGGTTTCATGTATGCTAATGGCAAAGGCGTGAGTCAAGATTATATTAAAGCCGTAGAATGGTACACTAAATCGGCTAACCAAGGTTATTCAGTAGCTCAATATAGGCTTGGTGGTATGTATAGATGGGGTTGGGGCTTACCTAAGAATGATATGAAAGCATTTGAATGGTATCAAAAAGCAGCTAATCAAGGATATGCTCCTGCACAATCTAGTCTTGCATATATGTACCAAGACGATAGAGGTACATTTAAAGATGATGCAAAGGCTGTAGAGTGGTATAAAAAAGCAGCTGATCAAGGAAACGTCTCTGCACAGAATAATCTTGGCTCTATTTATAATTATGGTATGGGCGTTAATAAAGATTACGGAAAAGCATTTGAATGGTATCAAAAAGCAGCTGATCAAGGAGATGTTAGCGCAAGAGTTAGTCTTGGTTTTATGTATGAGATGGGCAAAGGTGTAACTCAAAATAAACCTATAGCAAAAGCTTTTTACAAACAATCTTGCGATGAAGGTTATCAGCCAGGTTGCAAGTACTACAGCGATTTAAATGAATAAAAAACACCCACAAAAAAACCGCCCTAACCAAAAAGTCAGAGCGGTTTTTCTAATTCAACAAGAATTAATTATTCAGCAGCTACAGCCTGCTCAACGCCTTTCATAGTCAGCTTAATGCGACCACGGTTATCAACGTCTTGTACTAATACATTGACGGTTTGACCTTCTTTTAAATAATCAGAGACATTCTCTACGCGCTCATCTGCGATTTGTGAGATATGCACGAGACCGTCAGTATTCGGTAATACATTAACGAATGCACCAAAGTCAACGATACGTGCGACTGTACCTGCGTAAGTTTTGCCAACTTCAACTTCAGCCGTTAATGCTTCGATTTTACCGATAGCGGCTTTAGTCGCCGCTTTATTCTCACCAAAGATACGGATAGTACCGCCATCATCGATATCGATAACCGCACCAGTCTCTTCAGTTAGCTGACGAATCATCGCGCCGCCTTTACCGATGACGTCGCGGATTTTGTCAGGGTTAATTTCGATAACCGCATAGTTAGGCGCATGAGCGTTGATTTCGGTACGGCTCTCAGGCAGTACTTTATTCATCGCGTCTAAGATATGGATACGACCTGCGTGAGCCTGCTTAAGCGCTTGCTCCATGATGTCAGGCGTAATACCTTCGATTTTAATATCCATCTGTAATGCAGTGATACCGTCTTTAGAACCAGCAACTTTAAAGTCCATATCGCCTAGATGATCTTCATCACCTAAGATGTCAGACAAGACTGCGAAGCGTTCGCCTTCTTTGACTAGACCCATCGCGATACCAGCAACGGGTGCTTTGATGGGTACACCAGCGTCCATTAACGCTAGACTTGCACCACAAACAGAGGCCATAGACGATGAACCGTTTGATTCAGTGATCTCAGATACCACACGGATAACGTATGGGAAACGATCGCTATCAGGTAGCATGGCTTGGACACCGCGACGTGCTAGACGACCATGACCGATTTCACGACGTTTTGGAATACCTTCACGACCTGTCTCACCAACTGAGAAATGCGGGAAGTTATAATGCAGCATGAAATGGTCACGGATAGTACCCGCTAGTGAGTCAATCATATTGACGTCACGGCTGTTACCTAGAGTCGTCGTTACTAAGGCCTGCGTCTCACCACGAGTGAATAGCGCTGAACCATGCGTGAATGGCAGTACACCGACTTGTACATCAAGCGCGCGTACCGTATCAAGGTCACGGCCATCGATACGTGGCTTACCCGATAAGATGCTATCACGAACCGTACGATACTTAAGATCGTTATAGATGTCTTTTAGCTCAGAGACATTGTTGCTGTAGTCATCAGACTCAGCATCGCCTGCTAGTGCTGCGATAGCGGCATCTTTGATTTCATCAAGCTTCGTATAGCGATCTTGCTTATCTTTAATGCTATAAGCGTCAGCGACTTGCTCGCCGAACTGCTCTTTCATACCTTTTTCTAACGCTTCATCATGCTTTGGCGCTTCGAACTGTTGCTTCGCCGTACCGATCTCTGCTGCCATAGAGGCAATGTTATCAATGACGATTTGCTGTTGCTCATGACCGTATAGTACCGCACCTAACATTTGATCTTCTGATAGCTCTGCCGCTTCTGATTCAACCATCAGTACTGCGGATTTGGTACCAGCAACGACTAGATCAAGATCGCTTGTTTTAAGCTGCTCAATCGTTGGGTTCAATACATATTCGCCATTGATAAAACCAACACGCGCTGCTGCAACTGGGCCATTGAATGGCGCGTCAGAGATAGCTAGAGCAGCTGAAGCACCGATTAACGCTGCGATATCAGCCGATTGAGTTTTGTCAGAAGATACGACAGTAGCCGTAATTTGGACTTCGTTAACATAACCTTCAGGGAATAATGGACGGATTGGACGGTCAATTAAACGTGAGGTTAAAGTTTCATTTTCGCTCGCACGGCCTTCACGTTTGCCATAAGCACCTGGAATCTTACCAGCGGCATACATTTTTTCTTGATAGTTAACCGTTAGCGGAAAGAAGTTTTGACCTGATTTTGCCTCAGACTTGACCACTGCAGCGACTAGGACAGTGACGCCGCCCATATGTACCATGATAGAGTTGGCTTGACGGGCTACGCGGCCAGTCTCAATGATGACTTGTTGATTGCCATACTGAAATTCACGGGTGATAGTATTGAACATTGACATAAAATTTTTCCTAATGTTGAGTGACTAAAGTGATAAAAGCGACTTTTATCAATACAGCCTCTAATATCACTCTTTATAATATTTTTATATGAATTCAAAATGCTGTCGTTTTAACGGTTTTGCAGCTATTTAGCGCTCACATACGGTTTTAAATACTGGTGTTCGTTAGTATATCGGCTCTGTGTACTAATTTAACGTGTGGCTCTATTGTGCTATTTAAATCAAACTATTCAAATTCGGGCATACGGTGCTACTGACTATTCATGCCACAGTCAGCATTTTTGAGATATTTTCACCGTGCACTATTTTACAGTGATTTAAGGCTATTGACCAATTTATTGGTTTAATAAATAATAGCCATAAAAAAACGGCATGAAGCTATTTCATACCGTTTCTGTACTGCTCAATTCTTATAATGATAATACATAAGGATTGTATTAACGACGTAGACCTAATTGGCTGATCAAAGTAGTGTAACGACCTAAGTCCTTACCTTTTAAGTAATCAAGCAATTTACGACGAGTGTTAACCATACGGATAAGACCACGACGGCTATGATGATCCGCTTTGTGAGCTTTAAAATGGTTTTGTAAATCGTTGATACGCGCGCTTAAAAGAGCAACTTGAACTTCAGGAGAACCTGTGTCATTTTCGCCGCGCTGATATTGAGCAATGATGTTTTCGCGATCGGTATTCGTTAGCATAAATTTCTCCAGCAATGCTAATAATTCTAAAGAGCTTCAAGTAGTTGAACACTCATAGAATAATAAGATAATAAAATAGTTCGCTGTCCATTCAGGATAACCCTGCATTACTAGAGTTGACCTATTAGCCAGCAAACCCAATACGGTATTATAGTAGATAGTGTTTTATAACTAACGCTACTACAAACGTCAGCTATTATAGCAAAAAACTGTCAAGCTGACAGTCTTTTTTGATAGCAAAGATTAACCATTATTTCTTAACGTCGTCTTGTTTAGCATTGCCACCTAAATCATCATCATTTAACGGCGCAGTAGTTGCCTCAGAAAGACTATCAGGCTCCTTGTCACTCGGATCAATCTCACTGGCTAGCTCTTGGATTTTCTTCTCCTCGACATCCATCTCTTTATTTGGCTTATCCATAATTTTATTCCCTGTATATTTATCACTATTGACATAAAGCTATTAGTATAAAAAATGCCAACTGTTTGTACAGCCGACATCGTTTGTTAAAGCTTATTCATTATCGATTATTACTTATCTTCTTTTGCATTTTCAGCAATGCGGTCTGCTGCTGCCTCAGTATCTTCGATATAATTATCTTCAGTTTGATTCTTTAAAGAATCCTGTGCTGCATCAGAACGTTGTTGCTCAAGTTTGGTATCGTTTGGATTAGGCTGTGACATAGTATTTTCCTTTTTATTTAAAGTTAGTTTATCTGAGATCTACGTTTAGCTACTTGTTCTATACTTTTAGTTGTTATCTAATCTTTATGTTTATAGTTGTTGTATTAACAGTCAGTATTTATTATTTTTGGTAATTGTCATTATTAACTGACATAGTTATGGTATAAAAAAAGCAGGTCTCACCGTAGGCGAAACCTGCAACTAAATGTAGCGGAATGTGATTAGTGTAATACACTAGTAAATTATGCAGCGATTAGGTTATCGTTGAATCAGCTTTTTGGGTTGCAAGCGTCCATTAAGACTAACCCCTCCCAATCCTAAGAACTGACCATTTGTATCTATCAAGCGGATATCTATAGGCAGTTCATGCTCTGGGATATTAGCATTTTCAGTTTTTTGTACATCTAATTGAACGTTATCAGTAATGTATTGTTGAATAGCTGGCGTAAGCTGTTCGATTACGTTTAGCCGTTGACCCATCTTGATCCGTTCACACTGCTCATCATCTAAAACCAGCTGAACTTCGATATCAATACAGGCATCTATAGGTAATAACTGTACAAACCTATTATCAAACTCTAGCGCTTCTAACTCTGACAAGCTTATCGCATTGTTAATACTAAACTTGCCAACGTCCAAGCGTCTTAAAGCGGTCAAATGTCCTAATGTCTCTAAAGCTTTAGCAATATCCTCACCTAACACCCGTACATAAGTCCCTTTAGTACAAGTCACCTTCAGCTCAATACTATTAGCACTAAGCATTGTCAAATCTAACGACTTGATGGTGATATCTCTAGGTGCTCGCTCAATCTCTATCCCAGCGCGCGCGTATTCATAGAGCTTTTTGCCGTCCTTTTTTAGAGCTGAGTACATAGGCGGGATTTGCTGCTGGGCGCCCATGAACTGCTGAGCAATGCTAGTTAGCAGTTCATTATCGATAATTGGCACTGCTGTCTCAGCAATGATCTTACCATCCGCATCGCCTGTATCGGTCTGCTGACCCAGTAATATCGTTGCTTGATAAGATTTATCAGCGTCCAGTTGATAATGGCTAAACTTAGTGGCCTCACCCAAGCAAATAGGCAATAGACCCGTAGCCATGGGATCAAGAGTACCCGTATGCCCTGCTTTTTTACTGTCGTGAATAGGTGATTGAAACAGATACTTCACCTTTGACACCACTTGCTGAGAGGTCATACCTATAGGTTTATCGATTAAGATAACTCCAGAGACTTTTTGTTTAGAATATGGCTTATCACTTTGATGAGACGCTTGCTCAGACACTTTAGACATAGTAGCTATTTCTCTTGTGATTGCTCTTCTATCTGTGGCTCATCAATATCTAAGCTATCAGTTCCGTTGCTATCTACTTCATTGCTATCTGTTTTTGCATTAGCTTGACTGATTAGATCCATCATATAGTTGCCACGAGCGGTAATTTCATCGTAATGAAATCTAAGGCGCGGTGTCGTGCGTGTTTTGAGACTATGGCTTAATTCAGTGCGCAAGAATCCAGCGGCTTTATTAAGTACCTTAATACTCTCTTCATGGTTGGTTATCGTCATAGCATCATTGAGCTCAGGCTCCATGACAGTGACGTAGATATCGGCGTAACCTAGATCAGGGCTGACTTTTACACTGGAGATAGTGACATATCCTGTTAGACGTGGGTCATTGACAGCATCGCGAATGAGTACCGCAAGCTCACGCTGGATTTGATCTGCTAAACGTTGGAGACGTTGATTCATTCTATTATCCTAATTAAAATATTGTATTTTTAATAAAAATTTAAACCGTTAGTTTGCAATAAAAAAGGCCTAGCAGGATTACCCTGTTAGGCCTAATAACATCTTATTAAGGCATATCGAAAATATGACTTTAGTAGCCTATTTAGATAGTACGTGCGAACTCTTGAATCTCAAAGACTTCGATTTTATCGCCATCTTCTACATCATAGCCACGAACGGCTAGACCACATTCCATGCCTGTACGTACTTCATTAACATCTTCTTTATAACGACGTAATGATTGCAATTGACCAGTAAAGATAACTTGGTCAGCACGTAATACACGGATAGGTTTGTTGCGATAAATCGTACCTTCAACCACCATACAACCGGCAGCTGCACCGAATTTACTAGAGCGGAATACTTCACGCACATCAGCCACACCCAAGATTTTCTCACGATGTTCAGGAGCTAGCATACCACTCATGGCCGCTTTCACATCATCAATCAAACCATAGATAACACTGTAATAGCGAATGTCCATGTCAGCAGCATCTGCTTTACGACGGGCGGTAGTATCAGCGCGAACGTTGAAACCTAACAATACTGCCTCACTAGATTCAGCAAGGGTAACATCAGATTCTGAGATCGGACCAACACCTGAGCTAATAACGCGTACTTTGACTTCGTCGGTTGATAACTCATTCAATGCTGCCAATAGAGCTTCTAATGAACCACGAACATCCGTTTTCAGGACTATGTTTAAGAAGGACACATCGCCTTGTTCCATCTGCTCGAACATGCTCTCTAAGCGCATTTTATTCTGGCGCTCGAGCTGCTGCTCACGCTCACGGTTGGCTCTAAAGTCCGCCACTTCACGCGCTTTTTTCTCATCAGTTACGACTAAGAATTCGCTACCCGCAGCTGGTGTATCTGGTAAGCCTAGGATCTCAACAGGAATAGAAGGACCTGCAGTCTGAATACGTTTACCATGCTCGTCAACCATAGCCCGTACACGGCCATAATACTCACCGGCTAAGACTAGATCGCCTTGTTTGAGCGTACCTTTTTTAACCAATACGCTAGCAACTGGACCACGACCTTTTTCTAGTCTTGATTCAATAACCACACCTTGCGCTGCACCGTCCAATGGTGCTTCTAATTCCATTAGCTCTGCAGTCAAACTGATGTATTCTAGTAGCTCATCGATACCTTCGCCTGTTTTGGCTGAGATACGAGCCATAGGTGTGTCACCACCCCACTCTTCTGATATTACTTGCTTCGCCGTTAGCTCGTTTAATACACGATCTGGATCAGCGCTTGGCTTATCCATTTTGTTAATCGCAACAATCAGCGGCGTACCAGCAGCACGAGCATGATCAATAGCTTCTTCGGTCTGTGGCATCATACCATCATCAGCGGCGACGACTAGTACGACGATATCTGTCGCTTGGGCACCACGTGAGCGCATCGCACTAAAGGCGGCGTGACCTGGTGTATCAAGGAAAGTAATAACGCCGCGATCCGTTTTAACATGATAAGCACCGATATGCTGAGTAATTCCGCCAGCTTCGCCAGTGGCAACTTTGGTCTCACGAATCTTATCAAGTAGCGATGTTTTACCATGATCAACGTGACCCATGATAGTGACCACTGGTGGACGCGTCTGTACGTTACTGCTGCGCCCATCAACGGCATCATGTAGATCGTCTTCAACTTTGGTATCGCTGACTGGAACTGGATTGTGACCCATCTCTTCGACAATAAGACTAGCTGTCGCTTGATCAATAGTATCTGATTCAGTCGCCATTTCACCCATTTTCATAAGTAACTTAGTGACTTCACGAGCTTTGACTGCCATACGCTGAGCCAAGTCTGCTACAGTAATCTGTTCGCTAATCTCAACATCATAAACGATTTTTTCGACAGGTTTTTCAAACTTGTGTTGACCAGCCTGCGCTGAACGTAAGCCGTTCTTACGGTTTTTGACTTCGCGCTCGTCTTGATTTTTGCGGCGGCGCCCACGAGTACCCGTGCTGTTAGCACCACGCTTGATCTCGCGACGCTCTTTTTCAAATGACTCTTCTAGTGCGTCGCCAACTAGACCTTCGGCCAATGGCTCATCTTTGCGCACTTCAGCAACAGGCTCACGGTCGGTATATTTACCAGCCATCTTGCGCATTTGCTCAAGAGTACGCTTTTGCGCCTCTTTTGCTTGTGCTTGACGTGTTTCAGCTTCAATCTCACGTAAACGATTTTCTTCAACTTCACGTGCTTCGCGTGCTTTACGCTCAGCTGCGGTTTCAACTTTTGGCTTAGTGGCCGCAACTACTTTTTTCTTCGGCTTATCTTTATCTTTGGTGATAACTTCGACAGCGTCTTTACTACCTTTTTTGACCACAACCGATGAGTTAGCGACTTTAGCGCTTTTGCTGGTTGAGCTTTTGCTAGAGCCTAAGCTACTACGCATAGCTGCTAGAGTAGCCGCTTGACGTTCCTCAGCTTTTTTCTTCGCCTCAGAACGCTCCTCGAGATCTTTGGCCGCCCGAGCTTGCGCTTCAATTAATGCCTGCTCACGCGCTGCTAACTCTTCAGCCATCTTCTCTGGATCAGGCTTTTCAAAGATTTTCTTTTTGCGCACTTCTACATTGACGCTCTTAGATTTGCCTGAAGAGCCAGTCACACGCGCAGTACTCGTCGTTTTAGATTTTAGACTAATACGACGCTTGTCTTGCTGACCATGACTTTGCTTTAAGTACGCCACTAGCTTCTCTTGCTCAGCTTCAGTGACTGGATCACCTTCACCGCGAGCAGGCATTCCAGCATCTTGCAGTTGCTGCTGTAAAGCACTTGCGGTTTTGCCTACCATGTCTGCCAGTTCTTTGACGGTCTTATCTGCCATTTATTATCACCTACTGTCTATTGTTTGCTATACATTCAATTGGGTTGTTGACTATCAATAATTGTGCTCAAGCTCATGTCGGTTTGCACTAGCATCAGCTTTGAATAATCGTCAGCATATCACCAAAAGACAGCGATATGCAGTTAACGCCTATTCATTGAACCAAGATTCCCGAGCTTTCATGATAAGTTTTCCTGCGGTTTCATTATCTAAACCTTCGATATCTTCTAAATCAAATACCGCCTGCTCAGCTAAGTCGTCTACGGTAATAATATCTTTTTGTGCCATTTTATAGGCTAAGCTTACCGTCATACCTTCAAGATCTTGTAGTTCTTGACTAGGCTCTTTCATGTTCTGTTGCTTAACGAGTTCATCCGCTATCACGACTTCTTTAGCACGTTCTTGAATCATATCGATCGCTTCGTCATCTAGGCCATCAATATCATAAAAGGTATCAACAGGCACATAAGCAACTTCTTCGATACTAGTGAAACCGATATCGACTAACGCTTGCGCCAAGTCTTGATCAACCTCTAAACGCTCGTAGAACAGATCGATAAAGGCTTTGCTCTCGTTTTGCTGACGCTGTTGATACTCTTCTTCTAGCATCATGTTGAGCTTATAACCCGTCAGCTCAGAGGCAAGACGTACGTTTTGACCTTGTGAGCCAATAGCACGTGCCAACTGATCATTAGTGCTAAATACTATGTCAGCGGTCTTAGTATCTTCATCTAAGATGATACTACTGACGTCAGCAGGTTCAAGCGAGCTAATAATAAATTGCGCAGGATCATCTGACCATACCACGACATCAATACGCTCGCCATCAAGCTCTTGCTGTACTGCTTGAATACGCGTACCGCGCATACCGATACAAGCACCGACGGGATCAATACGATGATCGTTAGTTTTAACAGATATCTTAGCACGGGTACCTGGCAGACGAGCAACATTGCGAATCTCAATGATTTGCTCAGCGATTTCAGGCACTTCTTTTTGCATAAGGGCGGACAACATCTCAGGATGCGTACGCGATAGCAATAACTGGGCACCACGATTTTCACGATTAACATGATAGAGAATAGCATTAATTCGTGATTTAGCACGTAGCTGTTCGCGCGGTAACATCTGGTCACGAGCTAAATAGCCCTCAGCATTATCGCCAAGATCAATAATAAACCCATCACGCGTTTGTTTTTTGACTTCGCCATACATCATCTCGCCAATACGTGGCTCAAAGATATCAGCAACTAAAGCACGTTCCGCTTCACGAATCTTTTGAATGATGACTTGCTTGGCTTGAGTAGCAGCAATACGACCAAATTC
>RCMY010005344.1_pt1 | contig 10922 bp, 11 predicted proteins | sample 2041341 | NCBI WGS metagenome assembly RCMY01 (sample SAMN09708234, study PRJNA481090) | Marine sediment metagenome, whole genome shotgun sequencing project.
CACCTCCATGCCGGCCAGAAACTCAACAGCCTGCTGCAGAGAGGAAACGGGGATTATATCGATTCCATCAGGTACGATCTGTGCCTCATCGCTATTTTCTCTGGGAATGATTATGCCGCTGAGCCCTTGTTCTCTGGCTGCCAGGATCATCGGTAGCAGGCCATTTACCCTGTGTACTCCTCCGTCCAATGAGAGTTCACCGATGACACAGTACCTGCCCTCCCTTTTTCGTTCAAAAATTTCTGTTGCTTCAAGAATACCTATGGCAATTGGCAGATCAAAGCCGGCTCCTTCTTTACGGATATCGGCCGGAGCGAGGTTCACAGTGATTTTCCTGGCAGGAAACTGGTAACCGCAATTTTTGATGGCTGCTTTTACCCGATCTTTGCTTTCACGCACGGTACTGTCGGGAAGTCCGACGGTTGAAAACATCGGCAGGCCGTTAGCTACGTCGACTTCAACCTGGATTAACCAACCTTCGATACCCAGGACCGAACAACTTGTTATTTTAGCAAGCATAGATAACAGCGTGAATTAATAGTCATGTTTTGACGATATTTATTTGTTTGTTAGATAACATTTCTGGACTTCCGGGGTAAACTGGCCATTCTTTTTGCAATAGATATAGAGGGGCGGCAAGACCTCTGTTCCTCGACCCCCATTTTTGCAGCACCTGATAAGTACTAGACGGGCAGGATCGGTTTTGTGGGGATAACTATAAACAAACTGAATTTTTTTAACCTCGAGCCGATATTTTTCAGCTAGAAAAATAAATTCGCCGATCTGCTCAGCAGGGTAAATAAAAGAAACAGTTCCGCCGTTTTTCACGGCAAATGCTGAGGCGTAAAGAAAATCCTGTAATGTTGCCAAAATCTGATGCCGTGCTGAAAGGGCTTCCTGGTTCTTGTTTAATCGCCCGGACGTTGGTGCATAAAAAGGAGGGTTACAGACAATGTTGTCATAGGATTCGGCCATGACCAATGTATCGATTTCCTTAATATTCCCTCGAATGATTCTGCCGATAGTGTCGAAATTATTAGAGCTCATATTTTTTTCGGCAAGATCGGCCAATTTCTGCTGCACTTCGATTCCTGAAATCTGCCGAACCTTGCCCTGCCATCGATACAGCAAAATCATGCCGATGATACCGGATCCGGTGCCGAGATCAAGGATGGAGTCACCACGCTTGATCTTGACAAAATGGGCGAGCAAAACAGAATCAATGGAGAAACGATAGCCATTTTGATGCTGATAACAAATCAGTTCTCCACCAAAAAGACTGTCACGACTTATACTATCATATTGGGGAGTATCTTCCAGTTCGATCAACAGGTCAATCCAATTCGATACGGGGTAAGGAAACAGTTTATCCGTTTTTTAGGTTCAGACATTGTGGTATTTTACCGATGACGGCTCTATTTAGCAAATCAAATAGGCAACCGTTCTAAACGGAACAGGCCACATAGCAATTCTGCGAACCTAAAAAAACAGCTATTTGTCTATAATGCATGGTGCATGAATAGATTCAAATAGTAGGTGATAAAATGGCTGGAAAGTATTAAGTTTGCTGGGAAGTTTGCGTTGTAGTCGAACGTTTCGTAGACTTTTACCCCTGTTTTTTGACCATACAGAGAGGAGATAAGTATGTTCGATATATTCATTGATACCCATTTTGCGGGAGCGCACCACTTACGAGATTATCCGGGAGATTGCGAAAAACCCCATGGACATAACTGGAAGGTTAAAGTGACTGCTCGGTCAACAGAGCTTGATCAGTGTGGAATGGCAATTGATTTCAAAGTGTTAAAGAAAATAGTAAAAGAAGTTATAGATAAGCTGGACCACACTGACTTGAATACGCTGCCTTATTTTCAGGATAAAAACCCCTCATCGGAGCATATTGCCAGATTTATATTCGATGAAGTCAGTGTCCTGCTGACCAATAAAAATCATTCCCTGCAAACGGTTACCGTACTGGAGACAGACACTCAGGGGTTAACGTACTATGGTACTATGGAAAATGGAGGCAACTCTCTGTAATGAATGATCTTTCGCAACTGAAACTGTGTATTGTCGGGTTGGGGTATGTCGGACTGCCACTGGCTGTAGAGTTTGGCAAAAAATACCAGACCATCGGCTTTGACCTGAATAGCAAGCGGGTCAACAAACTTCGCAGCGGCACCGACTCGACACTTGAAATTTCTGCCGGTGAATTAGCAGACGTGCAGCATCTCGAGTTCACCACTGAAGTATCGGCAATTGCCGACTGTAACGTGTTTATAGTGGCCGTTCCAACCCCCATTGATGCGGCAAAAAACCCCGATTTCAGACCACTTGAGGGAGCATCGCGCACGGTTGCCCAAGTTTTGAAAGCCGGAGATGTTGTCATCTATGAGTCGACGGTTTACCCTGGTGCCACGGAAGAAGTCTGCGTGCCGCTACTGGAGCAAGGTTCGGGCCTGAAGTATAATAAGGATTTTTTCTGCGGCTATAGTCCGGAGCGGATCAACCCTGGCGATAAAAAACACCGATTACCTTCAATTGTCAAAATAACCTCGGGATCAACCCCTGAAACTGCCCATTTTGTCGACAGCCTCTATAAATCCATTATCACCGCCGGAACCTTTCAGGCCAGCTCCATCAAGGTGGCAGAAGCGGCCAAGGTAATAGAAAATACCCAGAGAGATGTTAATATTGCTCTCATCAACGAATTGGCCTTGATCTTTGATAAATTGGACATAAATACCCGTGAGGTGCTTGCCGCCGCCGGAACCAAGTGGAACTTTCTCCCCTTTTCCCCCGGACTTGTTGGTGGCCATTGTATTGGTGTCGATCCCTACTATTTGACCCATAAAGCCCAGCAAGTTGGCTATCATCCCAACATGATTCTGGCCGGTAGACGGGTAAACGACAATATGGGCCACTATATTGCCACAACCGTTATTAAAAAAATGATCAAGAAAGGGATAGATACGGGCAGCAGTCGAATTTTGGTTATGGGACTTACTTTCAAAGAGAATTGTCCCGATCTGCGGAATACCAGAGTAACCGATATCATCTCCGAATTTGCCGAGTACGGCATTACTGTAGATGTCTACGACCCCTGGGTTGATTCCGACGAAGCATATCGGGAATACCAGATCAAACTGATCAACGAGCTACAGAAAAACACCTATGGCGCTCTAGTTATTGCGGTTGCTCACCACCAGTTTGCTGCAATGAAAATTACCGAATTGCGCAGTCTATGCAAAGATAAAGCCATTATTTACGATGTCAAAAGCCTGTTTCCAAGGGACCAGGTTGATGGTTGTCTTTAATCTGTTCCTGTTAAACGGGAAGAAAGTTGGGATAAGGTCATAGCATATGTTGAAGTCAGTACCTGTTGAAGAGTCTGTTGGCATGGTTCTCCCTCACGATATTACGGAAATTGTCAAAGATGTCAAAAAGGGAGTGGCCTTTAAAAAAGGGCATATAATCAGCACGCAAGATATTGTGCATTTAAAACGTCTGGGAAAAGATAATATCTATGTTATTTCTCTCACAGCAGATGAGGTCCATGAAAACGAAGCAGCCGCCATACTCGCTCGCTGCCTTGCCGGACGTGGAGTGGACTATGTCGACAATCCTCAAGAGGGAAAAATTGCCTTAACAGCAAATCTTGATGGATTACTAAGAATAAACAAGGAATCCCTTTACCAGTTCAATATGCTTGGCGAAGTGATGTGCTCTACCCTCCATGACAATACTCCTGTAAAAAAAGGTGAGACAGTCGCGGCAACCCGCCTTATCCCACTTGTCAGCCCGCGAAAGTTACTGGAAGAGGCAGAAAGAATTGCTCTGTCTTCTACCCGAATCGTCGAAGTTCTTCCTTTGAAAAAAGTTAAAATCGGACTGGTAATAACGGGGAACGAGGTCTTTTATGGTCGGATAGAGGACCGTTTTGAAGAGGTTCTGCAGGCAAAAGCCAAGGCCCTTGGTTCGGAAATACTACTGGTAAAGAAGGCCCCGGACGATAAGACTGTTATTGCCCGTGAAATCTGCGATTGCATTGATCAGGGTGCCGAACTTATCGTGACAAGTGGCGGCATGTCGGTCGACCCCGATGATGTCACCCGAGAGGGGATACTGGAAGCAGGGGCAACTGATGTCGCCTACGGAACGCCCGTATTGCCAGGAGCGATGTTTCTCAGCGGCATGATAGGGAATGTTCCTGTTCTTGGGCTTCCAGCTTGCGGAATGTATTATAAAATCACGGTGTTTGATCTGGTACTGCCGAGAATATTAACAGGACAAAAAATTGGCCGAAAAGAATTTGCCGAGCTGGGGCACGGCGGTTTATGCAGAAATTGCAAGATCTGCCAATACCCAGTCTGTAATTTTGGTAAATAATCTGGTTCAGGGTACGCCTCACTCTGTGGCGTATTGAGAGAATAGGTCACCGATTTTCAACCATTAGCTGGTGGTTGCATTGTTGTGGTATGCGGATTTACAGGGAGATTGTATGCATATCTCAAGATGTCATACCCCGTACGCCAAAAAAACATTCCTCCTTTCAGTTTTAGGACGAGAATGCTTCTTTGCGTCTGACTCATATTACCCCAAAGGTGCACATACGTAAGACACCCTCCCCTGCCCTGCGCACCCACAAATAGCTCTTGACCGTTAAAGGTTTACAGCTTTCTTTTTATCCTGATTTAGTGTCAGATATTTTTTCTGATAATATTCTGTTGTCGAATCGAGAGGTCACAAGGCCGACTCCTTCAGCGATGGACTCTACCACCAAGAGCCAAGAGGCAATCTCGTTTAGAATCCTTACAATCTTGCTAATCGCTATGAAAAATGACAGAACCACTCTCTCCGTGTTCGCGCAATACTGCAGAGTATTTACAGATATAAAAACGTCCAGACCTTTTATGATATCGGTGAGCTTAAATCGTTAAGCAGATAAATTTTTCCCGTGAAAACGGATATGGTCTTCAATAAAAGAAGCAATAAAAAAGTAACTATGATCGTAGCCAGGTTGGAACCTTATCTGCATCGGGTAATCCGCATCTTTACTCGCTTGCATAAGTAACTCGGTCTTAAGTTGCTCAGCAAGAAAGTTGTCTGCTGCACCCTGGTCAACCAGAATAGGTAATCGCTCCGGCACGGATCGCACGAGCACTGTAGTGTCGTATTGCGCCCAATCCTCCGTGTTGTCACCAAGGTAATGCGTGAATGCTTTTACACCCCAGGGGCAATGAAGCGGTGCTACAATCGGTGAAAAAGCTGACACCGACTGATACTTTTCGGGGTTTTTTAAGGCGATCGTTAACGCGCCATGCCCCCCCATCGAGTGCCCTGACAGACCAACACGTGAACCGTCTACGGGAAAGTGCTGATTCACCAGCGCAAAGAGCTCTTCCACAACATAGTCATACATTTTGTAGTGTGTGCTCCAGGGCGCTTGCGTCGCATTCACATAAAACCCTGCACCTAACCCCAAATCATACGCTTTTTCAGGATCATCAGGCACATCTTCGCCACGTGGGCTCGTATCGGGCACGATGATCGCAATACCTTCTTCCGCTGCATATTTCTGCGCGCCAGCCTTAATGACAAAATTTTCATCAGTGCATGTCAGGCCAGAAAGCCAATACAAAATGGGAACGGAACCATATTCTGTCTGTGGTGGGAGATATACGGCGAAATTCATTGCACAGCGGAGCACTATTGAAGAGTGCTTAAAACGGAGCTGTTGCCCGCCAAAACTTTTATTGGCACTAATTTTCTCTAATGTCATCTCTTTGTTACCTTAAAATTCAATAACGGAACGGATACTTTCACCAGAATGCATTAAATCAAACGCGGTATTAATCTCATTTAATGGCATCTTATGGGTAATCAACTCATCAATTTTTATTTTACCTTCCATATACCAGTCAACAATTCTAGGCACATCAGTTCGACCACGCGCACCACCAAAAGCGGTACCACGCCATGAGCGACCCGTAACTAACTGGAATGGACGTGTTGAAATTTCTTGTCCCGCGCCAGCAACTCCTATAATGCAGCTTTCTCCCCAACCTTTGTGACAGCACTCTAATGCCTGACGCATCACTTTGACATTACCAATACACTCAAAGCTATAATCAACGCCACCGCCTGTCATGCCAATAAGATAATCAACTACATTTTCTACTTCAGCTGGGTTGACAAAATCAGTCATGCCAAATTGTCTGGCTAATGTTTCTTTTGCAGGATTCATATCAATACCAATGATACGAGTGGCACCCACCATTTTAGCGCCCTGAATAACATTCAGGCCAATACCGCCGAGGCCGAACACGGCAACCGTTGAACCCAGTTCAACCCCCATGGTAAAGGCAACTGCACCAATACCAGTTGTTACACCACAGCCTATATAACAAATTTTATCAAAGGGAGCGTCTTTACGAACTTTGGCAAGAGAAATTTCAGGAAGCACAGTGAAGTTCGAAAAGGTTGAACATCCCATGTAATGCAGGAGAGGCTTACCGTCAAAAGTAAAACGACTGGTGCCATCAGGCATTACCCCGCGACCTTGTGTGGCTCGAATGGATTGACAGAGATTGGTCTTTGGATTTAAACAATATTCACACTCACGACACTCTGGCGTGTAAAGAGGGATGATATGATCACCTGGCTTTAAACTTTTCACTCCCTCACCAACTTCAACGACAACTCCTGCTCCCTCATGACCGAGAATCACAGGAAACGCACCTTCCGGGTCATCCCCGGACAAGGTAAACGCATCAGTATGGCAAACTCCTGTTGCTTTAATTTCAACCAGTACTTCTCCCGTTTTTGGTCCAGCCAGATCTACCTCAACAATTTCCAGTGGTTTGCCCGCTTCAAATGCAACGGCAGCACGTGTTTTCATGATAACTCCTCATAAATTATTTGCCCCAAAAACAGGACTGTGCCTCTTTGCTCATGCCCCGTTTCTCGTACAACGCCAGCTAATCAGGGGTGCGATAACGATTTATTCACCTTCGGATCATTCAGTAAGCAGTTCAAGCAAAACTAATCATGTTTAGAACAATAAGACATACTGGCAGTAAAGTTCTGGCCCAGGAAAATTCTACCACTGATCTAACTAGCATTCAGGCTCACATGAGCCACAAAGCGCCATTGCTCTACATCATCAAAACAGCTCTGGTCGTCCCCCGGCCTTACGGCAACTAAAGAGTCGAAATAAAGTGGGCCCTGTGGCAGTTGCAGTTCTGCGATTAAGGATAACTTTTCGATACATGGCAGTTGATGATAAAGAAGACTCAGGTGGGAGTCAAACGGGTAGTCACCAGGGTGCCGGCATGAGGCGCGAAGACGAGAGTTCAGCACCATTGTCGGTTCGGAGTTCAGCTGGATGAAAACCGATTTGAAACGATGAGAATGATGGTCCACCCCAAGTACCTCAAGTTCAAGAGGGGGGATTTTGTTGGTTGCAGAGTGCAAAATCTGCAACGGGGATTCATCTTGTGCTAATTGGGTGACCAATACTGTAACGTGGGGCATGAAGCGGGGAGCACCGTATTTATCGGCCAACTGATTGATAAGTGTTGCCAACATGAGTCGCTGGGGATTGGCGGGCACCAGCCAAAAACTGATTGGTGATATTTTCGGAAGTGGTGTGTTAGTGTTCATTATTTATAGCAATAAATGTACTGGCTTGAGCCAGGCGATCTGGGGTCCCAATGTCCAGAAAGCGCCCTTTTGGGAAATGCACTGCTTCGAAAGTCAAGCCAGCCTTTAATGCCTCCACCAGTATGATGCCCAATGGCCATTCTGGATTGCTATTGGTTGGCATTGCATCTGCCTCAGTCCTAAGTTTTTGAACAATATCGGCGAAAAAAGTGGTAAAGGAGTGCCGCCAGGCAGCCGCCAGCCAGGTACGGCTGTCATCACGCCAAACCGGATTGTATTCTTTTGGTACTATTTTGACAATATGGCCTTGAGCGTCGACCTCTGCAAGATCACATCCATGTTCTGGGCCGCAAGGAAATGTGGCTAACACAACGTCGGCTTGAGATCTATGTAGTTTCAGGACAATTTGTTCACAGACATCCGGAGGATCCATCAGTATATCCGGAAAGCCGGTCAGAACGGATGCTTTTTCAATAAAAGGGAAAGCCTGGCTTATGGTAAATGGCGGACCATATGGAGCATCCATTAGAAGATAGCCTATCGGCAAACCAAAATTGGCTCCGTTGTTGAAATGCTCTATGATATCGAACTTGCCAGGTCGTAATATAAAGAACACTCGTTGACAACCAGCACGGACCATCTGCTCAAGCAGAAACTCACTGACAGCACGGGGCGAGCCATTGGGAGCGCCGCTTTGGACGGGGAGCAGTTCTTTGCTACCACTTTGCAAACTCAGCCTTTTAGCCAGACCTGCTGCCGGAATAAGTCCAATTATCGGCGGTGAATCTGCGTGGATAATATGGAGGGGGGATGATGCCGGGTTTATATGCATTGCTGCACCCTCATGATTTAAGATGACATGCAAGCAGCTTATGCTTCAATATCGGGGACACCAATCGAAATCGTCAGCAGGAGTCATGCTACGGCATACAGATGTATGGTTTTGGGTATGGTCATGGCTCCCCTGCCCCTTTCAAAAAGCCTATGCAGAGTCTCACGTGACACAGTAGCCATATCAATTTGTGCTTTGAGGTACAGTGGAACGAAAAACATACATAAGCTTTTTCCTCACCCGTAATCAGCTGGATCACATAAAGGCCTCAACTCGCCAATGGTCACTGTTTCCGGTAGTGAAAACGAATAGCGTCCACCCAAATGTGCATGCCTACCCTATTCAACAAATGTTACTATTCCGTCATCCAGATCATACTTAGCAGCAACGATCTTAATCTTTTTCTCTTCGGCTAGGTGCCTCAAAATATCGGATTTTTTAGTTAAGTTAGCAGCCACTATATTTACGTTGTTGTCGATTGCGCAATTTACGAACTCGCTTTTCTTTGTTATAGCGCAATCTTTTTCATCTTTGCAAGCAGCGCAATTCTTGGTAGCCAGATTAACGCTGGGTTCAATTTCTTTAACGATGGCATCGATGTTTTTACTGCCGGTGCTTTGCCCTTTTGCATCCACAGTGGCGGTGACGGCTCCACACCCTTCGTGCCCCAGCACCACGATCAATGCCGTCCCTAGATGTTCGGCGGCATATTCGATACTCCCGAGAACGATTGGATCTGGAATATTTCCGGCAACACGAATCACAAAAAGTTCTCCAAGACCTTTGTCAAAAATAATTTCTGGTGGTACGCGGGAATCAGAACAGCTGAGGATGATGGCATATGGCTTCTGGGAGTTGATCAACGATGTTCGTGTTGCAGCGTCGCTTCTCGCTGCATTTGTTAACGTATTTTCTACGAAATGCTTGTTGCCATCCATCAATTTCTGCAGGGCCTCGTCGGGTGAAACGCTTTTCTCACCGGCAGGGCTTGAGAGAGCCGTTCCAGTGGTAAATACTACGAATCCAAAGACTGCAAGCACTTTCAAAAAGTTTTTTAGTACCATACTATGCACCTCCATTTGATGAATTATCCTGTGAGTTATTGTTGATAGCTACAGTTGGTTGCTCCAAAATCATCTTTTTCTCTCTATCGGCAATCCGGTGCAGAGGTTGTGCCGTCAACGATAGAGAAGTCGCGAAATTCCCTATCGATAAGATCGGCCATACCCCACAATCCTCCGGATGTCCTCTTGTTTTTGTGCATCTTGAAATTTTTGGAATCAATACATTCTATCCTGTTAACGTATCTCCCTGCCGAAAGTTACATAATTTTACTGAAAAAATATTTTTTGGATCTTCATTAAAAATTTTAAAACCATTCTTTTCGATTGTTATCAAGACGAAGGTTACTTGGTCATCTGATAGCTGAAACAGTTACAGCTTGTCCTGATATGCCCCTGCGGAATAGGTCAACTCATAGCTGTGGGAGTATATCTCGATAAGATTTCCAAACGGGTCTTCACAATATACCATCCTGTAGGGCTTTTCCCCTGGGTAATACTCCCTTACCGGCATTCTCTGCTTGCCACCATGTTCTACAATTTTAGCTGCCAGTCCTTCAACATCAGGATCTTGCACACAAAAGTGAAAGACACCTGTCTTCCAATATTCAAAGTTGTTTTCTCGTTTTTCTGCGTTTTTAAATTCAAAAATTTCAACGCCTATTCTGTCTCCTGTTGAAAGATGAGCAATCTTAAAGCGGCCCCAGCCTTTACCGAAAACGTCATCGCACATTATTCCAATTGCAGAATCATCTGATGCTATCTCTGTCGAAGGCATGATTATGTACCAGCCAAGTACCTTGGTGTAGAAATCTACTGCTTTTTCAAGGTCAGTTACCGATATACCTATATGAGAAAATGTTCTGGGATATGTCATTTTAATGCTCCTTTTATTTTTATTGTTGTTCAGGGCTTCCCCCGGGTACAGTGACACTATAACTCCCGGAATGAGAGTAACAAGAAGGCACAATTTTGTTCGACACGAACCAATTGGTTCGAATTGCCTGTATTAACGAGTTGGAGAGAATAGTGCCGGGAGTCAGTTAGAAAATGTTGACCCAGCGATTGAAAAAATTGGAAAAAGACGGGTTGATATCAAGAACTGTCTATCCAGAAGTACCGCCTCGGGTTGAATATAATTTGACCGAGCTTGGGCGTAACGCTTTTCCGATTTTAGAATCAATGCACTCATGGGCTGTCAGACAACTGGCACTTAAAGATCCAGAAGTATAGGTTGCAAGAGGAGTAACCGTTCACCGGAAAACCGCCAAATCTTGAATAACCTCCGAACTGTAAGCATTCACCAGTGCCGGAGATGCGCGAAAGAGGTCATTAAACCGTACTATTGGTACGTTTAATGGCCG
>RCMY010005345.1_pt1 | contig 10921 bp, 9 predicted proteins | sample 2041341 | NCBI WGS metagenome assembly RCMY01 (sample SAMN09708234, study PRJNA481090) | Marine sediment metagenome, whole genome shotgun sequencing project.
TTTCAACGTCAAGTTGCGCGTGCTCAGCAGTTTTGAGGAACAATCAGATGACGCAGGCACCCTTGTCTGCGCCGAGGAGGAAATCATGGAATCCAAAGTTGTGACCGGCGTCGCCTATTCCCGCGACGAGGCCAAGATGACCCTGATGTCGGTCGCCGACCGGCCCGGTATCGCCGCCGCGATCTTTGGCGCACTGTCCGAGGCGGGGGTGAATGTCGACATGATCATTCAGAACATCTCCGAAGACGGGCGCACTGACATGACGTTCTCATGCCCCACCGAACAGGTGGCGCGCGCCGAAAAGGCGCTGAAAGCCGCCGTCGAAGCGGGCCAGATCGACTATGGTCATCTGGTCGCCGACACCAATGTCGCCAAGATTTCCGCCGTCGGTATTGGCATGCGCAGCCAGTCGGGCGTGGCAGCGCAAATGTTCCGCACGCTCAGCAACGAGGGGATCAATATCAAGGTGATTGCAACCTCCGAGATAAAGATTTCCGTGCTGATTGACCGGAAATATATGGAACTCGCCGTTCAGGCGCTGCATGATGCCTTTGACTTGGACAAGGTTGGGTAAGGCGTCCGGGCAAAGCCGCGCGGCGCGCATCCTGGACTGACAGAAAGGCGCGAGAGCAGCACGCTGATGAGCCATGATTTCCAGACCGACAGCCGCAAGATGCTGGGCCGCCTGCGCGCCGTGATGGCCCAGGACGCCGCCGGTCAGGCGCGTCTGGACCAGATCACCCACCTCATCGCCGAGGAAATGCGGATCGAGGTCTGCTCGATCTATCTGTTCCGCGACGAAAACACGTTGGAGCTGTGTGCGACCGAAGGCCTGAACCAGGCCGCCGTGCATGAAACCCGGATGCGTCTGGGCGAGGGTCTGGTGGGCCGCGTGGCGCGCACCGGCCAGGTTATCAACACCGATGACGCCCCCAATACGCCCGGCTTCCGCCTTATGCCCGAGACCGGCGAGGAGGGCTATTCGTCCTTCATGGGCGTTCCCATCCAGCGCCTTGGCGAAAAGCTGGGCGTTCTTGTGGTGCAGTCAAAAGCCGCGCGCAGCTTCTCCGAAGAGGAGATATATGCGGTCGAGGTCGTCGCGATGGTCCTTGCCGAAATGACCGAACTGGGCGCGTTTATTGGCGACGGCGCGGCAATGAAGGCGCGCCACCAGCATGCGGTCCTGTTTCGCGGCACCACCGCGCAGGAGGGTGCGGCGCGCGGCCATGTCTGGCTGCACGAGCCGCGCGTCGTCGTCACCAACCTGATCGCCGAAGATCCCGTGCGCGAGCTTGAGCGCCTGAATGAGGCTGTGGAGGAACTGCGCGTCGGCGTTGACCGCATGCTCAGCAGTGCCCGCTTCGGTGACAAGGAACAGCTGGAGGTGCTGGAAGCCTACCGCATGTTCGCCAATTCCAAAGGCTGGATGCGGCGCATGGAAGAGGATATTAATCGCGGCCTTTCGGCCGAGGCTGCCGTGGAAAAAGAGCAGTCAACCGCGCGCGCGCGCCTGGGACAGGTGGCCGACGCCTACCTGCGCGACCGCCTGCACGATCTGGATGACCTCAGCAACCGCATGCTGCGCATCCTGACCGGACAAGGCACCGAAACCGGCGCCGACATGCCGCCCGATCCGATCCTGATCGCACGCAATATCGGCCCCGCCGAACTGCTGGATTATGGCCGCCGCCTCAAGGGGATCGTGTTGGAGGAGGGCGCCGTTGGCAGCCACGCCACAATCGTCGCGCGCGCGCTGGCGATACCGCTGGTGATCAACGCCAGAAACATCACGACCGAGGCCCTGACCGGCGATCCCATTCTGGTCGATGGCGATCAGGGCGTCGCCCATCTGCGCCCCGACGACACGGTGATCGCGGCCTTCCGCGACAAGATGGCGATGCAGGCCAAGGCGCAGGAACGCTATGCGTCGATCCGCGACCAGCCTGCGACCACGCTGTGCGGGCGCACACTGTCGCTGAAAATGAACGCCGGCCTGATGGCCGACCTGCCCAGCCTTGAGGGATCAGGCGCCGATGGCGTCGGCCTGTTCCGGACCGAACTGCAATTCCTCGTCCGCTCGAAAATGCCCAAACGCGCCGAGCTGAGCGAGCTATACAGCCGCGTGATGGATGCCGCCCAAGGGCGCGATGTGGTGTTTCGCACGCTCGACATCGGCTCGGACAAGGTGCTGCCCTACATGAAGCCGACGGACGAGCCGAACCCGGCGATGGGATGGCGCGCGATCCGCGTGGGTCTGGACAAACCGGGGGTGATGCGGATGCAGCTGCAAGCGCTCATTCGCGGTGCGAATGGGCGCCCACTGTCGGTGATGTTCCCGTTCGTCGCCCAGCGCGAAGAATTCGATGCCGGCCGCGCCGAGCTGAACAAGGCGCTGGAGCGCGAGCGCATCCTTGGCCATCCCCTGCCCGCAATTATGAAACTGGGCGCAATGCTGGAAACACCCAGCCTGGCCTATGCGCCCGATCAGTTTTACCGTGATGTCGATTTTCTATCCATCGGCGGCAACGATCTGAAACAGTTCTTCTTTGCCGCCGACCGCGAGAACGAGAGGGTGCGCCGCCGCTACGACACGCTGAACGTCAGTTTCCTGACCTTCCTGCAATGCATCGTCGAGCGCTGCATGGCCACAAATACGCCGCTCAGTTTTTGCGGCGAAGACGCGGGCAGACCTGTTGAGGCGGCGTGCCTTGCCGCAATCGGCATTCGCACCCTGTCGATGCGCCCCGCGTCTATCGGGCCGGTTAAATCGATCCTGCGCCGCACCAATCTGGACGAATTGCGCAGCGTCATCGACGAGGCGGGGCGACGGGGCGACCAATCGGTGCGCCCGTCGGTCATGGAGTATCTGCGCGAAAAATTATAGGTCTGGCCCGGCCACATCAGCCCCGTTTGACGGGCGCCGCCGCCTTTTGGCGGAATGCCTCCAACACCTCGGCATGGCTCAGATCCGCCTCGATGGCGAGGCGGCGCAGCCCGAAATGCACATGTGCCATCTGCTGATAGTAACTGGTAAAGGCATAGTTCGTCGCAGCCCCCGCAGCAGCCCCCAGCACCGGAATCGTCTGCGCCGCCAGCTTCTGGCCCAAAACCATGCTCAGCCGCGGCGCAACGCGCGCGATCAGTGCCTGCATCGCCTTGCCGGTCACTGCCACGCGCGTCGTCAGAAACGCCAGATCCGCGCCATCATCATGGTCCAGTGGCCCGGCAGCGGCAAAGACCTGCACACAATCGAACCGCACGCCCTCTTCGGTCGGATCAAAGCCATTTTCGCTGGCCACGTCCTGAATCGCGCGCAGCAATATCGTCGTCGTGATCGGCAATTCGGCCAGCGCAGAGGGCAGCCCGCCAAAACCGCCAGCCGCGCCCATCGCCGTTGTCACGGCGCGGTTCAGCCAGCCGGGTTGGCTGCCCACCACCCCGCGCGAGCGCTGCGCGGCGCCCATCGCCATGGCCAGCGCCTGCTCGGTTCCGCCCTCCAGCCTGCCACGCACGCCTTCGGGCAACCGCTCCAGCAGCGCCTCGGCGCGCCCGCCAACGACGTTCAGCACCTGAATGCCCAGATTGCCAGCCCGCGCGTGCCGCAGCACCAGGGCATCAAGCCGCGCGGCAACGGCCGCCTTGTCTATCGGGGGGTTAAGAAGATCCATCATCAGATATAGATCAGTGCGTCGTCCACAGGTTTCAAGCCGCCGGTGTCACTTTTCCAACAATATCGTCCCAGCCGCCGGGAATTAGCTCCAGCCCCAGAACGCGGTCCGGGTTCGTCGGCGGCGGCATATGGACATCTGCCAGCCGGTGAAATCCGAAGCGCCCGTAATAAGGCGCATCCCCCACCAGCATCACCCGGTGCCAGCCCGCACCGCGCGCAACAGCCAGCGAGCCGCGCATCATGTAGCCGCCCAGTCCCTCGCCCTGATGGGTCGGATGGACGGCAATCGGCCCCAGCAGAAGAACAGGCGCGCCGCCCACCGCGACCGGCCAATAGCGGATGGCCCCCGCCAAGATGCCGCTTTCATCGCGCGCAACGACACTGAGGCCCGGCACCGGCGGCACCCCGTCGCGCAAGCGGTAGGACGACAGCGCCTCGCGTCCCGGCGCAAAGCACAGGTCAAGAAGCGCTTCGACCTCCCACCAGTCGCTGTCCGTTTCGGGCCTGAGTTCAAGCACTGCGTCGCCTTTTGCCGGTATCGCCGGCGCTGCGCGTAGCACGGCCCGCCCAGCCGCACAATTGAAACGCGGCGTGCGGGCCTACTTGGTTTGCGCGTCGTCACCTCGGGTAGGTCCGGTAATTTCCACCGGGACCGGCCCCGCAAAGGTCAGCACACGGTAGGGATAAGGCATTTCGATGCCAGCCTCGTCCAGCGCCCGCTTGACCGCCGCGACCACCTGATCGCGCGACCGGCGGATCGCCAGCGGGCTGGAGCCGGTCCACCACGTCACCTCGAAATCGATCGACGCATCGCCAAACCCCTGCGCAAAGATCTGCACATCCTTGATATCCGACCGCACGCTATCCAGCGCCTCGACCGCGCTGCGGATGACATCGCGGGCGCGGTCCACATCCTCGCGGCGACCGACACCGCAGATGATGGTGGTGCGGCGCAGGTCCTTGTCGGTGCGCACGGTCACGGGATTTTGGAACAACTCGTGATTGGGCATAACGACCAGCTGGCCATCTGTGCGGCGCACGCGTGTGTCGCGGATCGTGATCGCTTCGATCTGGCCCTCGACGCTTTCGCATTCGACGAAATCTCCGATGGCGAACGGCTCGCGCAGCAGGATCAAAATACCTGCAAGGAAATTCTCAAACGTGTCCTTGAAGGCGAACCCGATGGCGATAGAGCCAAGACCGAGCGTTGTCAGCGCCTTGCCGGGTGTGATGGTTGGGAAAATCACCGTCAGTGCGATCAGGATACCCGCCAGCCACAGCAGCACGCGCGTCATCATCAGCAGCACGTCAATCAGGTTTTGACGCGGGTGCAGGCGCCGCGCGATCCGTCCCTCCAGCGCCCCGGCCAGCCGCGATATGGCCCATGTCAGCACTAAGATCACCAGCGCTATCAGGATCTTGGGCGCAGCGGCGATAAACGCGCTCAGATACACGTCCAGCCGGGTGGTGACGATTTGCGCGGCGGCATTCAGATCAAATTCCATTGCGCCTCAATCCGGTTGCAGATGCACGCCAACACCGTGGGCACGCATCCGGTTCCGCAACTGGCGGGGGCCTAGTGACCCGCGCCCAGAACGCCGGTGCGCACATCGTAATCCACCGCGACCATGTATTCAGGGTCGTCGTCGCTGTCGATCATCAGGTGGCCAGCCTTGGTCAGCAAGCGGTGGCAATCCCGGCTAAGATGGCGCAGTTGCAGCGTTTTGCCCGCTGCCTGATATTTGCCCGCCAGCGTTTCAATCGCTTGCAGGGCGGACTGGTCGACCACACGGCTCTGGTCGAAATCGACTACGACAGTATCGGGATCGCCCTCGATATCGAACAATTCGCCGAACCCCTCAGCCGAGCCGAAGAACAGCGGGCCTTCGATGCTGTAGACGCGCGCGCCGCTGTCATCCAGCTTGGTCGTGGCATGGATCCGCTTGGCATTGTTCCACGAATAGGCAAGCGCCGAGACGATGACACCCACGACAACAGCAATGGCGAGGTCGTATTTCACCGTCACCGCAGTCACCAGCACGATCACCATCGCATCGGTCAGCGGCACCTTGCGCAGGATCGTAAGTGAATTCCAGGCAAACGTGCCAATCACCACCATGAACATCACGCCGACCAGCGCGGCAAGCGGGATCTGCTCGATCAGTGACGCGGCGAACAGGATGAAGATCAGCAGGAAAAGCGCGGCAGCGATCCCCGCGATCCGCGTGCGCCCACCTGATTTGACGTTGATCATCGACTGGCCGATCATCGCGCATCCCCCCATGCCGCCGAAAAACCCGGTCAGCGTGTTGGCGATGCCCTGTGCAATGCATTCCTGCGACGCGCCGCCCCGGCGGCCGACCATTTCGCCCACAAGGTTCAATGTCAGCAGGCTTTCGATCAGGCCAATGGCGGCCAGAATGATGGCATAGGGTAGAATAATCTCAAATGTTTCCAGATTGAACGGAACCATAGGGATATGGAACGACGGCAGGCCGCCCTGGATCGAGGCCAGATCGCCAACGCGCGGCACGTCGAGGCCAAAGAAGATGACCAGCCCCGCAACCACACCGATCCCCGCCAGCGGCGCGGGAATGACGCGGGTGATCCGCGGCATGATCCAGATGATTCCCATCGTCAGCGCGACAAGGCCCAGCATGGTCAGCAGAGGCCCGCCGCTGAGCCACACACCGCCGCCCATGCCGTGGCCGGTATCGACCATCGTGCCGGGCACCTTGAACTGGCTGAGCTGCGCCAGGAAAATCACGATCGCCAGCCCGTTGACGAAACCCAGCATCACGGGATGCGGCACGAGGCGGATAAATTTGCCCCATTTCAGCACGCCCGCCGTCATTTGCATCAGGCCCATCAGGACCACCGTGGCAAAGAGATATTCGACGCCGTGTTGCGCCACCAGCGCCACCATGACCACCGCCAGCGCGCCCGTCGCGCCCGAAATCATGCCCGGACGACCGCCGATGATTGCCGTGACCAATCCGACGATAAACGCAGCATATAGTCCAACCAGCGGATGGACGCCGGCCACGAATGCAAATGCCACAGCCTCAGGAACCAGCGCCAGTGCAACGGTAAGGCCTGCCAGCAGTTCGATCCGCAACCGGCCGATACTGAACACCTGGTCCTGCATGACGCCCAAGTCGGGCTTCGTGATGGTCTTGGCAAAAGCGGCAAGCGAGGTTTTCAAAGCGTGCGTCCTGTCATCATCCGGGTTCAAGTAAGGGGTCCGTTTACCTGCCCCCCCGCCCCTTGACCACACCTGAATTGGCACAGATTCCCTTGCAAAACCCTTAATTCACGGGCGTCCCTTGAGAAAATTCGCGAATTTTCACGCGCCCCGCCGCCGCTGCGGCGCTTTTCATCCCTGCACGGGGCGCCTAAACCTTGGGCGTGAAACAAAAAGGACAGCGCATGGCACAAACCATGATCGGCGTGATCGGCGGCTCGGGCGTATATGACATGGACGGGCTGCAAGGCGCGGAATGGCGCGAAGTGGCCAGCCCGTTTGGCGCGCCCTCGGACAGCATTCTGACCGGCACTCTGGACGGCATGCCAATGGCGTTTCTGCCCCGGCACGGGCGCGGCCATGTGCACAGCCCGTCCTCGGTGCCCTACCGCGCCAATATCGACGCGCTCAAGCGGCTTGGGGTCACGGATGTTATCAGCATCGGCGCCTGCGGATCGTTCCGCGAAGGTATGGCACCCGGCGATTTCGTGATCGTGGACCAGTATATTGACCGCACCGTCCAGCGCGAAAAATCCTTTTTCGGGCCGGGCTGCGTGGCGCATGTGTCGGTCGCCAATCCCACCTGCCCGCGCCTTGGCGTGGCCTGCGCGACTGCCGCCGAGGCGGCGGGGTCGCGCGTCCACCGGGGGGGCACATATCTGGCGATGGAGGGCCCGCAATTTTCGACCCTGGCCGAGAGCCGCCTTTACCGCGAGGTCTGGGGCTGCGACGTGATCGGCATGACAGGCATGCCCGAGGCCAAGCTCGCCCGCGAGGCCGAGCTGTGCTATGCGTCTGTCGCGATGATCACCGACTACGACAGCTGGCACCCCGACCATGGCGAGGTCGACGTGACCGCGATCATTGCCACACTTACAGGCAATGCCCAGCGGGGCAAGGCGATGGTGCGCGGGCTGCCGGATCTGTTGGCGCAGGGTCGTGTACCCTGCCCTGCGGGCTGCGATCATGCGCTTGAATATGCAATCCTGACCGCGCCCGAGGCGCGCGATCCCGCAGTGATGGCCCATCTTGACGCGGTCGCCGGGCGGGTGCTGAACCGGCCCGAACGCTGACCGCAAACCTGCACTAGGATACCAGCCATGCCCTTTGATCCATGGCTGGCCTTCGTCGCCGCATCGACCGCGCTGCTGCTGATCCCCGGCCCTACCATGCTGCTGGTGCTCAGCTATGCGCTGTCCAAAGGGCGCGGCGTTGCTGTCGCCTCGGCGACCGGGGTGGCCATCGGCGATCTGGCAGCGATGAGCGCGTCTTTGATGGGCATTGGCGCGCTGGTGCTGGCGGCGGCAACGCTGTTTACACTGCTGAAATGGATCGGTGCGGTCTATCTGGTCTGGCTGGGTATCCGGCTCTGGAATGGGCACAGAAATGGCTGCGGCATCTAACATGCAGGTGACGGGGCGCTGATCGCCATGGCTTATGACAGCATTGGTGCGGTGCGGCGCCGCCTGATCCGCTTGCGCGCAGGAAGCGGTGCCCCCAAGAAGGACACGATGGACGAACCCAAGGACGCCGCCATGCCACAGACGACAATTCGCGATCTGATCCGCACAATTCCCGACTTTCCAAAGCCGGGGATCATGTTTCGCGACGTGACGACCCTGTTGTCGGATGCAGACGGTCTGGCCCTGACCATCGAGCAGCTGGCGCAGCCCTATGCAGGCGCCCGGATCGACAAGATCATCGGGCTGGAGGCCCGCGGATTTATCCTTGGCGGCGCTGTCGCGCATCGCCTTGGCGCGGGATTTGTGCCGGTGCGCAAAGCGGGCAAACTGCCTGGCAATGTGATCTCGCAAAGCTATAGTCTGGAATATGGCGAGGCGGTTTTCGAGCTGCATGAGGATGCGATTCAGCCGGGCGAGCGTGTGCTGATCATCGACGATCTGCTGGCGACGGGCGGCACCGCCGCTGCGGGCGTGCTGCTGGCCGAAAGGCTGGGCGCACAGATCGTGGGCTGCGCCTTTGTCGTTGATCTGCCGGATCTGGGTGGGCGGGCCAAGCTGGAGGAGATGGGACTGCCCGTTTTTGCCCTCTGCGCGTTTGAGGGCGACTGACCGCCGCACCAGTCAGGACGATGGCGTGCCGGGACAGCCAGGCGGCCTCTGAGGGGATCACCGGACGCAGATGGTGTAGCGATATTGATGCCAGATTGGCGCATTCCTAAGGCGGCATTTCCGAAATGCTCCGCCACCTGATCTGCGGTTTTCCGGACGGCCAGATGGTCGATGCGTGCGCATAATGACGGCGCGAGCCGGGGCGGCACGGAGGTGACAGGGCGCCGACAGGGCGGTGGCCGATATGACTGGCGAACGCGCTGGCCAGTGATGCAGATACCTCTTTGATCGACCGGCGCACCTGTTCGGGACTTGGCATTGATGTGGTAGGCCAGTTTTGGCCCAGACCTCACCATCAGATACCGTCCAAAACGCATCTATTTGTACCCACGCATGTCACAGTGCATTTCCTGCACCCGGCGGTGCCCTGTTCAGATGACGCCTGCAACTTGCCCTGCCTCTGCCAGCGGGTCAGCGATCATACTGTGGTCAGAGCCGTGGTTGATAGTCTGCCCGCCGCATACGATGCGGTCTTTTGCGCGAGGCCTGTGCAGATAGCGCAATAGCGCCCTGAATTCCGATACCACCATTGCCCCATCGGCTTAATGCCTGTGACCGTCATCGCAGAAACCGTCTGTCTTTGTTCTGAATCGATAGGTCTGGCGCTTGATTTGAATCTGGCGCGCTTTGCCTACAGGCCCATGGTCAGGGACCCCCAAACGCCTATCGTGACTGACGTGCCAACCTAAGTATTACATAAAATCATATTCGACGCATGAATTTTACGCATGAATTCATCATAAACGAATGGTTGCTGCATGCCGCAAACGGAATACGCTGCTGGGGCAACTATCGGTCGCCAGAGCAGCGGGCCTGGCCTGCTGTATCTCATAAGCTTGAAGGAAATTTGTTGAAATGCATGCAAGAAATATCATCACCTGCATAGATCACCACCATGGGCAGGCGTCGCGCACTGTTGTGTCGGGCTATCCCGCAATCCGGGGTGCAACGATGGCCGACAAGGCGTCATACTATGCCTCTAACATGCCATGGGTGCATGAATCCCTGATGCGAGAGCCGCGCGGTCACAAGAATATGCTTGGCGCCATTCTGACCGATCCGGTCAGCGATGATGCCGCCTACGGTGTCATTTTCCTACACCCTTCGGGCATGTTCGATGGCTGCGGCGACAGCACTTTTGCCGCGGCCACGGCCCTGATCGAAACCGGGATGGTCCCCGCAACCGAGCCTGTCACAAAGTTCAAGCTGGACACGGTTCTGGGCCAGATCACAATTGCGGCTGACGTGGTGGATGGTGTCGTGCGCCAGGTGCGGTTCAGCAACGTGCCCTCCTACCATGTTGGCGATTTCGATGTGGCGCTGCCCGATGGCCGCAAGATCGCGATCGAGGTCGCATTTGGTGGGCTGTTTTACGGCTTCATCGACGCCGCCGCCGCCGGGATCGAGCTGACCCGCGAGGCTGAAGGCAAGATTGTGACGACCGCGCAGGCCCTTTGGCGCGAAATCGGCGACACGACTCCGCTGGATGATCCGGGCGGCGACAGAAAGGTGCCCATCGATCTGTTTACCTTCGTCTCGCCGCAGTCCGCAGATCAGGGCAGCAAATATCTGGCCGCCAACGTCTACCGTCCGGGAAACATGGGGCGCACGCCCTCGGGCACTGGCAGCAGCGCGCATCTTGCATTGCGGGTTGCCAAAAAAACCCACGATCCGGCAGCGCCTTTTGTTCAGCAAAGCCTTCTGGGTACGCAATTCACCGGTACGGCGACGCGCAGCAAACTGGCAGGCGGCCACGACTGCATCGTGCCAACGATCGGTGCCAAATCTTACATGATGGGGCTGCATCAATTCGTGATCGATCCAGAAGATCCGTTCGGACACGGGTTCATCTTCGAAACTTGATACACCCCAACG
>RCMY010005346.1_pt1 | contig 10921 bp, 7 predicted proteins | sample 2041341 | NCBI WGS metagenome assembly RCMY01 (sample SAMN09708234, study PRJNA481090) | Marine sediment metagenome, whole genome shotgun sequencing project.
CAGGACTGGAGCGTCGAAAGCGAGCCGGGCCTCTTCGTCGGCGAGAAGATCACCCCGATCAGCTCCGCAGGCCTGTTCACCCCGTCCGGCAAGGCGAGCTACCCGAGTGTCGCCTACCAACTCGCCGTCCCCGCCGTGGTCGCCGGTGTTCCGCAGCTCGCCCTCGTCGTCCCGCCCGTGCCCGGTGGCCAGGGTGAGATCGACCCGGCAGTCCTCGTCGTGTGCCGCAAGCTCGGCATCGGCAACGTGTTCCGCGTCAACGGACCCGCCGGCATCGCTGCACTCGGATTCGGTACCGAGTCGATCGACAGCGTCGCCAAGATCGTCGGTCCCGGATCGCCCGCCGTCACCATCGCCCAGGTCGAGATGCAGCGCTACGGCATCAGCACGATGATGCTGCTCGGTCCGACCGAGAGCCTCGTGATCGCCGACGAGTCCGCCGACCCCGAGCGCTTGGCCGCCGACCTGCTCATCGAAGCCGAGCACGGCACCGACAGTTCGGTCGTCCTCCTCACCACCTCTGCAACGCTGGCCGACGCAACCGATCTCGAACTCGACAAGCAGATCGCGGCCCTCCCGGACGTGCGCGCCACAGCAGCCCGGGCATCACTCGGCCCGAACGGCGGATGTGTCCTCGTCGACGACCTCGACACCGCGATCGACGTCGCCAACCAGTACGCCGCCGAGCACCTGCAAGTCGCCGTGGCCGACGATCGCGTCGACTTCGTGGTCGACGGGTTGATCAACGCCGGCGAGATCCTGGTCGGTCAGCACACGCCGTTCAGCGCTGCGAACTTCGTCCTCGGCTGCCCCGCCTCATTGCCGACCAGCGGCTTCGCACATGTTTCGTCTGGCATCACCGCCGACACCTTCCTCAAGCGCACCGCGGTGGCACGAGCCGACGCCGGGTCGATCCGTCGGATGGCGCCCAGTGTCATCGCACTCGCCGACCACGAGGGCTTCCCGGCCCACGCCAACGCACTCCACCTCCGCCAGCGCTGAGTTACTCCGGGGTCGGGAGCGGCAGTAACTCTGTACTCCGCCACCAGCAGGACGGCTTGGCAAGATGCGTCACGATCGTGCCTGTCCCCGAACAGACGAATGCGTCACGACGGCGACTGTCCCCGAACGGACGGGCTGGGTTGCGTACGCTCAGGGCGTCATGACCACCGTGCTGCTCGTCGAGGACGATGACCGAATCAGCGAGCCACTGATCCGTGTCCTGCGTGCAGAGCAGTTCGACGTCACGCATGTCGCCGCAGGTCACCCGGCACTGGAGGCCGTCGCCGCATCGCGTCCGGACCTCGTCCTCCTCGACCTCACACTTCCGGACATCGACGGACTCGACGTCTGCCGCAAGCTGCGCATCGACCACCCGGACCTGCCCGTGATCATGCTGACGGCGCGCGCCGAGGAGATGGACGTCATCGTCGGCCTCAACGCCGGCGCCGACGACTACGTCGCCAAACCGTTCCGGCTCGCTGAACTCGTCGCCCGCATCCGGGCACGCCTGCGCATCAGTGAGCAGTCCGCCGGATCCACCCCCGAAGCAACGACACTCACCGGCGCCGGCATCGAACTCGACCTCCGCGCCCGCCGCTGTCATGTGTCCCAGAGCACCAATGCTTCAGCGAGCGCACCCGCCACGGTGGTCGAAGTCGAGCTCACCTCGAAGGAATTCGATCTGCTCGCCATGCTCATGCAGCAACCCGGCGTCACCCTCACCCGCGAAGAGATCATGAACGACGTGTGGGACGAGAACTGGTGGGGCTCGACGCGCACACTGGACACCCACACCTCGACACTGCGCCGCAAGATCAACGATCTCAGCGACCCGCCCTCGAAGATCGTCACCGTACGCGGCGTCGGCTTTCGCTTCGAGCCGTGACCGGTGAGCGCTGATGCGTCGACGCCTCGTGCTCTCCACCATCCTGGTCGTCACGATCGTCCTCGTGCTCCTCACGGTTCCGGTCGTGCTCATCCTGCGCAACGCAGCGGCCGCCGAACTCGAGGCTCGAACCGAGCAAGCTGCCACCGCGGTCGCCGCACTCATCGCTGACGACCTCGCTGCCGGGATCACACCCGACTTGTCGTTCACCGATGACATCGTCCGCCCAGGCGACGGCATACGCATCCTGGACAGCGATCAACAGGTCGTCGCCGAGCGCAATGCCGATGGCATCGAGGCCCCGTTCCGTTCCTCGGTCGCAGGCCCCAACGGCACCACCGTCCAGATCATCACCTCCCGCGTCGACGGCGACGAACGACTGAGGTCCCAGGTCGTCAACCTGGGTGTCGTCGGCCTCTTCGCGATTCTCGGCGCAGCAATGCTCTCGTTCATCCAGGCGCGCCGCCTCGCCCTCCCGCTCGAGACGCTGGCGCGTGCAGCAACCCGGCTCGGTGACGGCGACTTCACCGCGAGCACGCCGACCCGGTCCGGCATCTCCGAGATCGACAGCATCGCCGGCGCCATCCGGCTGAGCGGCAACCGTGTCGAGCGGATGCTCGAGTCCGAACGTGGCTTCACCGCCGACGCGACCCATCAGCTCCGGACCGGGCTGACCGGGCTTGCCATGCGACTCGAACTGCTCGAACGCCATCCCGACCCCGAGGTGGCGAGCGAAGCCGGCACGACACTCACGCAGATCCACGACCTCAACACCACGCTCGACGAACTGCTCCGCGTCGCCCGCAAGGGCAGCACCGGAGAGCGCACCGAACTCGACCTGATCGCGCTCGTCGACCACCACGTCTCGGACTGGCAGGCCATGTTCACCAAGAAGCGTCGACAACTGGTCGTCACGACGGGAGTGGTCGAATCCGCCATCGGGACACCGGGCCTCATCGGCCAGATCCTGAACGTTCTGATCGAGAACGCGTTCCGGCACGGTCGCGGCACCGTCGCCATCCTCGTCAACGGAACCAGCGTGTTGATCGAAGACGAAGGCAACGGCGTCGACGACGAGACTGCCGCAACGATCTTCGATCGGCCGTCAGATCACCAGGCGGCGCACGGCCGGGGCCTCGCGCTGGCCCGCCGATTGGCCGAGGCCGATGGTGGGCGGTTGGAGCTCACGGAGCGTCGACCGGCGACGTTCACGCTGTCACTGCTCCCCGTCCGTCACTGACGAACGCCGCAGACCGCTCCGCGTGACGAACGCTGCAGAATCAGCCGAGACGATTCGCAGAACCTGAACCGAAAACAACGGCAACCCCGGGATGGAAGCCCGGGGTTGCTGCAGAAGGAATGAGAACATCTTGGCACGGATTCCGTCTGTCGCGGGTCAAGACTCGGTCAAGAAGTCGAATCTCGCTCAAGTCAGCCGGTCGACGAACCGACGATCAGCCGCCCCACGCCACCTGTTTCGTCCACGTCGCCGGGCGACACGATGATCGACCCACCGTCGGCCATCGTCCCGTCGAGGATCAGCAGTGCTGCGGGGTCGGCGATCTCGCGTTGGATGATCCGCTTCAGCGGGCGGGCACCGAACGCCGGGTCGTAGCCCTCCCGCGCCAGCTGATCCATCGCGGCATCGGAGATGTCCAGCGTGATCTTGCGATCCGCCAGTCGCTCCCGCAGCCGATCGAGCTGCACGTCGACGATCTGGCGGAGATCAGCCTCTGTCAGCGAGCGGAACCGGACGATGTCGTCCACCCGGTTGATGAACTCGGGCTTGAAGAAGTCGAGCGGATCGCCCGGCAGGTTGCTGGTCATGATGAACACGACGTTGGTGAAGTCGACGGTGCGGCCCTGACCATCGGTCAGACGGCCGTCGTCGAGCAGTTGCAGCAACGTGTTGAACACGTCGGGATGCGCCTTCTCGATCTCGTCGAGCAGCACCACCGAGTAGGGGCGACGACGAACGGCCTCGGTGAGCTGTCCACCTTCGTCGTAGCCGACGTAGCCGGGGGGCGCACCGATCAGGCGGGAGACGGAGAACTTCTCCATGTACTCGCCCATGTCGATGCGCACCATCGACTTCTCGTCGTCGAACAGGAACTCTGCGAGAGCCCGGGCGAGTTCGGTCTTGCCGACACCGGTCGGGCCGAGGAACATGAACGAGCCGATCGGCCGGTTCGGGTCACTCAACCCTGCGCGGCTTCGGCGGATCGCGTTGGCGACCTTGGTCACCGCGTCGTCCTGGCCGATCACTCGCTTGTTGAGCAGACCTTCGAGGTTGACGAGCTTCTGCGTCTCGGACTCCATCAAGCGGGTCATCGGGATGCCGGTGGCCTTGCCGACGACCTCGGCGATGTCTTCGGCATCGACTTCTTCCTTCAGCATCGCCTTGGTCTGCTGGAGTTCGTCGAGATGCGCGGTGGCTTCCTCGATGCGTCGTTCGACCTCGGGAATGCGGCCGTACCGGATCTCGGCAGCCAGCTCCAGGTCCTGCTCGCGTTCGATCTGGGTACGCAGCCCCTCGAGCTCCTCCTTGAGGGAGCGAATGGCGTCGATCGCGTGCTTCTCCTGCTCCCAGTGCTCCTTCATCTCGGAAATGGATGCGTTGAGCTGGGCGAGTTCGTCGTGGAGCGCATCGAGGCGCTCGGCCGACTCCTCGTCGCTCTCCTTCTCCAGCGCGACCTGCTCGATCTCGAGCTGGAAGATCCGCCGCTGGACGACGTCGATCTCGGTGGGCACCGAATCGATCTCGATCCGCAACTTCGACGCGGCTTCGTCGACGAGGTCGATCGCCTTGTCGGGCAGGAACCGTGACGTGATGTAGCGATCGGACAGGACCGCAGCGCTGATGAGCGCCGAGTCCTGGATGCGGACACCGTGGTGCACTTCGTAGCGCTCCTTCAGCCCACGCAGGATGCCGATGGTGTCTTCGACCGACGGCTCGCCGACGTAGACCTGCTGGAACCGCCGTTCGAGGGCGGGATCCTTCTCGACGTACTTGCGGTACTCGTCGAGCGTGGTCGCGCCGATCATGCGCAGCTCACCGCGGGCGAGCATCGGCTTGATCATGTTGCCGGCGTCCATCGCTCCTTCGGCACCACCGGCGCCGACGATCGTGTGGAGCTCGTCGACGAAGGTGATCACTTCGCCCTCGGCGTCGGTGATCTCCTTGAGGACGGCCTTCAGCCGTTCCTCGAACTCACCGCGGAACTTCGCGCCGGCGAGCATCGAGGCGATGTCGAGCGAGATCAGCCGCTTGTTCTTGAGACCTTCGGGCACGTCGCCGTCAGCGATGCGCGCGGCGAGCCCCTCGACGATGGCGGTCTTGCCGACACCCGGCTCGCCGATGAGCACCGGGTTGTTCTTGGTGCGTCGCGACAGCACCTGGATGGTGCGGCGGATCTCGTCGTCACGGCCGATGACCGGATCGATCTTGCCATCGCGGGCGCGGGCGGTGAGGTCTTGGCCGTACTTCTCGAGGGCCCCGAACTTCTCCTCGGGATTCTGGTCGGTGATGCGGTGTGAACCACGGACGTCTTTCAACGCCATCAACAGTTCCTCGGAGCCGACGTCGAGCCGATCGTTCATCGCGAGCAGCAGGTGCTCGACGGACAAGAAGTCGTCGCCGAGGTCCTTCTGGTACTTCTGTGCGTTGTCGACCTTGTTGGTCAACTCCTTGCTCATGCGTGGTTCGTCACCGCCGTAGGCCTTCGGGAGACTCTGGACCCGCTCGTCGACCTTGTTGCGCACCATCAGCGGGGCCTGGCCGAGCTTGGCGAGCACCGCAGGCACGATCGTGCCCTCCTGGCGCATCATCGCGCCGAGGATGTGGTCAGGCGTCAGCTCGGGGTTGGACAGGTCCTTGGCCTGGTCGATGGCAGCACCGAAGGCCTCCTGGGTCTTGATGGTCCACTTCTTCGGGTCGAACGCCATGCTCAGCTCACTCTCTCGTATCACTCGTCGCTGGACGATGCGGTGTCATGTCAACAATCTTGAGTGTCACCATATCAACCTTTCTGCTGAAGATACGCCGCGATCTCCGACGCGGTCTCGGAAAGGTCTTTGTACCCACGCACGTCCCAGGGCATCGCATCCAGCGCTTCGGCGAGTCCCCGACGCTCCTCCGAGCTCGTCACGGCTGCGTCGATCGGCGTGACGTAGGTGCGGATCGTGAACAGGACCGCGTTCGTCCGAGGGAACCGCCGCAGCGTCTCGCGCTCGACGCGCAGGAACATCTCACCAGGTGCGGGATCGATCCGCCGCGGCGCCGCCGTCCCGTCGATCGGCGTGAACCAGTCGTCGGTGTCGAGCAGCCCCCAGCCGAGCCGCCAGTAGCTTCGCTCCGGACGCAGCCGCTCGAAGAACCGGTCGACGGGTACCTCCAACTGGTCGTTCAGTCGGGCGACGGGTTCGTGGACCTCGGCCATGGTTCGACCGAGTTTGGAGCGAAGGTCCCACCGGTTTGGGAAGCACACCGATCCACCGCCGAACAGCAGGCGCCCATCACGTTCGACCATCAGGACGAGGTCGTCCGGCACGAGCCGTGCCGCAGCGTCGAGCGGGTGGAGATCCGAGCGCAGAGCGCCGCCGACATGGGAAGCGACGGCGCCAGCGACCTCGATCGCTTCCGGTTCGATGCCGTCCAGCACCGCGAACACCGTGTCCGGGTGCCGCTCGTTCAACTCGGTCTTGGAGCGCAGGGCAGCAGCCGAATCGGGACCCCACTCGAACCAGTCACTCAGGTCGAGCGGACGGACGCCCAAGCGCCAACGGAACTCGGCTCCGGCGCCACGTTCGAGAAATGGCAGGTACGGGGGGTTCATCGCTCGACACGCTGATCCGACCGACTCACCGACACCACCGCAGACTAGGTGCCCAATGGAAACCGTCGGCACCTGGATCGGCTCGAAACGGCGAGTCGGCCCTACAGTCCCCACCGATGCTCCTGACGCTGCTCGGTCTGATCTCGTCCGGCGCGTTCTTCTACTACGGAACAGCCTGTTGGATCACCGAGCGCCTGCGCCTCGAGTACCTGCGCTACGGCGTGCCGCACCTCCGGGTGATCCTCGGGACGCTGCAGCTGCTCGGCGCGACCGGCATCCTGGTCGGCTTCGCGTTCCCCCCGCTCGGCGCCGCCGCAGCCCTCGGCCTGGCGGCGATGATGGGGATCGGCGTGATCTTCCGCTGGCAACTGGGCGATGAGTTCCGCCTGATGATCCCTGCAAGCGCCCTCACGGTCCTGAACGCCGCGCTCGTCTACTTGTTCATCACCACCTGACGGTGATCAGTTCTTGCGGTGATCGGCGAGCGCCGCCGACACGAGCGACAGCGACAGCACGCTGATCGCCGGCAGTGACCGCTTGATCGGATCCTTCACCTTGACGTGCATGCCGATGGCGCCGACCATGAACGCAGCGAGCAGCAGCGAGGCGGGACGAGTCAGCTTCGGGACGAAGTTTCCGACGAGCATCAGGATCGCCAGGCTGACCTTCACACCGCCCACGGCATACATCGCCTTCTCGGAGATCCCGTACTCCTCGAACTCCTCTTTCATGTTCTTCGCACCGCCACCGCGATAGCCGGTGTCCTTGTTGAAGCGGTTGAACCAGACGTTGAGAATCCAGAGCGCAGCAGCAGATTGGGTGATTCGACCGATCAAGAACATGGGAGACCTCTTCGTGGGGTGGTGGTGTGGCGGCAGAACGATTCCGGGGGAAGCAGCAGCTTGTCCCGGCTCGGGCGTTTGCAAACCTGAGGGTCGTAGCTTCCTCCGCGGTCGTCCGGTCTGTCGAGTCGGGCTGAAAAGCAACGGCCCCGAGTTCGTGTGACACCCCGTCGGTATCGTGAACAGAATGTCGCGTCACCGTCCACCCCACGTCCCTCAGGGCACGTGGCGTTCGGGCGCACTGCACGTGTGGGGCTGGAACGGACAGGACACCGCGTCGATGGCGTGGCTCTACTCCGGGTTCCGCAAGATCGGCGACGACGGTCGCCGGACCGGCTGGCACGACTCCCCGATCTCGTACGGCGCGATCGGTCGGATCAGCATCGACGTTCCCGGTCACCACACGATGCACGCGTCGTCCGTGCAGCTCGATGCCATCGGTACCGCCGTCTGGTTGAGTGAGCTGCCCGAGGCAGAGTTCCTCAGCGATTCGCTGCGCTGGTTCGCGACGATCGCCGAACTCGCCCGCCGGACCGTGGCGACGAACCGGATCGTCCCGTCGATCGACGACGAGGGTCCGTTCGTCGTCGGTCGTTGGAAGGCCGTCACCGACGACCAGATCGACGACGTGCTGATCGCCCTGGATGCGTCGATGCCCGACATCTGCGTCGCCGGTTCGGGCGTCACGACCACCACGATCTACAACCAATTGGTCGACGGCATCGCCCGCTCTTTTCTCCATCAGGCGGGCTGGAAAGCCGAGCTCGGCCGTCAACGCAAGCCGCACTACCAGGCGATGCGTGCGTTGTTCGGTGCTCTGTCGAAGCCCGACCACGTCATGCGCGGGAGCACCCCCGACTACGCAGCCGCCGTCCAACACCTGCGCGACGACCTCGACCGACATCGACGCCGACTCAACGGCGAACCGGTGCTCGTCCCGCGTCTGCGGCTCCTGATCGCCGAGGATCCGCTCGACCCGTGGGTCGTCCGACTCGAACTCGTCGACGACAGCGATGCAGCGCGCTGGTGTTCGGCGAACGACATCTGGGAACGCAATCAGGTCGCGATCGATGTGGCCCGTGGCGAAGAGCACCTCGACTCGCTCGGCGAACTGATCAGCGACATGGTGACTCGTGTCGCCGGCATCCCCGGACTCAGCGACCTGGCCGTCGAGCACGAACCGACCGGCGCCGAACTCGAACTCGACGTGGCCGAAGACTTCATCGACATCGCTCCCGCCGAGCTGGACCGGCTGGGCATCGAGCTCATCGGTCCCGAACGGCTGATCAAGACCCGGGTCAACGTCGAAGGCGTTGCGACACCATCGCCGCCCGACGACCGCAAGAAACAGTTCGGCAAGGACGCGCTCATCGAGTGGAAGCTCGTCATCGGCGACGAAGAGATCTCCGACGCCGAGTTGGCACGCGCCGAGGAGGCCGGTGCGACCCTGCTGCACACGGGTCATCGCTGGGTCCGGATCGACGCTGATGAGCTGCGGCGCAAGCGGGCGAAGCTGACCGACCTCAAGACCAACCACAGCAAGGTCAAGCCGCTGGAGTTGATGCGTCTGGCGAACGACGACGACAGCACCGAAGAGAACCCGCTGATCTTCGTCCACGACGGGCCCGAGCACGACCCATACGACGCTGCCGGTATCGGCGAGCGCGATCGCGTCGCTGCCGACTGGGTGCGTGAGCTGCTTGCCGGCCTGCCGGACGAACAACTCGAGGAGACCCAGGAATCGTCCGAGTTCCACGGCGAGTTGCGCCACTACCAGCGGCGTGGCCTGTCCTGGTTGCAGTTCCTCGCCAAGCTCGGCCTGGGTGGCGTGCTCGCCGACGACATGGGCCTCGGCAAGACCGCCACTACGCTCGCCCACCTGCTCGAACGCCCCGGCCCGCACCTGGTGATCTGCCCGCTCAGTGTCGTCCGCAACTGGCGGACCGAGAGCGAACGATTCACCCCGAAACTCGATGTCACGGTCCACCACGGTGCGACTCGCAGCAGCAACCTCGCGCTCACCGCCGGAGACGGCCAGGGTGACAGTGACGAGTTGTTCGCCGTCGATCCCGAACGGCAGCTCGTCATCACCACCTACGGTCTGCTCCCCCGCGACCTCGAGCACCTCGGTGGCATCGACTGGTCGACCGTCGTACTCGACGAGGCGCAGATGGTGAAGAACCCGAACACGAAAGCGGCCAAGGCGGTCCGCGCACTCCGCGCCGACCAGAAACTCGCACTGACCGGCACGCCGGTCGAGAACCGGTTGAGTGAGTTGTGGGCGATCCTCGATGCGGTCAACCCCGGCTTGCTCGGGAGTCTGACGAAGTTCCGCGACAAGTTCGGCACGCCGATCGAACGGCACCACGATGCCGACGCAGCAGCCCGCTTGCGGCGGATGACGCAGCCGTTCATCCTGCGCCGCACCAAGGCCGACAAGCGTCTGCTGCCAGACCTGCCCGACAAGATCGAGCAGATCGCCTACGCCAAGCTGACCAAGGAACAGGCGACGCTGTACCAGAAGATCGTCGATCAACTGCTCCAGGACGCCGAGCAGGAGAGCGGCATGAAGCGCCGCGGTCTCGTCCTCGCCGCGTTGATGCGCCTCAAGCAGGTGTGCAACCACCCGGCGCACGCGCTCAAGGACGGTTCGCGTCTCGCAGGCCGCTCGGGCAAGCTGACCCGTTTCGACGAACTCGTCACCGACTTGCTCGACCAGGGCGAACGGGCACTGGTGTTCACGCAGTTCCGTGAGATGGGCGAACTCCTCACGCAGCACATCTCCGAACAGTTCGGTTTCGACCCACCCTTCCTGCACGGCGGGGTCACCCGCAACAAGCGTGACCTGATGGTCGACCGGTTCCAGGACGGCAGCGGGCCTCCACTCCTGCTCGTGTCACTGAAGGCCGGCGGCACCGGGCTGAACCTCACGGCGGCCAGCCAGGTCATCCACTACGACCGGTGGTGGAACCCAGCTGTCGAAGACCAGGCGACCGACCGTGCCTGGCGGCTCGGCCAGCAGCGCACCGTCAACGTCCACAAGCTCGTGTGCGAAGGGACCGTCGAGGAGAAGATCGGCCAGGTCATCGACGACAAGCGCAAGCTCGCGGACGCAGTCATCGGCAACAGCGAAGCCTGGCTGAGTGAACTCACCACCGACGACCTCCGCGACCTCGTCGTCCTGGACCAGCAATCATGAGCCGGCCGCGCAAACCCTTCGGGACGAGCATGCCGGGTCGCCTCCCGGCGACGATGATGAAGGTCCTTGCCGCGGAGATGAGCGACCCCGCCCGTCACCGCCGCGGCAAGCAGTACGCGAGTGACGGGTCGGTGCTCGACATCATCATCGAGCCGGG
>RCMY010005348.1_pt1 | contig 10918 bp, 10 predicted proteins | sample 2041341 | NCBI WGS metagenome assembly RCMY01 (sample SAMN09708234, study PRJNA481090) | Marine sediment metagenome, whole genome shotgun sequencing project.
GTGGTACGTATCTCCCGAGGCCGGGTTCGGGAGACGTCCACCGGTACCCACGATCTTGTTCGGTGTCGGGATCATCGCCTTGACGCAGGCGTTGTTTCGGGTCCGAGATTTTGGCTACGAGCGCTTGTCGGCTGTCGCCGTCGGCCTCGCTGTTGCGGTGGTACTCGCGGCCGGGTGGTTGCGGGGTTCGCGCCGTACGCGAATTTGGTCCGCCGCTATCGCGTCGTGCTGCCTGCTCATTGCGCTTGTCATCGGGGTTGCAACGGCGTTCGAAACATCCCGATACCGCTTCGATGTCGAGGTCGCGGCCGACCACAGCGCGGACGCAGCCGACGCGTTCGCCGCCGGGGACATGGATCGGGCGCAGGCGTCGTTGCACCGAGCTCAGACCGGTCTGGTCGAGTTGCGATCAGACCTCGACGGCGGGTGGACCAGGGTGGCGCGGACCTTGCCGCTGTTCGGCCCGAACCTCCGTGCGATCGAACAGTCGACCGACGCTGCGATCGGCATGGTCGACGCCGGCCTGATCATCGCCGCCGGGGAGAACCCGTTGGACATCGTCCGCCGTGGCCGGATCGATGTCGATCGTGCGGACCAACTGCGAGTCGCACTGGTCGCTGCGACCGATTCGGTCGAACGAAGCCAATCGCACCTGCAAACCATCGACACGGTCTGGCTGGCCCCGCCGCTGTCCCGACAGGTCAAGGAGTTCACCACCGGTATTGCCTCGCTGCGCGCTGCGATGGACGCGACCGTCGGCGGCCTTGCGCAGCTCTCGACGCTCGGCGGCTACGAGGAACCTCGGACGTACATGTTCCTGATCGGCAACCCAGCCGAGGCGCGGGACCTGGGTGGGTTCGCAGCGGGCTATGCGTTGGTCTCGGCCCGAGATGGCCGCTTCGAGCTGCTCCAAGCGGGTCGGGCCGGCGATCTGAAACAGCATCCCGGTGACCCGGGCGACCTGCAGGGAAGCTACCCACAGCGGTTTCTCGAGCTCGAACCTTGGCGCTATGGCCAGAACTTGACGGCGGTCACCGATCTCCCGACCGTCGCCCGGGCGGTCGCCGACCTCTTTCCCCAGATGGCGGGCGTCGATGTCGACGGGGTCGTCTACCTCGACCCCTACGCCCTCGAGGCATTGATCGCCTTGAGCGGACCGGTTCGAGTTCCTGAGTTCGGCATCGAGCTGAACGGGTCGAACACCGCCGACTTCTTCATCACGGATCAGTACGAGCGGTTTCCGCGGAAGGCGGATCGCAACGCGATCCTCGAGGCCTTCGTGGCAGGGTTCGTCGACCAGATCGGCGCGGTCGATGCCACCCGGATGCGGGCCGCACAACTTCGTCGCTTGGCCGACGTGGTCGAACAGCAACGACTGGCGATCGCCACCACCGACCCCGCCGAGCTTGCGGTGCTCGAGGAGATGGGGCTCAGCGGAGCGGTTCAGGCGATCGAACCCGGGCAGGACGTCCTGGCGGTCAGCCACGTGAATGGTGGGCCCAACAAGCTCGACGCCTACCTCGAACGGTCGATCACCTACGACGCCGTCGTCGACGCGGCGACCGGTGAACTCGACGGCACCGTCACGGTGCAGCTCACCAACACCGTCCCCGCCGGGCGCAGCGGCTATGAGATCAACAACACGCACGGGGTTGCGCCGGGGGTCAATCGGGCGGTGCTGGTCGTGCACACCCCGCACGAGGCGGTTCGCTGGGAGGGGGCGGAGCCCGAACCCGCCCTGACCCGTTCATTTTGGGAGTTCGACCGCTGGCGGCACGAGCGGGTGGTGTTGATTCCCCCGGGGGAATCGGTCACCGTGTCCCTGCACCTCTCCGGCCTGACGTGGTCGGGTGACGACTACGAACTCGTCGTCGGTCACCAACCACTCGTGACCACCGACCACCTCGAGATCCACGTCGAATCCGGATCCCACGAGGCCCGGTACTCCGGGCCCCTCGAGTCGGATCTGATCGTGCATTCATAATGGGCCGACCGGCTCAATTGGCGCCGCGTTTGCTCAACTCGCCGATCCATCGACCGATCACCAATCACAGCAGACCCAATCACAGCAGACGCAATCACAATGGGCGCCATGTCCATGTGAGACCGGAGAGTCCAATGAAAAAGCTCATAACCACCGTTGTCGCCCTCATTCTTCTCGGCGCCGCGCCGGCGGCGTCGGCGCAGGATTACAGCGGCCCCGACCTCGGCGCCGGTGTGTTCTCGGCCCCGGCGGTTGCGGGTCCGGGTTCCAAGGTGACGTTCGAGGCCAACGGACTGCTCCCCGGCGCCGACGTCGAAGTGCTGTTGATCTCCGGCGACGGAGCCATCTCGGTGTTGGACTCCACCGAGGTACAGGGTTTGTCCGCCAGTCGTCTGTCGCGCACGGTGGCTGACGAGAGCGGCGCCGTGAAGATCGTGGTCACGTTGCCGGAGAATCTCGGCGAAGGTACGTACACCCTCGAGGTGCGCAGCACGAAGGCTGACGGCAGTGAGTTCGTTTCTCGGGTCAGCTTCACCACCGGTCAGGCGATTGCGGCGAACGATGCCCTGGCTCGTACCGGCACCTCGAGCACCAACTACGTCCAGATCGCCGGCATGTCGATGTTGCTCGGTCTCGGATTGCTGCTCGTCGCCAAGCGCAAGAAGCCAGAGCCGATCAAGGTCGACGCCTGATCACCAGCAATTCAGCGAACCCACTCTGAAGATAACGGGAAGGCAGCGGCCGCATTGCGGCCGCTGCTTTCGCGTTTGGGTTGGTGCCTGCTGGGGGTGGCGCGGCAAGATCGATGGGTGACCGATCGAATCAGGAGACCCGAATGAACCTTGGACTCAGCGCAGACGAAGTGCTCGCGTCAACCCGAGCCGTGCGGAAACGACTCGATTTCGACCGTCCGGTTGAACCAGAGGTGATTAAGGAATGCCTCGAACTCGCCGTGCAGGCGCCGACCGGCTCGAACTCGCAGGGGTGGCAGTGGCTCGTGGTTACCGATCCGGCGAAGAAGGCCGCGTTGGCCAAGCTGTATCAAGACGGCTTCGCGTCGTATGCCAAGGGTGCCCTCGAGGACATCGATCGAAACGCCGACGCGGCGTCCGCCCAGATGGGCCGCGTCGCCGACTCTGCCATCTACCTCAGCGATCGGATGGCCGACGTGCCGGTGATGCTGATCCCGTGCATGCCCGGTCGTCTCGACGGTATGGACAACATGGGAGCGTCATCGACCTACGGCTCGATTCACCCCGGGACATGGAGCTTCATGCTTGCCGCCCGAGAGCGCGGACTCGGCACCGCGTGGACCACCATCCACTTGTTCTACGAGAAGCAGGCGGCCGAGATCCTCGGGATCGACTACGAGAAGGTGACCCAGACGGCGCTCATCACGGTGGGCTACAGCATCGGAACCGACTTCAAGCCGGCGAAGCGTCCGCCGATCGAGACCGTCACGCACTGGGACAGCTGGGGTGGGACGCCACCGTGGGTCTCGTAGCGCAATGAGCGCAACCGGGCCCGAACGGCCGGAGCTGCCGTCCGGATTCGTGCTGGTGGTGGCGGCGCTCGCGACGATGTGGCTGATCGAAATCGTCGACGTGGTCGCCTTGAGTGACCGATTGCAGGGCGGCGGTATTCATCCGCGTCGCGTCGACGGCATCGACGGGGTGCTGTGGGCGCCGTGGCTCCACGTCGGGTGGCGTCACATCATGTCGAACTCGGTGCCGTTCCTCGTCCTCGGCGCGCTCGTCGCCATGCGCGGCACGCAGGTCTGGCTGAACGTCACGGCGGTCGTCATCCTGCTCGGTGGGGCACTGACGTGGCTGTTCGCCAGATCGGGAAACCACGTTGGGGCGAGCGGCGCGGTGTTCGGCTACTTGGGATACCTCGTCGGAGCCGCGTGGTTCGAGCGCTCCTTTCGTGCAATCGGGCTGGCGGTCGTTGCGGTAGCGCTGTACGGCGGCCTGATCTTTGGTCTCGTGCCCGATCGCGAGGTGTCGTGGGAGGGCCACCTGTTCGGCGCGCTGGCCGGGGTCATCGCCGCTGCGGTTTTCGATTCGAAGTCTGCCGGCTCCGACCCGGCGGAGATCTAGTCGGTCGATCCGCCGAGGGGCGGTTCGTCGAACCCGACGATTGCGCCGGAGGACCGGATGACGCATTGTCCCGACCGGCCGTTGGGTAGGCGGATGTGGACGCGACGACCGGCCACTCCCCACAACACATAGTCGCTGTTGGCGACCATTCCGCTCCACGATTCAGAGCCGCGTTTCGGATCGAGCGCGCCGATCTGTAGCCGGACTCGTAGCTGTCCGACGTCTCGACCGTCGACCACGAGGGTCGCTGGCCCCGCGTAAGTGCTCATGGGGTCACGGTAGCTTCGACGAATGCATTCTTCGCCAACGATGATCCCTTCGACCGACGGGGCCGTGGTTGCGGGCTACGACTTCGGTGGTGACGGCGCTGACCTCCTGTTGTGTCACGCAAACGGTCTGCACGCCCACGTCTGGCTGCCGCTCCTCGATGACCTTCGCGAACACTTCCATTGCTACGCGCTCGACTTTCGTGGGCACGGCCACAGCGAAGTCCCGGCCGGGCTCGTCTACGCATGGGAGGGCTTCGGCGACGATGTGCTCGCCGTTGTCGATCACTTCGAACTCGAGGACGGGCTGGTCGGGGCCGGTTGGTCGATGGGCGGCTGTGCGTTGGTCTTGGCCGAACTGAGCGAGCCCGGAACCTTCGATGCCCTCTGGGCATACGAACCCATCATCTTTCCGCCGCAGCCGACGGAGGCTCGTCCGGGGGATTCCGACTTGTCGGCGGGGGCCCGAAGACGACGCGCGGTGTTCGCTTCTCGTGACGAGGCGTACGAGAACTACGCGTCGAAGCCACCGTTTTCCGTGGCGGAACCGGCGTCGCTTCGTGCCTACGTCGATCACGGTTTCGGCGACCTTCCCGATGGGACGGTGCAGTTGTGCTGCCTCCCCGATACCGAGGCCGACATCTTCGGTCAGAGCGAGAATGAGGCGTGGGGTCGTTTGGCCGAAATCGCCGCTCCGGTCTCGGTGGTCGGCGGCGGCGACGGGGGACCTCCTGCGACGTTCGCGCCGTTGGTGGTCGCCGAGCTGGCCGACGGCGACTTCGAACTGATGGACGACCTGACGCACTTCGGCCCAATGCAGGATCCCGGCCGCGTCGCACAGAGCATCATCGACGCGCTGGCCGAGGAGGACTAATGGACATCGCCACCTGGCTCGACATTCGTGCGACGCACAATCCCAATCGCTGGGTACTTCCCGTGGCTCCCGAGGTGTGTTCGGGTCTCGGAACACTCTTCGGTGGTTGTGGCATCGGCGCCGCGATCGTGGCGATGGAAGGCACTGCCAAACGCCCAGTGGTGTGGGCCACGGCGCAATACCTGGGCTTCGCACCGATGGACACGATGCTCGACATCGACGTCGAGTTGGTGGTCGAGGGCCGAAGCACCACGCAGGCTCGGGCGACCGGCCATCTCGGCGGACGCGAGATCATCACCGTGAACGCGGCCCTCGGCACACGAGACTTCCCGCCCGAGGCGCAGTTCTCCACCATGCCCGATGTCATGCCCGCAGCCGAGTGCGAACCACGCGACGTGGGCTACTCCAAGGGCAAGATGCGTTTTCGCATGGAGCAGCGGTGGGCGCGGCTCCGGGACCAGACCCAGTCGCCAAAGGAGGGCCGCGTGCCCGGGCTCATCGGCGAGGGCCGCATGGGAATGTGGGTCAAGGTCAACGATGTCGACGTGCCGGCGGCGGCGACACTCGGCGTCGTGGGCGACTTCGTTCCCATGGCGATTCGGGTGGTCATGAACCAGCCGATCAGCAGTAACAGCCTCGATAACACGTTGCGGGTGCTGCGGCTCGAGGCGACCGAGTGGTACCTGCTCGACGTGCAGGTGCAGGGGTTGGCGAGCGGCGTCGGGCACGGTTCGGTGCACATCTACTCCGAGGCGGGAACGCTGCTGGCGATCGGAAGCCAGTCGGCGATCTGTCGGCCGGGCAAAGAGTGATCCAACCCGTGAGCTCTTCGGTGAACGGCACCGGGCCGGCAGCGATTGCTACCGGCCCGACACTGGAGGGGAATTTCGCCTTGCCACTGGTGCGACGTCGCACCTGACCGATTGGTTCGGCAGACGTGTGAATTCTCTGAGTTCTGCGGTGCCGGGCGCTAGATCGCCGGCGATGCGTCCAGGCGAATCGGTTGCTCGGTGTTGCGCAGGGTGCTGACGAGGCGGGGCAGCGTCTGGGCCAACAGCATCGAGGCGCGCTGCAGATTGCGGACGAACTCTTCAGGTGTGTCGGCGTCGGTGTCGACGATGTCGGTGATCGACTTCAGAGCAACGAATCCGATGTCGAGGTGTTCGGCGATGCGGGCAACGGCTGCCGCCTCCATGTCCTTGGCCACGGCGCCGGTTGCATTCATTCGTTCCATGTCGATTGACGGTGCGTCGAGCGAGTCGCCGGTGGTGACGAGTCCGGGGAGAGCGCCGATCGCAGCCGCCATCTCCGGAGTGCCCGCCGTCGGGTACGAACCGACGCCGTACTCGGTGAATCCCGGGATACCGATGCGGCGATCGTGAAACACGAGCGGTTCGGTGCTGAGATACACGGTGCCGATCTCGCCGCCGCGACTCCGGAAACCGCCGGCCGTGCCGGCGGAGATCACGACGTCCGGTCGGTGTGCCTCCATCGCCATGAAGGCGGCCAAGGTGGCGGTTTGGGTGCCGATGCTGTCGACGCCGAATCGGACATCGGTGCCGTAGACCGCAACGGCGAGGTCGGCATCGCCGCCGCTCGTGCCGTCGCTTTGGTAGATCACCGGTGACAGCGCCGGATGGAGGGGGCGAGCGGCCCCCTTGAGGCCGAGCGCTCGGCGCGCGGGTTCGGCTTCGGCCTCCATGGCCATGAGCACAAGAATCCGTCGGTAGTTTCCCATTGTGGCGGTGGGGCCTGTCTGTAGAGATGCGGGCGGCGGCATCGCGGTGGTATCGCGGCGGTATTGCGGAGCCAGTGTCGCGCACCGGTATTCTCGGCACCTACATGTCGCAACTTTCGAGCAATATTCCCGTCATCGTCGGCGTCGGCCAGGTAACGCACCGGACCGACGATGTTGCCGAGGCCACAACGCCACTCGACCTCATGGAGCAAGCGCTCCGGGCCGCGGCCGAAGACGCCGACTGTCCCCGGGCGCTCTCCGAGGCGCAACTGATCGCCGTGGTCGCTGGTCTGTGGAGCTACAGCGACCCTGGTGCCGCCCTTGCCGAGAGCCTCGGCTGTCCCGGCGCGGAGACGTGGCTGTCCCACTTCGGCGGCAACGTCGTGCAGGACCTCGTGAGCGCAGCGGCGCAATCGATCACCACCGGGGATCTCGATCTGGCCCTGCTCGTCGGAGCCGAGGCCCGAAAGAGTGCTGCGTTGATCGGCAAGGCCGGTGGAAAGCTCGACACGACGCAGTCCGGCATGCCCGAGGCCACTCGTTTTGGCCCCGAATTCGCCCGTTCCGACCAGGTCGAAATCGACCGTGGGGTGTTGCTGCCCATCAATGCCTACCCGCTGTTCGAGTCGGCCCTACGGGCCGCTCGCGGCGAATCGATCGCCGAGAACCGCACGGCATGCGCCGAGCTCTACGCGGGTTTCAGCGCGGTGGCGGCGCAAAATCCATATGCGTGGCGTCGCGAACCGATGACCGCCGCCGAGATTCGCGAGGCATCGCCGACCAACCGATTCATCGGGTTCCCGTACACCCGGGCGATGTGCGCCGACCCGAAAGTCGACATGGGCGCCGCCGTCATCATCTGCTCCGAAGCCAAAGCGGCCGAACTCGGCATCGAACCCGAGCGATGGGTCTATCCCCAGAGCTCGGCCTCGGGTGCCGATACCGAACTCGTCGGCGAACGCGAGAGCCTTTCAACCTCCGAGCCGATGCGGCTCGTCGGCGAGCGGGCTCTGGCCCTCGCCGAGGCGTCGATTGATGACGTTGCGTACGTCGACCTCTACGCATGCTTCCCGTCGGCCGTGCGGATGGCAGCCGACGCATTCGGCCTCTCGCTCGATCGGCCGCTCACCCAGACCGGCGGATTGCACTTCGGTGGCGGTCCGATGAACAACGGGGTGATGCATGCGATCGCCCAAACGGTTTCGGCCGTGCGCGACGACCCGGGGTCGCTGGGCATGGTGCACGCAAACGGCGGATTCGTCACCAAACAATTGGTCGGCCTGTATCGCAGTACCCCTCCGACGGCGGGCTTTCGTCACGAGTCGGTACAGGCGCAACTCGATGCCCGCCCGGTGGTGCCATACGCCGCGGCCGACGCGGTTGGCGACGGCGTCATCGAGGCGGTCACCGTGCAACACGGTCGCGACGGAGCGGAACGAGCCATTGCCGGCGTGCGGCTCGACAGCGGCGAACGGGCGTGGGTGAACAGTTCGGAGGCGACGGTCATGGAGCTCTTGCAGACCGAAGAGTCGGTCGGTCGGTCGGCGCGAGTCGAGGCCGGGGTGCTGCGGGTGTAGCGGTTGCCGAGACGGTGGCAATCGTCCACGGGTTCGTTCCGTCATCTTTCGGGGGGATTCGCCGATGGGTCGTCATGGATTCGACGCAGCGGTGGCACCGATTTGGTCATCATCAGAACCGCCGCACCACGTGGTTGCCCGTTATCGGTGCGGTGATTGCGATCATCGTGCTCGGCGCAATCCTCGGTCAGGCCGGAACACGGTTCCGCGATCTTGGTCTCGTTCTGGTCGGGGCCGGCACCATTGGCGCCGTCGCGGTCTGGACGGCGTTCGTCGTCAACAAGCAGGCTCGCGGCCGAGATACGCAGCTGCAGATCAACATGGGTGCGAGCCTCGACGCGTGTGATCTGACCGGCGCCGACCTGGGCGGCGCGTACCTTCGTCACCGCCAGATGAACTCGATTCGGCTCACGCAGGCAAACTGTCGAGCGGCCGACTTCACGGGTTCGACAATGAACGATGCAGTGCTCACCCGGGCAGATCTTCGTCATGCGCGGCTCGACAACATCGGGGCCCCGGATCTGCACGGCTATCGAGCAGACTTTCGCTGGGCGAGCCTGCAAGCGGCAGACCTGCGCGAAGCGCACTTCGAAGAGGCCGATCTCCGGCAGGCGAGTTTCCGCGACGCCGACCTGACCGCCGCAGACTTTCGTAGATCCGATCTGCGTGGGGCCGACCTCAATGCGAGTTCTCTGACCGGCGTTCGCTTCGCCGGCGCCGTCTACGACGAAGCGACAACCTGGCCGGTGTCGATGAGCGAGTCTCAGCGTGACGCCAGAGGGCTCGTCCTGTCGAGTGAGTCGAGCCGCCAACTCCTGCGCGGGCCGCGGCGATTGCGATCGGCATTCGGCGCGCTGACCGCCGGATTTGCGGCCTCCGTCCTTGTTGCCGGTGCCGTCGTTGGTGCGGTGTCCGGCGGATGGTCCGGCAACGGTGGCCCGGTCGATTCGCAGACACGGGTACTCGGTGCGAGTGAAGCTCGCTCGGTCATAACCGTCGAGGGAGATGGCCTGGCTCGCGTCGTCGTCGACGATGGTTCCGGTACACCGTTCGAGGGCGTCGTGTCATTGCCGATGTCGTGGCCGGTGGATCCGAGCGCCGACGCGTCGGTATCGGTCACTGCTGAACGGGCAATCGGCGGGGGACCGCTTTCGTGTGCCATCGAGATTGCCGGCACCGTTTCGTCCTCGGCATCCGATGGCGGTTCCACCTCGGACTTCGGTGCGGTTGCGGTGACGTGCCGATCGAACGTGACGGCGTAGCCCTTACGCCGAGGCCGTCGCCTCGACGGGCTGACGATTGGTGGTCGAAAGCGCTAGGTTCGCTCGCGTCCGCCCACTGAAGGAGACTTCGCGCATGGTCATGTCGCTCGCCCGATTCAACTGCATTCAACCCGGCCTCGAGCCGACCGAGATGTCGGACCGCTATCGAGCGTTTGTCGACATGGCGGCCCACGCAGATGAACACGGGTTCATGGCCATCACGCTCGAGGAACACCACGGGGCGTTCAACGGGTGGAGCCCCTCGCCGCTCGTCATGGCCAGCGCCGTGTTCGCCCGGACCAAGAACATCGGTGTGAACATCTCCGCCCTTCTGGTGCCGCAACATCACCCCGTTCGCCTGGCGGAAGACATCGCGGTGTGCGACCTCATCAGCGGCGGCGGCCGCCTCAGCATCATCACCGGCCTCGGGTACCGTCCAGCGGAGTATCACCTGCTCGACAAGGAGTGGACGCGTCGCGGCAAACTGCTGGACGAGGCGCTCGACGTGATGTTGGCCGCATGGACGGGCGAACCGTTCGAGTACAAGGGCGAGATGGTGCAGGTGACACCGGTGCCCGTCACGCAGCCGCACCCGATCGTGATGGTCGGCGGCTCGAGCCCAGCGGCGGCCAAGCGAGCTGCTCGGCGGGGCCTGCCCTTCTTCCCGGCGGCAAACCTTCCCGACCTCGAAGCGTTGTACAACGCCGAGCTCGAGGCGAACGGCAAGACCGGCATGTGCATGATGCCGTCGCCCGACACCACGCTGAATTTCATCTCCGAGGATCCCGACAAGACGTGGGCCGAGCTCGGCCAGTACTTCTTCAACGAGGCGTCGGTGTACACGAGCTGGCAAACCGCCGATATCAAGTCGGCGGTGAAGTCGGCCGCGAACTCCCCGGAGGAACTACGCGAGGAGGGCATCTACCGGGTGTTGCACCCCTCCGAGGCGGTCGATGCTCTGCGGGCCGCGGGCGAGTGGGGCACGATGGTGTTGCATCCGCTGTGTGGTGGCATGCCGATCGACAAGGGCTGGGAATGCCTCAACCTGTATACCGATCAGGTGTTGCCGGCGCTCGGCTGAGAATACGGTGTTGCCGGCGCTCGGCTGAGAATACGGT
>RCMY010005349.1_pt1 | contig 10918 bp, 11 predicted proteins | sample 2041341 | NCBI WGS metagenome assembly RCMY01 (sample SAMN09708234, study PRJNA481090) | Marine sediment metagenome, whole genome shotgun sequencing project.
CTTGATCGTGGCGATGGCAGCATCGGCGTCACCAGATGCTGACGTCACGTCGAGGCCGTTCACGCCCACGGTTGTCGGGGTCATCGTGCCGACAGCCACATCGATCGACTCACCACTGTTGGCGCCCACGTGGAATGTCTGGGTGGCGGCACTGAACACGTCGAGGCCAGCGAACTTCGTGTTGGTACCAATGGCGTTGATCTGGTTCAAGAGTTCGTCGATTTCCGCCTGTTCAGCGGAGCCATCACTGGTTGCCGTGTTCGCTGCCGAAACAGCCAGCTCGTTCATCCGCTGCAGCATTGCGTGCACCTCGACGAGGGCACCTTCAGCGGTCTGCACGAAGCTGATCCCGTCCTGTGCGTTTCGCACAGCTTGCTGGGTGCCTCGGACCTCTGAACGCAGGGTTTCTGACTTGACCAGGCCAGCAGCATCATCGGCTGCTCGGTTGATTCGAAAGCCTGACGACAGACGCTCGAGCGACTTGCTGAGCATGTTGTCATTGCTTACGAGGTTTCGGTGCGCATTGATCGCACCGACGTTTTGGTTAATCTGCAGACTCATTGTCTGTGTCCTCCTTGATTGTCAAGATCGGTGCATCCGATCCATCCACCCACTTCCATGCGGGTCCCAGTCCATCGGACTGGTCATTTAGTTATGTGAGTCGTTTCAGGTCGAATGATCCATGGGACTCAAGCGAGCGAGTCAGATAACCCAGCTCGTTATTGTCGCCGACTGGCATATAACGCCTTATTGCATGACGAATGACGTGAAGAGGATTCTCGAAACGGTCTCTCCGTCGAATGCTTCTCGGGAACGCTCGGAGATGATTTCGCGGAGGTTGTCCTTGGCGCCCGGTGCGCGAAGCTCCTCGAAGGTCATGTCGCCGATGACGTCGACGACGACATCTTGCACCAGTGGCATCTTTGTGGTCGCGATCGTGACGTCCTCGCCTTCGAGAAGGACCACGGCGAGCCCGATCCGTGCGAAGTGCAATTCATCTTTGTCTGCGAGGTTGAGTGTCATCTCGGGGATTTGGACGATCTCCCCCTCGGCGACTTCGACCTCTGCCGGCTCATCGACAGCAGCGAGAGCGTCAGGGGGTGGATCTCCCCCCGAGAGTACGAACCGATACACGGCGGCTGCGGCGAGCAAACCGCCGATGATCATCTTCTTTTTCTTTGCGGCGGCCGCAGCGGCCACTTCTTCTTCATTCTCTTCGTCAGCCATTGCTGTCTCCTTCGTGAAATTCGATTGGGTGAAGTACTCGGGTCATGACGAACCACCGGGCAGCGCAGGATCGATGACCGGGGTGATGTCGATGATCGGGGGTTCGGGAACGGGCTCACTGCTCTCACCAGGGTTGGTTGGGGTGTCGCCATCGCCGTTCGCCACGTCGCGATCATCGGCTGTACCGTTTTGGTCCGCGCTCGAAGCACCCGGCGTGGACACGTCGGCGAACTTCGGAATGATGTCGATCTCGTCGTCGCCGATCAACACGACCAACTCGACTCGGCGGTTTTGCGTCCGACCCTCCTCGGTTTCGTTGGAGGCTCGTGGTTGCGTGTCGGCGAAACCAGCCGCAGAAAGGCGAAAGCCAGGAATGTCCATGAATTCGTTCATGTAGCGCAGCACCGAGACTGCTCGCATGCTGGAGAGCTCCCAGTTGGTGTCATACCCGCCGCCGCCGTTCGTGGGGATCGAGTCGGTATGACCTTCGACGGCGATCGTGTTGTCGACCGAGAGCAACACGGGGGCCAGGCTCTCGAGGATGACGACGCCGTCGGGCACGATCTGTGCTGAACCCGATTGGTAGAGGACCGTCGAGTCCATTCGCACGATCACGCCGCGCTGCGATCGTTCGAGCTCGACGAATCCCGTCGCCCCGATAGCTGCTAGCTGTTCCTCGAGCTGTTCGTAAAGTTCTGGAGCATCCTTTTCGGTGATTTCGCCTTTGTCCTCGACAGGTGGCGGAATATCCGCCTTTTCGCCGTCGGTGAGAACAGGTGGGGTCACGACCTGTGCCGACAGCCCGGTGCCGAGGTCGAGAATCCCGTTGCCGCCGTCGAGTGTCGGCGCAGCCTTTCCGGCAGCAAGATGCACACCGGCCTTAAACTCTTGGAACTTCTTCTGGTCGACCAGCGAGAACGCGAACAACAAGATGAAGAACGCAAGGAGCAACGTCATCGCATCGGCATAACTGTCGAGCCATGCCTTCGAGTTATCTGGTTCTGGCTCTGGGCACTTGTGCTTAGGCACTCTTCTTCGCCTCCAAGGCCTCACGACTCGATGGGGCGATGTATGCAGCCAGACGATCGGCGACGGCCCGGGGGCTCGCTCCAGCCTGAATTGCGATGACCCCCTCGAGAACCATGTTCTTGTAGGCGATCTCGGCTATCGAGGACGTCCGCAACCGATTTGCCATCGGGGAGAACAGGTAGTTGGCCAGGAACACACCCCACAGCGTCGTCGCGAAGGCAACACCGATTGCTGGACCGAGCGACGAAGGGTCGTTCAGGTTGTTCAACATGTCGATGAGACCAATGACGGTTCCCGCCACACCAAAAGCCGGCGCATAGGCCACACAACGATTGAAGAAGCCCACACCAACCTTGTGCCGTTCCTCGGTCGCCGCAATGTCGGTCTCGAGGACCTCACGCACGACCTCGGGGTCGGTGCCGTCGACAGCCATCTGTACGCCGCGTTTCAGGAACTCGTCGTCGAGACCCTGGACCGAGTCCTCGAGCGCGAGCAGTCCGTCGCGTCGGGCTTTGTCCGCAAACTCGAGGACGATCTGAATCGTCGCGGTCGCATCAGGGGTCTTGGGGGGCATGATCGCCTTCATCATCACCTTGATGAATCCGGTCGCCTCCTCCATGGTGCCCGACGCGAGCGTTGCGCCGATCGTGCCGCCGATCACCAACAGGATCGATGTCGGCGAGCTCAGGAAGACGCTGACAGGATCGATACCGCCAACGACCATCGCGCCCATCGTCGAACCGATGGCCAGTATCAGACCTACGAGAGTTATCGGATCCATTGGAACACCTCCGGTGGTGTTTGCCTCGAAGTCGCACTGATCGTCGCGGTCATGATTGGGCTCCTGGCGGCACGACACTCAACGTGGTCTGCGGCGCGTTGTTGGATCGCAAGATCGGGTCGTCGCGAAGGGCGAGCAGCCCCGCGCGGTAGTACTGAATGCGACGCACGAGCTCGTCGGGTGCCTCCCGGACGACAAAACGTGTTCCATCGATCAGTGTGATGATGGTGTCGGGTGTGGCCTCGATGACCTCGATGAGATCGGCGTTGAGAACGATCGTGGTGTCGTTCAATCGTGTGACTTGAATCATGGTTCCCTCCTGGGAACTTGCACGGACATCCGCTGAGTGGGCTCATCGCCTGTCGACGATTCGTGGAGGCCCACCCAGCGGTGCCGTCAATGGCTAACGACTGAGGTTGACGAGCTCTTGGATCATCTCGTCACTCGTCGTGATCACCCGGCTGTTTGCCTGGAAACCACGTTGGGCAATGATGAGGTTCGTGAATTCGAGTCCGAGTTCGACATTCGACGTCTCGAGTATTCCTGCGGCAAGTGCGCCACGACCGCCAGTGGAGGCCGATCCGACGATGGCTTGACCCGACGCAAGCGTCGAAGTGAATGCCGTGTCGCCCTCGGCTCCCAAACCGTTCGGGTTCGAGAAGCTCGCAATCGCGATTTGACCCAGATCGATCGTGTCGCCATTGGAGAAGACTCCCGAGACGATGCCGCTGGGGTCGATCGCGAAACCCTGCAAGGTGCCCGACGGCGAACCATCGCTCGACACCAGCTGCGGATCCGTGCTTGCGCCATACTGCGTCATCTGCGTGAGGTCAAAGTCGAAATCGACGTCGGTGCCATTGGGTGTCGTGAACGTGACGTTCACCGCTCCCGGTGGGTTGGTGAGGCTGCCGTTCGCTGGATTGAAATCGAGAACCTGGGATGCCACAGTTGCGCCGGCATCATTGGTCATCGTCATTTGCCAGGTGTCGGCCGCCGTCTTGTCGAACGACAACAACACGGTGTGCTCTACTCCCTGACCATCGACGATCTCGACCACCGATTCAGGAGGGGTTCCGCCGACCTCTTGCTCGACAGACAGATTGCCTCCGTATTCGATGAGCGTCGTCGCTTTCGGTGGAACCGTCTGTGAGGACGGCACGGTGATGTCGGTCAGTGGTGCGTTGGTGTTGATCGCACCAGCAGCCTCATCGCGCACCCAGCCTTGCACCAGTGCGCCCGAGGGGTTCACCAGGCGTCCGGTCGAATCGAATCGGAAGGAACCCGCCCGGGTGTACAGCTGGGCTTGGTCATCTCGGATGACGAAGTAGCCGTCACCCTCGATGGCGACGTCGGTCGTCTGGTTCGTGACGAGAGCAGCTCCCGGGGTCTGTGACAATTGGGTGGCCGCAACCTTGACGCCCAACCCGACCTGAGTCGGGTTGACGGTACCGGTCGCCTCATTTGCGAGGGATCCGGCTTGCTGAAGTTGCGACAGGGTGTCGGCAAACTCGACACGGCTCGACTTGAAGCCGGTCGTGTTGACGTTTGCGATGTTGTTGCCGATCACGTCGGCCATGGTTTGGTGAGCTCGGAGTCCAGAGACGGCCGAGAACATTGAACGCATCATGATGATGTCTCCTTGTTGGTTCGTTCGATGTGTCGATAGCCGTCCATGGCCTCACGTTCGTCCTGCGAATTACGGTGAGAATTACATCGCGACCTCGTCGTCGGTGCTCTCATCGGGTTGGTCCGGCGCCTGTACGTCCACCGCCGAGGTCGAGATGATCGAGTCGACCGCGACACGTTGACCATCGATGACCAGTTGTGGGTCGCCTTGATTGAACTCCACCGAGGTGACCAGGCCGCTGATCAACGCGCCCGAGACCTCGTCGATCCCCGTGGCGGAACGCCCAATCATTCCGGCCGCCAACGTGGCTTGTTGAAAGGCAAGGAGTTCGTTCTGTTGCTCGGCAACCCTGGTCATCTGTTCGACCATCGTGAATTGTGCAGTCTGCGCCATTGCCTCGTTGTTGTTCATTGGCTCGAGGGGGTCCTGATATCGAACCTGCGCCACGAGGAGCTGCAGGAACATGTCGGTATCTCCTGCTGCAGCTCCTGCGATGCTCTTCTGGGTGACATCGGTTGGGGCACCGGTGATTGCGTTGATCATGATCGTCTCCTAGATCCGAAGTTGGGTTGGTCGAGCGCCGGTGGTGGCGTCCTCGAGTGGTTCTGACAGGTCGGGGTCAGCCGGACGCGTGGGATCGATCGTGAGGTCGATCTCCTCGGCATCGGAGTAGAACTCGAATCGTTCGTCGTGCGCGTCGTCACGTGTGGTGTCGACGTCGGCCGAACCGTCGTCGTTTGCATCGGGATCGGCCCCATGATTGACATCGAAGCTGTCGAGCTTGATTCCCTCGTTGCGCAATGACGCCTCGAGTGATTCGTGAAGTCGCCCGAGCACATTTGCCGTCTGGTCGTTGTCTGCTTCGATCTCGATCGACACCTCTCCGTTGGCCCCGAGCGAAATTCGAATGGATATCTCACCGAGACCATCAGGACTCAGCTCGATGCGTACCTGGCCGCCTTCTTCGCGAACGAGGCGAGTGATCTCCTGAGGCAACCGTGAGATGCTCATGGGTGGTTCGGCTCCGTCGACGTCGCCTGGCGACGTCGACGCTGAGGGAATCAGCGATGCTGCCGCGTCGACGGCTGCATCGGCGTCTTGCGGGGCGGACGTTGGAAGGTCGGACGCATCAGATGATTCGGAGAAGTCTGAGGCTGCGTCGCCCTCGTTCGCCGCAACTGTGGTGATCGCGGCGCCTCCGACCTCGATCGTGTTCGCCTCTGTTTCGGTCTCGGCGCTGACACCGATCTCGTCTGCGACCACGGCAACGGCCGGGTCGACCGCAGATGTATCTGCTTGGGCCGCAGCGACATCGGCGGAACCACTTGGTTCGACGACCGACACCGAAGGCGCCCCATCGTCAACGGGATCGGCCGTGACACCGCCCACCTGTGCGTCGGGCGCTTCGATGCCCACTTGGACGTCCGGAGGAGCTGTGCTGCCAACCTGTGCGTCTGGCGCTGCGTCAGACGTCACTGCGTCGGGCGTCACCATGTTCGCCTGGGCGTCAACGGTCGCCGATGGAGCACTCGCGACTGGATCCGCTGTTGAGACGTCGAGGTCTGGTGTCGTCGGCTCGTTCGACGCTGATTCCGGCGCTGTTTCGCCGATGGTTGTATTCGAAATCGGGGGCGAAACTACCGTCGGGAGGCCCGGAACCGGAACGCTTCGCTGCCCGCTGTCAAGCGAGCGCCAACGCTCCATGACCTTCGGGACGTAGTTCATGGTCTCGTCGAACGGCGGAATTCCCCCGTGTTTCTGCACAGCTCCAGGTCCGGCGTTGTACGCCGCGAGCGCTAGCTCGACAGATCCGAATCGATCGATCTGCTGACGAAGGTAGCGCGCGCCGCCGTCGAGATTCTCGAGTGGATTGGTCGGATCGACCCCGAGGCCAGCAGCGGTTCCGGGCATCAGCTGCATGAGTCCAATAGCGCCAGCCTGCGAGACTGCGTTCGGGTTGAACCCCGACTCCTGCCACGACACGGCGAGCAACAAGTTCACGTCGAGTCCGTAACGATCGGCGGTCTCTTCGAAGGCTTGGCGCATCTGTGGGGTCAACGTCGGCGGCGATCCGACTCGTCGACCGGTGCCTGCCACGGACACCCCGTCGATTGACAACGCGCTTCCCTGACCGGCCATCCCGGCCGCGATCCCCTGGAACATCTCACCGAAATCGGCGGTTTCTTCCTCAACGCCTGGAACTTCCGCCGGCGGCGCGAAGCGAGCTTCGATCGCCGAGATTCGTTCCTGGACGTGTGCCATCCCACTCATGAGTTCCTCCGTTGCCAACCGGCAATTGCAATGTCATCCAGCGCGCGATCGGCCGCTTGTGCAGCCAGGTTCGCCCAGGCCTTCTTGTGGTCTTCGTCGATGCGCTCGACCGTGCGACGGTGGCGCATCGCGCCAAACATCTGGTTTCGTTCCTCGATCGCTCGTTCGATCTGACGCGCGAGTTCGTGCTGTGCGGCCATCGCCGTGCGAGCGCTCGCAGCCTTCATGTCTCGTTGCCTGTGAAGCTCGTCGATCGACCCACGAGCGTCTTCGGGCAGGGCCCGATGTTGCGCTGCGACGAAAAGTTTGCGCGCCTGCTCCACCTCTTGCTCCTGACGATGGTGCGAGGCGGTCGCTGCATCTTCTTGATGTTTTGCCAAACGCAGGACTGCGGCGAGTCGGTTCCTCTTGTTGGTCATGACATCGCCCCTTGCGTCGGCTGGCTCAACGACTCGATGGCCTCAGCGATCGCCCGCAAGTCTCGGAGAGCATCTTCACGTGCGATGACCTCGTGCAGATCTTGGCGAAGGAATGCCTCGAGTGGTTTGCGCAAGGTCAGAAACGCATCGAGGTCTTCGTTCGTACCGGGCACATATGCACCGAGTTCCACCAGGTCCTTTCCTGTGTCCCAGGCGACGAGCAGCCGCCGCATCAGGGACGCGTCGATAAGGTGTTGCGGTTGGGCGACCTTTGTTGCGAGGCGACTGACGCTGTTCAAGATGTCGATCGTCGGAAAGTGGCCAGCTGCCGCGAGTTCGCGGCTCAACACGACATGGCCGTCGAGGATGCTTCGTACATGGTCGGTGACCGGTTCGTTCAGATCATCGCCCTCGACCAGGACGGTGTACACGCCGGTGATGCTGCCCGTTGACAGCGGACCAGCACGTTCGAGAAGTTGTGGGAGCAACGCAAAAACCGACGGCGGAAACCCTCGGGTCGTCGGAGGTTCGCCAGCGGTCAAACCGACTTCACGTTGGGCCATGGCCACCCGCGTCACCGAGTCCATGAGCAACAGAACATCTTGACCACGTGACGCAAACCACTCGGCCACACGGGTGGCGGTGAATGCCGCACGGATTCGGGTGGGCGCTGGTTCGTCTGAGGTCGAGACCACCACGACGGTGTTCTTCATTCCTTCGGGACCAAGATCATCCTCGATGAATTCGCGAACCTCTCGCCCACGTTCACCAACGAGGCCGACGACGACGACATCGGCTTGGGTCCCCCGCGCCATCATCCCGAGCAGAGAACTTTTTCCGACTCCACTGCCCGCGAAGATTCCTATGCGCTGACCGCGCCCACATGGCAGGATCGAATCAATGGCTCGAACTCCAAGACCGAGTGGTTCAGAAATTCGTTGACGGGTCATGGGGTTCGGGACCCGTCCTTCGGTCGTGACCGCGTCCGTATGCCCACCGATGGGGCCCTTACCATCCAAGGGTTCACCGAGCGCGCCGATGACCCGTCCACGAAGCTGCTCACCAAGGAGAAGGTCGAGACGATCGGAGAGTTCAACCGGGTCGCCCGCCGAAATGCCGCGAGTCTCACGCAACGGCATGACGACGCACTCGCCTGGTCGAACCGCGACCACATCAGCGGGAATTCGGTCGAGACCGATACTGACCATCGCTCCAACAGGAGCACAAAGACCCGAGACGACGACTTCGAGACCAGCGGCACTCGTCACACGTCCGGTGACGAGAAACGGTGAAATTCGATCGAGAATCAGCGCACTCATGATTTTGTTCCTTCGGTGAGCGCATCACGCGCTCGTTCCAGTGCGGTATCGAGCCGGAGTGCAACCTCGGGTCCATCGCGTTCGACTCGAAACTCGCCCATGTCGAGAGCGCGATCGGCAACGACGTCCACGCCATTTGGAGCGATTTCGTACAACATCGGCACGAGCTCTGGATGAACCCGCAACTTGCACGGCGTCGATGTCACCGGTTCGTCGAGCGCGCGGGTGACGAGGTCGAGAATGGCGGCGGGGTCGCTCAGCTCTCGGCCGAGCACCCAACGAGCGACGTGCATTGCTGTGGAAATGATCGAGTCGGCCTGTATCTGATCACTCTCCGCGGTTGCCTCGGTGTGGCCATGTGTGAAGATCTCCAATGCGAGGGCCACACGGTTCAGCGCTGGTTCGAGTGTGGCGGCCGCGTCCGCAGCTCCCGACGCTCGCGCCTTCTCGCACAGATCTTCGACCTCAGGTGCAGTGAACAGGAGGGCCTCCTCGACGGGCTTGTCCGAAACGGCCGATGACGCCGTGCGTGGTCGGGCGGGTTCGCCCGGCTGTCCGAGCAACACGATCTCGTGATTGGATAACTGATGAGACTTGAGAATGCGACCGTTACTCGTCATCGTCGTCACCTCCGCCTCGTTCGATTGTTATTGCACCCGACTCCTCGAGTGCTCGGACACTGGCAACGATGCGCTTCTGGGCAGCCTTGATGTCGCCGGCCGCAGGGTTTCGCAAGAATTCGATTTCTTCGGCCAGGTTCTCGCGCGCTCGTGTCGAGAGGTTCGACATGAAGCGCTCTTTGACGGCCTCGTCGGCGGGATACAACGCCATCGAGAGATCGGTGGTGTCCACCGATTTGAGGATCTCCTGGATAGCCCGATTGTCGAGGACCGCAATGTCGTCGAAGACGAAAAGTGACTCTTTGATCCGAAGCGCGAGGTCCTCATCTCGCTCAGCGATCTTCTCGAGCACACGTTTCTCGACGGCCTTGGACACCTGGCCGAGGATCTCCACGACCACTTCGATGCCAGGAATCTCCGCGAGACCTTCGGGGTTCACTAACCCGCTGAGTCGGTCGCGCATGTCCTGTTCGACCGCGTTGAATAGTGCCTCGCTCACCGGAGCGATCGTTGCAATTCTCATGTGGAGATCGGCTTGGACTTCTTCGTCCATGTGCTTCAGGATCCGGGCTGCGGCTCCTGCGTCGAGCGACGCGAGGGCGAGCGTCAGTGACCCAATCGGTTCGCGACTGATCGCCCGTGCGGCGAGTTCGGGATCGGCGGCCAAGAGGAAACCAAACGGCCTCTTCGACGGATCGATCGCCCGCTTCACTTCCTGAGCCTTCTCGCGCCCAAACGCCCGGTCGATCACGTCGACGGCATAACCGATGTCACCAAAATGTGATTCGGGCTCGGACATCTGCTCGAGAATGCCGCTCAGCGTCGCCGCAACTTCATCGTCGTCGAGTTCTGGCACGCGTGTCATCGCATCGGCGACGATCGGCAACATCTCTTCGGGAAAGGTCTGGATGATCGCCGCTGCCCGCTCGCGTCCGAGCGCGACGAGGACGCGAGCCAACTTGTCGATTCGTGGGTTGTGCGTAACGACGGCCATCAGTTCGACACCGCCTCGTCAGCCCATGTCCGCAAGAGAGATGCGACCTCGATTGGTTGGTTGTCGATGATCCGCATGACGTCTCCCGACGACAACGGTCCACGGTCGAGCGCCAGCGGCTCACCGCCGCCCGACGATGCGTGAGCCTTGTTGTCGTCCGAGACCTTCCCGCTGGCGACGCCTTTGCCTGCGGTCAACGCACCTTTTTCAATTTGGTCGACGTCGAGGATCTCGACCGACACCTCTCGCACCGAGTTCGTGAGGGTTTTGACTCCCTTTCGCAGCGAAAGCACGATCACGACGAGCAGGAGGATAGCGAGCACGGTTTGTCCAATGCCGAGGTATGGGGCGATCGGGGCCAACGGATCCGACGCGGCGATCGTTTCCTCGGGGAGTGACTCCAGCGCCTCGGAGAATCCGGCGTCGAAGGCAATCGACTCGACGGCGATAACATCGCCACGCGCGGTGTCAAGGCCCACAGCGGCTGCCACGATGTCGGAAACCTGGGCGAGATCTGGTTGTGGATCGACTGCGTTGTTCACCACGACGGCCACCGACAGACGGACGATGTCTCCAGAGGAGTTTCGCTCGACGGTGCGCACCCGATCGACGACCGCCAGGCGCATCGACA
>RCMY010005351.1_pt1 | contig 10915 bp, 5 predicted proteins | sample 2041341 | NCBI WGS metagenome assembly RCMY01 (sample SAMN09708234, study PRJNA481090) | Marine sediment metagenome, whole genome shotgun sequencing project.
CTGGATAGTTTAGCGCGTAGTGCTTTAGTGCAGTTGGCCAATGAACTTGGGTGCCAGCGGACGTGGTTGTTCTGCTCACCGTTCTGATCGTATGTGTCCGTTCGACAACTTGGGCGGAAAGGAGACGTTCGCTGCAAGTGCGAGAGGTATGCCTCAATGTGTAGAAGCAGCCATATGGATGTCGCGTTAACCTACAAGAACTCGACTAGCGCCGCTTCGTTTAGTACATTCTCGTTAGGGAAAATCCCGGATTCCCGCACTTTTTGTTCTGCAAGGACTGGCTCTGTACTGAAATAAACAACAACCAAGTCTGAGAGTGCCCGCGTGCAACACACGTAGAAAAGCCGTCTCGTTCTTTCAACAGCTGTTTCTTTACCGTCCCTTATGTTCGCTTGGTCGCGGGCCGAAGGTGCCTTTACATCGAAGAATTTATCATAAGAAAATTGAACATGTGTACCTTCATCATCATCAAGGACGACCAATACTCGTTCGAACTCAGCACCTTTGATGCCTTGGTGGGTCGAAAACGGAGAGAGTTGCTGAGTATAATTTCGATATCCGCGAAACTGTTGGGCGGAGCATCTCATTAGGGCGTCAATGGAGGCAATTTCTCTAGTTGTTTCTTCTTCATCTTCAGCGTCGTTCACTTCGACCTCAGGCGCAACTGGGACGTCGTCAAGGTATCTGAGAATACGAGGGTCAAGAGAGACAAGACGTAGATCGCGAAGATGCGTGAAGACCTCACGCACGCTAGCATCCGATCCTTCATCTAACATCGCACAAAGCTGTGTCACACCGCTTCTTAGAGTAGCAAGTAGTTCGGCTACTCCATTCTTGGGGATCGTACTTTTCTCCAAGAGTGGACAATGCTTACGCAGTAGCGACATAGCACCGAACTCGTCTCCCGCTTCGATGGCTTCAACCATTTGAAGGACGAATGACTCGAAAGGTCGTATCGGCCAAGCAGTGGCATCTAAAAAGCCGTCACGAAAAGAGCTTGGCGCTCTATCGTTCATTGCGGAATATAGGTCCCCGAAGCCAAGCCTAGTCGCCGCCATTCGGTGGACTATTACAAGCAGTTTGAAGTCTGCATCGGTACCATCAGCCCATTCGGGGGCCTCATTCTCTATAGCAACCAAATTTCGAACTGCTGCCAACAGCTCGTTGCGCCGATCATCGGCTGGAAGCACAAAAATGCGCGCGGTGCCTTCCACCGGAACACTCAGCCCATCAACGTCATGCATACGTCCACCAGTTTGAACTAGGTCGTCCCCACCTCTGCGAATTTCATTAGCCACCGCTAGAACAGCTTGTGGACAGCGGAAGTTTTCTTTCTTCTCTATGTGTAACCAATCGTCTTCAAGTTCGATCGGACCAATTCCGGTAGGAAAGATGCGTTGCATAGGATCGCCGAAAAATCCCAAACAAAATTTACCGCCTGCTTGGGCAGAAACTGCCTTTAAAGCCGCTACGACGACGTCTTGAGTGTCTTGGCTTTCATCAACAAAGACGAACGGAAACTGTTGTGCGACTACTATTCTAAAAAGTGGGCGTTCGAGTAAGAAATCAGTTGCCATACGGATGATGTCGTCGTGGCCTAAGAAACCGTTTGGGTAGTCACTTCCGGTGCCATAGGTGAAGCGATTGATGAGCTCTACTTCGGCGAGAGAGGCCTCGTATCGCATGATGTCACGCGTGTTCTTATCACGCGTTCTCTGTTGAACTCTCGATCCGTAACCAGCAGCGGTGGCGGTTAAATCAGCAATTTTCTCCCCAATTCTGCGGATTACCCATATTTTAATGTCAGATTGAAAAGAGCGAGCGATTGACCAAAGAAAACTGTGGATGGTCGAAACATGGACGAGAGGGTTGTTTCCAACGTCCGCCCAAATCTCTCCAGCCGCGATCTCGGTATAAGTGATACAAGCAATTCGCTGGCGTTTGCGCTTCAATAATGCCCCTTGGGACCTAATTGTTGCGTTTAGAGCTTTAACTAAAGACGTCGTTTTGCCGGAGCCAGCTCCTGCAACCATTGTGAAGTTGCGCTTTTCTGCGCCCGTCAAGCAGCTGCGTAGTTGGACGTCTGCCGGTGTATCTGGTTTGTTTGCGCGACTGCTACTCATTCGACGGCTCCAACTGCCTCAACGATCGCTTCGACCTCCTCGACTTCTTCGAGGTCGATCTGCTTGGCAAGCCAAACAAGACCATCGCGAATGTAACTAGGAGTAACCCAAGCGTCCTTGTCAGCCGCAAGAACTTGCAAGGCAAACTTGGTCTTATCAAAGCTCGAGCTCCTAACTCGCTTGTTGAGTCCTTTGGCGAGTGCAGATGCGTCTGCGGGTACGGCCCGTAATTTCAACCCGACACTGCGTTGTGCATTTTCCTGACACCAATTCGCATTTTCCAACCCAAATGATTCCTCAAGGGTTCGACCGCAAAGTGAAGCGGTGCCTCCGCCCCATGTCACGTCCGTTTCCATTTGATATGAAACATGCACCTTAGCTGGTTCTGAACCGAGTAGGTCAGCTACCTTGTCATCGAGTTCGGCCGCCAGAAGATCGGCTATAAGCCGTTTCTTCGGTAGCCATTGTATCAGTGTTTGGTTAGAAGTTTCCGCCTCATCTTCAGCGGGTAAGCAGGCCTTACCATACCGCTTTTCGGCAGGCTCGCCTTCTTCGCCGGGAATTTCGAACTCAACACCTTCATCTTCGTTGTCACCTTCCATCAGTGGCGGATCGTCCGAACCTGTGACGCTGTCGATATCTGTGATTATGAGTGTTGAAACACCAAGAAACTCGATCAATTCCTTGAAACGGTAACCAAAAGCTCCCCCCACTTCCAATATGCAAAGGGCAGCTGACCTGAGTGCCGCAGCCTCTTTCTCAATCATAAGCGGTATCAAAAGACGTTCGACATTCCCCTCGACGAGGACTGCTGCGTCGGCAAAGAACAGATCACAATGAGTTAGTTTGAGGTATCGCTGCAAGAAATCTCGATCTTTTGGGGCGTCTCCAGCTTGAAACGCGGACAGATTCAACACTTGGGTGTTCTGTTCTCCGTCGATTGTGTGCCGCCTGAAATATCGAATAGGAGTGAAGCCTCGTTCATAAAGGATATGAGGTGAATGCGTGGTAACGACGACCTGACTTGAAAAACTGCCTTCTTCGCCGTCTGATGGGTCGAGCAGGCTTAGAACATTTCGAATAAAGACTTGCTGGAGCTGTGCGTGCAAATGAGCTTCGGGTTCTTCGATGAAAATCAAGTGAAGGGGCGGACGGTTTTCATCTTCGTCAACCCATTTTGCTTGAAGGTCCAAGATTTCAACGACCATGTAAATGAGGTTCTTAAAACCTAAACCATTGTAAGTATCAGGAAGGCGCGCAGCGTTTTCGCCGTCACCAAGAACGTAGTTGATGCGGGCATCCTGACTCATCACAGACGCTGGGTTTAATGCTGACTTAATTTCGAGCCTGGGGTTATGCAAACCTGGATAACCAAGGGTCGCGATGCGATCGAGCGTCGGAGCGAATACGTCTGTCAGATGCTCGTTCAAACCCAATTCGGACTCGAACAATGCCCTCAAAGCCGTGTGATCTTCATCTCGTTGCTCCAGGTTCCGTTGATAAAAACGACTTAGTCGCCGAGATAAGTCCTCGGAACGGCCTGCACCGCCCTCAGCGCGAGCAGATGGGTCTGCCAGGTGTCTTTGAGCATTCAGGCAGTCAACACGAACCAGTGATTTTAAGACCGCTCCACCATTGAGTTCTCCGGCGATTGCTGCAGGTTGATAGCCTGCGTTTGCTTCAAGATTGTTGTCGAATTGAGCGTAATCCAGAACGGAGTAACGAAGTTCAAATTCGGACTGCAGCTCCCTATCGAGATAGTCAGTCAGGGATTTCGGCCATGGAACATAATTTCCTCCGCCATCCGGAAGAGCTGCAGCTTGAGCTAGAGCAGTCTCTTTTTGCTGGCGATATCTTTGGAGCATTTCAGCTGGGTTTCTTGCTGCAAATTCAACACGAATACCTACCATGCTTCCAGCCCAAGCGGTGCTGGGTAGCAGTGGAATTACAAGATGAAGGTCAGCCTCGGAAACTTGAAACCAGATGTCCATGCCGATGGCTGGAATTGTTGCGTCGACATCGTCTGCTGCATCAGCCTCTTCGAGGGCGTTCAGTTCGTTCCAAGTATGAGAGCTAAAGTCGAAAAGTGAGAAACGATTTTTCTCCCCCGTTAGGAAGGTCATGATTGCTTGCGTCGCCGATGTTTTGCCGCTGTTATTAGCACCTACAAAGATCGAAATGTCAGATGCCAGATCAACACGGACATCACGTAGCCGCCTGTAATTTTTAAGTCGGTAGGAATGAATATGCAATGACGGCAACCTCTTGTTTTCTTTACTCTAGGTACAACTCAAGGGTGAAGTCGAGCGACTTAACTAATGGACTACGTATTTTTTGTGGACCAATTTGCAAAAGTAAATCGTGCCGATGGGGCAGACGCACGTAACAATTTATTGCACGCTGCAGATAGAAGTCTGCTTTGTGAAAGCTGCACCGCAGCGCAAAGCACCATGGCCAGCGTCCGCTAAGGGCCGGTAGCGGCGGCTTTAGCATAGGGTTGATAGCAGAAAAGCTCTGCTTTGCTTACAGATCAACTGTTGGTCAGTTTCCCCACCGGACAGTAACACTCGCCATCATTCTAGGTCGAAACAGTTTAAGCAACTTGGTGATGACTCGATCAATGATGCGTTTCGCTCATAGCGGCACTTCACGCCTTGGTGCCGCCCCATATTCCTGTAGTCTGAGATCAAAGAAAAAAGCGAAATTTGAGCATGAGCATATCTACCAATCAAGAAATCAGCAGAAGCAAGTTCGCTGGTGCCATTCTTCGCATGTTTGGCGAACGTCATAAGTCAATCAGCTTGACAGATGCTGGGCTAAGGCTGTTGGCGGGGGGCTCTAAGAATATAACTTTTTCACAGTTATCCGGGCCATCTAAAACTATCAAGAAGCTCGGTTTTACTGGCATATCAATGCCCACTAAAAATGGAGAGCTCAGGGTTATCGGCCTTAAGCGAGAGAGGGCGCTGGACCTCGTATCGGCTGTAAATTCTGCGTGGCAAAAACATTTCATCCAACAGGTTGAAGCGGTTGAAGGAGAGCTAAGCGCACTTGCTGAGGTTGTTGATCGGCTACAGCAACCGAAGCGCTATCCGTCTGCTTGTCTACTCGATCCCTTTTTGGTTCGTGCTACTCAAGTCTTGAAGCGACTACCCGACACCATACCGCCAAATATTTTGTCTCATGAACAGCAGACGGTTCTCGATGTTGTAAAGCAGTTTGGTTCGGCTCCTGAGGTGCTTCGTAGCGCCGCGATCAACGCATTCCTTGGCGCTGATAGGGCCGAGATGGAAGACTTTTACGACACCATTGAATCCAATCCGCTTACACCGGAACAACGGCTTGCGGTGGCAACAGATGAGGACGCGACCCTAGTACTGGCCGGTGCTGGATCAGGTAAGACAAGCGTTATCGTCGCGAAAGCGGCCTACCTGATCCAGCGACAGATTAGGCAGCCTGAAGAAATCCTACTCATGGCATTCGGGAAGGGTGCGGCTGTCGAAATGGCCACGCGTATCGAAGAGCGTGCTGGAGCAAAGGTAGATGCGCTGACATTCCATGCACTTGGAAATAGCATCATTCGTCAAGTTGAGAATGGAGCACCCGCGCTTGCAGCACACGCAAGTGATGACAAGCAATTCACTGTATTGCTTCGTGCCATCCTTTTTGATGACATCGCCACCCAACCAGCGCTTGGCAATCTGCTTTTGAAGTGGTTCTCAGAATTTTATTGGCCCTACAAAAGTGAGTGGGACTTCAAGACAAAGGACGAATATTACCAGTACGTCGAGGCGCATGAACTTCGAACGCTTCAGGGCGAGCTGGTCAGAAGCTTTGAGGAATGGGAGATTGCTAATTGGCTGTCCCTGAACGGCATTGCCTATGAGTATGAGCCGAACTACGAACACGATCTCCCAGAGAACACTAGAACGGCTTACACACCTGATTTCAGGCTTACCGAGAGCGGTGTCTACATCGAGCATTTCGGCGTACGTAAATCCAAAGACCGGAATGGGGCACCCATACTTACCACAGCGCCCCACGTCGACCGCAATAGCTATCTCGACGGCATGGAGTGGAAACGAAAGGTCCACGCAGAACACGAAACGATCCTGATTGAGACCTTTAGCTATGAGCGTGTTGAAGGTCATCTCACAGAGGCATTGGAAGAGAAAATTGCTCCGTACGCTCAACCCAATCCAATCCCACCCGAACAGGTTTTTAACCAACTGACAGAAATGGGGCAGGTGGACGCATTCACACAGGTGCTCGGCACTTTCTTGCGCCACTTCAAGAGTAGCGGAACCACAGTCGCAAACTGTCGAAAACGTGCGGAACAATCAGCCGACCATGCGCGGGGCATGGCATTCATGAAGATCTTTGAGCCCGTACTTCAAGCCTATGAAATCCGTTTGGGCGATCGGATCGACTTTGAAGATATGATCGTTCGAGCAACCGAGCATGTAGCAGCGGGGCGCTACAAAAGCCCATATCGCCATCTTCTGGTGGACGAGTTTCAAGATATTTCTGAAGGGCGAGCGAAATTGCTGAAGGCGCTCAAGGCCCAGTATGGGGATGCGCGTATCTTTGCGGTTGGAGATGATTGGCAATCAATCTATCGCTTTACCGGATCGGACATCCATCTAATGAGGGACTTCGGCGAAGAGTTTGGTGGCACCTTTGACGGCAAATCTGGCGTGCACAGTTCTGTTGATCTGGGTCGGACCTTTCGCAGCGTCGACAAGATCGCTCTGCCTGCCCGAAGTTTTGTTCTCAAAAACCCATCCCAAATCACCAAACAGGTCATTCCAGCGGGAACCACGTCAGAGCCAGCGATTAAAGTGGCGCACTACGGGTGGGGTCAGGAAGGTAAGGCTCTGAGGTCTGCGCTAAACGGTATCGAAGGCGCGGCAAGCGGTGACAAGACGTCCGTCCTGCTGCTAGGACGCTATAACTTTTTGGAGCCGGAAGACTTGCCGCAGTTGCGTAGACAATATCCAAAATTATCAATCCAGTTCATGACGGTTCATCGCTCCAAGGGGTTGGAAGCCGATCACGTTGTGGTTCTTAAAGCAGCCTCAGATCGCATGGGTTTTCCGTCTGAAATTGTCGACGACCCTTTGTTGGATCTCGTGCTTCCCAAGCCCGAGGAATACGACCACGCTGAAGAACGGCGGTTGTTTTACGTTGCCCTTACAAGAGCGCGAAAGACCGTAACAGTTCTGGCAGATCGCCAAAGGCCATCAGTCTTTGCGCGTGAACTTGTTGAAAACTCGGAATACGGAGTAGTCGTACTCGGTGAAGCGGGTATTGCCAAACATCGATGCGGTGCGTGTGGCGGCAGAATGCTGTCGCAGACCTCCAAGAAGGGAACTCCATATTTTCAGTGTGAGCACCGAAAGCTTTGCGGCGAGATGCTTCGACCATGTAACGTGTGCGGCAAGGACCTCCCGGTCGACGACAAAGGTAAACCGGGCAATCTAGTCTGCAACTGTGGGGCTACTTTTCCGGCTTGCCCAGAATGCACTGATGGCTGGTTGGTCGAGCGAAAAGGTAAGTGGGGAAAGTTCCTCAGTTGCGTCAAATATCCTGACTGCATGGGAAGGAGATCTATACCTAAGGCAAACAAAAGCAGTCGAAAGCGATAGGCTGGTGCAAACGACCGAGACTCTCCAAGGTTATTTAGGCTCGGGTGTCATACGGGTGCAAGCGGCAGCTTGTTAGAATGCTTTAGGATGAGACGGTCTGAGATAAGATGAAACTAGAGAATTATTTCTAATCAGTTAGTTATGGACTGAGAACGCCAGTTGTTTCTGCGCCCAGTCAATCCCTGCGACCCCCAATTCCGTGGAACCACGGGCGCAGATCAGTGCAAAAACGGTTTCGCAGCGACGCTGCAAAACTCGAAACGCAGCCGACTAGTGTTGCGTTCCTCCCTCGCGTAGGCTTCGAGCATCCAGACGAAGAAGGAATAGTATCGAAAGCGCAATGTGATCGTGCTGATGCCAGGTAGCAGCGACTGGTAAATCGCTTCGATTGGGCGCTGCATGCCCAAAGGATCCAGCCCACCATCCTGTCCAAGTTCAGTTCACTCAGGGAGAGTCAGGTCCAAAATCCTTCATCGTCAATCCAATGCGCTGATTATTATTGTGTAACGATGCAGGTTCCCGTGATTTAGTGCAACTACGGGTTAACACTCAACACAATGGCACATTGCGATGCCGTCGGGAGAGGGCATCCACGCTATCGACGAAGCCCCTTCACTTATAGCTTTGAAAAGAGTTACGGACATCACAAGTTACATCTTGAACTGATGGGTGAGGGTTTTTCCCAGAGACGCGAAAAGTTTTGGCTCTGCCCAATTATAGCCTGGCGACCATTGCGGAAACTTCTCACATATATCTATGATTCTTGGCAAAACCTTTTTAATATTGTCGTGGCTTTTAAATTCCCCAAAAATCACATACCAAATTTGACTTACATATCTTGGTGAGATTTTTACTCTATAATTACCTCCCTTAGGCAAAAGATGGTGACGTGTGATCAAAGCGGAAAGTGCAGTTTTGAAATATATTTCAGAATTCGGCTTTGGGCCCCTAAATACAGGGCTGGTTTGTTCCAGGTAGATATTCAAAAACTTCCAAAATTGGTAAACTTCAGAGACAAAGGGTTCTCGCTGGGCTTGGTGTGAGATCCGGTAAATTTTTGTTTCAGGGAATCTACTGCCTTTAAGTATATCCGCATATTCCGCAGCCCGCAAAACTGTCCAATCTGGTTGTTTATTTTTTCTTGCTACTAAAGAAGAAATCAGAGACTGTTCTATGGGATAATTGTCGCTGATGACTTTCTTACCATATTCGCTTTCCCATATTCTAAATGTGTTTATTATATGCTCCCGCTTTTCTTGAATGCTTGGTGCTTCTGAATTTTCTAAAATCCTACTCCTCTCGGAGAATATATTTAGTCTTCGTCGCCCTGTCGTTCTTATAGGTGGCATGATCAATGAATCAGGCAACTCATCTACCAAGGTGGATATGGTAATACCTTTTTTAGAAGCTTGAAGACCAAGCTTCCTTGCATCTGGACCAGATAGCTGCTGGCGAACGCGCTGGTCCTGTGTATCAGAACTTGTTTTCAGTTGATTAGAGTTTGGCATCTAAGCTCCTCGGACCATGAAGCACGAACTGGAATAGTTTAATGCGTTACCAGTGGTTACCAAGGAACTATGCAGGCTTTTGCTTTTATTCAATATATTTAGCACTTTTATTAGATGGTTGGTGATTTAGTGTCTGTAAAATGACCTGTGCTGAACTTCCGTTTATGGAAACCGCATAGGCAGGACGACCAAATTCAGGCAGCCTGAGCTTTGACTATCGAAGCCCATCCTGCTTTGGTTACAGTCCGCCAGACCAGTCTACCAGCGCCGCAATTTCGCTATAGCTGAGCCTCAGCGCGGCTTTGGTCATTATGCGGTCCCGCGAACCCCCGCCGCGCTGACCTTCGCGCCACTGCTTCAGCCGGTTTTCCAGATAGTCGAGGTCTTGTGCCGACAGCTCCGCCGCAATGGGTGCACCTACTTGTCGTCTGGGCCGTGACACATTGTGCAGGCCGGTACGTCAGCTGTATTAGGTTAAGCCAATAGGGCATTCTTAATCACGGCATGACAGTGTATTGCGCAGCAATGCCCCAAGAAGATGCTTTTCGGCGATGCCCTGAGGGTTGTCGAACCGGGTGACCTCGTCGCGCTCCATGGGCAGATTGGTGAGTATGAGGTCGACCTTTGAGAATAGCACGCCCGATACGCTAAGCTTGACCTAACGTGCTTCTTCCGCACCAATACGATTCCAGCGATTTAAGCGCGACCGAAGAATATAACTTACTGTTGAGCCATTGACCTGACATGAACAACTGTCCCCTAAACTAATAATCACGATTAATCGTCATAGAGTAAATGTCCCCAAAAGTGACATCGTTTCCGGCTGTTTTTGCTATTTTTGGGGAAAGTAGTACGCTGAGAATTGACGAGAAATACATTAAACTTAGTGTCTCTCATGTTAAACTACACCACATGTGGTTAATTCTTTTGTGGCGGCAAGTCCGCAGCCCCCTTTTAAACCAAACTATATATTTCTAATAAGATGAAATTATTATCATGAAATTTCTCTTAGTGAATAAAGCATAAGACAAAGAGGCTCAGACCTCTTCTGGCACTATCAGTGGGGCTACGTCGGATCTTAAATACCCCTCGGTGTTTGTTGGTTAGGCTGCCGGGAGGGTTCAGTTGGGAATGATCGGGTTTTCGCTTTGGTTAGCCCGATCATAACCTCAACGCGTGTATGCGACCTCTGCCAGTTCGAGCAAACCCTCCAGCGCTTTCCGGAATGGTCCGTCAAGTTCGATCTCGTTCCTGAGGCTGGCCATCCGGAACATCACCACCAGTCCCTGTTCAGCATCGCTAAAAGGCAGCCCCAACGTATCACTGAGGACTTCATAGACGCCTTGGTGATACTCTTCGATTGCAACCAACAAGAACCTTGTCTGATCAAGCCCCAACGTTTGTGCTAGCGCCGGAATTCGATCCAGCGGAACTTTGGTCAATCCTTGTTTCATCATGGTGATCACGTTCGCATGCTTGAAGCCGACGCGATCTGCAATGTCTCTTTGAGTTAGGCCAGATTCATCGATCGCTTTTGCGAGCATCTGGGCGGTTGGGCTGAATGTCATTTGTAGATCTCCTAGCTGTTCAAGTTGATGACGCTTAGTGCTAGTCGTTTCAGAATTGTCCGATGTAG
>RCMY010005352.1_pt1 | contig 10914 bp, 9 predicted proteins | sample 2041341 | NCBI WGS metagenome assembly RCMY01 (sample SAMN09708234, study PRJNA481090) | Marine sediment metagenome, whole genome shotgun sequencing project.
GTGGCTGATCAGCTGGCTGCCGGCAATCGTTCCATTATCGGTATCATGCTGGAGTCCCATATCAACGCGGGTAACCAGTCCCTGAAGGACCCAAAGGATCTGGCCTATGGTGTCTCCATTACGGATGCCTGTATCGACTGGGAAACCACTGAAAAATTGTTGAATGAACTGTATGGCGTACTGGAGAATCGGGTGTCCCCAGCCAGTCATGACTGAGTGTCCTGCGTGCATGGCGCACAGAACTGTGCAATGGAATGCACTTTCAGCGATTTTGAAAGCCAACAGCATTTCACACCCACCCATACAGAGCCCAATTGCATAGAGTGCTGGTTCAAACCAGACCTGCAGCGCAGTAACAGGACTTTTTACCAGCGGGTATGCTGCTCTGGCAACCGACTGACGTAGACTATTGAAAGTTGAGGGTAAGGTTGCGATTCATTAGACGCAATCTGCCCTCTTGTCGGCTTTGCCAGAAGGTCGATACCTCAGTTTTCTGCACACGTACTATATTTATCCGGAGCGTTTTACTTTGAAAATTCTTGTCACAGGATCAAGCGGATTGATCGGCTCTGAAAACGTCAGATATTTCGACAGCCTGGGCTGTGAAGTGCATGGAGTCGACAACAACAACAGACGCGTATTTTTCGGTCCAAGTGGGGACGTGACGTGGAATACCGACAAGCTCCAGCGTGAGTGCAAGAATTTCCACCACCATGACATGGACATCTGCGACAAAGATGCCGTAGACAGCCTTTTTGCCAAGCACGCGTTCGATGCCATTATTCACTGTGCGGCCCAGCCATCGCATGACAAGGCGGCCTCCATTCCCCTACTGGATTTCAACGTCAACGCGGTTGGCACGCTGCACCTGCTCGAAGCCACTCGCAATCACTCAATCAATTCGCCGTTCGTGCATATGAGCACCAACAAGGTGTACGGGGACGGGCCCAATTTCATCGAACTCAAAGAGCTCGAGACACGGTGGGATTATGCAGATCCGGCCTATGCCAACGGAATTTCAGAAAGTTTCAGTGTCGATCAGTGCACACACTCATTATTCGGGGCCTCCAAGCTCTCTGGTGACATTCTTGTACAAGAATATGGTCGCTACTTCGGCATGTCCACTTGCTGCCTGAGAGGCGGCTGCCTGACGGGTCCGTCTCACAGTGGTGTCGAACTGCACGGCTATCTGAGCTATATCATCAAGTGCGCTCTGGAAGGCAAGCAATACACCATCTTCGGGTATAAGGGCAAACAGGTCCGTGACAACATTCACTCACTGGATGTTGCCCGCTTCATCGACCTGTTCATCCAGAAACCCAGAAGTGGAGAGGTCTACAATATCGGCGGCGGCAAGAACAACAGTGTGTCGATTCTGGAAACCATCGACATCATTGCCGATGTCTCTGGCAAACAACTCAATTACGAATACTCAGACGTTAACCGAATCGGTGATCACATCTGCTACTACTCCGACCTGACGAAAATGAAGGAACACTATCCGGACTGGGACATACGAATCAGTGCACGCGAATGCATCGAGGAAATCTGCGCAGCCTGGAGCGACCGGGCCAGCAGCTGAATCACGACAAGCCACTCAATGACTGAACGAGATTCAATCTTCGCAAAACCTCTGGGTGATATTGAGGGTTTTCGATTTAACCAGGCGGTGGCCGATGTCTTCCCGGACATGCTCAGACGCTCAGTACCGGGCTACGAGGCCATCATCACGCAATCGGCGCTGCTGGCCAGTCGGCATGTGCAGCCGAATACCAATCTCTACGATTTAGGCTCTTCTCTGGGGGCCACATCCATATCCATGCGCGAGGCTCTTGCCAAACGGCCAGGGGAACAAGTCGCTGGCTGTCACATTCATGCCATTGACAATGCACCCGCAATGATCAGTGCCAGTCGGTTAGCCATCGACAAGTCTGCGGATTTGTTGAAGGCAGCCTTTACCCACACCTCGGATGATTCGGATCAATCGTCAGCCCTGGCCCTCACCCCCATCATTACTCACGTGGCAGATCTGGAGGACTTTCCTCTCGAGAACGCCTCAGTGGTGGCCATGAATTTTACGCTGCAGTTTGTTGCACCGGAGCATCGCCGCGCTCTGATGGACAAGATCGCCCGTGCGATCGTACCTGGAGGGGTGCTGATATTGAGCGAAAAAGTACGTTTTGAAGACACTACGCTCAACGATATGCACATCGACATGTATCACGATTTCAAACATGCCAACGGCTATTCCCGGCTCGAAATCAGCCAGAAGCGAACTGCACTGGAAAACGTACTGGTTCCCGATACGCTGGAGATCCACAAGACTCGGCTACGCGATGCAGGCTTTGCCCGTAGTACCGTGTGGTTCCAGTGCTTCAACTTTGCCTCTCTGATCGCGCTGAAATCCTGATGCTGTTTTCTGTCAGCGACAAAACCCTGATCCTCGATAAGCAGCGCCATGGCGAACTTTTTTGTGGCAGCTCGCTGGAGCCCTGGTCGGACGCCCTGCTGGATGCCGTGGCAACACAGGGCAACAGTCTCAAGCATGGCCATCTACCGCAGTGGCAAAGCGCTTTCGACTCGTTACCTGAGATAAGATCTGCTCAGTGGCAGGTCAATGATGGCACCGTACACCTGGCGTTGCCAAGTGAGGTTGATGCCAGCGCGCTGAGAGAAACCCTCATGGCACTCACACCCTGGCGGAAGGGGCCATTCAGTTTCGGCGACATTACTATCGATACCGAATGGCGTTCCGACTGGAAATGGGACCGCTTGGCTGAGCTTATCCAGCCCCTGGCAGGACGCCGTGTTCTAGATGTCGGTTGTGGCAGTGGATATCACCTTTGGCGCATGCGTGAAGCCGGAGCTTCACTGGCTCTGGGCATCGATCCCAGTCTGCTGTACTTCATGCAACATCACATGGTTCAACACTTTGCCGGAGAGTCGTCATTGCACTTTCTGCCAATGACCATGGACAACCTGCCTGCAGACATGCATGCATTCGATACCGTGTTCTCCATGGGCGTGCTCTATCATCGCCGGGACCCACAAGAGCATCTGACGCAGTTGCGCAATGCGTTGAGTCCGGGTGGTGAACTTGTGCTGGAGACGCTCATCATCAGCGATGAAAGTGATACCGGGCTGGTTGCGCCCGAGCGCTACGCCAACATGCGAAACGTCTGGGAGGTGCCAAGTGCCGACCGATTGATCCGGTGGGTAAAGGAAGCCGGTTTCTCAACCGTCAAACTGGTTTCGGTGGAACAGACCGAATGTGAAGAACAACGTACAACCGACTGGATGCCCGCTCATTCCCTCGCACAATCGCTTGACCCGGTAAATCACGGCCTCACGGTTGAAGGCCACCCGCGCCCTCTACGGGCGATCGTGCTGGCCAATGGCCCATAATTAGCGGCAACTGGCGAGAAAAATGTCGATCAGTTCACATATATTATTGCCGATTTTACAATTCGTCTCCTTTGTTTTGCGGTTGTTTACCTCAACCTTTCTGAGCAACAGGTATTCGTGCGTGCAATATTTTTCTCACCATTTTCAATGAGTTGAAATCATACTGCGCTCAAAAACACGACAGACTTTGAGTCATTTGACCCTCGAATAATCAGCTTGCGCGTAAAAAACGGGATCAGGCAGAGGGATTTACCTAACGATCTCGTTATACTTCGCCCATCATAGTTGTTACAACATCACTACATGCATATTGCACAGGCAATCAGCAGCAAATTGCAACCTCGTCAGCCATCAGCTATAGTCCAAACTGCCCATTCACCCAACAATGGTGACAAGCGTATGGTCGACGGCGCAGAGTACATCCACTTTCACGGTTACTGGATACGCTACTACACCCCTCTTGAAGAGTCACTGGCATCGCGTAAAACGCTGATTGACCATCTGACACGCCGTGCCTTCCACCATACGGAAGCAGGTATCAATACGCCGGGGGAGAGTCTGGATATCGCCCGCCGTTACTATGAAAATCAAACCGACCCTGCCCTGAAACGAGTCAATGCCGCCATGCTCGCCGGTGCATTGTTCAACCGTGCAACGGATATATTCACAGCGATCGTTGAACTGGAGCAAAAGGGCGTGCGAATCAGTCGTGACAACGAGCTGATGCGATCCTGTGGTGACTGCTTCAAGGAGGCGCTTGAATTAGGCAAGGAGGTTAAACATTTCAGTGGTGAGGAAGGAATCGATGAAGTCTGGGGAGAGCCATTCAGAGCATTCACACTGCCCATAACCGCCTATTACGAGTCCCGTTTTGTGAAAGTGGCCCAGGCGATGGCCAATATCGACAAACTGGCTGGAATCCTCAAGGACCTGTACTGTCCCCGTCCGGAGTATCCCAACATAGGCCCCCTGGTGGAAGCCTTGGCGACTGCCGCAAAACACGACTGTGAAACCATGAAATCAGATATCTGTATTTTCGACATCTGGCCCCGCTTTGTCGCCGCTGGCGAAGCACTGGAGCAAGTACAGCCGGCAATTCAGCCCATGTGCTCCAGAGAATGCCATTACGCGTTGGAGGAGGCTCAGAAAACACTGATAGCCGGTCGTAATTTGATAAATTGGATTGCACGCGCACGCGTGCCCATGTCAGGCAGCACAAAGTCCTTTTTCGTTCGCTGCGAACAGCTGCGACACCGGTTGAACGCGTGTTAAAGCAGACCATTGCCTGAAAAACTTCACACTGAAGATGGTTCATACACATGGTTAAGTCCGCGTTACGGTGAAACTTTTCATTCTATTCACGGTGCGTTGACTGAGTCCAGGCACGTCTATCTGCGCGGTACCAATACGGAGTTTCTGTTGCAGGATGCGGCACATGCCCGCGTCCTGGAGATCGGCTTTGGTCTGGGGCTGAACTTCCTGGTCACCGCCGTTGCGGCCCTGGAGAATCAGGCAGAGCTGGAATTTCACGCCCTCGAACATGCACTGTTTCCAGGCGAGGAACTGTCAACACTGGACTACGGTGCGGTGCTTTTTCACCCATCACTGATGACGGCACTGACTGCCTACCTGCAATCGGATCAGCTTGACACTGGTGTCAGCAATCACAGTGAACTTCTGCCTGGCATTCACCTGCATCTGCACCTGTATGACGCCAGTTCGGGGACCCTGCCCTCCGGCCCCTTCGACGCCATTTATCTGGATGCCTTCAGTCCGACAGTCAACCCCGAATGCTGGACCGCTGAGTTTCTTGGCGAATTGTTCGATCGACTGCGACCCGGCGGCACGTTGAGTACTTATTGCGCCAAGGGAGATGTGCGCCGACGCCTGATTGCACTCGGCTTCGACGTTCGGAAGGAAAAAGGACCGCCGGGCAAGCGAGAAATACTCATCGCAGTGCGGCCGACGAAAGATGAATGATATTTCTTGAAATGAGGTAAATAGCGACCTCAACGTCACACTTCGATAATGGTATTGCTACCACTTCATCAAGTTATTGAATGCTGCACATGAACTTTAGCGGCTGAAACCCCTATAATTCACCCCAATTCGAGCATACTGGCTGGCTCTTTGCGTGTAATACCATTCACCACTGCTACGGGCTACCCGTGAATCCGCCGCTGACAAGCGATGCGACACCCATTTTACTTTAGCTGCGTGCTGAGCACCTGCATGCAATAGTTTTGACCAGGCAGTTTCGGCGGCCTTAATATCAGGATTGATTAATGAAAGTTACCATTTACGGATCAGGCTATGTTGGCCTGGTTACCGGCGCACTGATTGCCGATGTCGGCAATGAAGTGCTGTGTGTCGACGTCGACATCACCAAAGTGGCCAATCTCAAGAAAGGCATCATCCCAATCTTCGAACCGGGCCTGGACGACGTCATAAAGCGTAACGTCGAAGCCGAGCGTCTGGACTTCACCACTGACATGGATCGTGCGGTAGCGCACAGTGAAATCCAATTCATCGCTGTGGGCACTCCTCCGGGTGAAGATGGCTCTGCAGACATGCAATATGTCGCAGCCGTTGCCAAGACCATTGCGGATCGCATGACGGATCGAAAAATCGTTGTCAACAAATCAACCGTGCCAGTCGGAACTGGCGATATGGTTGAAAAGGTGATTGCTGAGGGTCTGGCTGCGCGTGACCAGTCCATCTCTTATGCGGTGGTTTCAAATCCCGAATTTCTCAAGGAAGGTGCTGCCATCGAGGATTTCATGAAACCAGATCGCATTGTCATCGGTACAGACGACGAATACGCCTCCGAAGTGATGCGCGAACTGTATGCACCGTTCTGCCGCAATCGTCGTGACCGACTCGTCTTCATGAGCCGCAAATCATCCGAGCTCACCAAGTATGCGGCCAACTCGCTGCTGGCCACCAAGATCAGTTTCATGAACGAACTGTCCAACATCGCCGATCGTCTGGGTGCTGACATCGAAGATGTGCGCATCGGCATCGGCTCCGATCCTCGTATCGGATACCACTTCATCTATCCGGGCTGTGGCTATGGTGGATCCTGCTTCCCCAAGGATGTGAAGGCGCTTATCGCAACGTCACGTGAAAACAACTATTCTGCGGAACTGCTGCAGGCTGTCGACAGAGTCAACGATCGCCAGAAGCATGTGTTGTTCGAAAAGCTCATGAAGCATTTCGACGGCGATATCAAGGGCAAGAAGTTTGCAGTCTGGGGCCTGTCGTTCAAACCCAATACGGACGACCTGCGAGAGGCTCCGAGTCGGGTACTGATCGAGTCCATCTTTGAACATGGCGGTACTGTGCGTGCCTATGATCCTGTTGCCATGAAAGAGATGAGACACTTTTATCCTGACGAAAAGCGGCTGGAACTGGTGGGCACTGCCCAGGACACCGTTGAGGGTACCGATGCACTTCTGATCAATACGGAATGGCGTGAATTCCGCAGCCCGAACTTCGATGATCTGAAGAAAAATCTCAAGACTCCATTGATCATCGACGGTAGAAACCTCTATGATCCGAGCCAATTGCGAGAGCAGGGATTTACCTACGACTGCATTGGTCGCCCAAGACAAGACTAGACATAGTCTGTCACTATCCGGGCTTCGTGCCTGAATACAGCCTACAGTTGCCAACCGGCACTGTAGGCTTTTTTTTGCTGTCAAGATAAGGACCCACCCAACTCGATTTCGCATTTTTTCCCATCGCCTCCCAAGCCATTGTGATATGCCACCCGTGTTAAATGAAACCTCCAGCGGCTCGGCATGGCGTGCGCATATATTGAAACTGTCCCTGCCTGTCATGCTGTCCAACAGCACCGTGCCACTGGTGGGTATCGTCGACACGGCTGTTACAGGTCGAATGGGATCACCTGACTGGATAGCCGCAACCGCCGTCGGCGCTTTGCTGCTGAGCAGCATCTTGTGGATATTCGGCTTCCTGAGAATGGGCACAAGTGGTCTGGTCGCTCAAGCTGATGGCGCTCAGGACCAGGCCGCCATTGGCAGGATACTCATCCGCGCGCTGTTCATCGCAGCGCTCATCGCGCTGTTGCTCATGCTTATGCAGGGCCCTATCCTGACATTGGGACTGCTGGCAATGGAGGCCGAGGCGGGATGGAGGCCGCTGACGGAGGAGTATTTTCGGGTTCGAATATTATCGGCTCCAGCCACCCTGATGAACTACGCATTATTGGGTGCGTTGATCGGATTGCAACGCACTGGGCGCGTACTGCAGCTGCAATTGTTACTCAATGCGCTGAACATCGTATTGACCATCAGCCTGTTCAAATTCACAGATCTGGCACTGACCGGCGTAGCGCTGGCAACCGTGATAAGCGAGTATACGAGTCTGTTTGTTGGCCTGTGGCTGCTCCGACCCATTATCACCCGGGCACTGACAGAAGCACCATGGAGGCAATGGCTTTTCGATAAGGTGGCACTGGCACGCTACTTCTACATCAGCACTGATCTTCTGATACGTACCGTTTGCCTGACGCTCGCCTATTACTGGATGACGGCTGCCAGCAGTCATCTGGGCGTGGTGATACTGGCTGTGAACACCATATTGCTACATATGGTCAATCTGGCCGCGCATTGCATGGACGGCTATGCTCAAGCCATGGAGTCGCTGGTGGGGTACGCCATCGGTCGGCGCAGCAAGACGATGTTCAGGAAAGCGACGCGGGCAGCCAGCCAACTGGGCTTTGCAACTGCCGCACTGATATCCCTGGCTTACTGGGCTCTTGGGCCCTGGTTGATTGATTTGCTGACTACCGAGGTGTCAGTCATCGAGCAGTCAACCTACTGGATGCGCTGGATTATCATGGTACCCCTGGTCGGTATTGGCAGTTTTCTGCTCGATGGAATTTTCATCGGTGCCGTGCAAACGGCCGCCATGCGAAACAGCATGATTCAGTCCCTCCTGTTTTTTCTGGCAAGTAACCTCCTGCTGTTGCCCCTGTACGGTAACCATGGCTTGTGGATGTCTTACTATGTATTACTGATAGCCCGAGCCGTAACTCTGGGCAGATACTGGCGCAAAATCGAGTACTCGCTGGATCACAACGAGCCATTACCCGGATAAAAAGACCGACACACGTGAACCTGACGCTCCCACCTATCCAGCATCAAAAAGACCTGACACTCGACAATACATTGAGATTTCAGCACTTCGCGCAGCACTTTGCGGATGTCACCAACGAGGATCAACTGGCAGCGCTCGTCAATATGGCGCAACAAAGCGATATGCCGTTGTTCACGCTGGGAGGGGGCAGCAATATCGTATTGGCCGGCGACATTCCCGGGATGACCATCCGCCAGGCAAACCAGAATATTCATCACGACCTGGTGGAGGATCACCACCGAGTCATAACGACGGTCAGTGCCGGCACCCCCTGGCAGACGCTAGTGGACGATACGATACGCAACAATATCCGGGGTCTGGAGAATCTGACGCTCATTCCGGGTCTGGTTGGTGCTGCTCCCGTGCAGAATATAGGTGCCTATGGCGTTGAGCTTTCGGACCGACTGCATTCTGTACGCGCTTTGCATGTTCGCACTGGGCAGTGGACGAACTTTAACCGTGAACAGTGCGAATTTTCCTACCGCCAGAGTCTTTTCAAACGTTCCAGGGGTGAGTACATTATCACTGAAGTACGGTTGGATCTGGGCTTGCAACACCCTCTAGTCACGGACTATCAACCGCTTCGCACCTATCTTGACAACCATTTTCAGGGTCGTGCCACTCTGGATACCATCTCACGTTCAGTTGCATCCATCCGGAGAAAGAAGCTGCCTGATCCGTCGCAGCTTCCCAATGCAGGCAGCTTTTTTCACAATCCAATCATCAAGGCCGAGCACTTCGAGCAACTCGCAAAAACTTATCCTGGTATCGTCGGCTATGCGCAGGGCGATGGCCGTTTCAAAGTGGCTGCGGGCTGGCTGATCGAGTATCTGGGGTTCAAGGGTCACCGCATTGATGGGGTCGGAGTCCACACTGAACAGGCGTTGGTCCTGGTACACCACGGCGGTTCCAACGGTAACGCACTGTTGGCGCTGGCACACAGCATCTCTTCAAAAGTCAAAGAGGAGTTTGATATCGTTCTGGAAACAGAGCCCACAATAGTTCACTGATTTGTAATTCGAATAGATTCATGACGCCACGGACAGTGATACTGATTCTGGTAATCTATTCATATGACTCTTTCTGCAAAACACATAATCTCGTACTTGCAAGCGGCAGGTAACTCAGGACCCGAGTTCACATCGACAGAGCATCGTTACCCATTCTATGGGTCAGCTTATCGAAACTACAAGAACATGGTGCGCGATACGGCTCTGGAGCAGGGTTTCGTTAAACTGCTTGAGATAGGCGGTGGCCGTGATCCTCTGTTCAGCCCTGAGGAAATTACCGAGATGGGGGTTGCCTATACGGTCAACGACATCAGCGCAGATGAATTGGCCAAAGCAGATACCCGATACACCAAACAGGTTTTCGATATTTCCGGAAATATTGAAGCCATTCCAGATCAGAAATACGATTTCGTTTTTTCGCGCATGGTATTCGAGCATGTCCCTTCGGCTCCCCGTGCTTATGCGAATACGCTGGCCCTGCTGGTTCCTGGTGGAGTGGGGATGAACTTTCACCCTACCCTGTTTGCTCTGCCCTTTCTAATCAACAAGGCTTTGCCGGAATGGATATCCTGGCGTCTTCTCAGGTCTTTTGTACCTAATCGCCGCCCAGAACAGGTACCCAAGTTTCCGGCTCATTATTCATTGTGCAGCTCCTCTGAACGGACACGAAATCGAATCAGCAGTATCGGATTCAGTGATGTTTTCATTGTCCCGTTCTACGCGCACAACTATTATAAAAAAATCCCGCCGTTACATTCCTTGTCTCTCGCTGTGGCACGGCTAGCTTCAAAAAAGCACTTCCGACCGATCAGTACCTTCGCCCTGACGTTTGTCGTCAAATAGTCATTGCTGCCTGACACCCTCACGCGGCGGGATTTGCAATCACAACGGAGAGGCCGTTCTGCATCTACCGCCTTTTCAGCAGTCAATCTCCGTGCGAAAAAAAGCCGACTAAAAAGTCGGCTTTTTGCACTTACGGGCTAATTACTATTACGGCCTTCATAGGATATCCATGTCATCCGTGTTCTTCTTTCTCTTAACTCCACGAGTTGATCGATCGAAGTCAGAGTCATCATGCAACTCCTGCGTCGAGTCAAACTCCGAACGGCGACCACCACTGGTCGATGCGAAGTCCAGGTCAAGCTCGACTTCCCGATCATCGGTCTTCATTCGGACCAATTCTGCCTGACTCAAGCGCAGCTTGTTCTTTGACTTGTCACCGTTGGAATTGTAACCGTAGTAATCGTAGTAACCCTGATAGTAGTAGTCACCGCCGTACGCCGTAATCTTGTCGATATCGACCTGCGTGATAACGGCACCGGCCAGCGGTGCGCCA
>RCMY010005555.1_pt1 | contig 10912 bp, 10 predicted proteins | sample 2041341 | NCBI WGS metagenome assembly RCMY01 (sample SAMN09708234, study PRJNA481090) | Marine sediment metagenome, whole genome shotgun sequencing project.
AGATCGGTATTCTTCATCTACACCTTACTTTTCGCATGTTTTGCCACTGCGCAAACCGGACGGGAAAGCCATATCGATAGTTTAGAAAACATGCTCAAGACGAATATACATGACACCACCCGCGTGCATGTTTTGTCCGAGCTTGCCAGAACGTATGGGGGGGTAGATTCGGTAAAGTGTTTTCAAAACGGTTTTGCTGCCCTAAGGCGTAGTGAAGAATTGAGATATCTAAAAGGAATGGCCAGGGCCAATATCGATTTGGCCGGTGGTTACCTCGATTATGCCGATACTGAAAATGCAAAGAAATATTTTTTTCAAGGAAATGCGTTCGCAAACAAGCTCATCAAAAAAGATTCTACCAAAGACAACATGAAAATATGGCTTCGCGGGCACTATAATCTTGGCGTTGCTTATGGCTTTGAAGGTAATGTCGAAAAAGAGATCGAGCTGGCAACATTGACCATACCCATCGCCGAACTTATGGGCGATAAAATGTTCGTAGCCAACGGCAATACCAACCTGGGCATCAAGTACAGCAATTTATTTGCTTTTGACAAAGCCTACGAATTGTTTATGCTGAGCCAAAAACAATTCGAGGAAATCGGTGGCCCGGAAGATCTGGTCTACCATAGCCTTGCATTTTCGCCATGTTTGTTCAGTATGGACTCGTTGCCCAAAATGAAAGAAGTACTGGATGTGGCCAAGAAAAATCTCGATAAGATTCCCAACTCCTTTTATCAGGCGAGTTATTACAGTGAACTTGGTCTTTATTATGGTGGTATCAAAGAATATGACAAAGGCCTGGAAGCACTCGACAAGGGGCGCAATTATTTTGACAAAAACTCAAAAAGTTACATTCTCAAAAATCTGTACCAAAGGTATGCCCACATCTATGAAAAGGTAGGTAGTTATGAGAAAGCACGGGAATACACCTTAAAATACCTTAATTTCAGAGGAGAAGAACCTACTGCCGGTGATATCGATCAAGCCTATTTTCTTTTGGCAAAATACGAGGCGAATTTAAACAATTTCGAAAAGGCCTATACGTACCTAAAAGACTATGTTATTACAAAGGATAGTATGCGACTGGAAAATTTAGGTTCCGATATGCGGAACCTGGAAGCACAGTATAAAATCGCTACAAAGGAAAAAGAAATATTGGCACTTAGAAACGAAAAAAACGAAGCAGCACTTTCCCTTGAGAAGAAAAGATCACAAGCGTATCTTTTAGGCGGTGTCATTAGTCTTTTGGGGCTTATTCTCTTTGCAGGCTATATCTTTTACCAGAATAAACTGCAGAAAGCCAAGAAAAGAGAACATTTGCGACAGGCCGAGGTAGATCTTATGAAACAAGAACAACAGAACAAAATCTTCTCTGCCATGATCGAAGGCCAGGAAAGGGAGCGCAAACGTTTGGCCATCGACCTACATGACGGCCTCGGCGGACGATTATCCGGCATTAGTATGAACTTGTCGAAATTGGATAAGGACGAGCCGAAACAATATCCCAAAAAACAATTGGAAAAGGTAATGAAAGACCTTAACGATTCATTATCCGAATTAAGGTCCATTGCCAGAAACCTCATGCCCGAGACCTTAGTGCGTTTCGGACTTCAAGCGGCTCTAAGGGATTATTGTAGCAGTATGACCGGAAAGGATACCAAAGTAACCTTACAGTTCTACGGTGCCGAAAATGACATCGAACTAAGTCAACAGGTCACCATTTATAGGGTCATTCAAGAATTGATCAACAATGCCATAAAGCATGCCAATGCCACCGAAGTTTTGGTACAGTACATTCGGGAAGGCAATCAAGTGGATATTACCGTAGAAGACAACGGGATCGGCTTTACAAAAGAAGCTGTTGAAACTAAGGATTCGGGCATGGGACTTTCGAACCTGCGTACGCGGGTCGCCTACTTGAAGGGTGATCTTGATTTTCACACCGAAGAGAACGAAGGTACCACCGTAAACGTACACCTAACCGTAGACCATGCAGCATAGACCAATTAGCATATTGATCGTAGACGACCACCCGATGGTCATCGAAGGCCTAAAAACCCTTTTGAGCGATGATTCTCGCGTGGAGGTCAAAACGTTTTTCACCAACGGCAAGGACACCTTGGATTATTTAGAAAAAGAAATCGTCGATGTCATCTTGTTAGATGTAAACCTGCCCGATATCAACGGCGTGGAAATGGTAACAAAGATTTTGAACAAACGCGCCACCATAAATATTCTCGGCCTGAGCACCTATAGCGAACCCAGTATCATCAACCAAATGATCAAGAACGGGGTCAAGGGCTATTTGCTTAAAAACGCCACCTCCGACGAACTGGTCAATGCCATATCGCAAGTGCACCGGGGCAATTTTTATTTCGGTAGCGAAGTGCAGAAAATACTAGCCGATTCGGTTTCCAACGACAACAAAGATCTGCCTAAATTGACCCGGCGCGAAAAACACATTCTTTCATTGATCGCCGAGGGGAAGACCACAAACATCATCGCCGAAGAGCTTTTTATAAGTCCGCTTACTGTCGAGACCCATCGACGTAATCTGATGCAGAAGCTGGAGGTCTCTAATGCGGCGTCGCTGATCAAAGTTGCGGTGGAGCACAAGTTGATCTAATGAGAATATTTAAAGCACCCCTCTTTAGAAAAAGAGGGGTGGCAGCTTTGCTGACGGGGAGCCCGCCCGAACGTTACGGGCGGGATTGAGCCGCAAACTTACTCACGTAGCCGTGAGCAGATTTGCGTGAGCAAGTTTATGTTAGCTTAGCTAGTCTGCGGTCAATCCCTCCGACCTGCCGAAGGCGGCCCACCTCCCCTTATACCAAAGGGAGGAGTCGTAAATCTTTTCAGAAAAAAGTCGTTCAACGTGTTAAGATAATAGCCGCATGCAACTCCTATTGTTCTAAGTTTAAAAAATGAATAAAAGTTGAACTAGCTTAAACAGTTTAATCAAAAGCTACAATGCCACTTTCTCTCCAGTTTTCACCGCCTTGTAAATCGCATCGACAATCTTCATATCCTTCACACCTTCTTCCCCGTCGACCGGAACTATCGGTTGAACTCCCTCAAAAATCAACTGCGCCATCCCGTCCATTTGTAAGGTTTGATGTGTGACGTGAGGTTGGTTCAATGGGCCTTTGTGGGTACGGCCTTCTATCGGGCCATAGCCCGTGGAAGGCTGCATCTCGACAAAGCCATCGGATCCGGTCATAAAAAATCGATCAAGATTGTTCATATTGTAGGTCGACAGGCAATTGGCCACTGCCCCACTGGGGAAGCCCATCTGAAATTGTATAGTCTCGTCGACGCCTTCCTTGAATTTTTCGGGATCTGTTTTTGTTTCTTGGGCCGTTACCCAAAGGGGTTCTTCGCCCAACATGTAGCGTGCACCATTGATGGAATAGATACCGATATCCATCATGGCACCTCCACCGGACAGTTTTTTATCGAGCCGCCATTGGGTGGGGTCGCCGATGGTAAAACCCGATTGACCTTGAAAAAACTTTGTTTTCCCGAATTCTCCATCCTTTCGCATTTGGATGACGGCAACCGTTTTCGGCTCGTAGTGCATGCGGTAGCCGATCAACAGTTTTACGTTGGCTGCCTTACAGGCATCTACCATGGCCTGGCCTTCTTCCGCGTTCACGCCCATGGGCTTTTCGCAGATAACGTGCTTGCCCGCTTTAGCCACTCGAATGGATTGGTCTTTATGGAGTCCGTTTGGGGTTATTACGTATACGGCGTCGATGTTGGGGTTATCCTTAATCGCATCGAAATTCTCGTAGTTGTAGCAGTTTTTCTTCGGGATGTCGTATTTCGCGCTCCACTCCTGAATTTTTGATGGCGTACCGCTGATAAGTCCGACCAATTTTGCCCGTTTACATTCTTCCATAGCTTTCGCCACTCGATTACCATAGCTGCCCAGTCCCATAATGGCAACCTTTAGGACGGGGCCTTCATAGGCTTTCTCGGAAGCGGCAAAAAGGCTAGTCGGATGATTTAAAAGCGACAGACCGACCGTCGAGATAGTGATTTTTTCTATAAAATTTCTTCTTGTTCCCATGGTGCATTTGATTTTGTTTAAAAATACGCTTTAATCGGTTTCTAACAAATATTCCGAAATGTTAGTGAACCATAGTATGTTTTTGGCGGTAGAAGGTAAGGCTCCTCCCTTTTATCTTCACTTGCAACCGACGAGGGAGGTACGACCGAGAGAATTACACAGTTGTCAGCTTGCTGACGAAGGGGTTAGGTCTAAAAGAGAAGCTTCTTCAAATCCACATTCCCTCCTGAAACAATAATGCCCACTTTTTTCCCAGCAAATTGATCCTTATCTGATAGTACCGCCGCCAAGGCTACGGCACTAGAAGGCTCGACTACGATTTTCATACGCTCCCATATCAAGCGCATGGCATTGATGATTTCGTCTTCCGTAACCCTGATGATACTGTCCACGTATTTCTGTATGATCGGAAAACTTTTATCCCCAAGTTGAGTTTTGAGTCCGTCTGCGATGGTGTTCGTGGTTTCGTTCGATTCTATTTTGCCGCTTTTTAGGGAACGAAAGGCGTCGTCGACTTCAAAGGGCTCTGCGCCGATGACCTTGCAAGCGTTTCCGAAATAATGAGCGGCCAAGCTTGTTCCGGCGATAAGGCCTCCACCGCCCACGGGAGCGATTATAAAATTCAGGTCGGGCTGTTCTTCCAGTAACTCCATACCTGCAGTGCCCTGCCCTATTAATACTTTTTTATTATTCGAAGGATGAATAAACTTCGCACCAGTTTCCTGTTCAATTTTTTGGGCAGCGGCTTCCCTTGCGGCAAGGGTAGGTTCACATTCAATGATGTTTCCCCCATATTCCGCAACTGCATCCTTTTTTACTTGTGGGGCAGTCGCGGGCATTACGATAAAGGCATCGATACCGAAATTTTTTGCGGCCAAGGAAAGTGCTTGGGCGAAGTTTCCCGAAGAATGTGTGACCACTCCGTTCTTTTTTTGTTCTTCAGTCAATTGCAACACGGCGTTCGTAGCTCCTCTAATCTTATAGGCTCCCCCTTTTTGAAAATTCTCGCATTTGAAATGGATGTCCGCCCCAGACATCCTATTTATAGCTTGCGAGGTTAAAATAGGAGTTCTATGGATGTACGGCTTAATTTCTTTATGACATCGGAGTAAGATTTCCTTTTTCATTTTACAGACCTTTGATTTCCATTTAAAACTACGAATATATTGAACTGACCTTGTGCATCCCGCTAAATTCAAAACAAAAATCGATGGAGAATTGAAAAAAAAGGACTTTCCACCCAACATTTACAAAAATTCTACGTTGTTATCATACCGATAATCAGAACCATGGCACCCGGGCACCACCATTTCACTATCCTAAATCGATCGAATCTCGTTTTTTTCACAATTTGTATCCTTTTTTGCCATGCCCTATTAGGTGCGGCGGTGAAACAATCTTTTCAGTCTTCCCTCATTGGAAATTCATCCGAAGAAACATCCGAAATTTATCGATTAACACCTCCGAAATCGACCATTGAAATATCTGATCCTGGTCAGGGTACGGTATGGACCGTTTCTGAAACGGCGAAAATACAATGGGAAACGGAGAACATCGATACCAGCAAATCGATACGTTTTTTCTTGGCCAAGGATGATATGGTGGTACAGGAACTGGGCAGTTTCAAAAACAATTCCCTAGCCGAGGGCATAGCCCTGGCCAAAAATGTCGGTTCAGGTGACCAATACCAAGTCGTCGGCATCGAGCTTTTTCCCGACAACAAATTTCAAATCGCCAAGTACGCTACTTCCTATTTTACCATTCGTAACCCGGTTGCCGACGCCCGAAAAAAAGCGTCGCAAGCTAAAAAGGACATTCCTCACGAAAATACAACCCAAAACGAATTCGAAGGCCGAAAAATAGCCTATATCAAGGAACTTAGCTTCGCCAACGAAAATATAAGCGTCAGCCTTTGGGATCACGGCCGGCAAGACGGCGACATCGTATCGATTTACCTGAACGGAGAGACGGTCGTTTCAAAACACTATCTCACCTATCGCAGGAAAAAAGTAAACTTCAAATTAGATCCGGACAAGACGAACAATCTTTTTCTTTATGCGCACAATCTGGGGAACTCTCCCCCAAACACCGTTTCGATAGAACTTACCGATGGTAGTACCTCGGAAAAGATTATCTTGAATTCCGATTTAAAAAGTTGTGAGGCGGTGCAAATTAAAGTGAAATAAAAACAGCTTATTTAATGAAGGCTCTAGTTTAAAATTGCTGAATTCGGGCTTTACCACAACTCCTGATATTGCAAGCTATTATATCGAAAGGCACAGCCTAAACCACCTTTCTGACCTCCAACTAAAAACTCGTCCTTCGCTGTTCTATGCTATCAACGTGCAGCGTTCGAAACAACGACTCAAGACGAGTTCATGGTATTTACTATCCAATATACTAAACCTTAAAGCAATTCCGTTTTGTACTTTTGAAGGAAGTTCTCTATTTTTTTGGTCTGCTTCTTGAGGTGTTTATCCAAATTTTTGTCCCCATCTTTGACCTTTCCAGCCAATTTTCTGCTGTCGTCCCTTATTTTGATGGCTTCCTCCTTTGCCTTACCTTTAAGTTTTAACGTAGCATTGTTCAAGGAGCGAAGTGCTTTGCTGAAGTAATAAGATCCTTGAACAGGTTCCTCCAACAATGTGGAAATAGTATACACCATATAATCGTGGGCAACAAGCATTTCGGCGTTCGCCATAGCCTGTGCCAAAACATCGATGTCCTCGATTTTATTGGTTCTTACTTTTTCTTCGAGGCTACGGATTTTTTCAATTTCGGTATCCAATAAAAGTCCGTCTAAATTTTCGGTCGCCTTTTCTTCTTCCCGTAGTTCAATCACACCGTTTTCGATATACTGTGCGGCTTTTTCGTAGTTGCCTCCCATATATTCTTCCAAGGCGGCTATAAAGCTTACATCAGACGGATTGGGCAATTTGTCGGTTACATCCTCTTCCTGTAAGATTACGTTTTCCTCGTCGTCGGTGGCAACGTCTTTTTTATCGTTTTTGACATCCTTGCATGACACCAATACTGCAGCCAAAATAAGTCCTGTTGTTACAATTGTTTTCATCTGAAGTTTATTTAAAGGTTACTATTTTCTTTTTGATGTTCAAGATATTACCGCCGGATTTCATCTTTAAAATACACTCAAATTTAGGGTATCAGCAACATCTAGAGTGCTACTTTAGTAGCAAACGGGCGGATAAGGTTTTGTTAAAATTAGAAGTGGAATCCCTTCTTTGAGAATAGTTTAATGGGTCTCATTCACGACGGATAGTCCATTAGCCGCTCTCGCAATAGTATAGTTCCAAGAACTTTTGCTGATCGAATAAAAGAATTAGAATATCGTAAGAATTAGAAAAGCTAGTTTGCCATTCGAAGCTATAATTCCAATTAACCTCGACTGCTACTTTAGTAGCATTTGCAGCCATCACTACGCTTTAATTTTGTGTTAGTAAAAAAGTCTGAATTCCCCGCCTTGGATGGGCACACTTTGGGGTGTGGCCAAAAAATTCAGGTTGAAGTTTTTGCTGAAAAAATATTGTGATACTAATCAAACCATTGTTCGCGGTCATTGAGCCACGGACATCATTTAAAATAGATATATGGCACTATCATTGAATTCCATAGCAAGTTTACATGAATATATAAATGGGGTCATGGATCGATCTGGACACCGTATGGGCAAGGTCGATGGGGTTTCGTTGGTACTTTTGGGAGCTATTGTTTGGTTGGCCGACGGCAAAATCGAAGTAAAACCATCGAACGGAAACCCTTCCGATACCATCTGGTTCGGAATTGGCGAAAATAGATATACGCTGTCTTACAACACTTCAATAGAGCAAATCGAACTAAAGGAGAAGACCCATGAAGGCGATATCTTCTATGCTTTTGATAACACCTCTTCTTACGACGAAATCATCATGGTCTTTAATCGGTTGTAAGTTCTCTTTATCTCATTTTGGTCTTGATACCGTTCATGGCTTTCATCGCGGTCGTGCACCCGATATCAAAAAATTTCTATAAAATGAAAATATGGTATATTTCTAAGCCTTCTGTTCATGATAACCGGTGCCTGTAACCCCTCCAAACAGCATATAATAAGGTTTAACAGGATAAAGGGATATGGATATGGATATGGATATGGATAATGAGAACCATTTCGAAGAAAATACCTCTTGACAATGACAATTTTTATGTTAACAAATGTTTATCGCCATAAGTTTGTAAGAACAATGGACTTGGTATACTTTCGTTGTCATAAACAATGAAGACAGTTTTTAAATATCCATTTGTAATTTGCTTGTTGCTTTTAATTGGAAGCAATCAACTGTCCGCTCACGCAACTGCAGAGAGTGTATACCCTACTTTGGTCAATGGCCAGCAATTTTTGGGAAATTCCGATGTTGAGAGTATCGATCCTGAACAAAACTTCAACGCCAAATCCCTTTTACCTACCACGGTCGAACTACCAAGTTTAGAAGTATCGGAATTTGAGGCCGAGGAGAAACATTCCACCTTTGTAAAGTTAGGCCCCTATTTTACCGTATTCTTTAAATCGGCGGCAAATCCCCATTATTCTCAGAATATCGGTTTAAGTCCATTTTTTGAAAAACATCTTTCCTTCCCTTCCAGTAGAAGGTATCTTCTTTTCGAGGTGTTTAGAATATAATCTTTCCTTCCTTTAGCAAATCACAAGGGCCTGATTGCCCCGCACCTTTATCTTGATGTATCATCAAAAAAGGTCATGGGATCCATAGCCGATTTTCTGTTCAAATCTTCAAGTAGGGATTATCGGCGGCCGAAATTGAATATACAAAACGAACATTTTAAAATTTAATGCACTTTTAAAACATATATCATGGATACAACATTGACCTTAGTGGATGTGCTTATAGTGGCCTCCATCTTCGTACCGATTTTCGTATTGATCAGAATCGGGAATAACCCCAAAAGAAAGTTATTCAAACAGTTCAAGGCCTTGGCAGAAAAAAACGGACTGAACATTGTGGAGAAGGAATTTTGGGCCAACTCGTGTATAGGAATAGATACCGCAAAAAAAACGTTGCTGTTTATGCGAAACGAAAATGGTTCCTTTAATGGGGAACTGGTGGCTTTGAATAACGTAAAGGAATGTAAGGTAGCGACCTCTGTAGAAAGTATCAGGACAAAGACTGAGAAAAAGAATATTCTGCAAAAAGTTGACCTTCAAATTTACTTTACAGGAAACAGCAGTTCAATGGACTCGCTGAGTTTTTACGACCACCATCGTATTTATAGCGAGGACTTTGAAGTAATGAGGGCCGAGAAATGGAAGAATATCATACACGAACAACTGGCAACTGAAAAATCTATGGCAATGGCATCATAGATCAGATTCCTATTTACCAGTATTAAGTTAAGCTAAAATTGTCGCATAATCCAATGCGTCTTTTGCTGCATTTCAGCTTAACTTAATACTAGGTAATGGGGGCCATTGCGTATGAAATTGAGGGAAGGTATAAGGTCCTTTTATTCGATTAATATTAGAGGAACTAAAAATACAAGAGTGCTACCAAAGTAGCAGTTTGAAGCCGGAACTATGCCTACTTTTGAAAGTAATTCTATTACTATACTAAAATGAAAAATTATAAACATTCACTATTGTTTTTGGGGTTGGCTTGTTTGCTTTCAAATTTGGTCTTGGCGCAAGAGCCAATTCAAAATAACCAGTCACAATTTGGCGAATTTCTGGACCACGGCAGTACGGCCTTCCGGTCGGCATCGGGCAAGCCCGGCCCCGAATATTGGCAGAACGCGGCGGATTATAAAATCGAGGCAACACTTAATGAAAAGGAAAACTCACTCAACGGAAAAGTAACCCTGTCCTATACCAACAACAGTCCCGAAAATTTGGATTTTATATGGATGTATCTCGACCAGAACCGTTTTACAGAAGACTCCAGAGGCACGCTCACTACCCCTATTATGGGCAACCGCTACAATGGGGACATCGATGGTGGCTATACCATTACCGATCTAGAGGCAACGGTAAAGCGGGGCAGTTCGTCAAAATACATCATTACCGATACCCGCATGCAGGTGTTCTTTAACGAACCTATACCCGCAAATGGCGGCAAAGGAACGGTTTCTATGAATTTTTCTTATAAGATTCCTGTCAAGGGCATGGATCGTATGGGGCGTTTGGAAACTCAGAACGGTACGATTTATGCCATGGCACAATGGTATCCTAAAGTAGCAGTCTTTGACGATATCGAAGGTTGGAACACTGAACCTTATCTAGGTGCTGGGGAATTTTATGAGGAATACGGCGATTACGATTATTACATTACCGCCCCTTACGACCATATTGTGGTGGGTTCGGGCACTTTGGAGAACCCTCAGGAAGTACTTTCGACCACCGTTCGGAACCGCATGGAACAGGCGCGAAAAAGCGACGAAACGGTTTATCTATTGAAACCCGACGAATTGAAAGATGCCTCCTTAAAGGCCAAACAGAGCGGTACGCTCACATGGCATTTTAAGATGCAGAATTCGAGGGATGTGGCCTTTGCTTCCTCCAAGGCCTTTATTTGGGACGCCGCAAAAATAAACCTCCCCCGCGGTACGGTATAAAGGCTTTGGCACAATCCGTTTATCCCATTGAAAGTGATGGCAATGAGGCTTGGGGAAGATCTACGGAATATACCAAAAACGCCATTGAGAACTATTCCAATAGGTGGTTTGAATACCCATACCCAAACGCTATCAATGTAGCGGCCGAAGTAGGCGGAATGGAATATCCTGGTGTTAGTTTTTGTAGTTGGAAATCGAAAGAAGCCGATCTGTGGGGCG
>RCMY010005353.1_pt1 | contig 10909 bp, 8 predicted proteins | sample 2041341 | NCBI WGS metagenome assembly RCMY01 (sample SAMN09708234, study PRJNA481090) | Marine sediment metagenome, whole genome shotgun sequencing project.
GCATCGTCCCCTGGAACGTGCCGCTGTTCATCGCGTGTATGAAACTCGGCCCGGTCCTCGCCACCGGTTCCACCATGGTACTCAAGGCCTCCCCGGAGACCCCCCTCCACACCCAACTTCTCGCCGAGTGCCTCAACGATGCCGGCGTGCCTCCGGGCGTGGTGAACATCGTCGCTGCGGGGCCGGAGGGCAGCGAGTACCTCGTTCGCCATCCCGACATCGACAAGGTGAGCTTCACCGGCTCGGTCGCGACCGGTAGCCGTGTCGGCGCCATCTGTGGCGAGCAGATCAAGCGCTGCACCCTCGAACTCGGCGGCAAGTCTGCCGCCATCATCCTCGACGACGTCGACCTCGACGCTGTCATGGGCGACCTCGTGATGTCGGGGCTCCTCAACAGCGGCCAAGCATGCGGGGCGCAGACCCGCATGCTCGCTCCCGCCAGCCGGTACGACGAGATCGCCGAGGCCCTGGGAGCGGCGGTCGGCGCAGTCAAGACGGGCGACCCGAACGACGCCGAGTCCGTGCTCGGCCCACTGGTGTCGGCCAATCAACGCGACAAGGTCTTGGCCTACATTGCATCCGGCAAGGAGCAAGGGGCGACCGCAATCACCGGCGGCGGCACCGGCGACTGGGACAAGGGCTACTACGTGCAGCCCACCGTCTTCCGTGACGTCACCAACGACATGAAGATCGCGCAAGAAGAGATCTTTGGTCCCGTCTTGTCCCTGATCAAGTATCAAGATGTCGACGAGGCCATCACGATCGCAAACGACTCCGAGTTCGGGCTCAGCGGTTCGGTATGGACCACCGACATGGACCGCGCCGCGACGGTCGGTGCTCAGATCCGGACGGGTGTCGTCGCCGTGAACTCGGCCGCCATCCTCGACATGGCGAGCCCATTCGGAGGCTTCAAGAAGTCGGGCATCGGCCGCGAGCTCGGCCCCGAGGGAATCGCTCAGCTCACCGAGATCCAGTCGATCCTGTTGCCGGCCGGTACCTGAACCGTTCTTCTCAGCTGTCGTGGGTGAAGCGGTAGACGTTTGTTTCGCGCTGCACAAAACCGAGGCGCTGGTACAACCGATTCGCCGCCTCGCGGCTCGGTCGTGACGTGAGGTCGACCGTGCCGGCGCCGGCCTCGTCGGCGTACACGAGCGCGGCCTCGTTCAACATCGCACCGATGCCCTGCCCTCGCGCCGCCTCGTCGACCACCACATCTTCGATCCAGGCCCGCAGCCCGGTCGGTATGCGAAACATCGCCAGCGTGAGACTGCCGGCATAGTCACCGTCGTCACCTCGGGCCATGAACAAGGTCGAGGCTTCACTCCGCACGATCGCGTCGAGCGCTTCGCGCGTCGGGGGTGGGTTGGACGAGGACAACTGTGGAGTAAGTCGCACGAACGCGTCGACCAGTTCGTCGTCGACCTCGGTAGCAATGATGATCTCAGCCATCCGCCGACTGTAGTCCCGTCTCCCCCCGCTCCTCGGTAGGCGAAAAAGCCGCTCACGGTTACCCTCGAAGGCGTGTCGACCCCCGGAATAACGCAGCTCATTTGGAATGGTGAGCCTCCAGAACTTCACGAGCCCGTCCTGGTGTGCGCGTTCGAAGGATGGAACGACGCGGGTGACGCAGCGTCCTCGGCAGCTCGCTACCTCGCGGGCCGCGCCGTCGACCAGCCAATGGCCGAAATCGACCCCGACGAGTTCTTCGATTTCACAACCGTTCGGCCACGGGTCGAGATCGACGAGGACAACGAACGATCGCTCATCTGGCCGGCGAACGAATTCGCTATCGTTCGGATCGACGGGCACCGCGACCTCGTCGTGTTGGCGGGGCTCGAGCCGCAGCTGAAGTGGCGCACGTTCTGCGAGCACGTACTGGAGGTCGCGTCGATCATCGACGCCAGCATGATCGTCACGCTCGGCGCGTTGCTCACCGACATTCCCCACACCAGGCCGACGCCGGTATTCGGCACCACCGACAGCCTCGAGCTCAGCGAACAGCTCGGTCTCGAGGTGTCCAGCTACGAGGGTCCGACCGGCATCGTGGGGGTGCTCCACCAAGCCGGCCGGGCGGCCGGGTACTCCTCGGCCTCACTGTGGGCTGCGATCCCGTCGTATGTCTCGGGCGCCAGTTCTCCCAAGGCTGCACTGGCGCTGGTCAGCCGGCTACAAGATCTCCTCGGGCTGTCCCTGGTCACGACCGATCTCGAGATCGCCGCAGCTGAGTACGAACGTCAAGTCACCAGCCTCGTGTCCGAGGATCAGGAAACCGCTGACTTCGTCGACCAACTCGAGCAGGAACACGACCGGGCCGAGAACCTCGCCAACCCCGATGGGCTCATCGAAGAAGTCGAGAAGTTCCTCGAAGACAACTAGATCGCTTCTGGCCGACTCCCCGACGATCTCAACATCGGGGAGTTGGCGCTAAGCGCAGACGGTGTCGGTGACGATGCCGCCCTGGGTCGAGCGGACGATGTAGGTGGCACCGGCAGGAGCGTTCACATCGGTGTAGGCCAAGGCCGCGCCGGCGTTGGCGAGGAACCCGCCGTTGCGACGCACGAAGTACGTGTCCTCTCCGGCGATGGCATCCCAGCTGAGCACCACGTCGGCACCAGCGGGCGTTGCGATGCAAACCTGCTTCGGCGGCGGATCGATCACGATCGAACCACAGTCGATGTCGGTGGTGACGCCGCCCGCACGGACTCGCACGATATAGGAGTGGCCGCCGGCTACCGGCGAGAGGTCGGTGTAGGTGAATGCGCCCGTCACCCTGGTCACGAACGCACCATCGCGGCGAACGATGTAGTTCACAACTCCGGACACCGCGTCCCAGTCCAGAACCACGTCGTCGCCGATGACGACGGCGGAGCACTCCGGCACCGGCACGTCGATGTTGACCGTGCCGCAGCTCAGGTTTGTTTCGACGCCACCGACGTTGGCTCGAACCACGTAGGTGTTGTCGCCGGCGACCGGAACACCGTCGGTGTAGGTCAGGGCACCGCCTCCGACCGTCGCGAGGAACGTGCCATTACGACGAACGGAGTACGTGTTCTCCCCGGGTACGGCGTCCCAGTCGAGGACGACGGAGCCGTTGACGTCCTGGGCCTGACAATCGAGCACGATCGGTCCGATCGTCACGACGACCTGGGCGCTGCCGGATACGTTGCCGGCCGGATCGTTCGCACGGGCTTCGATGCGATACTCGCCGTCGGGGGCGTTGATGGCAAAGTCCCAATTCACCGAAGCGCCGGGGTTCGCAAATCCGGGCTCCACCTCGAAGTCGTACAGCGTTGCGGCGAGCGTGCCATCGGGCTGCACCCATTGATCCTGACCGATCACCTTCACTCGAACCTTCACCCGGGTGACTCGGTAGTCATCAGCGGCAAGGCCCTCGATCAGCAACGGCGACTCGCCGACAAGACCCGCGGCTGGCGAGGTGATCGCCACGGTCGGCGCGGCGTTGTCGACCACGCCCGGTCCAAAGTCCATGAACCCGACGCGACCTACCGTTCGCCCACCGATGGAACTGCCGTCGGCGCCGATCAGCAGCCCGCGATCGGTGACGGTGAGTGTCTGCGCGCCACGGAACGCGTTCGAGCCCGGGTCCCAGTCGAGCGGTGTGCCGTCCGCAGGGTTCAGCGCCGCGAGCTGCCAGCGCCATGCACCGGGAGAGTTGTTGCTTCCCGAGCACACCTTGTCCGTGCGGCCGGCCTCCACGTAGGCACCGGGTCCGGGGGCGATTCGACAGAAGTGGCCGCCGGCGTACACGGCGTTGTTCGAGATACCGATGGCGAATACCGAGTCGCGCATCGGGTGGGTCCACAGCGGCGCCGTATCGGAACCACCGGCGGCGGGGAATGCCAACACCATGTCGTGCCACGGCGGGGTGTCACCGATGTTGGTGCTCAGCGCGTAGTACGAGCCGTCCGGAGCAAGGTCGCCGTCGGTCGGGAGTGCGCCGCGGGGAGCGCCGTCGAAGAAGCTGTTGATCGAGTAGTCGGTCAAGAACGGCGCAGCCGGGTTGTTGATGTCGATGAAGGCGACCGCGAGTCGTTCGTTCCCATCGATCGTTGCGGCCGAGTGCACGATGAACAGCCGGCCATCGGGCGTGGATGACAGGTGCTTGATGTTCTGTCCGCCGGAACGATTTGAGCCCTCGCCGGCGAACACGAAGTTGAACGCCGGGTTCACGGCGTCGGTGGTGGGGTCGATCTCCACGACATTGTCCTGGTCGATGCCTTTGACTTTCTTGAAGGACCCACCGGCGAAGAGTCGGCCGTCGTCGCTGAGGTGCAGCGCGGTAACGCTGGCGCTCGCATTCGCTATCCACCCGGTGTCGACCTCGCCGCCGGGTAGGGCCAACTTCGCCAGCTTGAAACGCTGGCGTCCGCTGACGGAGGTAAACGCCCCACCGACGAACAGGTCGTCGGCTTCGAGGCCGGCCGACAGCGAATTGACCTCGCCGTTCAGGACCGGCCGGAACGTGTCGACAAACCGGCCACTATCCCGGTCGAAGGCCGCGAGGAACGGCTGGTTCACGAGCGTGCCATCGGGAAGCTCGATGGTGGTGAAATCTCCGCCGGCGACAATCCAGTGCCCGGTTTCGATCACGGCGTAGACGTCGCCATCGAGAATGTCCGGGAAGTCGATACGCGGGATCTCCGGCACCAGGCCGACGTGGTCGACGTTCAGGGGGGCGGCATCGGCGGCACCCATCGATGCGAGAAATGCCAAGGCGGCGAGCGCCATCAGACTGAAGAACACACGGGGGGAGGTGCGGGACATGAAAAAAGCCTTCGAGGAAGTCGGGGAACTCCCTACAAGGTTCTCATGCATTCTCCATGTGTGTCAGTAGTTCTTTTGCATCACTGTTGCTCTACGACTGATTCTCGCCCATGGTCGCCGTCAGCCAGGTCGTGATGTCGGCCAAGACCCGCGGGTATTCCGGTTCGTTGAACAGCTCGTGCCGCAGCCGGGGATAGAGCTCGCGCCGCACGTTGGGCAGAGGACCGAGCGGTGCGGAAAACCGAGCAGCGACCAACGAGTCGGCGGTGCCGTGCACCACCAACGTTGGCGTCGTGAGGCGGTGCAAAGCAGCCGTGGTGTCCTGCATCGCCGAGAACATTTCGTGGCCGAGATTGACCGTGGTGTTCTTCTCCACCAGGGGGTCGTCTCGGTAGTCATGCTGCACCTCGACGTCGTGCGACAGCGACACGGGATCGATGTTGCCGGGGACCGACAGCTTGGGGGAAACCCGGTGCAACAACCTGGAGGCAACTCGCTGCCATTTCGGCACATCGGCGCCTAATGCCGGGGCCGACAACACCACCGCGTCGACCGCCGGACGATCGCTTACGGCGTAGGCGGCAACCACGAGTCCGCCCATCGAGTGGCCGAGCACGATGAGTGGGCGACCTTCGGTGCGCACTGCCGCGATGCGATCTTCCAAGTCGTCGAGAAACTGCGAGAACGAGTCGACGTAGGCGCGCGTGCCTTCGCTCTGACCGAATCCCCGTTGGTCGTAGGCGAACACTTCGATCCCGCTCGCGACGAAGTGGGCGCCAACATGTTCGTAACGGCCTGCGTGCTCCCCGAGACCGTGTACCAGCACCATCGTCGCCCACGGGTCGGGGGCGGTCCAGGAACGCGTGTGCAGCGTGAGCCCGTCGCGAGTCGTGGCACTCGAACCGATCGAGGTCGGAGGCACGGTGGATGGCGAGGGGGGCAATGCAGCAGGCATAGGTCGACGCTACTGGGCTTGCGGACCTTCCTCGAACCGTGACCGACGACACTTACATACAGTCTTGACTGTATGTAAGTGCTGTGATTCCATAGCACGATGACCCGCAGCCCCGAGAATACGTCGCGTCCCGGCCACGCTCACCGCCCGGCGGCCAACCCCCGGCGATCGCAGGCCGAGCGCCGCACCGAGACCCGCCAAAAGCTCCTCGACGCCACCATCGCGTGCCTCTCGCAGCAGGGCTACGGCGCCACGTCGACGACCGCGGTCGTCGCCCGGGCCGGCCTGAGCCGGGGGGCCCAAGTTCACCACTTCCCCACCAAACTCGATCTCGTTGTCGCCGCAGCAGATCACGCGATCGAATCCCAAGCCGCCGATTTCCGACGGGCCATCAGCGCGGTTCCCGCCGGCGCCGATCCGCTCCACGCCGTGCTCGACACGCTGTGGGAGATCCTGGTCGGTCCCGCCGGTCGTGCCTTCAGCGCGCTGCGCGAAGGCTCGCGAGCCGACGAAGACCTCCGAACTGCCCTACGGGAAACCCGCACCACCCTCATGCGGGTTGTCGAGACCGAGTTCCGCAACGCATTCCCCGAACTCGACCTACCTCCAACGTGGTGGCAAGCAGTCCCACTGATGGTGTTCAGCACCATCGAGGGACTTGCCGAGCACCACCAACTCGACCCTCTCGACCCCACCATCGCCGAAGCGCGCCGCGTGTTGCACCTCCTGCTTTCCACGGCGCCCCCGTTCTCCGCCGAAACCTCCTGACCTCCTACCCTTCGAGACTCACCATGACTGCAATCACAACACCCGACCGGGACGAACAAATGAAGGCGACTACCGGCGATGCGGCATTCGAAAAGCTGACGAGCCGCCTCAACAAGCTGTCGGTCGAACGCGGCCACGATGCCTTTGCCGACATCGCGTGGGACGACCCGGACATGGCAATCGATCCGCACGATCCGCGCTTTGTCGAAGCCGCCGGAACCCTCGCCGACACATCGTGGTTCCAGCGTCAGCCGCCGACGGTGCAGGCCAGGATCGGCCTGACCGGAATCGCCACGTCCATGCAGGTTGGCACCACCTTCGAGCGGGTGCTTTCCCGGGGCCTGCTCCTGCACATCGACTCGCTTCCGGCGGGCTCGCTCGAGGGGCGCTACGCCTATCACGAGGTCATCGAAGAGTCGCAGCATTCGCTGATGTTCCAAGAGTTCGTGCGTCGATCCGGGATCGACGTTCCCCGCCTCGGACGGTTTGATGCCTTCCGAGCGAGCCGCGTCGCGGGTATGGCGAAGTGGTTTCCCGAGTTGTTCTTCCTGTTCGTACTCGGCGGCGAGGATCCCATCGACTACGCGCAGAAGGAGTCGCTCCGGACCCGCGACAACCTTCACCCGCTCGTCGAGCGCATCATGCGCATTCACGTCGCCGAGGAGGCACGCCACCTGAGCTTCGCCCGCAACTACTTACGCCTGCATGTGCCAAAGCTTTCGAAGCCCCGCCGAGCGGTTCTCGCCATCGCGACCCCACTGCTGTTGCGAGAGATGGCATCGATGATGCTCGAACCGTCATCGGATCTCATCAAGACCTTCGAGATTCCCGCCGAGGTGATCGACGAGGCGTTCACCAACAACGAGGTCCACCAGAGGTCCGTGCAGGTGTCGATTGCGAAACTGCGAGAGCTGTGTGACGAACTCGGTCTCATGACCCGGCCCGCAACACGCTTGTGGCGCCAGTTCAATCTGGTCGAGTAGTCAGCCTCACGCTTCCGGCACCCAGGGCGGACGCCGGGGCTCATCGAAAAGCACCTCGATCGGCTCGCCATCGATCGCCGCAAAGGCGAGGTCGACCCAGGTGCCAGAGCCTCCGAGGGGTTGGGGGAGATCGTCTCGGTCGAACCAGCCGACGTCGCTGCACTCGAGTGGGTGGGCCTCGAGTTGGCCAGCGACGGCATTGCAGTGAAACACCAAGGAGTACAACGGAATGCTGGTGAAACCCTGACGGAGACCGTCGAGGATCGCGATGGGCCGAACGACCTCACACACGATGCCGGTCTCCTCGTGGACCTCCTTCTCCACCACCTCCGCCGGCGCGTAGCCAACGTCTGCCCAACCCGTTGGGTACAACCAGATCCCCGAGTCGGCCCGCTGCACCAACAAGATCTGGTGTTCGTCGTTGCCGACCACGGCGCCAACCGTCGACTTGGGCGTGACGTAGCCCCGCACACCCTCCCCGACCATGCTCAACCACTCTTCGCGCAATGCCAGGTGATCGAAAGGCGCGGCCGCCTTCGACCGGATCTCGGCAGCGATGGCGACGACCTCTTCAAAGCGTTCGCGCTCGTACAGACTCTCCGTGAACGCCAGACCCGTTCGAGCCGTGGCCGACAAGGCTTCGGCCCACCGCACCAGATCTCCCGCAGTCGGGGCTTCAGGTTCGGAGGGCATGCAAGAGCCCCTTCTCGATCTCGGCCAGAAACTCTGGATCTACCAGCTTCGAACCCCCGCCCGACTCCCGCACGTAGAACGTGTCGACCACGTCGTGCATGAGTGTCTGCACCTTCGCGGAAACGATGTCGAGGTCGAATTCATGCAACGCATTGGTGATGCGATACAGCACGCCGATGCGGTCCGGGCAACTGACCTCGAGCACCGTGGCGTTGGCCGACGCATTGTTGTCGAACACGACCGTTGGGGTCATCGGGCGCGCGGTGCCGGTGCGGCGGGACTCATACAACTTCTCGCGTTCGGCAAGTCGAGCGTCGATCGCGAGTCGGCCGTTCACCGACCGCTGGAGATCGTCGAGGATGCGGTTCCACGGGGGTTCGGCGCCGTTTGATGCGGCCACTCGGAACACCTCGATGCCCATGCCGAAGTCCGACGCCGCATTGGCTTCAAGCACGTCCCCGCCGTTCAGAGCGAGCACGCCGGCCACCCTGCTGAACAAGCCGACACTGTCGGGGGCGATGACCACCAACGTGTCGCCTCGGCCGTCGAACACGAGATCCCCGGCCTTCATGAGGGCGAGGTGTTCGGCCGACGGAAAGCTCGTGTCGATGAGTTCTTCGACCGCTCCGCCGAGCAGCACGTGTCGGACTCGTTCAACCAGCGTGTGCAGTAGCTCTGCCTTCCACGTACCCCATGCGGCCGGACCCGTGGCGATGGAATCGGCCTCGGTGAGTGCGGCGAGCAGTTCGAGCGTGTCCACGCTTCCGACCTGTTGCGCGACCGACAAGATCGTGCCGTCATCATCGAGATCGCGCCGGGTCGCCGCGTCCGGTAGCAACAGGTGATGGCGCACCATGTCGACCAGCACGTCGGTTTCGTCGCGCTCGAAGCCCATCCGCCCCGCGATGGTTTCGACCAGTTCGATACCTACCTCGGTGTGGTCGCCCGGGTATCCCTTGCCGATGTCGTGCAGCAGCGCGCCCAACACGAGGAGGTCGGGGCGGTCGACACGGTCGGCGTGCTTGCTGGCCTGCGCTGCGGTCTCGCACAGGTGCCGGTCGACGGTGAAGGTGTGATAGGCGTTGCGCTGCGGGCGGCTTCGGCACGGCTCCCACTCCGGAATCAGCCGGGAGAACAGGCCGACCTGGTCGAGGGCTTCGATGACGTCGATCGCGGGCGTGCCGGTGAGGAGGAGGTCGGCGAACAATTGGCGCGCCTCGTCGGGCCACGGAATCGGGAGATCGGGCATCTGCCGCAGTCGGTCGAGGGTGTCACGCTCAATGAATGCCTGGTGGGTCGCAGCCTCAACAGCGAGTCGCAACACGGTGAGCGGATCGTCTGCGACATCGGCACGTCGGTCGAGGCGAACCACTCGGTCCTCGAGCATGACGCCGGTGGCAACCTCCCGAGGCTTTGGGCTACGCAGCCGACGACCGCGCAGCGAACGACGGACTCGATGCCAGGTCGCGTCGCTCGTCCAAGCGATGAGTCGGGCTGATGCGGCGAGTTCGGCCATCATCGCGTCGGCGTCGCGGTAGCCCGCAGCAGCGGCCACATCATCTTGTTGTTCGAGCAGCAGCACGTTGTTCGGTCGGCCGCTCACGCGGTGGAGTTCCGCGCGGACACGAACAAGGGTTTCGTACGCCTTTTCGATCTCGTAGGAATCGAATTCCGAAAGCAGGGCATCGGCCGCTTCGGCCCACCGGAGGGCATGGACGTCGCGCATTCCGCCGCGACCCTCTTTGATGTCCGGTTCCAACAAGAACGCGACCTCGCCCATCTGCTCGTGACGATCGCGCACGCTCTCGACCAAAATCGTCAAATTGCGGTTCGCACTCGAGCGCCATTGTTTGCGCGCGCTGGAGGCCAGGTCGGCCGCCAAAACGGAATCACCGGCGACCAGCCGCACGTCGAGCAGCGAGGTGGCGGTTGCCAGATCGTCGGCGGCCAGGTCGAGCGCCTCCGAGACCGTGCGAACCGAGTGACCGAGTTTCAGGCCTTCGTCCCAGACGGGATACCACAACTTCTCGGCAACCGGTGCGACGTCAAACCCCTTGGCGTGCACCAACATCACGTCGATGTCGCTCGCCGGGGACAACTCGGACCGGCCGTAACCTCCGACCGCAACCAGCGCCAGCCCCTCGTGACGATCGGTCACGGTACGAAACAACGTCTGCAGCCACGTGTCGATCGCTGCGCTGTGGGCGTTGCACAGTTGCACGCTGCGCAGACTCTTGTCGGTGAGGATGTGATCGCGTTGCAGTGCCACGGGCGACGACACTACAGCCCAGCGCGATGTGCACGAAGCCGCCGCTAGCTGTACGCAGATTCCGAATGCAGGGTTTGGTCGAGACCGATCTGTTCTTGCTCTTCGGTGACCCGCAGGCCAATCGTTGCGGGTTTTTTGTATGGGCAAAAGAATATTTCCCGGGAAATAAAATGGAATAGCGCTCAATCAACGTAATTGATTGGTGTAACGGATTCAGGATCTTTTTGTAACAGTCGGCCGCTTCAACCCTTGCAACAAACTGATTTAGATGCTATACTTTAAATTCGTGAGTATCTAGCATTAGCTAGATTACTTTCCTTGCTCTTCAAAAAGAAGGGCCTGAAGTCCATAAGGAGGTGCAAATTTCATGAGTGAATCAAAGAAATATGAAATTACTTACATCGTACGTCCCGACATCGACGATGCTGCCAAGACAGCTTTAGTTGATCGTTTCGA
>RCMY010005354.1_pt1 | contig 10908 bp, 9 predicted proteins | sample 2041341 | NCBI WGS metagenome assembly RCMY01 (sample SAMN09708234, study PRJNA481090) | Marine sediment metagenome, whole genome shotgun sequencing project.
CAGACCACCAACTTCCGCACCCCGGGTGGCGGCTTCGCGCCAGTGTACGTCCAGTCGGAGAATACCCCGACTGCCGCGCCAATCCTCACGGAAACGATCGGAAAAACATGAACGAATGCGCTCACCGTATTGAATGGTGATCCGCTGCTGCGCTCGCTGCTCCCGTCATGGTGCTGGCGCGCCGCGATGTCACAGCCAACGCCGCATTATCCAGCCGATGCTCTCCGTTATCAGCTCCGACCATGGGCGCAGTCTCCAGCGCGCATCCAGGATTTCGCGCGACTCGGCAAGATCAGTCGTGAACAGTTCGCACAGCACCCGATTGAGCCCACCCTCGCGGTCGACAAGGCTGATTTCGTCGTTCACGAACAGACTGCGATAGTCCATGTTGGCGGTGCCGATGGCGGCCCACCGGTCATCGACCAGCATGGTCTTGGCATGGAGCACGCGCGGCGTGTACTCATAAATGCGCACTCCGCACGCCAGCAGTCGCGCATAAGCGGCGCGGGCGGCCCATTGTGCGACGGGAACATCACTCTTGCCAGGAACCAGCAGGCGCACGTCGATACCGCGGGTGGCGGCAGCGCACAACTGACCTTGCAGGCGTCGATCCGGCACGAAATACGGCGTGGTGACCCAGATACGGGTGCGTGCTGCTTGCAGGGCATCGTGCAGCTCACACCGCCATACATGGCGGCAGCGGGGTGAACTATTGGGGATCAACTGCGTCATGCCGACCGCGGGCGGAACCTTGACCGGCTCGTGCGCATTTTCGCGGCACGAGTCAAAGATCTCGGCTGCAGAAACGGCTAGCGGGCCGACAAAACGCAGATGGGTATCGCGCCATCGCGTTGGACCATGCAGGCGCAGCGAACTCGTGGCATGAATGTTGAATCCACCCAGGTAAGCCACTTGCTCATCCACGATCAGTAGCTTGCGATGGTTGCGTCGATTGAACACCAGCGGGCGTCGAGGCGACCAACGCCGGCTCCAGTGGAAGTCGATCCCGTGGACGCGTAGACGCCGGATATCGGCGTTGGTGAGCGTAAAGAAAGACCCGGCATGATCGGCGCGCATCGCCACCGATACCCCGCGCTGGTTAGCTGCGAGCAGGGCCGCCAGAAAAGCTGCGCCCACCGCATCCGAGGCGAAAATATAGCTTTCCAAGCGTATCGAATGCTTGGCTGCCTGCAAGTCCGCCAGCATCGCCTGGTACAGCAGATCGCCTTCGGTATAGATGGACCGGTCGCCTACTTCAAACGTGGCCCTCTCATCCCCGCTCATCACAGCTATGTGGTGCTGCCCGTTCGGTAATGGTCGTTGTCGGCGATCCGGAAATTTGATTGTCCGCATGCAGCGAGAACATCTGCGGGCAAGTGGAACTTCCACCGCCTTCGCCTTCCCACCTGGCCAGCGCGCGTTGGCGCTGCAGCGCGGCATCTCCAGGCCTAGTGGTTTTGCCTGTCATGAAGTCTCTCCTTCGAAAGCGTAGAGCAATCCGTTCTAACGGCTTCATCGATAGCCGACATTCATCACGTAGTCACGAAGCAGCGTTTCCTCGTTCTTCACTTCGCCCAGCAAGCTCTGGAGAACATCGCGCGCGTGCAGGATGCCGATGGGCTTGCCGTCCTCGTCGATCACCGGAACGTGCTGCAGGCCGCGCGCGTTTATCGCCGTCCAGACGTCCTGCAACGACTCATTGGTTCGGCTGGACAGAACCTCACGCGTCATGATCGTGTCCACCCTGGCCGCGCAGCCGTCCGCACCGCAGCGACCGATCTGCGACACGATGTCGGTCTTGGTGATCACGCCAACCATGCTGCCGGTCTCGTTGCAGACGACAACGAGATCGGCGTGAAGCCTGGACGTAACCTTGGCCGCCTCCGTCACCGAAGCTGCGGCGTCGATCGTCGCGAGCCGCTCGCGCGCTTGGGGCAGGATCTGCTTGACAAACATGTCTTTCCTCTCTGTGCTGACGTGGTCTGGTGCGCTGGATACCGAAGGACATTGCGCTTGTCCACAGCGAAACGCAATCGATGGTGGGGCTCGGAAGGTGGAAAGCATTAAAGGTGTCATGCGATGGATGTGAGGACTGGTGCGCGAACGCAACCGCCAAAGTGAAGTTGTCTGAATGCCGAGCGATGCACGACACGAGTCATTTGGGTGGATGCCGTGTCTGGGATTGGTTGGACTGCCGCCTTGTGGAGTTCGTGGTCATTGCCGCTTGGTGGAACTTGATTCAGATCAATTCCCACTCCCGGCTCGAGTAGTAAGGTTCGAATATCCGCTTCGCCGGCTGAGACGGGTAGGCGACTCATGCCGGACATAGATGCTGACACCAGCATGCGGCAATCGTGTATATGTCGACCAACAACTGGTTGTCGAAACGTTTCGGCGATGCGAGATGACGTACGTGGTGGAGATACTGGAGAAGCGTAGTCCTTTGAAATAGCGCCCCGGCCATTTTTGAGTCCGGCAAAGAGCAGCAATCACTTCAGGGGGTACCCCTGTAACCAAGGAGTAAATCATGAAACATACAATCTTGAGAAAAGCAGGATCGGCACTTCTGATTGCCGGAATCACCTTCGCGCTTACTGCCTGTGCTCAGACGCATGGTGGAACGCGTGCGATGGATATGGGCGAGAAGGGTGCGAGTGATACGCAACAGATGTCGGGGATGATGCACGACATGTCAGGTGAAATGATGACGATGTCCGGCAAGATGGGTAAGGGTGACATGAGCCCGGATGCCATGAAGAAAATGGCCAGTCAGATGAAGCAAATGGGCAGCATGATGGAAAACATGTCGGGCATGATGGGCAAGGGCGCGATGATGGACGCCGGCCATCACAAGCAGATGGATCAGATGCACAAGAGCATGCCCGCCGCACCCCCGAAGAAGTAGGCCTGCGAAACCCCGTCGGGATAAGCCGCCGGGGATTCGCGGTTAGGGTGCGATGACAAACTCGCAATACATGAACAAACAAATTGGCATGATGCAGAAAAGCATGCCGAAATTGTTCAAGATAATTGATGCGAACAATCCGCAGGAGCGCGAGCGGATCACCCGAACACACCGACAAGTATTGCGCCAGCATTAGGAGCCCCAGACATGGATTCAGAAAAAATGATCATCCTGGTCACCGGCTCCAATGGACGCATTGGCACCGCGGTGATGGAGCGTCTGACCAGCCGCTTCAGCGATGTCGTCGGTTTCGACCGCAAGGCGCCGGGTCCGCCGCCGCCGGGTTGCACGCAAATCCCTGTCGATATCACGTCCGATGAAAACGTGCAGGAAGGACTGCGCGTCCTGCGCGAGCATCACGGAACACACATCGCGTCGGTCGTGCATCTGGCTGCCTACTACGATTTTCTCGGCAAGCCCAGTCCCAAATATGACGAGGTCACAGTCGAGGGCACGCGACGCCTGTTGCGCGGATTGCGCGACGGGTTCCAGGTCGAACAGTTCATTTTCGCCAGCACCATGCTGGTGCACCGGCCGGGCGAGCCGGGCCAGTTCATCGACGAGAACTGGCCCCTGGGCCCGACCTGGGCTTACCCGGAGTCCAAGGTCCGCACCGAAGAGGTCGTCCATGCCGAGCGAGGCGAGATAACCGCGACCATCTTGCGCATGGCCGGTGTCTACGACGATCTCTGTCATTCGCCGCCGTTGGCGCATCAGATCCAGCGCATCTACGAGGGACAGTTTGCCGCTCATCTGTATTCGGGCGAAGTCTCGCACGGCCAGGCTTACGTCCATCTGGACGATGTGGTCGACGCCATCGAGCATGCCGTGGATCGCCGCGCCCAGCTGCCGCCGGAGACGCCCATCCTCATCGGCGAGCCGGAGACGCTGAGCTACGACGAACTGCAACACACTTTCATGCGGCTGATCCACGGTGAGTCCCACGAGACGCACAGCGTTCCCGGACCGGTCGCCAAGCTCGGCGCGTGGATGCAGGACCAGATCCCCGGCCAGGACCCATTCATCAAGCCGTGGATGATCGACCGGGCAAACGATCACTACGCCCTCGACATTACGCGCGCCCGCGATCTACTTGACTGGGCCCCTCAGCGCTCGCTTCGGGAGACATTACCCAAGATGGTGGCGGCACTGAACACCGATCCGGTGGGTTGGTATCGCGAGCAGGGCCTCGAGCCGACAAGGGCGATGCTGAAGGGCCGGCACCCCGACCACGAAGGCGCAGAAGCCGCCGCGGCTGGCGGCGGTCCAGCGGAGACAGGCGTCGGTGTGCGGAAGCCTACGCCTACTTACCACGCCAGCGCCGATGCCGACACGGACCAACGTGCGCCCCACGAGGCGCACCTCGCCTACAGTTGTCCAATGCACCCGGAGGTTTCCCAGTCCTCCTCGGGCAACTGTCCGCGCTGCGGCATGATGTTGGAGCCGACCGCATCTCCGGCGGTGGAGGCCAAGTACACCTGCCCCATGCATCCGGAGGTTGTGGCCAGCGGACCGGGACGCTGCCCGAAATGCGGCATGCCGCTGGAACTCCGCCAGCCACCAGCCGGACCCCACGACAGCAATCGCGGCCACGACACTTACGAGGGTCACGAGGGTCACATCGGTCACGGCAGTCAAAGCGGTCAAGGCGGTCAAGGCGGTCAAGGCGACATGATGGTCGAGGACCATCGCAAGATGCTGTGGCCGCATTACCTCAACCTGATGCTCGGCTTCTGGCTGCTGACCAGTCCGTTCACGCTCGGCTACATGAGCGATTTCGCGCCCGACGCCAACCAGCTGCGGGTCATGGCCGAACGCGGGCTGTCGTCGTTCGAACTGCGCAATCTGCTGATGAGCTGGAGTGATGTCCTCAGCGGTATTCTGGTGATCGCCTTCAGCATGTTGTCGGCCAACGCGTGGCGCCGCTATCCCTGGGCGCAGTGGGCCAATGCCTTCGTCGGCGTCTGGCTGCTGTTCGCGCCATTGGTGTTCTGGACGCCATTGCCAGAAGCCTATGCCAACGGGACCTTGGTCGGCTCGCTGGTGATTGCACTGTCGGTGCTGATCCCGATGATGCCGGGCATGAGCATGGCCGGCATGATGGGTGGGCCCGACGTGCCGCCCGGCTGGGCCTATACGCCGTCGAGCTGGCTGCAGCGCATGCCGATTGGCGCGTTGGCGCTAATCGGGTTCCTCATCTCGCGCGTTCTCGGAGCCTATCAACTCGGCCACCTCGACGCCGTCTGGGAACCGTTCTTCGCCGGCAGCGGCGCCATGAAGGGCGTGATGAACGGCACCGAGACGATCATCACCTCCGATGCGTCCAAGTCCTGGCCGATTGCCGATGGCGCCCTTGGCGGCATCGTCTACATGGCCGAGCTGGTGATGATCTGGATGGGGATGAAAACCCGTTGGCGCACCATGCCATGGATGGTGCTGGCGCTGGCCATCCTGGTCCTGCCGCTGGGCGTGGTAAGTATCTATTTCGTCATCATCCAGCCGATCGTGATCGGCACTTGGTGCACCTTGTGCCTGGTCGCCGCGCTCGCCATGGTGGTGATGATTCCCTATTCGTTGAACGAATTCGTGGCGATGGGCCAATTCATGGCCGACGCGCACCGCAAGGGCAAACCCTTCTGGCGCACGTTCTGGACCGGAGACGCGATGGAAGGCGGCAGTGAGGACACCGCCAAGGGGCTGGCCGCTACGACCGGTGAAAAGATCGCACAGGCCACGCGCGGCGTCACCTATCCGTGGACGTTGTTGCTCAGCATCGCGATCGGCGTCTGGCTCACCTTCACGCGGCTGAGCTTCGACAGTTTGGGCGCGATGGCCAACAGCGATCACGTGGTCGGCGCACTGGTGGTGACCTTCTCGATCATGGCCTTCGCCGAGGTCGCACGCGCCATTCGATTCATCAACATCCCGCTCGGCGCATGGCTGATCGCCGCTCCGTGGCTACTCGACGGCATTACCTCGCCGCTAGCGGTCTGGAACGGCGTGATCAGCGGTGCCGTGCTGATCGCCCTGGCGTTGCCGCGTGGTCGGATCAAGGATTCGTATGCGGGCTGGGATCGTTATGTCGTTTGACTGGCACGGACCCTCGGCCAACCGATAACCGAAATCCTGAAACTCTTGGTATCTGGATATTCAAGGAGAACACCATGAAAGAACATAGTGGCGAACGGTCGATCAAGGACCCGGTTTGCGGCATGGAAATCAGCCGCAAAAGTGCCCCTGAAGAACTGGTCTACCTGGACAAGACGTACTACTTCTGCGCCGACATCTGCCGCAAGGCGTTCGAAGGCGACCCCGAAAAATACATACCCCGTCACCGTCAGCACGGCATCCAGCAGACATAGGCTGCCGCTACACGAGCTGGTCTATCGCGTCGCCCCCGGCAAGACATAGACATAGACCAGAGGAGCCCCATCTACATGAAAGAGCACATTACGCATTCCGGAGCATGGGGTCTGGCTGCGATCATGATCGTGGTGGCGTCATGGATGTTCTATCGCTACTTCGCGCCGAAAAACTGGCGTGAGTGGGCAGGCGCGGGCGTCGTGCAGGCTTTCATCATCGCGCTGTACGCGGAAATGTACGGATTCCCCCTCACCATCTACCTGCTCGCACGGTTTTTCGGGCTGGACAAAACTGGCCTCAGTGCCAATCTCTGGTCTTCCCTGGTCGGCTTCGGAGAGACGGGCATGCTGGTCTCGATGCTGCTCGGCTATACGCTGCTGTTCGTCGGCGTCGGAATCTTTATCCAGGGCTGGCGGGAGCTCTATCGCGCGCGGCAGCAAAACCGGCTCGTGACGACCGGCTTGTACGGGCTGGTGCGGCATCCCCAGTACACGGGTTTGTTCATCGCGCTATTCGGCGAAGGAGTAGTCCACTGGCCAACGGTGTTCTCGGTCGGACTGTTTCCGGTGATCGTGCTGGTCTACGTTCTGCTCGCGCGTAGCGAGGAAAAAAAGATGGTCGAGCAGTTTGGAGACGAATACCTGGCGTACCGGCGGCAAGTGCCGATGTTCTTTCCCCGATCCGGTGGCTGGCGGCAACTGGTGCGGCGTTCCAGCAGCGACTGAACCGAGCCAGCGCGATTTGTATTCCGCAAAGGAGTTCCCTATGAATGCAAGCAACTCTGGCCCCACTAGGGAAAGGACGTGGCCGATCCGGAAGATGCTGACGGAAGGGTGCGCCAGAACGCTGGAGCGGGCAGTCGCCGCGTTGCCAGGCGTGCAATCGGCGGTCGCGAACTACGCCAGTGGGTCGTTGCAAATCAAGTACGATCCGGCAGGCATTGAGCCACATACCGTGGCTCAGGCGGTGCGTCGCTGCGGTTTCGACTGCAACGACGAAGTGGGCGCGGTCGATGCGCCCGCTGCCGGGCATGCGCACGCCGCCCCTGCGCTCGGTGCGGCTGTGGACAAGAATGCAGGCGCGCGAAAGGTGGACGTCCATGACGGCATGCACCATGGCGACGACCTGCATGCTGCGGCCCGCGACATGCGGCGGCGTTTCTTCGTCGCACTGGTCTTCGGGATTCCGTTGTTCGTGTGGTCGCCAATGGGCTTGTTCGAACCGCCTCCCACGCCGTTCGGATTGGACAAGCAAGTCTGGCTTTTCCTGATCGCATCGGGCGCATTGCTCTATCCGGGGTGGCCATTCTTCACCGCTGCCATCCGATCCTTGCGTCAAGGTGTGTTCGACATGGCGGTATTGGTCCTGCTCAGCGTGGGCACCGGCTACCTGTTCAGTATTGGTGCCACATTCTTTTTCACAGGTGCGGATTTTTACGAAGCCACTACGGTCCTGCTGATCTTCGTCCTGCTTGGACACTGGTTGGAGATGCGGGCCCGTGCGGGTGCCTCGGATGCGATGAAGTCGCTGCTCAAGCTGTCGCCGCCGCGGGCCCTGGTGCGTCGCGGCAGCGATGAGGTGGAGATTCCCACGGACGAAGTCGTCGTCGGCGACTTGCTGGTGGTGCGTCCGGGTGCCAAGGTTCCTGTCGACGGCGAGGTGACAGACGGCAGTTCACAGGTTGACGAGTCGATGCTGACCGGAGAATCGATGCCGGTACGCAAGGATCCGGGCAGTCAAGTCGTCGGCGGCGCCATCAACAAGAGCGGTGCCTTCGTCTACCGGGCTACCAAGATTGGCGCCGATACCGCGCTGTCGCAGATCATCAAGCTGGTGCAGAACGCCCAGAACTCGAAGGCGCCGGCGCAGCTGCTCGCCGACCGTGCATCGCAGTGGTTGGTAATCGCGGCGATCGTCATCGGCTTGCTGACCTTCGCCGCCTGGTTCTGGTGGATGGGACAATCGTTGTTGTTCGCCGTCACGCTCACCATCACGGTGTTCGTGATCGCCTGTCCCGATGCACTGGGCCTGGCTACGCCCATGGCGATCATGATCGGCACCGGATTGGCCGCTCGCCACGGCATCCTGTTCAAGCACGCCGAAGCCATCGAGCAGGGTGCACGGCTGGACGTAGTGATCTTCGACAAGACCGGCACGTTGACTGTCGGCAATCCGGAAGTGGTCGAGATCGTGACGGCGCCGGGGCACACCGACGACCAGGTGCTGGCGCTGGCGGCGGCGGTGGAAGCGCATTCCGAACACCCGCTGGCCCAGGCCATTCTCAAGCGTGCTGGAAAAGTCGAGCAGCGGGCTGCCGGCTTCACCAATATCGATGGCCGCGGCGCGACCGGTACTGTCGACGGCGAGCGCGTACTGCTGGGCAACCGCCTGCTGATGGACGATTCCGGCGCCGCCATCGGCCAACTCGAACAGGAAGCCGCGCGCCTGCAGGGCGGGGGACGCACGGTCGTTTACGTCGGCTTGGGCAGCGAGGTGGTCGGACTGATCGCCATCGCCGATGCGATCCGCCCCAGTTCCCGCGCGGCTATCGACGCGCTGCACGAGCGCAAGGTCAAGGTCGCGATGATCACCGGCGACAACCGCGCGACTGCGGAGCGTGTTGCGGCGGAGCTCGGCATCGACATCGTGCTGGCGGACGTGCTGCCGGGAGGAAAGGCCGATGAGGTCAAGAAACTCCAGGCTCAGGGCAAACGCGTTGGCATGGTCGGCGACGGCATCAACGACGCCCCTGCGCTGACCCAGGCCGAGGTCGGATTCGCCATCGGTGCCGGCACCGACGTAGCGATCGACAGCGCGGACATCGTGCTGATGCGCAGCGACCCCTACGACGTGGTTCGTGCCATCGGCATCGCCCGCGGAACGCTGCGCAAGATGCACCAGAACCTGGCGTGGGCAGTTGGCTACAACGTACTCGCATTTCCACTGGCCGCTGGTGTGCTTTACCCCTTCGTGTTGTCGCCCGAGATTGCTGCGCTGTCGATGTCCGGAAGCTCGGTGATCGTTGCGGTCAATGCCCTGCTACTCAAACGCATGCGTCTGGATGCGCAGTCGCCGGCACCTCCCGCTGCTGAAGCAAGCATCGCGTCTTCTCCTTGACTACTTAACAGGCCCCTGTGTTGTGGTGACAAATGCGAACTTGACCTTTCAATTCTTCGGCTTGGCAAGCAACGTGCGTTTCGACGCAGTCGAATCACAGGTGTGGAACGACCGTGCAACAACCCATCCATCCAGGGAGACCATCATGTTGAATCTTCGTCTCGTTACGACTGCTACCGCTTTATTCACGACTTTGAGTTACGTGTTTTGCGTGGCTTTCGGGCTGGTGACGCCGCAAAGCGTGCATATGCACCAACTCCTGGAGATCGTACTCCCGGCCTTCAAGTGGATCAGCACCGGCGCGTTCTTCCTGGGTCTGGTCGAGAGCGCCCTGTGGGGTGTCTATCTCGGCGGCGGGTTTGCCCTGGTCTACAACGCGCTACATCGCCGGATGGCGGTCAAGTCAACGCAATGAACCGGGTATTGCCGTCCTTTGTACTGCAGCGGGGGCTGGTCGATGTCGGTGCGAAACTGATCGGACGTTCATCGGATCGAACCGAAGCGCCGACGCTGCCATGAACGATGCGATGTCACAGGCAGGCGACAGTACCGATTCTGCACTGATCGACTTCGGCGAAACACGGCTGGATACCCTGCAACGCCACGCCTTCGAGTATTTCCTGCATCAGACCAACCCGCTCAACGGCCTGGTTGCCGACAAGTCGCAGCGCGGCTCCCCCGCGAGCATCGCGGCCGTGGGCTTTGCGCTGGCTTGCTATCCAGTGGGCATCGCGCGTGGCTGGATCACGCGTACCGATGCGATCGAGCGCACCCTCGCGGTCCTGCACTTCTTTCGAAACAGCCCCCAGGATACGAAGCCGGATGCGACTGGATACAAGGGCTTCTATTACCACTTCCTGGACATGACGACGGGCCGCCGCGCCGGGCGTTGCGAGCTGTCGACCGTCGATACCGGTTTCCTCCTGGCCGGGATGCTGACCGCCGCCGGTTTTTTCGATCGGGACGACGAGCAGGAGCGCGAAATCCAGGAGCTGACCGAAGTCCTTTACAGGCGGGTCGACTGGCAGTGGGCCTGCAATGGCGGCGCGACCCTGACCCACGGCTGGAAACCGGAAAGTGGCTTCCTTCCCTACCGCTGGCAAGGTTATGACGAGGCGCTGCTGCTGTATGTGTTGGGGCTAGGCTCGCCGACGCACCCATTACCGGCGGAAAGCTACACGGCGTGGGCGTCCACTTATGAATGGAAGGTGGTCGATGGGTACGAGTACCTTTATGGAGGTCCTCTATTCATCCATCAATTTTCACACTGCTGGCTCGACCTGCGCGGGATCCAGGACGTGTTCGCGCGCGACAAAGGAATGGACTACTTCGAAAACAGCCGCCGCGCGACGTTCGCCCAACAGGCCTACGCAATTCGCAATCCACTGGAGTTCATGGGTTATGGCGCCAATTTCTGGGGACTGACGGCGAGCGATGGTCCGGGCTGGACCACGCGGCGGATT
>RCMY010005355.1_pt1 | contig 10905 bp, 13 predicted proteins | sample 2041341 | NCBI WGS metagenome assembly RCMY01 (sample SAMN09708234, study PRJNA481090) | Marine sediment metagenome, whole genome shotgun sequencing project.
TGCGTGTAGATCATAGGTAGCTGAGTCTGGGCAAGTGCCATAAGAGGGGGGAACTGTCAAAGGCTTTAGCCTGTCTGTTTGAGTGAGAGCCGCCCGTTGAGTGACACTTTCCTGCATGGAGACCCCCCGATACCGCTAATTCTGCGCCGTTCTGCACGCGCGCGCCGGATTACGTTGCGCATTTCGCAACTGGACGGGCGGGTGACGTTAACCATGCCTGCGCGGCTGGCCGAGCGCGAGGCGATGGCCTTTGCGAAGGCCAAGGAGGGCTGGATCAGAGAGCATCTTGAGGCGCGCGGGCAAGATATTCCTGTCGGGCTGGGCGCTGAGGTGCCGGTGGGCGGGCAGATGCTGCGGGTGGTGGCGGGCAAAGGGCGCTCGGTGCAGATCGGCGCGGAGGAGATTGCGGTGCCGGGAGCCGCGGATCGTGTTGGCACGCGGTTGGGGGCGTACCTCAAAGAGGTGGCACGGGACCGGTTGGCGGGCGCTTGCGATGATTATGCCGCGTTGCTGGGCAAGCCATATTCGCGGATAACCATGCGCGACACCCGTTCTCGTTGGGGATCATGCACCAGTGACGGCGCGCTGATGTTTTCATGGCGGTTGATCATGACACCGCCTGAGGTGCTGGATTATGTGGCAGCCCATGAGGTGGCGCACCTGGCCGAAATGAACCATTCTGCGGCGTTTTGGGGCGGGGTCGAGCGGATTTATGGCAGCTACAAAGCGCCCCGAAAGTGGTTGCGGCAGAACGGGAATGCGCTGCACCGTTATCGATTCTAGGATTGCCGTAAGGCGGGGTTGTTGTTGACGGCCTCGCGTTTTGTGATCACAAAGCCTCATGACCCTATCCGCCCGCCCCACCGAAGCAACATCCGTTGCGCATGACCGCGTGTTTCGCCATTTGCGCGGGCGTATCATGCACGGCGATTTGCCCCCCGGACAGGCGCTGACGCTGCGGGGGATCGGCAAGGAATATGGGGTTTCGATGACGCCCGCCCGCGAGGCGGCGCGCCGGTTGGTCGCCGAAGGGGCGCTGAGCATGTCCAATTCGGGCCGCATTGCCACACCGGAACTCAGCAATGAACGGATTGAGGAACTGGCGGCGCTGCGCGCATTGCTTGAAGTCGAACTTGCCAGTCGGGCCCTGCCGCGGGCGCATATGGCGCTGATCGAGCGGATGCAGACCATCAACAATGTGATCGCGGACGCGGTGCAGCACCGCGATGCGGTGAGTTACATCCGTGCAAACCTGGAATTTCACCGGACCTTGTATTTGCGTGCGCAGGCACCGGCAATGCTGGCGATGGCCGAAACTGTCTGGCTTCAGATGGGACCAACAATGCGCGCCCTTTACGGGCGTTTGCAACGCACCGAGCCGCCCCGGTTTCATCGGCTGATCATTGCGGCCCTGAAGGCGGGCGACGAGCCGGGATTGCGGTTGGCGGTACGCTCGGATGTGACGCAGGGGCTGCGGATGCTGGCGGGTTGACCGGATCGTCGGTGTCTTGCATATAGTCGCCATGAGTATGATTTTTCATCACCGCTATTATCGCCGCCTTCTCTAAACGCGGCCACTTTCCTTTTTTGACCCTATAGGAGCCGCCACTTGCGCGGTTTTTTCGTTTGTGGCGTCCGGTTCGGAGACACCATATGACTGATCTTTCAATACGACCTGTAAAACCAGCAGACCTGCGGCATGTTTTCGAAATGGTGCAGGAATTGGCGGCGCATCACGGCGATACTGCGCTGTTGAGCATGGATGATCTGGCGCGCGATTGCCTTGGCGTGATCCCTTGGGTGCGGGTGTTGGTGGCGCAGCGTGAAAGCAGGTTGATAGGTTACGCCGCGCTTTGTCCGTTGGCGCAGGTGCAGTTCGGCGTACGGGGGATGGATATGCATCACTTGTTTGTCAGCGAGACTGCACGGGGCGAAGGCGTGGGACGCGCGTTGATAGAGGCATCTATCAAAGCGGTGAAATCGCTGGGTTGTCGGTACATGACGGTCGGCACGCATCCTGACAATGCGAGCGCCGCACAGGTTTACCGCGCTGCCGGATTTGATGAATTGCCAGCGCGTGGCCCGCGATTCCGGATCAAATTGGGGGCTTAAGCCGCCAACCCTTTTGCACCCATATCAAGGTACTTGCGGCGGCGGTCCGCGATAAGCGCTTTGGCGTCTTTGCCATCCAGCTCTTTCAGCATTTCCTTGATCGCGGTGCGCACCGATGCGATTGCGGCCTTTGCATCTCGGTGTGCGCCGCCTTTGGGTTCGGGGATGATGCGGTCCGTGACGCCAAGTTTGCGCAGATCGTCGGCAGTCAGACGCATGGCTTCTGCCGCTTCGCGCATTTTCTCGGAGTCTTTCCACAGGATCGAGGCACAGCCTTCGGGGGTGATCACGGAATAGACCGAATGTTCCAGCATCGCCACGCGGTTGGCAGTGGCAAAAGCGACCGCGCCGCCGGAGCCGCCTTCGCCGATGATCACGCTGATCAGGGGCACACCGATTTGCAGACATTTCTCGGTGGAGCGGGCGATGGCTTCGGATTGGCCGCGTTCTTCGGCGCCTTTGCCGGGATATGCTCCGGGGGTGTCAACAAGGGTGATCACAGGCAGGTTGAATTTATGGGCGAGTTCCATCAGGCGCACTGCTTTGCGATAGCCTTCGGGGCGGGCCATGCCGAAATTGCGTTCGATGCGGGATTTGGTGTCGTTGCCTTTTTCATGGCCGATCACCATAATCGGCCGATCGTTGAACCGTGCAAGACCGCCCATGACCGCCAGATCGTCAGCGAAATTGCGATCTCCTGCTAACGGCGTGTATTCGGTAAACAGCGCTTCGATATAGTCTTTGCAGTGGGGGCGAGTCGGATGCCGCGCGACCTGACATTTGCGCCAGGGTGTAAGCGATTTGTAGAGATCATCCAGCATCTTGGCGGCCTTGTCGTCCAGCGCCGATGCCTCCGCGGTGATGTCCATTTCCTTGTTCGCACGGGCCAGCGCGCGCAATTCTTCCGCCTTGCCTTCAATCTCGGCCAAGGGTTTTTCAAAATCGAGGTATTGGGTCATTCCGTGCTCCGCTTTTGCGTTAGCCTTATATGGCGTGGGTGGATGCGGTTTGCAATCTGTCAGCCCATTTGCAAAAGCGGATAGAGCGAAGCGACGAGCAGGGCGGCCATTGTCCAGTTGAATACGCGCAGGCGGGCGGGGTTGGTCAGGACGCGCGCCATTTGCTGGCCCATCACGGTCCAGAAGGTGACGGAGGGCAGGTTGATCACAGCAAAGAACAACGCACTTGTGAACAGCATGATTGGCCCGGTTTGCGCAAGATAGACGGTGATCGTGGTCAGGGCCATCGCCCATGCCTTGGGGTTGACCCACTGAAAGGCGGCGGCTTGCAGGAAGGTCATCGGGCGGCTGGCGGCATTTCGTTGTTTGATCGCAGAGGCGTTGGCGATCTTCCAGGCAAGGAAAAGCAGGTAGGCCACGCTGACGATTTTCAGAATCGTATAGCTGAGCGGGTAGAGGGCGAAGATTTGGGCGAGCCCCAGTCCCGTCAGGATCAGCATGATCATGAAGCCCACAGAAATGCCCAGCATATGCGGTACGGTGCGCCGGAACCCGTAATTTGCACCCGAAGCCATCAGCATCAGGTTGTTCGGGCCCGGTGTGATCGAGCTGACGAAGGCGAAGAGGGCGAGGGCGGGGAGGATTTCGGTGTTCATGAGGCTCTGTTTGAAAGATTATCGGCGCGGGCCAATGTGAATCTGTGACGGTCTGGATGAAATGTAAAAGGCGCTGAAGAGTGTGATGCCTTCAACGCCTTTTGTTTGGTCTGTTGGTTGGCTTTTAACCGGCGATCATCTCGGACTGGCGTACAATCACTTCGGCCTGTTTGATGCTGGCGATGTCAACCAGACGGCCTTTGTAGACGGTGGCACCTTCGCCATTGGCTTTGGCTACCTCCATCGCGGCGAGGATTTCGCGCGCTTCGGCGACGGCTTCTTCGGACGGGGTGAATACCTGGTTAGACAGCGCGATCTGTTTGGGGTGGATCGCCCATTTGCCGACCATGCCCAACGTCGCAGAGCGGCTGGCCTGTGCAACAAAGCCCTCGTCATCAGAGAAATCACCAAACGGGCCGTCCACGGGCAGAACACCATGGGTGCGGCAGGCGGCGACGATGGCGGCCTGAGCCCAGTGCCATGGATCGGACCAATGCTTGGCCCCTTCGTGCACCATATAATAATTTTCCTGTGTGCCGCCGATGCCGGTGGTTTGCATGCCCATGGAGGCGGCAAAATCAGCGGCGCCGAGGCTCATGGCTTCGAGGCGAGGGGATGACGCGGCGATTTCTTCAACGTGCGCGATGCCCGCCGAAGATTCGATAATCACTTCGAATGCGATCTTTTTCTTGCGGCCCTTTGCGGCTTCGATTGAGGTGACAAGCGCATCGACCGCATAGACATCCGCCGCATTACCAACCTTGGGGATCATGATCTGGTCAAGGCGCTCGCTGGCGTTTTCCAGCAGGTCCACGACGTCTTTGTACCAGTAGGGGCTGTCGAGGCCGTTGATGCGCACGGAGAGCGTCTTGGTGCCCCAATCAATGCTGCCGATGGCGTCGATCACATTCTGGCGGGCGCTGTCCTTGTCCGAAGGGGCCACGGAATCTTCGAGATCAAGGTTGATCACATCCGCCGCTGAGGCCGCCATTTTCTCAAAGATCGCGGGGCGCGAGCCGGGGCCGAACAACTGGCAACGATTGGGACGGGCAGGGGCGGCAGGTTGGATGCGAAATGACATGGCTGATCCTTGGCGTAACTTTGTTGCGGAATATTGATGTGTTGCAGGTATTAAATTGCGCGGATCGCTGCAAGTCTCATTTCGCAGGTGCAGCATGCGGTGTGCAAAGGCGACGCGAGATTTTTGCGCGCTGGGCTGCAAAAACGCATATCTATCGCGAGGAATTCGGCACAAGGGGCTAGATCACAACCGCATTGCAGTGCAATTTGCGCAAAATGACCCGAATCCAACCGCCGGAGTACCTATTATGATCGAAACACCATATCTGCTTTTCCTGGGCGACGCGCCTGACCAACTGTCCGCGAAAGTTGCACAGGGCATCAAGGACTGGCGTCCTGACAATGCGGTTGGGCAATTCCGCATGGCGGGCTGCAAGGCCGATGTGGGTCTCAAGGACCTGACGTTGGCCGAGGCGAAAGCAGCCGGTGCCAAGACGCTGGTGATTGGTGTGGCCAATCGGGGTGGTTTGATCTCTCAGGCGTGGAAAAACGTGCTGATCGAGGCGCTGGGCATGGGGTTTGATCTGGCATCCGGTCTGCACAACCTGTTGAGCGCGGAAAGCGATCTGGTTGCTGCGTCTCAGGTCAATGGCCAGACCTTGCACGATGTTCGGATTCCGAATGTGCAATATCCGATTGCGGATGGCGTGAAACGGACGGGCAAGCGGGTGCTGGCGGTGGGGACCGATTGTTCGCTGGGCAAGATGTATACCGCGCTGGCGCTGGATGTGGCGATGCAAGAAAAGGGCATGAAGAGCACCTTTCGTGCGACCGGGCAGACCGGCATTTTGATCACCGGATCAGGTGTGCCGTTGGATGCGGTTGTGGCCGATTTCATGGCGGGGGCGGTTGAGTATCTGACCCCTGACAATGACGCGGATCACTGGGATATCATCGAGGGGCAGGGCAGCCTGTTTCACGTTAGCTATTCTGGTGTGACTTTGGCGTTGATCCATGGGGGTCAGCCGGATGCGTTGATTGTGTGTCACGAGCCGACACGCACGCATATGCGGGGCATTCCACACCACAAGTTGCCGACGATCGGGCAGGTGCGTGATGTGGCTTTGACGCTGGCGAAAGTGGCAAATGCGGACTGTAAGGTTGCGGGGATTTCGATCAATACGCAGCATTTGTCAGAGGATGAGGCGCTGGCCTATTGTCAAAAGGTCGAGGCCGAGTTCGGTTTGCCGACAGTTGATCCATTCCGCCATGGCGCGGGGCGGTTGGCGGATGCATTGGCTGCACTCTGATGCCCGTGGTGGGTCGAGAGTGCGGGAGGATATTTAAGACCAAAAAGAGGGGCAAGAGATGCGCATTGAAGTGACACCTGACGTATTCAAACTGGCGCAAGTGTTTACCATTTCGCGAGGGTCGCGGACTGAGGCGAAAGTGTTGACGGTGCGTGTGTCCGGGGGTGGCGTGACGGGTTGGGGCGAATGTGTGCCTTATGCTCGGTACGGTGAAACCTTGGAGTCGGTGACGGCGCAGATTGAGGGGTTGAAGGGGGATGTTTCTCGCGCAGCGCTCTATGATTTGTTGCCAGCGGGGGCGGCGCGCAATGCGGTGGATTGTGCGTTGTGGGATTTGCAGGCCAAGCAGTCCGGTAAGCGGGTGTGGGAGTTGGCGGGGTTGGCCGCACCGGGGCCGGAGATTACGGCTTATACGTTGTCACTGGATGAGCCTGCAAAGATGCAAGCACAGGCGGCCAAACATGCGTTTCGCCCGTTGTTGAAGATCAAGTTGGGAACGCCGGATGACATGGTGCGCCTTGAAGCGGTGCGTATGGGTGCGCCCAAATCGACGATTATTGTGGACGCGAATGAGGGGTGGTCGGCCGAGGTTTACGCCGATCTGGCCCCACATCTGGTGCGTCTTGGGGTGGCTTTGGTCGAGCAACCTTTGCCTGCGGGAGAGGATGATGCGTTGCTTGGGATGGCGCGGCCAGTGCCGGTTTGTGCGGACGAGTCTGCGCATGACTGTGCGAGCTTGCCCAAACTTAAGGGCAAATATGATGTGGTTAATATCAAACTGGATAAGACCGGCGGTCTGACGGAGGCGCTGAAATTGCGCGCGGCGGCATTGGCCGAAGGATATGAGGTGATGGTGGGCTGTATGGTTGGCTCATCCCTTGCAATGGCTCCGGCAACACTGGTGGCGCAGGGTGTAAAAATCGTTGATCTGGATGGTCCGTTGTTGCTGGGCGAAGACCGGGAACATGCGTTGAAATTTGACGAGGCTGGGGTGCACCCGCCTGTCGCTGAGCTTTGGGGATAAGAGATGCGGACTGTTTATGTGAACGGCGAATACGTGCCGGAGAACGAGGCCACGATCTCGATCTTTGATCGCGGGTTTCTGATGGCGGACGGGGTTTATGAAGTGACCTCGGTGCTGGATGGCAAGTTGATTGATTTTGAGGGTCATGTGGTGCGGCTATCGCGGTCATTGAACGAGTTGGAGATGCGTAATCCTATCAGCAATGAAGACCTGCTGGAGGTGCATCGCGAATTGGTGCGGGTGAACGGGATTGACGAAGGTTTGATCTATTTGCAGATCACCCGTGGCTCGAACGGGGACCGAGATTTTGCGTTTCCTGATCCAGAGACAACCATGCCGACAATTGTGTTGTTCACGCAGAACAAGCCGGGTTTGGCGGATAGCCCAGCGGCCAAGAAGGGTGCCAAGATTATCAGCATTGAGGACATTCGGTGGGGACGGCGCGACATCAAGACGGTGCAGTTGCTGTATCCGAGCATGGGCAAGATGATGGCCAAGAAGGCCGGCTGTGATGATGCATGGATGGTTGAGGATGGCTTTGTGACCGAGGGCACCTCGAACAACGCCTATATCGTGAAGGGCAACAAGATCATCACCCGGGCGTTGAGCAATGACATCCTGCACGGGATCACCCGGGCGGCTGTTTTGCGGTTTGCGCGCGAGGCGCAGATGGAAGTGGAAGAGCGCAACTTTACCATTGATGAGGCAAAGCTTGCGGATGAGGCGTTTACCACGTCAGCGTCAGCATTCGTGATGCCCGTGGTCGAGATTGACGGCGTTGCGCTGGGTGATGGCACACCGGGGCGTGTGGCACCGCGACTGCGTGAAATCTATCTGGAAGAGATGCGCAAGGTGGCGATCTGAGCCAGCAGGCAACCCTCACGCGGGCGGCATTGTTGGCCGCGACAGGGCAAGAGCTTGGGCTGTCCGATTGGTTTTTAGTGGATCAGGGGCGGATTGATGCTTTTGCGGAGGTGACGGAGGACCGCCAGCTTATTCATACCGATCCGGCGCGCGCTGTTGAAGCAGGTCTGGACGGCACAATTGCCCATGGGATGCTGACGTTGTCGATGATGTCGGGGCTGGCGTATCACGCCTTGCCGCAGGTGGCGGAGGCGTCCTCAACCATCAACTACGGATTTGATAAGGTGAGGTTTCTAGCGCCTGTGCCGGAAGGGTGTCGCGTCCGGGGGCGTTTTGTATTGTCCGAAGCGATGGGGCGTGGCCGTTGCGATATCATGGCGCGGTTTGAGGCGACGGTGGAGATTGAAGGTGTTGCGCGGCCAGCGCTTAAGGCGGAATGGCTGTTGCTCTATCGGTTTTAGGCGCGTCAGGCCGCTTGCGCCATCATTTCGGGCAGGGTGGTGATGTAGGTCTGGATAAACGGGACATCAGCGGCGGTAAGGCCGGACAATGTTGCGATGTCGTGATCCCCAACGGATGCATGCAGCAGGCCGGTTTCGGCGTTATAGGTGAATTCAACGGTCTGGTCTTCGGGTATCGGGTCCATAAAGATGATGCTGAACAGATCATCGCGCAGGTCGAAATCGGTCAGGACCGCCGGTGCGCCGGGGCTCTGTAGAGTGGTGAGAATAACGAAGGTATCGTCGCCGCCACCGCCAGTGAGGACATCACCGTCATCACCGATAATCGTATCGTTGCCGTATCCTGCGTGCACGGTGTCTGGGGTGTTGGTTTCTTCGGTATCGTTCAGGCTTCCGTCTGCTTGCAGGCCGTCGACCGTGATTATCCGGTCAGCGCCGAGATCACCGAAAATCTGGTTGCTGCCTTTGCCATCTATGATCGTATCCGCGCCCGCGCCGCCGCGGATGAAATCATCTCCGGCGTCTTGGGCTTCACCGTTTTCAGCCACAGTTGTGTCATCGCCGTCACCCAGAAATATCTTGTCATTGCCTTCGCCGCCCAAGCCGATGTCATCGCCGGGGCTGCCGAACAGGCGGTCATCGCCGTCTCCGCCCATAAGCGTGTCGTCGCCGTCAGCGCCGCCCAGCAAGTCATTGCCATCGGCCCCGTTAAGCATATTGTCGAGCGCATTGCCTTCAACATGCTCTTTGGCGTCGGTGCCCTCAAAATTGGTAACGCCCTCTGCAAGGTCGATCAGGATGGGATCATCTTCTTCATCTTCAGTCTGTTGGGCATAGTAATCCATCGCAAGGCCGAGACCCAGAAGGGAAGGGAAGATGATATATGCAAGCACAGGACCGCCACCTTGAAAATGATTAACGCGTCTATTTACGCTCGCAAATGTGGCAGGAGCATTGGCGGATTGAGGTAATTTTAGGGAATTGCGGATGGCGTTTGTTTTGAGCACTTTGCGTTTGATATGAATCACAATGCGCGGCCTCTGCCTTTGCTCGGACGCGCATTGTGGTGAGCCTGGTTCACAAAAACCGCAAAGTGCCTTAGCCGTTCGTAACCGCCGTGCTGATATGTGGAATATCGTTGGCTGTTAACCCTTCAAGTATCGCGACTTTTTGACCGCCCACATAAGCCTGTACCGTCCCGTTAGCGCCATTTGGCAAAAAGAGGATGTTGGGTTCCATAGTTGGGTTATCAAGGTTGATGACGGAAAAGACGTCTTCATCCACATCGAAATCGGTTAGTGTGACCGCTTCGCCCGAAGGCGCAGTGGTGTTGTCAAAAAAGAAAATATCTTCGCCGGAGCCCCCGGTAAGCGTATCGCCATTGTCACCCACCAGAATATCGTCGCCCGTACCACCATCTAGCAGATCGCCGGTATCGGTCTCACTTGGTGCGCCGGGTGACAGAGATGCGCGGAATTCGTCGGTGGCTACCAAAAAGTCGTTGCCTGCTTGCCCATAGAGTTCGTCGTCACCCCGCCCATCGACAAGAACGTCGTCGCCGTTACGGCCCCAAATGGTGTCATTGCCGCTGTCTTCATTGGAGTTGATGAACGGGTCACTTGAATCATCGCCATCGCCAAGCCTGATAAGATCATCGCCGCTTCCGCCAATAACCTGATCATCGCCTTGTTGGCCGTTCAATTCATCATCGCCCGCTCCGCCGTAAATGGTATCGTCGCCGTCACGGCCATTCAGAGTGTCATCGCCACGCCCGCCCTCCATCGTATTGTCAGAATCATCGCCGGACAGAAGGTTCGCGGTGTTGTCGCCGACGACATCAGGCACTTCAAAATCGCGTTCAGGAATGTCGATTTCCCGAGAGTTCCCTTCGTCCTCATCAGAGGTGGCGAAATCAAAGGCCAGTCCAAGGCCGAGCAGTGAAAGAAGTAAAATTGCCGTCATGATCTTTGATCCAGTTGTGGGTGCTGGGTCAGTAAGTCGTCTGCAATTATGGCGGGAATATTGGTATGTGAGGGCAATTTTGAGACGTCAGAACAATCGCTTGCCAAGTGGCGCGCACTCAGCCTTTTTCAACATTCTCGGCAAAGGACTTCTTGAACGCTTCTTGCTGCTGCGAACCGGCGTCGGTCTGAAAATCGGCTTTCCATTTGTCCATTGTCATGCCGTAGAAAAGCGCGCGGGCTGCGTCCTTGCCAATCTCGACACCGCGCTCTGCTGCGGCTTCCTGATACCAGCGAGACAGGCAGTTGCGGCAAAATCCGGCGAGGTTCATCATGTCGATGTTCTGTACATCCGTGCGGTCCTGCATCAGATGTTGCTGCAACCGGCGGAAGGCTGCAGCTTGAAATTCGATCTCTTGTTGGGTGGGCATAGCGGTCTCCTTTGACGTATAGCTGGGCAGGTCCGGCGATGCTGTCAAGCTATGCCGATCAATCGTTGCTGGTTGTCCTTTCATAAATGTGAAATCTTTGACAGGCA
>RCMY010005357.1_pt1 | contig 10904 bp, 8 predicted proteins | sample 2041341 | NCBI WGS metagenome assembly RCMY01 (sample SAMN09708234, study PRJNA481090) | Marine sediment metagenome, whole genome shotgun sequencing project.
CCTGTCGCCGGCGCTGACGTCGATCGCGCCGGGACTTGAGGCGGTAGCCCGTCTGTCGGTTAAGGTGCTCAAGGAGCGTATCGACGGCCGTGACCCGAATGCCGACAAACCGGGGGAGAAGGTCTTCCGCAAGGTCGCATCGTCGCTGGTCGTGCGCCAATCCACCAAACTCCCCATCGATTCCCTCGTCCTCTGAGCTTTCGCTTGCCTTCCGGCAAGTTTCTCCCAGCGTGCGTACCCATTGAGTCGGCTCTTCCCCCAAGGTTCCGCCGCCGGGCATGGGCGCTCGGCCGTAAGCTTGGCCGAACGGCCTTGAGTGTGTCGAGCACCCATGCCCGGCGGCGGCACCGACATTGGCATGAATGGCGCAAACGATGGACGCCCATGCCCGGCGGCGGCACCGCATCCAAGCATCTTCTGACAATGACGCGCCCAAGTTGTTACAACGATGTAAGAATGATATATTCAACGTTGTAAATACTGGAACAACGGATTGGGAAGGACTAAACATGGTTGTTTACAACAATCCGATCGTGCTTCAGCGCGCAGACCCCTGGGTGCTCAAGGTTGACGGCGAGTATTATTTCACCGCCTCCGATCCGGAATACAACTGCATCGCCATCCGGCACGCGTCGAGCATCAACGATCTGCAGAAGGCTCCGGAGACGGTGGTGTGGCGCAAGCACGAATCCGGCCCGGCAAGCATCTACATCTGGGCCCCCGAACTACACCGCATCAATGGCGCATGGTATATCTACTTCGCAGGCGCCGCAACGGATTTCGAAGCATCCGGCCTGCCGACGCACCGCATGTTCGTGCTGGAGAACACCGACGACGATCCAACTTCCGACAACTGGGTGGAGAAGGGCCAGATCATCACCCCGATCGACTCCTTCGCACTTGACGCCACCACCGAGGTGATCGATGGCGTGCAGTACTTGGTATGGGCGCAGAAGGATCCCGCCATCGAAGGCAACTCCAATCTGTATATCGCCAAGATGGCCAATCCGTGGACGCTGGGCAGCGAGCCCGTCATGCTGACCAAGCCGGAATACGACTGGGAATGCATCGACTTCCTGGTCAACGAAGGACCGGCCTTCCTGTTCCATGAGAACAAGATCTACATCACGTATTCCGCCTCCGGCACCGGAGTTCCGTACGCCGTGGGGCTGTTGACCGCCGAGCGCGGCAGCGATCTGCTGGACAAGGCCTCCTGGACTAAGAGCCCGGTGCCGGTGTTTAAGACCTGCGCCGAGAACGGTCAGTATGGTCCGGGCCACAATTCATTCACCAAGTCCGAGGACGGCACCGAGGACCTGATGATTTACCACTGCCGCAACTACACGGAAATTAAGGGCGATCCGCTGTTCGACCCGAATCGCCACGCGCGCGTCGGTGTGGTCAAGTGGACCGCCGACGGTCCGGATTTCGGCGTGCCGGAACCTGATAATCTGTGGACCCCCACTACCGCGGACGTGTTGCCCGCTGATGGTGGCCCGCTTGCGGGAACTCCGGCCGTAGGCCACTGAGGGGCGTGGCCGGAGGGGTCACCCCGTCTATAACCCCATCCATAAAGCTGGCTGTTGTCGTCGGCGTGTTACCGTTTGTACAACGATGAAAATAGCTGTATAATCAAAATTACAACGTTGCAAATGAGCAGGGAGGCTCAATCGAAAAGGATTCTTCCCATTCGGATTGCAACGAGGAGCGGTCCAGCGATGGTCCGTTGAGGAAAAGGAAGGAAACAATGTCTACATCCAGGCATCTTACCGGGTTGCGGCGCTTTGCCAAGGCTGCCGTAGCCGTGTGTGCGTCACTTGGACTTGTGCTTGCCGCCGGAGGCTGTGGTGCCTCTTCGGGTGAAAGCAAGACCATTTACTTCTGGAACAATCTGGTGGGCGATGACGGTCCTGCAATGCAGCGCATCGTCAAGGAATACAACGCCCAGAGCGATTACAAGGTCGTTTTCCAGCCGATGAACGGCGGCGATCTGACCACGAAGATCTATTCCGTGATGCAGACCGGCAAGAACATCCCCGACATCATCATCGGCGACCAGTTCCAGACCGCCGTTCTGCAGTCCCAAGGTCTGCTCGACACCATGGACGATTGGCAGAAGGTCGCCCCGGACCTCAAGGAGAGCAGCTTCCTGCCCGCCACTTGGAAGGGCGTCACCGTCAATGGCAAGGCCTACGGCATTCCGCTGTATCTGTACCAGATGGCCATCTACTACAACAAGGACCTGGTCAAGAAGTACAACCTGCAGTACATCCTCGACGACGGATTCGTCACCATCGACGAGATCAAGGACCTCAAGGGCAAGCTACCCAAGGGCACCTACGCGCTGACTTACGGCAATCTGCCGTGGGCCTTCATGTCCCTGCTGTACGGCGCGGGCGGCACGCTTGAGAACGATATGGACGACCTGACCAAGGACGTGTGGCGCAAGCCCATGGAGAAGCTCAAGGAAGCGTACGACGCCGGTGTGATCGCCCCGATGGACGTCGACGGCGAGCAGGCGTTCGGTTCCGGCAAGGCCGTGTTCGCGCAGCTTGGCACGTGGGCGCAGGGCAATATGTCCAACACCTTGGGCGCCGACAAGATCGCGGAAGCCAACACCCTGCAGTACAGCGCCGACAATCCGGTGAACTTCTTCTACCAGTGCAACTGGATGCAGTTGAAGGATCCGCACCGCTCCGCGGCGAAATCCGCAGCCGCCGCCGACTTCGTCAAGTACGTGTACGAGCACTGGATGGATTGGTCTGAGGTCGGTTCCATCTCGCCGGCATACCGCGATCTGAACAACCCGGAGTACCAGAAGCTGATCCAGGCGTCCTTCACCAACAGCAAGAAGGAACGCGACTACATCAAGACCTCCAACTACCTCTACGGAGGCTATGCGACCGCTGGTTGGGGCACATACAACGACATCGTCTACGGCAATGTTGGTCTTGAAGAAGGTCTGAAGACCCTCGACCTCATGGCCCAGGGCCAAATCGAGATTCAGGAGGAATCGTGATGAGCAAGACATCTACGATCGGATCCGCAAAATCATCCATGAAGCGCAAGAACTCCATCTGGCACGCGCTGCCGTACATCGCTCCGCACTTCATCATCTTCGCCGTCTTCGGCATCATCCCGATTATCTTCGGCATTGGACTGGCGTTCACCCGCTGGAACATGGTCGGTGCGCCGAAGTTCGTCGGCCTGCAGAACTTCGCGAAGATCTTCGACCCCAGCACCTATTTCTACTCGATCTTCTGGCGTGATCTCGGCCACACTCTGCTCTTCGTGCTGGTCAGCGTGCCGCTGACCATCATCGTGCCGCTGCTGCTCGCCGTGGCGCTCAGCAAGAAGGGACTCAAGGGCGCTGGTCTGTTCCAGGCGATCTTCTACATCCCAGGTTTGATCTCCATCGCCGCCGGTGCACTGGTCTGGCGTATGGTCTTCAACTCCCAGTTCGGTCTGCTGAACACCACCTTCCACACCGACATCAACTGGCTCGGCAAGAACCCGTACGCATGGATCACCATCTTCGTACTCGTGCTGTGGGCCGGTATCGGCGGCAACCTCGTCATCTACCGTTCCGCGCTCTCCGGCGTGGACGAGAGCCTCTACGAAGCCGCGAAGGTCGACGGAGCCGGTCCGGTCAGGATCTTCTTCTCCATCACCCTGCCGGAAATCAAGCTGCCGTTGTTCTACACCACCATCATGACCACCACGGGCGCCTTCAACGTGTGGGGCCAGCCGGTCATGCTGACCAACGGCGGACCGAACTACCAGACCCAGGTGCTGCTGATGGATATCAGGAACCTCGCGTTCCCCGCCGGCCCTGCGGCCGCCGGCATGGCTTCCGCAATGGCATTGCTGCTGGGCATCATCCTGATGGCCATCGCCGCGATCCAGCTGATCTTCATGAATAAGGAGGACTGAAGATGTCCGCTGCAACCACAGTCAATGTCGCAAGCGCGGCAATTCCTGAAAACAAAACCAAAAAGGTCTCCCCGTCGCTGATCGCCGTCTATGTGGTGCTCGTCGTGCTGGCAGTCGTCTGGCTGCTTCCGGTGATCTACACCGTGACGACTTCGTTCAAGTCGGTGGCCGAATTCACCTCCAACGCGTTCAACTTCCTGCCCGCGAAGTGGGTGCTTGACAACTACATGACGCTGATCGAGGCATCCGCCAGCTACCCGGTCCTGAACTGGCTGGGCAACTCGCTGATTATCTCGACCGTGTTCGCAGTGCTGTCCGTGTGCATCGTCGCGCTCGCAGGCTTCGGCTATTCCCGTCTGAACTTCAAGTACCGCGATACGCTGTTCTTCGTCCTGCTGCTCATCTCGATGTTCCCTGCCGTGGTCAACATGATCCCGCAGTACCGCATCATCGCCTCCCTCGGCTGGGTCAACACCTACTGGGCCTGCATCATCCCTGGCCTGGGCAACGTGGCGAACATCTTCCTGGTGCGCAACTTCATGAAGGGCATCCCGAAGGAACTGGACGAGGCGGCCGAAATCGACGGCGCCACTGATTTCCAGATCTTCACCCGCATCATGCTGCCGGCCATCCGCCCGATTCTGATCGTCATCTTCCTGTTCAGCTTCACCGGCGCTTGGAACGACTTCCTGTGGCCGACCTTGGTGTTCAACGACATCAACAAGATGCCGGTCACCGCTGGTCTGCAGCTGCTGAGCAACCAGATGGGCCAGTACAACCAGATGGGCTCCCTGATGGCGGCCACCTGCATGGCCATCATCCCGACCCTGCTGCTGTTCCTGTTCGCGCAGAAGTACTTCCTGCAGTCCCTGAACATCACCTCCGGCCTCAAGGGCTGATACCGGCCGAGTGAGATAATGCACAGGTCCGTCCCCAAACGGACGGGCCTGTGATTTTATCTTTCCCGAGCTGCGCATCGCACATCGGATGAGGCCACACCACGGAAAGGACCGATATGAATCCGCAAGGCAACACCATGCAGCCGCCGGCACCATTGGCTCGCAAGGCGGAACGAGTGCTGATGACCATCGCCGCCGCCTACAACGTGATCATGGCGTCCATCACACTGTTCATGTTCACCAGCTGGTTCAAAGGCCAAGCCTACGATCTGCTGGAACATAACGGTTTGCTGAAAACGGACTATTCCGCGGTGGACAACGCCTCGACGGTGGTGGGCATCTACGCGCTGCTGGTGCTGATTATCGGCATCGTCAGCTTCATCATGTCCATGCGGTGTCTCGCTCCCGGCACCACCAGCCGGTGGGTGATCATCTGGCTGGCAATCGTGGTGGTCTTCTCCCTGGGCACGATGGACCTCATCGGCCTTGCACTGTATTCCATCACCTTGGTCATCTATCTGGCCCGCAACAAGGCCATCGCGGCGCAGCAGGATGTGATCCGCACATGGGCCCGCACGCATCAGGGCTAATCCTCCTTCCCGAAGAAAGCTGTCGCTCTCGTGGCGGCGGCTTTCTTCGTATCCGCGCATATTGACGCGGTACGTTATCGAACACGCAATTCACTTATCCAATTCATTCATTCACAACCACAAGGTGGGACCATGACCGACACAACCGACGACTACGGTTACCTGCTCGTCCACTTCATCGAGGATCCGGACGGCTACGCCGAGAAGATTTACATGGATATATCCGACGGTGACAATCCGCACCGTTGGGTGCCGCTCAACGATGGAAAGCCTGTGCTGGCTTCGCATCTCGGTACCACAGGCGTGCGCGATCCGCATATCATCCGCAATCCCGACACCGGCACGTGGTATATCATCGCCACCGATCTGCGTGTGTTCGGAGGCGACGGCGGCGGCTGGTACGAGTGGAGCCACCACGCCAGCACGAATCTCATCATCTGGGAATCCGACGATCTGCTCCATTGGAGCGAGCCGCGCATGCTCGACGTGTCCCGCAAGCCGGACGGCTCCCATCTGGAGCTTGGTATGGCCTGGGCATGCGAATGCCTCTGGGTGCCGGACTATTATCCGCAAGGCCATCACGGTGGGCGCGGCGCATTCGTCATGTATTGGTCCAGCACCGTGTTCAATGATGCGGACAAGGCTCACGACGACAAGAACGTCTACTGCACCGTGCTGTGGGGCGCCACCACCGATTTCACGCAGGACACATTCGAATATGGCGGCGTATTCATCGACAACCACGGCGACGCCATCGACACCACGATGATCCAACGTCCGTTGCCGGACGGCAGTGTACGCACGTACCGCATCACCAAGGACAACGCGCATGGCACCGGCATCTGGATGGACCGCACCGACGCGAAGCGCTGGTGGGAGCCGGGAACGACCTGGACCAAGGTGCAGGACCGGATTGGCGCAGGCTACGTGCCGGACGGCAACCCCGGCGGCGTGGAAGGTCCTGCGGTGTTCGCCAACCACCACAACAACGGTGGACCGGACGACGAATGGTACTTGTTCGTGGACGTGATTCCGTCGATCGGATACCGTCCGATGGTCAGCCGCGATCTCGATCAGGGCTGGGTTCCGTTGCAGGCGGACGATTACTTCCTCACCGCGCATACGAAACATGGTGGCGTCGCCTCGCTGACACGCGCCGAATACGACCGTCTCGCCCAGCATGTGCATGCATTCTGACGAACGACGTTGACGACCGTGCGCCCGCGTGTGCACGCGGCAAAACCAAGGGGGCTTCCCGGAATAACCGGGAAGCCCCCTTTGCGTGTTCGCTGACCGCGACGGCAATCGCAGTCAGCGACTGCTATTGCTGCGATGTATCGCCATTGGCGCCGTTATTACCGGAATTATCGCTACTGGTTCCTCCGCCATTGCCACCGTTGGTGTGGTTACCGTCGCCGTTAGCGGGGATACCGCCACTATTACCGCCGTCGCCACCGCCCTGACCGGTATTCTGCGTTTCCTCGGTCTGATTCGGCGTGGTCTGTTGGGTGTTCTCCTCGGTGCGCGGAGTCACGGTGGTCTGCTGCTTTCTAGTCCAGGTCTTCTGCGCGCCGGTGCCCCACGTACCGTCCGGTCCGCCGACCTTGCCGTTATCGGTGGCGTCGGGGAACGTTTCGTTCGGAGTGTCGGCAAGGGCCTGCTTCATGTATTCGGTGAAGAGATGCACGGGGTAATCGCTGCCGCCGGTCCAGCTGCCGAATGCGGGAATCTCCTGCGGGTTGCCGTTGTCGTCCGGATACCACATCGCCACAGAAGTCAGCATGGACGGCGTGTAGCCGATGAAGCTCGCTGCGTTGGAATCGTTTGCGGTGCCTGACTTGCCGGCAATGGTGTGCCCAGTGGCACGCGCCTCGGTGGCGGTGCCTCGCTGGACCACGCCGGTAAGCGCCTTCGTCACGAGATTCGCGTTGTTCGCTTCGAACGTCTGCTCCGCCGAGGTCGGCGCGTTGTACAGGTCGGTGCCGTTCGCCGTCTGCACTTGGGCAACGATATGCAGCGTCGGCTTGTTGCCTTGGTTGGCCAGTGTGGCGTATCCCTGCGTCATGTCCTTGAGGGTCAGGCCGTTGTTGCCGAGCACGGTGAACGGGTTGGAACCATCCAAAGACGAATCGTCAACGCCGGCCTGCCGTGCGGTTTCGGCGATTTTCTGCGCGCCGAGCTTGGTTTGCAGATCCATGTACACGGTGTTCGAGGATTGTTCCGTCGCCGTGTACAGGTTCACGTATCCCAGATTCTCGCCGCCGTAGTTGCTCACCGTTTCGGTGATGCCCGGGAACGTCCGGTACGAGTTGCCGTTGAAGTACGTGTTGAGGCTGACGCCTTCGTTGACGGCGGCCAGCAATGCGAACGGCTTCATGGTGGAGCCGACTTCGTACGTTGCCTGGGTGACGTTGTTGAGCTGCTTGGTCAGGTAGTCGTCTCCTGCGTACAGCGAGATGATGGAACCGTCCTTGGGGTTCACCGACAGCGCGCCGAACTGCATGCCGTCGGGCACGATGCCTTGCATGCCGTTTTGGGAGGGACTGATGGTGGAGAACATCAGGTCCTGCTTCGATTTGTCAATGGTGGTGACGATTTTGTAGCCGCCGGTTTCCAGGTCCTGCTTGCTGAACGCCTTGGTGTTGACGAGTTCGTTCTGCACCATCGTCAGCAGGTATCCGTTCGGTCCGGACATCTGGTTGTTCTGTTGGATTTCGATGGTTTGCGGGAATTTCGCGGCTTTCTTCTCGTCCGGCGTGATGTAGCCGTCTTCGTCCATGATGTTCAGCACGCGCTTGTAACGTTTTTCAGCTTGCTTGGGATTCACGTCGGGGGTCCATACGCTCGGCGCGGGAATGATGCCGGCAAGCATGGCCGCTTCGGAGAGCGTCAGATCCTTCGCGTCCTTGCCGAAGTACGCTTTGGCCGCTGCCTGGATGCCGTATGCGCCACGGCCGAGATAGATGGTGTTCATGTAGTTGCACAACACCTGGCTCTTGTCCTGTGCTTGGGCGATTTTGACCGCCAGGAACGCCTCACGCAGTTTGCCCACGTACGAGGTGGTTTCGCCCAGATAATAGCGTTCCGCATACTGCTGGGTGATGGTGGAACCGCCCTGCCTGCTACCGGTGGTCAGGTTGTTGTAGAACGCGCGTGCGATGCCGATCGGATCGATGCCCTTATTGGTATAGAAGGAGCGGTCTTCCGAAGCCACAATCGCGTTGCCGACGTAGTCGGGCAGGTCTGCGCAGCTGATGATTTCGCGATTCTGCTCCGCATAGCTGCCGATCGGCGTGGTGCCGTCGTTGTAATACACGGTCGTCTTTTCGGCCAGCGCGAACTTTTCCGGCTGCGGGATTTCCGTGGTGATGTACATGTAGGCGAACAGGCCGATACCTGCCGCGATGAGCGCCGCGAAGATGCCGAGCACCCATTTGAGCACGAGATGCTTGTGTTTTCTGGTCTTTTTGGGTGCGCGATGCGAAGTGTGCTTCGGCCCCTGGGGCGGCTTGCTCAGCACTTCTCCATGGACCCCGTAGGTGGTGCCCACCCGTGGCGTCGTGGACGTTGCGCTGCCGCTGCGGGCGCTTTTTGAGCGTGAGCTGACACTTCGTGTTCGTGAAACCATGGTTTCCACCGTAGCCGAACGACCTGAAAAACAAGGGTGTAGATGGTGCTGTCCGACTGGAAAAACATGTTTTTGCGCAGCTTTTTTACAAATCGACAATCTGTTGACGACTGCCGTAATATGGCCGTTTTTCAGTGATTTTTCAGTTTACAATGCGGTTTGTGGGTATGCTTGGGGATTGGTATACCTGCGAAACGCATAACAGAGGAGTCGTTTTCAGATGAGCATTCGAGTGGCTATCGCCGGCGTGGGCAATTGCGCCTCGTCGCTGGTGCAGGGCGTTGAGTATTACAAGGACACCAAGGACGAGGATAAGATTCCCGGCCTGATGCACAACAATTTCGGTGGCTACCGCGTGCGTGACATCGAATTCGTCACCGCGTTCGACGTCGATGCGCTGAAGGTGGGCAAGGACCTGTCCGAGGCGATCGGAGCCTCCCAGAACAACACCATCAAGTTCGCGGACGTGCCGAATCTGGGTGTGGAGGTGCTGCGTGGCCCGACCAACGACGGTTTGGGCGAGTACTACCGTCAGATGATTACGGAGTCGGACGCCGAGCCGGTGGATGTGGCGCAGGTGCTGCGTGACAAGAAGGTCGACGTGCTGGTTTCCTACCTGCCGGTTGGTTCCGAGAAGGCGGACAAGGCTTACGCTCAGGCCGCTATGGACGCTGGCTGCGCGTTCGTGAACTGCCTGCCGGTGTTCATCGCCTCCGATCCGGAGTGGGCGCAGAAGTTCCGTGACGCTGGTGTGCCGATCGTCGGCGACGATATCAAGTCGCAGGTCGGCGCCACCATCACGCACCGCGTGCTGGCCCGTCTGTTCGAGGATCGCGGCGTGCGTCTGGATCGTACGTACCAGCTTAACGTCGGCGGCAACATGGACTTCATGAACATGCTGCAGCGTTCCCGCCTGGAATCCAAGAAGATCTCCAAGACCCGCGCCGTCACTTCCGTGGTGCCGCACGAGATGGATCCGCACAACGTGCATATCGGCCCGTCCGATTACGTGGCTTGGCTTGACGACCGCAAGTTCGCCTTCGTGCGTCTTGAGGGCACCACGTTCGGCGATGTGCCGCTGAACCTCGAATACAAGCTCGAGGTGTGGGATTCCCCGAATTCCGCCGGTATTGTGATCGACGCCGTGCGTGCGGCCAAGATTGCGCTCGACCGCCATCTGGCCGGTCCGGTGCTGGCTCCGAGCTCCTACTTCATGAAGTCTCCGGCCGTGCAGCACGAGGATGGCGAGGCCCGCCGCTTGGTGGAGGAATTCATCAAGGGTGAGGTCGAAGGCACCGAAGAGCAGCTTGACGCCGATGTGGCGGCCGCGAAGGCCGCCGGCAAGGATGTGTGGCGCGCATAGCGTGCGTTGCTGACGGCAGACTTGCGATGGCAATGACAACCCATCTCGTAGGCCTCGACCCACTCGGCTGATTCGTAGGCAGAATCAGCATATAATGAAAATCCCTATGGCCTGGGGTAATGCCATAGGGATTTTTGTTGTCCCGGAAACGCTGCGGCGGTGGCGGCCAATGGTCGTGCGCTGTCGCAGCGTGAACGGGAATCATATATTGCGCAATGTATATCGCGTCACTTTTTGAGGAGTGGTTCGACCTGCTGCTCGTACGCGGTCAACGCGGTGTCGATCACATTGTGCATGTCGTAGTACTTGTACGTGCCCAGACGGCCGCCGAACACCGTGAGCGGCTCGGCCTTCGCGAGCTCCTCGTACCTCGCGTACAACGCCTTGTCGGCCTCCGTGTTGATCGGATAGTACGGCTCGTCGCCACGCTCGGCGAAACGGCTGTACTCCTCCCACACCACGGTCCTGTCCGGGTTCTGCGAAGCCCTGCG
>RCMY010005358.1_pt1 | contig 10903 bp, 11 predicted proteins | sample 2041341 | NCBI WGS metagenome assembly RCMY01 (sample SAMN09708234, study PRJNA481090) | Marine sediment metagenome, whole genome shotgun sequencing project.
GATTTCGGTGGATTCATCTGCCATGTGTTCGTCGAAGAACACCGCGCCTACTACGAACTCGAACGCCTGTGGGGCGACCGACCTCGTCTCGAATGGTCACCGAACGAGCCCGCCGGCGGCGCGCACCCAAACGACGTCGCAGACGCCGACGAAGAGGAATGACGCCAACGTCTGGTGAGGTTCAGCTCGCCTGAGCGGGGGTTACGCAGATGCAGGTGCAGATTCGATCTCTCGATTTCGGCTACGCGACATCAACTGGCGATGAGTGGATCTTTCGGGATCTCGACCTCGATGTGCAGTCGGGTTCCATACATTCCATCGTGGGCCCGAGCGGTTCTGGCAAGTCAACGCTTTTACGCCTGCTCGGCGGCCTCGAGACCCCCGCCAGCGGCACGATCGAGTTGTTGGGAGCACCGCTGGCATCGCAACGGGTTGCTCTAGTGTTCCAGAACCCTGCGCTTCTCCCGTGGTGGGATGTCGGGCGCAACGTTGGTCTCGGGGTTGAATTCGACGAGAAAAGAGCCGGGCTCTACGACAAGATCCGCTCGTTCACTCTCGATCGAGTTGGCCTGAAGGACTTGGCTCGGCGTCGACCTGGCACGTTGTCACGAGGCCAGCAGACCCGCGTATCGATCGGCAGAGCAATGGCCTTCGATGCCGACGTCACGTTGCTCGATGAGCCATTCGTTCACCTCGACGCGATGACCAAACGACGGATGTGGCGTGAATTCGAGACGCACTGGCAGCTCGAAGCGCGAACGTACCTTCTCGTCACGCACGACATCGAAGAGGCCGTGCTGTTGTCAGATCGCATCACGGTCCTGTCGGGCACGACACCGACGTCGATCGTCGAGACGATCGACGTCGGCATTGGGCGGCCGCGGTCGATCGAGACGATGGCCGAGCCAGCGTTCCGCTCTGCCGTTGGGCGCGTGTGGGCTGCCCTCGAATCAGGCTGATCACCGCGACGTGCGTCGGGCTCCCTCCTGCGCCCCGGCGGCGGCGACTGTCGAAGCCACAACGATCATCGCAGCCCAGCGGCGGTCGCCAGTGAACTCGGCGAGCACTCCCGCCAGCACCGGGCCGACGGACCCTGCGAGAAGCAGCACCGACCCATAGAAGCCCATCATCGCGCCCAAGGTTCTGCGATCGAAGAGCTCCTCGGACTTGATGCCCTGCAGCGGGCTGAATGCGCCCATTCCGAATCCTGCGATCAGGGCAAACGCGAGTGCCGGGGGCAGCGAGCCCGAGAACGCGAGGAGAACTCCGCCGACGCCCATTGCGACAAAGGCAAGAAGCAGCGCTCCGTCATTGCCGAGACGGGCCATGATCCGCGTGAGCGGGAGGCGGCCACCGAGTTGGCTGAAGCCCCGGAGCCCGGCAACCGTGGCAGCGGTGCTCGCTGGCAAGCCGAGCGCGGTCATCGTCGGCACTTGGTAGACGAGCATTGTCGACATGGCGATGCCACCGAAGGCGACAGCGACGGTGAAGAGCCGTGCCTGTTGACTGTCGGCCGCTGAGCGAAACATTTCGCGAATCGGTGGAGGTTCTCGCGCCTCTGCTGGTGTGGCGTCGGGAAGCAGAGCGGCTGCGCTGGCGAAGACCGTCGCGGCGATGATCGCAAGAATTCGAAGAGTGCTCCGCCACTCGAGAGTCTCGACCAGTCGTGAAGCGAATGGAAGGTAGATTGCCGACGCAACTGCACCCCAGATCGTCAGCAGTGCGATCGCCCGACTCGGTTGGCTCGGATTGAGCCGAACGGCGGTGGTCATCGTCACCGGATAAAAGGCCAGAGATCCCATGGCTCCTGAGGCCAAGGCAACCGCAGCGAAGAACGACCACACATTCGACACGAGCGACGCGATGAAGAGCGCACCGGGTCCGATCGCCGCAGCCAGCAGAAGCACTCGTCGGTGGCCGATTCGATCGAGGAGTCGTCCCCCCGACAGCGATGTCAGTCCAATTAGTACTGTGCCCGCAGAGAACGAGGCGGCAAGAGTCGATTCGCTCCAACCCTCCTCGAGGCGAATTGGATCGAGCAACACGCCGAACGAGTAGTACCAGGTGCCATACGAACAGATGGTCACGATGCCGAGGATGCCGATGGATCGGTGGTCGATTGGCGATGCCACTGAAAGGAAGGCTACTTCGAGTGGTTTCGGTGGCCACTGGACGACTAGCGTCGAACATTCGTGAGCAGTAAGGCTTTTTCAGCAAATGATTTGAAAGGGCCCTTGCGGTTCTCTTTGGTCTTCGTTCTCATCTACATCTTTCTCGTTGGTGTGTCTTCGCTCGAAGCCGGCATCAAGATCATGGGCGAGGACACCCAGGAAAGCCTGTTTTCCGCAGCGAGCAATCCGATCGCTGCCTTGTGCATCGGCATTCTCGGAACGGTGCTCGTGCAGTCGTCGTCGGCGTCGACATCGGTCATCGTCGGCCTTGTCGCATCGGGAGCGCTGGGAGTCGAAGAGGCGGTGCCCATGGTCATGGGGGCAAATATCGGCACGACGGTCACCAACACGCTCGTGTCACTTGGTCACATTCGCCAGTCGAATGAGTTCCGTCGCGCTTTTGCTGCGGCAACCGTGCACGACTTCTTCAACATCTTGGCAGTGATGCTGCTGCTGCCGATCGAACTCGCCACTGGTGCCATCAGCAAGACCGCGAAGTGGATCAGTGGTCGCCTCGTTGGCTCGTCAGGCACCGAATGGAAGAGCCCAGTGAAGGCGTGGGTGAAAGAACCGGTGTCGTTGCTTAGGGACTTCTGGGAAGCGGTCGGGACCACCGGGAACTTGCAAGGCGTGCTGATGGTGGTCACCGGCCTCGTCATCATCCTTCTTGCGTTGAGCCTCATCACCAAGAACATGCGCTCGCTCGTTGCCGATCGGGTCGAGCGGTCGGTCAACGCGATGTTGAGTCGTGGTGGGGGAACGGTTGCACTGTTGCTCGGACTGGTCATCACAATCGCTGTCCAGTCGTCCAGCATCACCACTTCAATTCTCATCCCGCTCGCGGGCGCCGGAGTGATCACCCTCAGGAACGCCTACCCGGTGACCCTCGGTGCAAACGTCGGCACGACGATCACGGCACTCTTGGCGTCGCTGGCTGCGTCGAGCCCGGACTCGCTCACGGTCGCGCTGGCGCACACCACGTTCAACGTGGCTGGCATCTTCTTCCTGTACATCATTCCGCTCGCTCGAGACGTTCCGATCAAAGCAGCCGAACGTCTGGCTGACGTCGCCGTCGAGCGACGAGCGCTCGCCGTCGCGTACGTTGCTGTTCTATTCATCGCACTCCCACTCTTCGGCGTGGTAGTACTCGGATAAGGGAGGCCACACATGGTTCTCGCATTTTTCAAGAGCACTGACGACGGAAACTTCGATCACATCGTGTCGTCGGCCGTTGCCATGCTCGCTGACGCACGTCACTCGTTCGATCTCGCAACGTTGGCTGTGCTCACCGACGCAGACCCCGCAGCCGTTGCCGACGACGTGCGCAAGACCGATCAACGAATCAATCTCGCCGAACAGGAGCTCCGTAGCGAACTCATCGTTCACGTCTCGGTGCAGGGGACGGCCGACATTGGTTCGGTGCTCGGGTTCACGCTTCTGCTCAAGAAGATCGAACGCATCGGAGACCAAGCCAAGAACATCCTGGATCTTGCCGAGAATGGGGTGACGCTCGCCGATCGGAGCGATATCGACGACCTGCTCGCGGGCCGTCAGGTGTTGTCGGGGTTGTTCGGCGAGGCTGGCGTTCTGTTGAGCGATCCGGATCCGTCGGACGAGGCGATCAGCGAGTATGCCGATCGTGCCGTCGCAGCAATGCACGAATATCAGGCGACGATCGATGCGTGCATGACGTCTGACCTGCCCGGTCGGGAAGTGGTGCCGCTGGCCATCTACTTCCGGTACCTCCGGCGAGTCGCTGCGAATCTCGTCGGCGTCGTTCGTTCGAGCAGCGAACCAATCCCCACTGTGGACTATCTCGAAGGCGGCACGGTCGACACCGAAGACTGACGCGTTGGTCAGTCGACCTCGTCGATCGCCTGGTGCATGGCGATGTTGGGTTCGCCGCGCAGGCCCAGTTCTTTGCGAAGACGAACCAAGGCTTTGAGGTCGTCTCCCTCGACGGAGAGCGTGTGTAACACCTCGTCGCTGTCCGCGAAAGCAATGTCGGTGACCTCGGCAACCAGATCGCCGATCTCGAAACGTTGACGCTCCTTGGTCACGAAGACCGGGCGCACGCCAGAATCGGGGTCGAGTTCTCGAACCGCTCGTTCGATGTTGTACGTCTTTCCGCGCTGAGGTCGATCGAGATTCAGTGCGTCGAAGACTTCGTCGAATGGAGTCGGAGTTGACTTCGACGAGGTGTAGTGATTGCGGGACCACCGCTCGAAGCCCTTGTTTTCCGACACGAGCTGCTTGATCTTCAGGGTGTTGTCCCGGACCTTCGCGTTCCATTCCGGGTCATCGACGAGCAGGTAACAGTCCTCGAACGTCTCGTGTGTGGACGACGAGGCGAGGTCAGCAAGTTTCTTGCGGGCCTTGCGATGTTTTCCCCACACCCTGAATTCGTAACGCGCACGACGCCGGCTCTCCTTGTCAAGTTTTTCCTGCGACATCGTGCTCACGTCCATCCAAAAGGAACCAGACCATTCTACGCGCTGCACTGGATGTGGCGAGGACGCTCGAACTTCAGACATTCGTCGAGCGCTCGCGACCCCAATTATCAGATGTTCGCTGGTGAGTTGACGCAGATCACTCTGGCAGCACGTTCGGCGCTTGGATTTCGAAACGAATGCCGTATTTCGGAGCTGTAGTAGGCCGAATCGTCGACGCCAAGCACACCCACCTCCATGTCTGCGATCTCGAGAACGAGTTCGCCCTCGAGTACGTAGATCCACTCATCACCGTCGTGTTGGCCTGGTTCGGCGAGGGACGCTCCGGGTTTCACTTCGAGTAACTGCGGCATCATTTTGCCCCGACTGCTGCGAGCCAACAGGAACACATCGATTCCTTCAGATGGGCTGCTCACGAAATGGCGCTCGTGTCGCCGGAGAATGGGTTCGCCGGTGACAGGCGTGTGCTCGAGTAGGTCGCTGAGCGTCATTCCGAACGCGTCCACCAGCCGTGTGAGTCGACCGATCGTGATGTCGCTCTTGCCGTTTTCGACGAGTGAAAGGAAGGACGGGGAAAGCCCACTTGCTTTTCCGACTTCCGCGAGCGACTGGCCGCTTGCGAGCCGGATATCGCGTATTCGTGCGCCAAGATCGTTTCCGCTCACGACACACTCCGGTCACTGGTGGTTTGCGACTTGACGAGAGGGCGGTTGTTGAAAATATTGACAAACATGAGGTGATCTTTGAGACTAGTTGAAAATATTCACTGGCATACTAGCTTGGCGTAAAGCCATCAAGGTTACAAATGGGGGAGACAACTGATGACACCACGATCGAGACTCCGAGCGAAGACATGGCTCGTCGCCTGTCTTGCGCTCGCTTTGACCGCCGTCGCTTGTGGGAGCGCCGACGACGCGGGTGACTCCAATGCGTCCGACACCATAGCGGTATCAGACGATCCGGCCGAGTCCGATGGAGGCGACGAGTCAACCGATGCCGACGGAGGCGACGAGTCAACCGACGCCGACGGAGGCGACACCGAAAGCGACGACGCTCCAACCACACTGCGTATCGCCGAGCGGCAGGCGCCAGACCCGTTTGATCCCGCCACACTCTCCGACAACCGAAGCATCGAGTTGGCCCAGAACGTCTATGGCGGCCTCACAGCGATTGACCCAGACTCCGCTGAGGTTGTGCCGGCACTCGCAGAAAGTTGGGTGGTGTCGGACGACGGTCTCGAGTACACCTTCACGCTTCGCGACGACGTGCAGTTCCAGTCCGGCAAACAACTGACCGCCGACGACATCGCCTTCTCGCTCAACCGTGCTGTCGATCCTGACGTGCGTAGTGGCTACGCATTCTTCCTCGGCGTGATTGACGGCTACGGCGCTGTTTCGGACGGATCGGCAGATGTGCTGAGTGGTGTGGAAGCCGTCGACGCGTCAACGGTGGTCATCCGCCTCAGCCAGCCGGCCGGCTACCTGCCGTCGCTGCTGACGCTCTGGCCTTACTGGGCCGTCGATTCCGAGACGATCGCCGCCAGCGGTGACGACTGGGTGAACCCACCGAACACGAACGGCACCGGTGCGTACCAACTCGTCGACCAGACCGTCGACTCGGAGTACACCTTCGCCGCCAACGATGGCTTCTGGGGCGACACGAAGCCGTCGATCGACGAAGTCATCGTGACGATCGTGCCCGAGTCCTCCACGGCGCTAGCTCGGTACGAGGCTGGAGAGTTCGATGTGATCCGCAACCTTACGTCGGCCACGTACCGTCAGGTGCTCTCCGATCCGGAACTGACCGAACAGCTCGGTACGGCATCGCAGCTGCGCACCACCTGGTACAACATGCGAAACGACGTCGCTCCGTTCGACGACATTGCGGTTCGACAGGCGTTCAACCTCGCCATCGATCGTGATGCCGTCGTCGAGATCGCCCTCGGCGGACTCGGAAGCCCCGCAGCAACGTTCCTGCCACCAGGCCTCCCGGGCAACATTGCCAGTGAGCGTGATCCGATCGCAGCCGATCCGGCCGCAGCGCAGCAGTTGCTCGCCGATGCTGGATACCCCGGCGGCGAGGGTTTCCCCGAGATCACCCTGTACTACGACGCTCGTGATGACTTCCAGGCTGTTGCCGAGTTGGTGCAGGCGCAAATCGCGTCGAACCTCGGAATCAACATCGAGCTCGGTCCAACTCCAAGCACGGCGTACAACGAGATGTTGAACGATCCGGAGCGCCGCCCCGTGTTCTCGATGTACACCTTCGGTCTGGATTACCCAGATCCCCAAGAGATGCACGAGTACCTGACGCAGTCCCAGCCCTCAGGATTTGCCAACTACGGCAACTTCTCGAACAGCGAGGTCGATGAGATGATCGCTGCGGCGAACGCCTCGACCGATCCAGCGGAGCGCTACGCGTTGCACAGCGAAATCGATCGGGTGTTCCTCGACGACTGGGCAATCATCCCGCTGTACCACCCGATCGCCACATGGTTGGCAAAGCCGAACGTGGACGGATTCGAGGTCAATTCGTTGTACTCGACCCGATGGGAGAACGTCTCGCTGAACTGAGTTCCAAGTTTCGTCGCCGTTGGCTCCAATCCGCCATGGAGCCAACGGCGACAGTAATTCCCTGCCCACCCCACCCATGATCGAAAGAAATGATCGGATACATCTTCCGCCGTCTCGTCGTCATCGTTCCGATGTGGATTGTCGTGCTCCTCATTGCGTTCATGCTGGTGCATTCGATTCCGGGTGGACCGTTCGACACGGGCGCGATTCGTTCGCCTGAGGCCACGGAGTTTCTTGAGGAGCGGTATCACCTCGACGAGCCGGGGTGGCAACAGTTCGGTCGGTACATCGGTGGTGTCGTCCAGGGTGACCTGGGAGAGTCGATGGTTCGCCGTGGTGTGAACGTCACCGATTCTCTTTCCGATCGAGTGCCGGTGTCGCTGACCCTGGGCCTGTGTGGGTTGTTCGTCGCCGTGATGATCGGCATTCCGTTTGGCATCCTGGCCGCGGTGCGCGCAAACAAAGTGGTCGATCGGCTGCTGATGGTCAGTGCGACTGCGGCGTACGCAATTCCGTCGTTCGTGCTTGCGATCTTGTTGATGCTCACCTTTGGCCTTCGGCTGGGTTGGTTGCCGCTCGGCGGGTGGGGATCGCCGAGCCAGGCGGTGCTTCCGGCGATGGCACTCGGGCTGCCCTGGTCAGGATTGCTGGCTCGGATGACCCGGGCGGCGATGCTCGACACCCTCGCTGACGATCACATTCGCACGGCGCGGGCAAAAGGCGCCGGGCCGATGAGCGTCGTGCTCGGTCACGCGTTTCCCAATGCGCTCATTCCGTTGACTACGGTCGTTGCGTTGCTCGCGGCTGAACTGATCGTGGGAAGTCTCGTGGTCGAACAGATCTTCGGGATCCCTGGCGTTGGTCAGTTGATGGTCTCGTCCGTTCTTGGTTCGGACTACACGATGACTCTCGGTGTCGTCGTGTTCTATGCCACCACAATTTTCATTGCGAACCTGGTGGCCGACATCGGCTATGCGTTGATCGATCCACGGGTGCGTCTCCAATGAGCGAAGACGCAATGCCGATCGACGACGACACACAGGCGTTTGCCGGAACAGCCGCCGACGCGCCGTGGAGGCTGGCGTTGCGGCGATTCCTCTCGAACCCGCTTGCCACGGCATCGCTCGTTCTCGTCATCGTGATCACGCTGATCGCCATCGGGGCGCCGCTGCTGGAGCGGTACCCGCAGACTCAGGTCGGGTTCACGCCCCTAGAGGGTCCGACGTCGGCGCACTGGTTCGGGACCGACGCGTTGGGTCGAGACATCTGGAGTCGGGTCGTCAACGGAGCTCGACTGTCGTTGTTCGTCGGTGTGGGCAGTCAGCTGATCGCCATCACGATCGGTGTCACGATCGGTTCGATCGCCGGCTATCGCGGTGGGCTCGTCGACTCGATCTTGATGCGGCTGACCGATGTCACCCTGTCGCTTCCGGCCTTGCTGCTGGCGCTGTTGTTTCTTGCCGTACTCGGATCGTCGACGCTGGTGGTGGTGTTTGCCATCGGTGTGGGCACATGGCCGATCAGTGCCCGTCTGGTGCGTTCTCAGGTGATGCAGATCAGAGCGTCGGCCTATGTCGAGGCGGCTCGGGTCATCGGCTGTAGCCCGACGCGGGTGTTGCTGGTGCACGTGATGCGCAACGCACTCGGGCCGGTTTTGGTGCTCGCGACGTTCGGCATCCCCCAAGCAATCACGACCGAGGCAGTGCTGAGTTTCGTGGGCCTCGGGCCACCACCGCCGAATCCGAGTTGGGGACGGCTCCTTGCGGACTCGTTCTCATTCATTCGGACCAGCCCGCACTACGTCCTGTTCCCAGCGATCGCCATGTCGTTGACCCTCGTGGCGTTCAACTTCGTGGGTGATGGCGCACGTGATGCCCTCGACCCTCGACGCACGCCATGACGGCAGCACGTCACACCAGCTCGTTCACGCAAAAAACACATCTCACCATCATTCAACTAGAGGAGAACTACCCCGATGACGTCAGGCAAGACCACCACATATCTCACCGCGGAGTCCGCGGAGGGGCCAGAGATCAAGATCCCTGTTGCGACCGTGGAGGGAGAACGCGACGGACCAACGCTGCTGGTTGTCGCCGGCGTGCACGGTTCGGAATATGTCGGGCTCGAAGCCGTTCGCAAGCTCCACCACACGGTGAACCCGAGCGATCTTTCCGGTGCCTCAGAAGGAGAAACAATGCCACTGGAGCAGTGAACAAAGTCAGCGGCGCGAGCAAGGTCACGAGAGCCAGCGCCCGCTTATCATAGAGTTTTGAATTTGCCTTAAAATCGGAGGACGGCTCCACTTCGCGAAGGCGATGCAAACACGGGAGGCAATATTTCTTTTCACTCCAGTGAATCGTCGCGCGTTCTGACATGAAACTGCCGCAGGCGTCACAGATGTTTTCAGCTTTTAATTCAGGATAGAACGTACAAATAGCATCATCGCCATCGGAAGGTTGAGATACGCTCTCCAGAGAAACCTCCCGAAACAGCCGGGGGTAGATTGCGAGAGAGACGTCCGCCTGACAAACGGGACACTTTTCATCGACCTTCGTGCTTCCGTCCTGAAGCATGAACATGCCACGACAACGAGGGCACTGCAGCGTGGCCGAATACGCGCCCGCAGTTGAGTCCAGTGAAGTAGTCGAATCAGCCATCGTTAAAAATCCTTACTTACGCACAACGCGGGTTCCGATCAATCGATCATGAAAGGCGCGCCGCTCAGGGTCAAACGCCGCCATCCAGTAAATGCCTGCACACAGTCCGAGAAGCGCCGCGTAGACAAACATTCCCGTAACCATCGCGAGGACAAAGGCCGACGAATCATCATCACCTCCCAAATCCAGCGCAGCAAGGCCACCCACAACCGCCGCAAATCCGATCGTCGACGGAAGAAAGAGAATCAGATAGTTCAGCGGTTTCTTCACGACCCATCGTAAAAAGGCCCGCTTGTAAGTGAGCCTCGAACCATCGGGATTAATCACTTTGGCACCAATGATCAGCTTCCCGAGAGTGCCCTGGTATTTGCCGACCATCCACGTTTCGTAGAAAATGCTCACCCCGAGCATCGCCAGCATTCCAAGGCCGTAGCAGATAACCATGACCACGTTCCACCCCGCAAAGACATCATCAGGACTGTCGCCGGCCATCGACATTCCGCTGGAAAAAGCCGCCACATAATAGGGAATCATACAGATCCACGAAGGGACCATTTTGATCATGTAATCGAGAACCGAAGCGAGAACCCGCCACCAGAATCCCACGTAATCAAACCTCTTCGCGGTAGCGTCCTCAACCTTAACCGTCCCTGACTCCATCAAAGTCTGAACAAAGGCGTCTTTGTGCTCAGGCCCTATCAAAGCCTCACCATAGGGAATCATTTCTGAAACGAGATAAACCTGCCCCGAGTGAGCACACACTCCGATTTCGAGCGGCACATCAGATTCAGCGTCCCGAAAAAACCCCTGCGCGACCGAACGAAAACTCGCCCATTCAGGCATGCCCTCCTGCCAGACGAGAGATCTGGAGTTGATCGCACCGCTCCGGTTCAGCCCCAGCAGGGCGGAATCATCGATCGGCCCCAGTTGGATCGCGTCTTTGTCTGTGTAAAACCAACTAGCCATTCAGTGGGGACAAGGTGCAAAAAAATTGAACCGCTGTAAACGTAAAATCACGAAATGATCTTTTTCAAAGCCCTCCCGAATCAACC